>Ga0209636_10001185_pt1 | contig 26133 bp, 34 predicted proteins | sample DeeMarSWOR152_54_FD_187464 | JGI IMG/M metagenome (GOLD analysis project Ga0209636, IMG submission 187464) | Marine sediment microbial communities from White Oak River estuary, North Carolina - WOR-1-52-54 (SPAdes) (version 2) | ecosystem: Environmental > Aquatic > Marine > Intertidal zone >...
TCATTTTCAGTTAGGTTATCTTAATCAATTGCATTACCCCCGGGCGTCTGTCCTTAAACCACAGCCGTGTACCCCCCGATGTTTCCCTCTTGCGAATGTCCTTTAGTCTATTGAGAGTTGATTTTATCCTTTCTAATTCATCACTATCCCTTGTTTTTAGATACGATCTAAAATCCTTACAGATATTCTGGAGTTCCCTATCGTTGAAGTATCTCTTTGAAAATTTCTCACACAGCTCTTGGCTCTCTGTTATATCCTTCTTCTCAAGAACTATGGATATGCTCTTGATCACATAATGACTTGCAAGAACCATTTTGGGTAGTTTATCAAACTTGATGTATATTATTGTTTAACAACTCATTATTATTATTGACATTACTTGTATATAAATCGAATGCTATCTATCATATTGATTAATCATGATAAACTATTCTGTTTTTGCCTTTTTCATCTTAACCATTTTCAGTCTAACAAAACTTTCCCTCTCCATCTCCTCTAGTCGCATTTCTATGTATCGTTGAGTGTTAATCAATCGGGGGATCATTATATACTCCAGAGAATTTACTCTTCTCTTGGTCTTCTTTATCTCCTCCCCCAACCTCCTAATAGCTTCCTCTATTTCCACCAGATTCAGAACCTGCTTCAGCGCTCGCTCAAAATCATCACATGCCTCATCAAGCTTTGAAGACGTGAATGCCAGATCATATCTCTCTTTAGAGATTTCACCTGTAGATAGCTCTATCCTTGGTACCTTAACCCCCATGATATTCCTAAAGGTTATACCTATACCTTCTAACTCCGGGGTGGATGATGCTATTGCCTTAACATTGTTTGAGGACATTAAAGCCTCTGTTCTTATTAGATCCCCATAGGCCTTATCCATAGTAGTTGCCAATGCCTCTCGGGGATCCCTAGCCTGATCAACCCTCTTAAGAAATTCTGTCATCAGGGAGTCCCGCTTCTCCTTTAAAAGCTTATGTCCTTTCTCTGCCAGCACACTTCTCTTATTTATCTCAAGAAGTTCCATCCGTGTGGGGTGAACACCTTCGATTATATCTACCATCTATTCTGCCCCCCTCTTTTTATAATACTTCTTTATGGACTTGGGATCTATCCTCTTCAATTCTCTCTCCGGCAGTATCGATAGTAGGTCCCATCCCAATTCCAATGTATTCTCAATGCTTCTGTCTTCATCTGCCCCTTGGTTTACAAATTCTGATTCAAATCTCTCTGCAAACTCCAGAAATTTTTGATCCCTATCTGTCAATGCCTCCTCACCAACTACAGCAACCAAATCCCTGAGATCGCGACCCTCTGCGTATATGGTATATATCTGATTGCTGACATCTCTATGATCTGTTCTGGTTCTCCCCTCACCAATTCCCTGATTCATTAACCTCGATAGACAGGGTAGAACATCTATTGGGGGGTAGATCTCCTTTCTATGTAGTTGTCTACTCAGTACGATCTGACCCTCTGTTATGTACCCCGTGAGATCGGGAATGGGATGGGTTATGTCATCTCCCGGCATGGTCAGGATGGGAATCTGGGTGATACTTCCCTTCCTACCTTTTATTCTGCCCGCCCTTTCGTAGTTCATAGCCAGGTCTGTGTATAAATAGCCGGGATAACCCCTTCTACCTGGGACCTCTTCCCTCGCTGCTGAAATCTCTCGCAATGCCTCACAGTAGTTAGTAAGATCTGTTAAGATGACAAGAATATCCATCTCCTTTTCAAATGCCAAAAACTCTGCGGTGGTTAATGCAATTCTTGGCGTAATTATTCTCTCAATGGTGGGATCATCCGCTAAATTGATAAATGAGACGATTCTTTCCAAGGCACCGGTTCTTTCAAAATCTTTCCTAAAGAAGTGATATTCTCCGGCAGTTATTCCCATGGCCGCGAATATTATCGCAAACTCCTCCTTCTTTCCCAGAACCTTTGCCTGTCTGGCTATTTGAGCTGCTAATTCATTATGTGGGAGACCGGCGCAACTGAAGATTGGTAGTTTTTGTCCCCTTACCAGGGTGTTCATCCCATCTATAGCGCTGATTCCGGTCTGAATAAATTCCCTGGGGAAGTCCCTGGCAGATGGATTCATTGGATAGCCTTCAATATTCCTCCTGTCCTCAGGAATTACATCGGGTTTATCATCTATGGGTCTACCGGCACCGTCAAATATCCTCCCCAGCATGTCCATGGAGACCGAGATCTTCATAGTCTCTCCCAGAAACCTTGCCTTAGTTCCCTTGGTGTCTAAGCCAGATGTCCCCTCAAATACCTGAACTATTGCCTTATTCTCCATGGCATCTAGGACCTGCCCCGTTTTTCGTTCGCCACTTGTAATTTCTATCTCTACCATTTCGCCATAACTGATATTACTAACATTATCCACTATCATCAGAGGTCCAGAGACCTCCACCACGCTGGTATACTCTTTAACTACCATCTTGACCTACCTCAATTTTCTTGTTTAGTGTGGGTAAGCGACTGAAAGGAGCGCACTCCGCACCTTTCTCGTCCGCAAAAGTGCATAGCACTTTTGGGACCCAAAACTCCAAGGGAGTTTTGCGGTCGGGAAATTCCGACGTGTACTCTTTAACTACCATCTTGACCCCTTTCCAATTGCATATTTATCTTCTTATTGAGCCTATTAAATTCGTCATCAAATTTTTCTTCCGATATAAATTTCATTTTAGCTATATCATCTACAACATCCAGTTTGGTAATCTCATTTGGCTCCACACCCCTCTCCAGCGCAATCATCGCCTTTTCATAGAATCTGAGAATTAGGCCGAGCATTTTATACTGTTTCTGTAAGGAGCAGTAAGTATCGACTTCATGAAAGGCATTCTGTTGAAGAAAGTCTTCCCTTAGCATCCTGGCTATATCAAGTACGATTCTCTCTCTATCGGGTAGTGCATCCGGGCCTACTAACTGGACTATCTCCCTTAACTCAGACTCCTTTTGAAGAATGATCATAGCCTCTGTTCTTAGATTTGTCCAATTCTCAATCACATTCTCTTTGAACCATTCATTTAGACTTTCTGTATACAAGGAATAAGAGGTAAGCCAGTTAATGGAAGGAAAATGTCTTCTATCTGCTAGTTTTGCGTCCAGGGCCCAGAACACATGCGTAACTCTTAAGGTGTTTTGGGTTACTGGCTCAGAGAAATCCCCTCCAGGGGGGGACACTGCTCCTATGACAGAGACAGAACCCATTCTTTCTTCACCTCCAAGGGTAAGTACTCTCCCAGATCTTTCGTAGAATTCTGCCAGTCTCGAAGCTAGGTAAGCCGGATAGCCCTCCTCCCCCGGCATCTCTTCCAATCTCCCGGAGATCTCTCTCATGGCTTCGGCCCATCTGGATGTGGAATCTGCCATTAAAGCTGTGTCATAACCCATGTCCCTATAGTATTCTGCCAGAGTAATTCCGGTATAAACCGATGCTTCTCTAGCTGCTACTGGCATATTGGAGGTATTTGCTATCAAACAGGTCCTCTCCATTAATGGTAACTTGTTTTTAGGATCCTCGAGTTTTGGAAATTCTTCGAGAACCTCTGTCATTTCGTTCCCCCTTTCTCCACAGCCAACGTAAATGATAACCTCAGCATCCACCCATTTTGCCAACTGGTGCTGACTTACAGTCTTTCCAGTCCCAAAGCCTCCAGGAATGGCGGCAGTTCCCCCCTTGGCAATGGGAAAGAAGGTATCAAATACCCTCTGCCCGCTGATTAATGGGATATTGCTTTCTAATTTCCTTTTAAATGGTCTGGGTTTTCTTACCGGCCATATCTGCATACTTGAAATTTCATGTTCCTTACCATCTTCTTTCAGAACACAAATGGTATCTGTAACCCTAAATTTACCCTCCTCTATTCTCTCCACAGTGCCACCACTACCACTGGGTACCATAACCCTATTTGTTATTACCTTGGTTTCTTTAATTTCCCCGATTATATCCCCAGAAGCAAGTTTATCGCCAACCTTGACCGTGGGTACAAATCCCCATTTCTTATTTTTGTCTAGGGGGGGCACACTAATGCCTCTGCTGATGTAATTTCCTGCTTTGTTTTTTATCAGATCTAAAGGTCTTTGAATTCCATCATAAATGGATTTAAGGACCCCCGGACCCAATTCGACACATAAGGATTTTCTCATTGCCTCTGATGGTTCCCCTGGCATTAATCCCGTGGTATCTTCATATACTTGGATAGATGCTGTATCCCCAACCAACTTAATTATCTCACCAGTCAGTCCTTCATCACCGATCTTAACGAGTTCGTACATCCCACTGCCTCTCATTCCATCAGCCTCAACCAGCGAACCAGCAACCCTGGTAATTTTACCCACTTTCAACCACCTTTGCCCTTTCAGATTTTATCTCAAAACCGATAGTGTCCTTTATTAATTTACTTATTGTATCTTCACCACCACCACTCCGATCAGGAATTTTAATCACAATCTTTCCAGTAGATTGTATTTTTTTGATACTGTCCTCTGCATGCTCATACAAGGTGTTTGTAATTGCAATCATGTCTGCATCATCCTTTACTTCATTCAATATCTGTTTGATATTGTCTGGGGTTGCAATATATGCATTTTTAACACCAGCCAATCCAAATCCCGTTGAGGTGAGTTCGTCACCTATCAAATATAGTTTTGCCATTCTCAGCAAACAAGATAGATGCAACCTTCGGCTTCAACTTTATTTTTAACTGTTGTAATCTACTCTCCAAGGTATTATCTATCCTCACCTTTTTATTCTTACTCATAACTATCACACCAAAATCGTTCAGTTTAGAGGATTCAGCCCCCTCTAATAACCCTTTGTATCTTTCATCTACAAGAATAATGGGGTCATTAATGCTCTTCTTTCCCTCTTCAACCAAGTTCTTAAGTATCTTTCTTTTCTCGTTATCATTCAACTCTACTATTCTATTCTTTGCCTCTTCAAATACTCTGTCTACTAATTTATTCCTCTCTAAATTGATTAGCTCCCTTACCTTTGTATTGGCCTCGGCTACGATTCGTCTCCGAACCATCTCTATCTCCAGTTCCCCCTCCCTTCGCACTTTGTCTACATACGCATTTGCTCTTATCTGAATATTTTTTTTTATCTCATCTGTCTCTTTTTTTGTTTCAGCCTCGATCTTTTTTATTTCATTTTCTCCATCCTCTCTGATCTTTGCCTCGAGTTCCTTTAAACCGATTTCAATCACCTTTGAGCTCCTTAACAATGAGTTCTATAACCTTGGCCTCTCTCTTTGATGCAAGACTCTGAATCTTCGTAATTTGTTTCTTTCCATCGGCAAGGATCTTCTCCGTATTTTCTCTAGCTTTTATCTCTGCCTCTTTAATTTTCTTTTCCATCTCTGCCTTTGCCTTTCCTACCTCCTTCTGAATCATCTGCGTCTCCTTCGCTTTAATCTCATTAATACGGGCATCCGCAGCCTGCCTTGCCCTCTTTATCTCCCCTGCAACTTCTTCTTCTATCTCTTTGATCCCCTCCAGCTCATTCATTTTTAATTCGATAAAGCCGATAGTTAATCATATGGTATTTATAATATTAATGTTAATGATTTATAATGTTAGAACTTTGATTTATAATATCAAGTTTATAATATAATACAAGTTATTAGAGAGGTGAGAAGATGGTATGGTTTGAGATAACAAATCAGATGGCGGCTGCGGTCGTGATGGGCTTATCGGCAATTGGAGCCGCATATGCCATAGCAGTAACCGGCAGTGCAGCGGCAGGTGCAACGGCAGAGAAACCAGAGGTATTTGGTAAGGTATTGATTTTCGTTGCATTAGCAGAAGCATTGGCTATCTATGGCTTAGTAGTAGCCCTGATGATCCTGATGGGATAACGTGACTTCCCAGTTGGTCGTGTGATCAGGTAGATCGTCATAGAGTTGTAGATGCCTTAAAAGGTTGGTGTCTTTTCTTTCTTTGTAATCTCTATTTTTTATCTCATGCTCCTTCCTTTTCACATCTCTCGGTCTGTAAACCATTACCTTTATGTTCTCCATCCTCTCTGTACTCTCTTTCAGGTATTCCTGAAATTCCTCGTAGATCTCTTGAAGTTCACTATCCTCCGGATAACGCTTTGCAAATTTCTCAAACTGCTCTTTTACTAGCTCTAGGTTTTCCCAATCCCTCAGAATTTTCTCAATTACATAGTGGCTTGCTATCATCTTGAAGATTTCGTAAGACCCGGGCGTCTATCACCAAACCAGAGTTTTGTGCCCCCGGAGGTCATTTTCATCTTGCGCGTAATATACAGGGCGTCAAGCCTTGATTTTATGTCATCTAATGCTGCTTGATTCCATAAAAGATAGTTATTAAATTCATTCCATGCATCCTTAATTTCATGGTTACTGGAATAATCTACTGCAAATTTTTCGATCCCCTTCATTTTATAGTCTATGGAACGTCTCTTCTCCAGAAGTTCTATCTTATCCTTTAGCTTGCCGTTTATGTATCTGTTTATATAGTTCTGAAACATCCCGCTGAAACCTACCCCTAAGTAAGTTGCGATATGACAACTAACTATGGTAACTATCACTACCAATCCAGTAAAGAGCAGGATAAACCAGTAATCCATTCTATAATGGATATTATGGAATGAGAGAAGAAAAATGAAGCTCCTATGACGACATTACCAATAACTCCCCGATCCTATCAGAAGATAGACCCTCATTAATGCCTATACAAATTGCTCTTAAATTCTCTATCTCCAGTTCCTTTAGCTTTAAAAAACCGAGGATAAATCCAAGTTGAAATGGGTGTTCTTTCATTAAAATTTTGCTTTTTCTGGATAGATATCTCTTTAGTGTTAACTCCATCTGCAGCAGGGAATTTGTTTCGGTATAACTGGATGTGGCACCCTCCAATAGGGGGCCATAGATGGTTTTAGAAAGTTTTGTGATGGCATCCATCACATCTCTTGGAGTATGTTTCCCCAATTCATTGATACGGGGATCGTGACCTGGAATGATAAATCGTTTAGCTTCGTATCCGCGGGTTATAGACCTGAGAATTATCATTACATTGCTTGTGTCTATCTCCATGGAGATTAACATGGAAGCTACTCGTCTATCCCCTCCTTTGAGATACTCAACAGCATTGTGGAGTTCGGAAAAATAGTATTGATCCAATGCTATCAACATAGCCAATAGATCCGGTGATTCTTGCATGAATCCATCCAAGCCCTTGTATCTCTCACATAATAAAGCAATGATATCCTCAACAGGAAGATCCATTAATCTTGATAGAAATTCTTCTGTGTGTTTGTAGCCGAATGAGAGACCTACCTCTTCTATAGCCAATCTATCCTTGATCTCCTCTCGTGATAAATTGCCCCCCCTTGAGTTTAAAATAAGCTTCATGTATCCGAATTGATATTTCTTTGAGAGGGCACCGAGGAATGGTACGCAATTCTGTGGGGATATCCTCATAACCTTGTCAATCGTTCTCATAAGATCTATATCGAGGAGTCTCTCTATCCTGTGAATAGTAACTTTTTCTAATCTAGAGAAGATTTCCCCGTAGTGGGTTTGCTTTAGAGACATGAGACAATCGTTTAGATTCTTTGCCCTACTTAGTGCCTCTAAATCGCTATTCTTCAAAAGAAGACTTTTCATCACCCTAATTCTGGTATTTGAATATGCATAATCTGTCATACTCATCTTAGCTTTATTTATTACATTTCATTCTATAAATTTGATAATATGTTCAAGCCATTGCAAATGAGAAGAATCAGGGTTTTGGTATTGGATAGCTATCTGGATAGGGTGATGAATGTATTGGGTAAATTAAAATCAGTTCAGATAACAAGAGTTAAGGGAGGAGAAACAGAAATTTCAAGGGAAAAAATCTTGGACAGATATTCTGATCTCTTGAGTAACGTCTATCGTCTGGTAGATATCCTGAAGATTCGGGATGAAGAAATAGAGAAGGTTTCTATGCCCGAAAAATCAGCTGAGGAGTATCTGGATGATATAGAAGGGAATATCACCAGAATAGCGAACGAAGCAACATCTCTATCGGAAAGACTTGGAGAGATATTAACGGAAAAGGAGATATTAAAGAGTAATGAATTCGCACTAAAATGTTTGAATAAATCGGGTATTGATGTAAAATGGTTGGGAATGTCCGATTTCCTGTACGTTACTGCCGGATTCCTTGACCCCGAGGATGTAAAAGAGCTGAGATTACGGATAAGAGAAACGACTAAAGAAAATCACATAATTCTGACGGAATCATTTGAAGATAAAATTTTAACTCTAGTAGTAACATTGAAAGAGTATCAAAATGACGTTGATGGGGTTTTAAGGGGATTTAAATTCGACGTATTGGAGCTAACGGGCAAGGATCTGAGAGAGATAGAAGAGAGATTGGAGTTGATTAAAGAAACCGAGGACGGATTACATAGGGATCTAGATAGAATCAAGAATGAAAACTCCAGGGATATTCTAGTAGCTAAAGAGATAGCCCAGATAGAGAAAACCACTCAGGAGATAGTGCTGAATTTTGGAAAGACGGAGAGGGTTTATGCCATAGAGGGCTGGATTCCAGCCAGGAAGGTAGACGACTTGGTTAGAAAGGTCAAAGATGCATCTGATGGGTGTGCTGTGATTCATATATATGAACCAAAATCAGATGATGTGATTCCGGTATCACTCGAGAATCCGAAGCCATTTAAGCCATTCGAAAGCATTACAGAGATGTTCGGTCTGCCCTCATATAATGAAATAGACCCAACTCCCCTTCTGGCAATAACCTTCCCATTGATCTTCGGATTAATGTTCGGGGATGTGGGCCATGGAGCAATTTTGGCATTAGCTGGATTTGGGATGATATTCCTGAAAAAGGGTAATGAATCATACTGGAACTTTGGGATGATCCTCATATACTGTGGCATCGCTGCAGTTTTTTTCGGTTTCTTATATGGGAGCATATTCGGTAATGAAGAGATACTGCCACATATGTACAAGGGGTGGGGTATTGGACACCCACATCCTACTGAACATGGAGAGGTATGGGTGCTGTGGATGAGCCCCCATCACAATATGATGGAAATGTTCGGAATTGCGCTCTTTGTTGGTGTGCTCCACATGGGCATGGGCTTGATAGCCAGTGCCGTGAATAAGGCACACGAATCTGGTTTGAGTACCATTGTACCCTCCCTGAGCAAGTTATGGTTCTTCTGTGGGGAAGTGGCTATTATAGCGTTGATATTCAAGTTTCCGATTCCTGTATTTATTCAGGTTGCTGAGATGTACCCTTTCGCAGATATTGTATTATATGGAATTTGCATTCCCGTTGCTCTGATGTTAATAAGTGAATTAATTCATGAACTCCATCCGTTCGGGTTAAAGAAACTACTTGGAGCACTTGGTAATGGGTTGTTCGAGGTTTTTGAGACATTTTCGATGTTCCTGAGCAATACTATCTCTTACAGCAGGATAGCCATATTGGCAGTAATTCATGCGATGATGATGATGGCGATCTACAAAATAAGCTCTATGGAGGCGATATCAGGTATAGTCATCTTAGGTATCCTGATTATGGTGGGGGGCAACATCCTGGTTCTGGTACTGGAGGGTTTAATCGTTTTTATTCACACCATAAGGTTGCACTTCTATGAGTGGTTCACCAAATTTTACGGGGCGGGAGGGATTAAATACGACCCGTTTATAGTTGAGAGAAAATATACCGAGCTGACTGACTAATGCAATGAAGTCAACAAACAATAGAACCGCGGTATTGACGAGAGGAATCACACTCGGGGTAGAATTTGCCTTATCTGTAATCGTTTTGATCTTTTTGGGCTACTTCTTGGGAAATAGGATCAGCGAATCAGTTGCCATGATCGGTATGATCATCGGGGCGTTTCTGGGATTAGCCTTGGGGACATATCGATTAATTAAGCGGGTTGGCTAAGATGTTCCTCTAATCCGCCACTATCTCTTCAATTATCTTTGCGTATAAGGGCGCCTCGTGAGCGACTATGTCGCTACGCACACCGACGAAGTCGGTCGTGTCCCCGCCCTTATCAACCCATCCGAACCGTTGAATTTTTAATAGAATCAATCAGTCCGCCACTATCTCCTCAATTATCTTTGCGTAGGATGGTCTAGTTATAAAGACGCCGATTAAAACACCGACTATTGTCATGAAGGCAAAACCCTTAAGGGCCTGAATTGAAAACACTGGCAGCATTACGGCAATGGTTGTTGCTGCAGCTGTAAATATTATGAAAAAAGCCCTCCTTATCCTTTCGGTTAAACTAACGATTTTCTTTTTTTCCCTGCCCCTCTTGATCGTCTCATCTGTGATAACAATCTGATCGTCCACTCCTGTTCCAACCGCAGCTATTATTCCGGCTACAGCAGGCAGGTCGAGTTCCCAATTTATCAGAGAGGCTATTCCCAATATTATAATAATCTCAGAGAGCCCGGTAATTATTGTGGGTATAACAATAAACAGGGCCCTGTACCTGAGAAAGATTACTAAAGCTACGGTAATGATCGCAATTACGCCTATAATAAAGCTATACTCCAGGAACTTCTCTCCGAGAGATGACGGAAACTCTGATTTTGACTCAACGGCTGCCTTTGCTGGCAGATTACCAGAACTCAGTAGAATTTTAGTCTCTTCCATTTCGTCTTTGGCTTCCTCAAAGGTTGGTGCACTGCCCGTTATCTGTGCGTTGTATTTGCATTGCGTGCATGGATCGCATCTAAGCGTTGGTGAAGATCGCAGACCTATAATGGTTAGTATCCATTCCCCGTATTCTCTATCGTCTCTTGGTTTTCTCTCCGTTGTAAGGTTATAATCCTCCAATTCATTCCTGACATTATCAGAAATCTGATCTTCATCGGCGGCGATTATCACCTTTTTATAACTCTTAAATTCCGCCAATTTTTCCAGATCCAGTGTATCGTTTTCAATTACGAGTATTGGTATCAAAGAGCGATTTTCCACTATCTTTATATATGAATCGGATGTTGGACCATTTTCCGTTTCCGTCAATTCATCTAAAATTGTATATGTCCCATTAGTCATGGCAATTATCGTGCTCTCTGGGCGATCTAAAAACATGTCAATTGGCTCGCCTCTTTTATTTCCTCCAACGGTACAAAATCTTTCCCCCCCTGTCATAGTTAATCTAATTGCAACATACCATTCTGAGGGCTCTGTTCTCGTTAAACCGCTTCCTTGGGGGCCCAGGTCAATATTAATCTCAGAACCCAAAATTGCGAGCTCACCATCCATTCTCGCTTCGAATCTCGCTTGTTGCCTCAGTATATTCTCAATGGAGGTTATCTCCTCCGGGGACGCGCTCGCTACCTGTATCAAAATATATCGCTCACCCCATGGTCTTACCGGTATGTCTCTTAAACCCATAGCGTTTAGTCTTCGCTCCAATATGCCTTTTTCGATCTCAATTATATCCGGATTTAGAGTTCCGTTCGGTGGATCCTCAAGTCTCAATTGTATCTGAATCCCCCCTGCGAAGTCAAGTCCATAATCTAGGCCATTACCAAAGCCAACCCCCAATGGCTCATTAGCCCTTTCCTTATTTACTGGAATTACATTTGCGATTAAAGCCAGGGAGATCGATACCATTGAAATCAGTATTATTATCCTCCAGCTCTTTAACAGTCTTCTTATTGTTGCCTCCATTCTATCTTCTCCTGAGTGATTGCAATATCCTTAGTTTACCTCCCTTTTCCTCTACATACCACTTAAGTATCCCGGCATTCATGAACCACGTCGTTGTCAGATCACCAACCAGACCAATCAACAGCACTGATGCGATACTTGTGAGTATCTCTATCTGGAATACTGTTGTTGATACAAGGATGATAACGACCATGACGACTATTGTTGTCCCGGTCATCGTTAAACCCGTTTTCATGGCATCATTTATCCTGTCATCAACTGTTCCTGTTCTTCTTCTGAGTACTCTGGTTGTTAATAGAATATCGGAATCTACGGAATAACCAATAAGCATTAATAGGGCAACGAGAGATGCTGGCTCCAGCGAAATTCCGAAGATACTCATCCCACCTAAGGCTATTAATGCATCACATGTTCCAGCCAAAATTACCGCAAGAGACGGAATTGGATCCCTGAATGCAAAGAGTATTACAGAGATTATTAGTAGATAGGCAAAAATTACCGCCCTAATACCCTGTTCTCTGAAGGTCTTCCCGAGGGTTTTACCAACTGGTTTGATATTTATATTTTTCTTCTGCAGATCCATGGTTATCTTTTGATTAAGATAGAACTCTAATGCTCTCTCTAATTTTTCCCCATCTATCTCAAAGGCACTGATTGTCAATAGGCCAGTATTCTCATCAAATTTGACATCCGCATTAAATCTACCGGATAATTTTTCCTCGAGATCGATCGGCGGTTTTCCTTGTACCGGAACGATTGCAGTATCTACCTCATTTAACTTTCCAACAAAGCTTTCGAGTATCGGTTCAATCTCTGTTTTATTAACCATGCTTGTAGTTATAATGGTTAATTTCTCCCTGCCCGTTATCACGTCCTTTCCTAGATAAACCTGAAGATCCTCTAAATTCAGAGAGTCTAATTCTAGCTTTAATCCATTAATCTCTTCAAAACTCATGCCTTTATCTGTTATAGTTTCGATCCAAGTACCGCCCTGGAAATCGATCCCCAGTGGGATCTCTTGGATATAAATCAGAGGAATTACCAATAGAGAAAAGACGATTGGCAGGAATAAGAGAACCTTATAGTTTGCTATCCCGATTAATCTGGTATACATGTCGTCGAACATGTTTAGTATTTTACAATTCTCGCTTAAAAGTTAGCAATCCTAAATTAGAATAAAAAGGTCTGAAAATGTTCAACAACCCTTTTCTTGGAAAGAGCGCAAAACTGCAAAGCAGTTTTGGCTCCGAACGAATCATAGATTCGTTGGACACAAAATCATGAAATGATTTTGCTGTCCCAAAAGTGCGTAGCACTTTTGAGTAAAAGCGTTGATGGAAAAGAAAGGAATCTGCTTCGCAGATTCGACAAACGAGTTGGGGGTGTAAAATGTTTAGAAAGGTAGTAATCGGCGGGACCTTTGATATGATACACAAGGGCCATAAAAGGATTCTAGAGACGGGTTTACAGCTCGGTAAATCCGCGGTTATTGGACTGACCTCAGATGATTTCGCGAGTCGCTTCAGGGCTGAAAAGGTTCTTCCCTTCAGAAAGAGAAAAGAAAATCTGGAGAGATTTGTAAGGTCCATAGGGAAACCATACGAGATAGTTGAGATAATGGATTCTTATGGAGTTGCAACGATAGATCCCGAGATTGATTGCATAGTTGTCAGCGAGGAAACCCTTCTAAGAGCTGAAGAGATAAATGCGATCAGGTTTAAAAAAGGACTGGAAAAATTGACGATAGTTGTTGTTCCCATCCTACTTGCAGATGACGGCAAACCAATATCGGCAGATAGGATAAATTCTGGGGAAATAGGTATGGATGGCAGAGTCCTGAAGAGATAATACCATGAAAGTCCAGGTAATGAAGATATTAATCTTCTTGGGAATTGTTTTCATTCTGTCATTCACATTATTCTCCATAATCCTCACTATGTTTTTCTATCCTGGAGCAACAACCACAACCACAAGTACAACGACGACCTCTACAACCTCTACAAGCACATCCACAACAACCACAAGCACAACAACAACATCCAGCACCTCTACAACCACAACCAAAACGACTACGAGTTCAACAACCACTTCAACAATCCAGCTGGAACACTGTGGAATGCATTCTGATTGCGGTGAGGAATACTATGCGGGAACATATATCTGCTACAAGGATGACGTTGCTCTTATGAAATATCTGCCAAGATGCATTAATGGAGTCTGTAAGGAAAAGGTCGAGATTCAGCCGATAGACAAATGTCACAGAAATGAAACCTGTGTACCCGGGAGAAAAAGGTGTCTTGAGCAGGGGAAGATGGAGAACGTTTCTGCCTTTGTAGAGATATACCCCGACAGATATGTTACAGGTTATAAGGGATATGAATTCAGGCTAAATTACACGGTTTATATATCACCCTATGAAACCTCAGCAATCCTCATAGATGTGATAAAGCCGGATGGAACAGAAAAACAGATAATGAGCAGATGGGACATAGAGGGAAAAATCGACGAGCTCGAAATAGGAATTTACTCCATAAAAAGATCATCAATAGTTATCTGGATACAAAAGGTGTAGATTATTTATATGAAGGAGGAAAATTAATAATAAGGAGGTATTATAATGTTCCAGATTTTGCTTCTGATCATAATCATATCCCTCTTACTTACATTTTACATAATTCTTGTCCCGGCGTTCATCCTCTGGATAATAGCAAGGGTTATGAATTTCTATGACAGGAATTTTGGAACGGCGGTTAGCATCATAATGACATACGTGGTAATTACAATCGCTATAGAATTTGTATACGGCTTTCTTGCCATTTTCATTGACAAAGTGTTATATCCTATCTCTCCCGGATTTTCCCTCATTTTTATCATGATTATCTCGATCCTCATTCCCGTTATAGTCCTAAGTGGGCTATTAGAAGAACGCTATGATGCAACTCGAAGGGGTGCTATCCTCGCGTCGATCATTGTTACATCGATCGAAATAATCTTCGTTTTTGCTATACTCCCTGTAATTCTGGGCGGCAACTATGATATCCTCCGTTTTGGAGATCCAGGTTATATAGCATCCTTTTTCAGATAAAAATGTAACTATTTATATGTCGATGTATTACAATAGATTATGTGGTTACGATGGAGAGGGCAAAAACGGGAATTCGGGGTTTGGATGAGCTCGTGAGTGGAGGGGTACCAAAAGGCTCAACTGTTTTGATAGCGGGTTCTTGCGGTACTGGAAAGACTATACTCTCTCTGCAATTTTTATACAATGGCGCATTGGAAAATGAGCCCGGGGTTTATGTTACCTTTGAGGAGTCAAAGGAGAAGATTCTGAAGCAGGGAATGGAATTTGGATGGGATCTAAAGGGATTGGAAGAGAGCGGTTTATTGGAGATTTATGGTGTGGAAACGGATGATATGGATGATATTCTCACGGGAATAAGGGAAAGGATAGAGAGGATCAATGCAAAGAGGCTCGTTCTGGACTCATTAACTACGATGATGGAGCATGGTGTTATTTACAGATCAAAAATTTCAAGGGATATGAGTAAGCACGAGAAGGAAAAAAGGAGAATAAGATTTCCCGTAAAGGGATTTGATGTTACAAGAAAGGACATATATTTCATCATTGGAGAGATCAACAGATTTAGAACAACTTCTTTTTTGATATCTGAAGCAGGAGAGGGCGGTGAGTATATATCCAGAGATACGATAAGCGAATTTGCCTGCGACGGCGTGATCCAGTTGAGGATAAACGAGGTAGGAGGTGAGATAGAAAGACTTTTATCTGTGAGAAAGCTCAGGGGAACTGAGATAGTTATGGCTCTCTCCCTCATGAAGTTTACAGATTCTGGAATAGTGATTGAGGGGTAGAATGGTAGAGGATAGATTTGATCAAATTCAGAAAATTCTCAGGGATTTGTACGAAAAACACGAGGATATTGAAGCATGCATGGTGGTCAAAAAAGGCTTAGAGGGTGTTGTGGTATTCCCTGAGAATTTTATAGAAAAGGTTTCTACCATTTGGGAGCCTATGAGGGAGACTATCGACAATCTACTGGAGATCATCTCGGAATATGCCCTCTATGGGATAGACAAGACATACATAGAGATGCTTGATTATGGGATTGTCTTCTGTATTATCTCCATGTCCGATACGTCTTTAGTTACATTCATCAGCAGAAAGGAGGGAATAGAAACAATCAACAGGATCCCTGACAAACTGGAGGACATTTTAGATGCCAGGAGCAGAATTCTGCAGATCGCTGAGGGATAAAGCCAGTGATTGTTCACAGCCTCTCTGCAACAACCTCTTCAAGAATCTTCTTTACGACATTTGCTGCGAGAAATGCCGTTGGCGAATTAAAACCCTTTGGAGTGAATTCAACCAGATCAGCTGCAATTAAATTTTTAATCTGCTTGAGATTTTTGCAGAACTCCTCAAATGTCCATCCCTCGGGTTCGGGAAGACCTGTTTCTGGGGCTATACTCGGATCGAAGACATCCATATCTATTGTAAGATATGTAGCTCCATGAATTTTATCTCCAAGTTTCTTCATTAATGGCTTTTCTTCAGATGAAAAGCTCCTCACACCCTTCTGGACGAGATTAAACTCTCCAAGAAGACGGGACGCCCAGGTTGCGTGAGAGAATTTATTTCCAAGGTATTCACTACGGAGATCCGCGTGGGCATCAAAATCCACTACCGTTTCTGGCTTCAGGGTCTGTATTATCGGCAACGAGATCAGATGCTCCCCCCCAATAAAAAAGAGAAAGGCATCCGGATTTTTCCCTTTTATGGAATTTATGGTTTTCTCTATCCTCTTTGCAGTTAATTCATAGGAGCCGGGAACCGTTTCTATATCCCCCAGATCGGAAATCTTCAATTCTTCAAATAGATCCACATTCAGATCGGAATCAAAACCCTCTATACATTTAAGCGATTCTCTAATCGCTACAGGAGCATACTTACTCCCAGGATTTATAGATGTGGAGTCAAAGGGAATTCCAATAAAGACGACATCCGCATCTTCTACTTTGAAGTTATGGGGAGGGAATGAGTTTCTGATATATGGCATTTTAATATATCTGCAATTTAGCCCTACATAATATTGCAGAAAGTAAAGATGATAAGATAACGGCCCCTATTACAGCAGATGATAGTCCTAAATCCAAATTTCCTGCTTCATAGCCAAAAACCGTAACGATAATCCCGATAGTCAGGTTGGAGTTAAACAATGAGGCTATATAATCTGCCTTTTTTGGCATAAATAACCTGCTTGCTACATATGTTCCAACGTACTTTGCTGAAAAACAGATAATGAGGAACAGTAATAGAAGTCCTAGATTGTCAATAATTGACCCGAAACTTATTTTCCAACCGACCCAGAAAAAGAAGATCGGGGCAAAAAAGCCGAAGACTATGCCCCTCAACTTTATCTCCAGATTCTCGTGTTGAACAACTATCTCTGAGGTTACCATGCCCATTAAAAACGCAATTATGGCAGATTCGAAACCCACCCTCTCGGAGACAACAGCAACGGCAAGGATTAACAGTAGGATAATCTTAAATTCAAATTCTGCAACATTTCCCTTGTAATATCTGAATATCTTCTCACCTAAAAAGGGGAAAACCTTGGCAAATATGAAAAGTCCGATTATAAGAAGGATGATAAGCTCGGGGGTTTCCGTAAAGAAGATACCCAGGGCGGACATGCTCAGAATCTCGGTTACCATGGCAGCAGAGAGGATCATCCTTTTGTCCTCCGTCATTTGCCCGGTTTGCTTTAGAATTGGATACACTATGGATATTGCTGTGGTCGATAGAGCTATTGATATCAAAAGGGATTGCTCAATGGTCATACTCATAGCATAATGAACAAGCCCGAAAATAATAAAAAAGGGAAATGTAAAGGAGAAAAAGCCAATTACGAAACTGGGTACAAATCTCTTCTCCAGTTGATCCAGATCTATCTCCAGCCCTGCAACGTACATCAATGTCAGAATTCCCAGATTTGCCAGAACCTCTATAACCCCAACATCTTCAAAGGTAAGGAATTCTCCTGCAATCATACCAGCCAGTAATTCCGCTATGGCCGTTGTGAATCCAAGTTCAATAGCTATAAAACCACTCAACACTATCAGAGCGCTCATGATAATGATTTCATCCCTCATTTTAATTTCAACCTCCTCAAAAGAGCTGCTGACATAAATGGCAGGATAAGGGTTGCATCACCCTCTATTGTCACATGTTTTGCCCTTTCCCTTACCTGGCTCCAGGAGATGGCTTCCCTCGTCCTGGCTCCTGAGAGGCTTCCGTCAAATTCATTAGCTGTTGTTATGTAAACTGCATAATCCAGGCCGTCCCTGAATTGATTCCACCAGAGCGTGTGATGCTTCGAAATCCCCCCACCGATAATTAAAGCCCCGGTTTTTTTTGAATTAAAAACGATATCAGAGAGTTTTTGTTCGTCGAGGAACAAATCTATCCTCAAATCCCTATGATTCTGCCAGAAAAACCAGAGTTGAGAGCCAACGGCACCATCCATTATCCCCGGAATGAAGATTGGAATTTTATTTTTCCAAGACCAGTAAACAATTGAACCTTCCTTATTTTTCTCTTTCTTTAGCCTTTTGCCGATTTCCCATATTAGCTCGTGGGTAGAGAGTTCTTTTCTCTCAAGGTGTATCTCCTTCATAATTGGCTGAAGTTTTCTTTCAAGTATAATGCCATAACTCTCGTTCGGAATTAAGATATTCCCAAGCCTGTTGATGCCCTTCTTATGAAGCTCACGATCATCCATCTCGAAACTTCCGTGATAATAGTTCTTCCATATCCTTGCAAGATCGTGATCTAGTGTTCCGGTCGTTGTTATCACCACATCCACAAGTTTTTTTCTGAGAAGTTCCCTTAGGATCCCTCTTGTCCCAGTAGCTATTATGCAGGCGGGAAACGAAAGAAATTTTGTGCATTCCTCTTTATTCATCTGTTCGAGAATATCAACCCCCAAAGCGAATTTCTTTGCCGTGAAGCCGCCGGATTTATACATCTGCCCAACGAGTTCATCCATATCTTTCGTAAGCTTGATGTCCTTAATTGGTTCCATAGTCTATTATCTTTTTATATTTCGAAATAATAACATAGTCTGGAGTCAAGAAAAATGAATCTCATAAGGAGGTTATCTGGGTTGTCATTAGAAAAAAAGATGATCATCTTTACTGTGCTGCTATTCATTCTCCTGGGAATTGGTTTATTCCTGAAGGGGGAATTTATTAGGGAATTAATAGAGGGATACGGCTTAATTGGTTTATTCTCGGCATCTCTCGTTGGTTCCACGATATTTCTCTTTTTCTCTGTGGAGAGTTTGTTCCCATTTCTACTGACATCGGGAATTGAACCGATACCAGTCATCGGAATTGCAACTATTGGCTCCGTAATTGGAACGTGGATCAACTATGGTCTGGGCTTCATTGGCTCGGGGTTTATAAAGCAGAGATATGATCACCATAGGATGGATCACGCCCGAAAAATAATGAACAAATACGGGTGGATAGGTTTATTCGTGGTGATAGCGATGCCTCTCCCTATTCCAATTCCAGTCGATCCCATAACGGTCATTCCGGGAATTGCTAGAATGAATTTCATAGAATTCACGATAGTTGTAATCGCTGGAAAATTGGTTAAATATGCGATCTGGGTGGCTATCTTTATAGGAATTATCAACGGCTTTTCCTGATTATTTACCCCTAGCGCTAATAAATTACAGAATGCTTAGAAAGATATTTGCAGTTACTTTGGGTGCATTGCTCTATGCAGTACTAAATCTGATCATTATCATAGGACCCCTGATCTCCGGATTTGTTGCGGGCTGGCTCGCGAGGTGCAAGCCGAAGGAGGGTTTTATCATCGGGGTTTTATCTGCAACTCTCGGTTTCTGTATATTTGTGTATCTAGTAAATTTTGCAAACTTCAGAATTGACAACTTTTTAGATATCTTAATCTTCTGGATATTCCTACTGTGGAATCTTGTTGGATTTCTATTTTCAGGTATTGGAGGGGCTTTGGGTTCAACGCTCTCTGAACCAATAAGCTTTTTCTCGAACTTTCGAAAGCCCAAGAAGGAAAAGGTAGTGGGTAAAGAGCCCGATGCAGAGGTCTATGTGATCTGCCCAAATTGTGGATTCAGTAACCCAGAGAAAAATGAATGCTGCAACTCCTGTGGAACAAAGCTTGTGGGATGAAATCGAGATAGATGAGGAATGTGCGGGATTGCCAAAAAAGAAGCCCAATCCATTAGTCAGGGCACTAAAAGGGAGTTTAATTTTAGTAGAAATCTGTTTAATGGCCTTTGCCATCGGAGTTGTACCGGGCTACATTCTACTTGAAGAAAGCACGGATGTAGTGATGCCCCTAATTGAAAAAATTAAAAAAGAAGTTTCCTTGGAGGAATCAAATTTTCAACTCGCTATCAAAATCTTTTTCAACAATCTGAGAGCTACCATTATAATGCTTTTAAGTGGAACCTTGCTCTTTATATCTCTTCTCATACTAATGATTAATGGCTTCCTTGTGGGTTTTGTTCTCAGAGTTTTTCTCGAAGAGGGCTACACTATTTTCGAATTCATTCAACCCCTCTTCTTTCATTCGATCTTTGAACTTCCGGCAGTATTCATCTCTGCAGCGATCGGAATCAGGATTGGCTTGGCGTATCTATTACCCAAGGGTAACAGAGTCATGGTAGTAAGTCAAAGCATAAAGGAGGCTGGAGCGATCTATATCGCAATAGTAATTCCCCTCCTCCTTTTGGCTGCATTTACAGAGGCTTATATATCGACAACATTAGTTCCATAAGCTAAAAGGATTTATTGAATAAATCCGATAGATTGATGTGAACAAGAGAAAAATCGAAAAAATAGGCATTAGAATTTTGTTAGTATTTTTTCTTATTAGCTTTGTATCTATCTATCACACAAAAATCCTCGTTGATGACAACTACAGAGACCTGGTTAACTGGTTATATGATAACTCTCAGATGGATACAAAGATGAGAATGATCCAGAAACAAACAGACCTGTGCAATTCCACGGAATCGGGAGATGATGTCTTTATCAGAAAATGCGATAAATTAATTGAGGCTATAGATCTAGAGGGACAGATTAAGGCTTCAAAGGATCTTAGCATCTTTATAGTAGATCTTCAATTTAGGAGTACAGAAAGCAGATACTATCAGGAACAAAATGTTATCCAAGACAGAATAATTGGGGTACTGATCCTGATCTCTATACTTATCGTTGTACTCACCCTCCGGAGCTTTGTCATCAAAGAAGACCTCAGATCATACTTTAAATCCTTGAGAAAAATCTTACTATATGCTGGTTTATTGCTTTTTATATCCTGGGTAATTGGAGTTTTAATCAAAATTATCATTCATCCGTCACCTATGGAATACCTCTATGGATATACCACTTCAGAGATTCCTGTTATTCCAGTACACCTCTGGTTATTCTCAGCTATCACCTCCCACTATCTACCTGTATCACTATTCTTTATCGGATTCTTCCTTATGGGAAAATTTATAGAGTTGAAAATACCTGCAGATAAAAAGAAGGCTACTAAGCCATGATGTCTTTTATTTACCCGAATCTATAGATAAACAGAAAAAATTCTAAGATGAACTTAAAAGAAAAGAAAACCCCAAAGAAATCAAAGGATAGAACAACACTTCCCCCTAAAAAACTTAGGGATATAAAGATGGAGGTAGGGGAGGATACTGCAGCCATACTTGATGTCCTAAACAGATCAACCAAGGGACATATGAAATCATTGCCCAAGGAAATGAAACAGACATACCTGGGGGAGCACGATAAAGAACTTTACAATGTAGATATCTCAGAATCAGAAATCATAAACGTCAAAAAAAGTCCCAACATAGAAACCTTAATCGAGGTCGAGAATTTCAAAGAGCTAAGGAAAGTAGAAAAGACATTCAAATTCATCAACCGCTACGAAAACGACAAAGAGGTAATCTACTTCGTGGGCAATTATTTCTATAGAGTATACAAAACATGAAATTCAAAATCCTGGTTTTTGTAGTAATATGCCTGCTGGTGCTTTGCACGGGATGCATAGATAGAGAGCAATTAATGGGATTCATCGGGGGAAAGAAGACCACTACAACTCAGAAAACCGTAACTACTACCTTGGCAACTACAACCTCCTTAGCATCAACAACATCAACAACCGGAGCAGGAACAATAACAACAAGCACGACAACCACCACAACAGAAACAACCACAACAACAACTCTGAGTTCCTTAGTTGATGTTAATTGCGAGAGAAAATGGGATCCGGTTGCAAGGGATAGGTGCTATCGCGACTTGGCAGTACAAAAAGAGGATCCAAGGATATGCGAGATGATAGAATATAGAAGCTCCAGAGATGGGTGCTATTACAGGGTAGCCCTAGCAAAGCAAGATCCGACGCTGTGCAACTATATATGGGACGGCCGCTGGAGAGACAGATGTTATAAATTTGTTGTAAAAGAGGATTAAGAAAAGCTTGCGGGTTTTACGATCCGACTCTATAGGTTATATATCTGTTTTACACATAGTCTAATAGATAAAAATGACCACAACAAGGTTTGAGGGGATATACTATTTCTATATTGAAAATAAAGTAACCGATGTCGGTTTACGTCTCAATATTGCTAAGAATCTCCCTGATGAGTTAGATATCCGAATAGAGAATATAACTAAACACAAGGTCAGGGTGTACTTAAAAGGCAATAAAGAGGCAGTTGAGAGATTCTACAACCACATTAAGAAAAAGAAAAAGCTGGGAAAAGCCAAAGATTATTCCATTTCTGAATTAAAATTAATCAAAGAGCCGGGGTGTGTCAGCATTGACACCAACAGATTCTTTCATAAGCTGGAATGTGAACAACTGGGAAAGTTTGTCGATGTCGGTATAGAAATGCGTGATGAGATAAAGGAGATGAGAAAGGAAATGAAGACCTTACCGAAAAACTTGGCTAAAGAATTAAAGAAAGTTTTACCTATGCGGTAAAAACTGTAATGGTTTCAAGAGAAATTCAGCAAAAAAGCCGTTTTTTAAACATAATACAAAATCCACCAAAAACCTGAAAAGCGCTATAATTCGCCATAAGGCGAATTCCTTTTTGATCAAACTTTTCTTAAAAGTTTGCGGGGGAAGGGATTCGAACCCTCGAAGGTCTGCACCACAGGATCTCTCTGAACCTTAGGCTCACTTAAGTCCTGCCCCTTTGGCCAGCTCGGGCACCCCCGCATTCGATAAAACTATCCATTTACCCCCTTCCAGGGCAAATTTCACCCATTTTATGGTTTCTGTTTTCTGGGCTGAAATCGCTATCAAGCAGCCTTTTCCAGCATTTTATCATGGAGAGAATGATAACACTATGTTATCATAGCCCCTTATGATAACACTATGTTATCATCCAAGGTTTCCCATTATTTTTATTATATAGAGTTCGCATTAAAATACTGGGAAACAAGAGCAAGAGGACATGAAACCCTGCGGACTCAGCCCGTCTTTTTCCTAGGTAGGATTCATCTAACCTCTGGGAACCCGAAAACCCCTCTCCGGGCGTATGGTGCACCAGAACAAACGGACGGCTTACAGGAACAAAAGGTCGAGAGAGAAGGTGTGGCTGGGTGAGGGCTCTTCTCCTTTTATGTATTATTCTCAGTATTAGACTTCATCGGGTTGTTTCTCAACCGAATCCCAAAAAGCAAGGCCTTCGCTTCCAGTAGTGCAAGGACCTGCTCCAAGACCATATGGATCTTTATGTGCGCCAAGGAAAACGCAAACGCCGTAATAGCAACCTATCGCACCTTTTATATGTTCTGGGTACAAAAAATTATACCTATGCCCTCTGCTTTCCATCCAGCTATCTACCTGTCCTCTAACATTAATAGTTTTAGAAAATGAGAGGCCTCCACCGGAATATTCTTGTACGGCACCTACATTTTCAGCTATTACATAGCTTTGCAGACCATATGCTGACTTAAAGTCTTTGACGCATTTCCCGTCAGGAGTTACGTGGTCGAAATAATTCCTCTCATACATGTCTTTAGACCTTGCTACTGCGAGATCGTATAAGTTACCATCCCAATCAAAAGGCTTTCGTCCATACTGTTCCCTCAACTCGTTGACGTAAGTTATAGCATCTATGCATTCCTCTTTTCTTTCAGGCGGCGTGTAAATTGTTTTCTGGATTGTTGTGGCCTTTGATTCATCTAAATCCTCTAGATTTTTCGAGTCAAATTCTCCCAAAAAAGCCGATTCTTTCAGAGGAAAGATATTTGATAAACTATTTTTCTGTTGTAGATCCATCAAGGGGTCAAATAGTGTCTCTCTTCGTTCGTATGCAGAATACAGCAAAAAAATCAGCAGAAGAACTATGCCGTATTTGACCCAGTTTCGTTCCCATCTATACCAATAAACCAGTTTCTTGAAGATATCGTAGACCAATTTAAGCCAGACGAAGCCCACCACAAACAGAATCGTTCCGCCGAAGGGTATAATCCATATGTAGATGCTGTTGAGTTTCTCCAGATTATCGTAGACGATTAGAAACAGGAGGGATACTCCAATGAGCCACATAACATTAAATAGAAAAGCATTCCAAGATCTGGAGTGCCTACCAAATCTGCGGTTAAGCCAATACTTCAGCCTCCAATACAAGACTCTAAGAAGATTCGGTTTATGGTAGGGCCTCACCTTAACAGGAACCTCACAGGTATCGGATCTCACCTCAGCAGGAGCCTCACAGGTAGAGGCCTTCGGTTTTTTACATAGATGTAACAGCCTAAGGAAAATGTTTTCTTGTGGAAGTTTTGCACATGCATGATTCTCAGGAAGACGATGCTCACCACAAAAATACTCCCCACAAAAACTGCACTTAAAAGGAATCTTCTCAGGAACCACCACCCCACAAAAACTGCATTTGACCATTTAACCACACAGCAATTATAGCTTAGATTACTTCGAATAAAAGCCAATAACCGCTATTTATTGAGCTGATTTAATAGATAAGCACGTGGAGGTGGGTACTCAATGGTTAAATGTTCACAGTGTAATAAAACTCAGTTATTTTTCAAAAAAAAGTATTACGTTTATCCTGGTGAAACTATAGGGTCGAATGAGATTACTGCTGAAAAAATTCTTTGTAAAAAGTGTTTAGATGAGTATTACAAGATTAAAGATGACTCTAACATAGATAAAAGAACTGATACTGTTAAACTCATGGTTAACAAGGAGTTTACAAAGGCTCTTAAAGCATTAGACTCAACCTTTAATGAGAAGGATCCTTCGTGCTGGTACAGTAAAGCAAATATTTTAGTTGATCTAAAAAGATATGATGGGGCCTTAAAATGTTATAATGAAGCCTTGTTTTTAGATACACATTATATTAAAGCATGGTATCGAAAGGGCAGCCTGTTATTAGCCTCACATAAGTACATTGATGCTGCAAAATGCTTAGAAAACGTCATTGACTTAGACAAAGAAACTAAAATAAACAAAAACATATTAACAGGATGGGGTTTTCCTGCTTTATTTAACTGTATGATCTCATGGATTTTGGCTAATAATGACTTAATTCAACAAAAAAAAGACTCGCCGGAGGTATACGAAATTGCTGGAACCTGGATAAAAAGAACTCGTCCATATCTAACAAGTCCACATCCCCTCTTTAAAGACGATAACGATAAATTGAGTTATGTAACGCTTGTCCCCCCAGAATTAGACGAAACAAAATTTGTGGACTACTGCTGGTCTAACTATAACAAAATTTTAGATTTGATAGAACCACCAGTAATAGCAGAGTTTAGAATATCTGGAGAAAAACATTAAAACGCTATTTATTGAACTGATTCTATAAACTAAACTAAATCAAGAGGTAGTTTGGTGGTGAACAAAGAGGGTATTACTTGCTCAGCCATGAAAAAATGTTAGTACCATTTGCTTGGAACGAAGTCTCACGATTGGCTTTTGTTTGCTTTCCAGGATAGTGGACCTTGCTCCTCCATGCAAGCCGAGCAAGGTCGTCAACCTGTCTTCTATTCAGGGCTTAATTCACTACCAGTTTTAGGATTCAGAGCTTAATCCCTCCTCTGTTATCTTGACGTGATTTGATATGATATCAGAGCTCAACTACTCAAATTAATATGGACATTCGCTCTTTTTGAAGTCTATGGAACAGACTCCGATTGTTTGTTTGGGTTTCAGAGTAGCTCTGAGTTGCTCCGAGAGCTACGTAATCAACCTTTTCAGGCTTCTGGACCTGAATGGGCATCTGTTGTATTAGATACTTAACTTTGCCACATATGCCCAATGAGACGGGATATTGGTTTTTGTAATCCAATATCCCTGTATGGAAAACAGTAGCATCTCAC
>Ga0209636_10001186_pt1 | contig 26121 bp, 21 predicted proteins | sample DeeMarSWOR152_54_FD_187464 | JGI IMG/M metagenome (GOLD analysis project Ga0209636, IMG submission 187464) | Marine sediment microbial communities from White Oak River estuary, North Carolina - WOR-1-52-54 (SPAdes) (version 2) | ecosystem: Environmental > Aquatic > Marine > Intertidal zone >...
ATCTTGCTGACAGAAATGCTCAAGCTGTCAAGGGAAGATGAACGAGTCTTCCCGTACCCGTTTCCAAGGAAGGCATTCGTGAATGCGGTGAAGCGAGCAAGGATTGCCGACTTCAGATTCCACGATCTTCGGCATACTTTTGCGTCGTATTTGGCGATGGCTGGATACAATCTTCGGACGATTCAGGAGTTGCTGGGACATAAAGACCTGCGGATGGTGATGAGATACTCTCACTTATCTACGTCTCACTTGGGTCAAGCGGTGAACTCGGCAGCGAATTCGATGCTGGGAGTTGGCACTAATTTGGCACCAAAGGAAAACGGAATACCGAAAACGTAAGTAGGCGGCATAGCCAAGTGGCTAAGGCGACGGTCTGCAAAACCGTTATTCCCCGGTTCGAATCCGGGTGCCGCCTCTTCTTCTTTTGATCGTACGAGGGCGAATTTCCAACACTACGAGGGAGGCATGCGCTGAGTATCAGGCTCCTTCCGGACAGCCTTGGCAGTTTTTTCCCTCAGCACGTCTTTCACATAGGCAATGAGCTCATCCGGATCGAAAGGCTTTCTTATGAATAGATCAGCGGTTACCTCGCCTTCATAGTACCCACTGATGAAGATGATTGGAATGTCTCTCGTGTATGAAGACAGCTTCAATCTGTTGTATACACTGATGCCATCTCCGCACGGCATCTTGATATCGAGAATGATCACGTCGGGCTCAAACCTGTGAGCAAGCATAACCCCCGCGATTCCATCATAGGCAGAGCTCACTTCGTACCCAGCAGCACTCAGAATGTCCGACAGAGTATTGCAGAGGTCCTGATCATCATCCACTATCAGTATCCTCGATTTCTCGGCCATTATTCCCTCCTTTCTCACAGGTTGACAGACATTCAGTGCCAAAGACGAGAGCGAATGTACTCCCTTCACCTACTTTGCTACTTACCTCGATCTGGACTCCGTTGACTTCTGACAGATTCCTGGACAATGCGAGTCCAAGCCCTATGCCTCGAGCCTTCGTGGTGAAGAGGGGTTGGAATATCTTACTCAGATCCTCTGCAGGTATGCCGTGTCCTGTGTCCGCGATTCTCACTACGGGAGTTCCATCGCGCATCTCACTTTCAAAAAGCAATTCTCCACCATCGGGCATTGCCTCTACCGCGTTGTTGACCATGCTCGCTACGACGCGAACCATCTGTTCCAGGTCCACGTGTACCCTGGGCAGATCCTTACCGAGTCTTTTGATAACCTTGATACTCTCCGGCACCAGAGACTCTCGCAGGGCCTTCTCAATAAAGCTATTCAGTTCTGTCTCCTGTCTTCGTGGTTCCTTTGAGCGTGAATATTCGAGCAGATCTTCAATGATGAGGTCCGCACGCGATATCTGTCCGTCGATGAGTTCGAGATGACGCAGGACCTTCTTGTCCTCCTGGTTGATTCTCTGATTAATACAGTAGAGTGAATTTCTCATCACTGAAAGGGGATTACGAAGCTCGTGGGCCACGCTTCCTGCAAGTTGTCCGACAGTCGCCAGTTTCTCCTTTTTGAGAAGTTCTCCTTGCGCCTCTTCCAACGCTCTGGTTCGTTCAACCACTTTTGTCTCCAGTTCCTCATTCAATTTCTCAAGGCTGACTTTTGCGGTTGCCAAGTCTTTCACGAGATTCGCGTTTTCGATTGCGATCGCTACCTCACTTGCGATCGCTTTGCTAAGGCTCAGGTGACGCTCGTTGAAGTGGTCCTTCTCGAAACTGGCGAGCCCGATGACGCCGAGTGCCTTGTCCTGGAAGATCACCGGAACGTAGAGTACCGAAGCGGGCTTTCTCATACTCTCGAGATAGGAAACCCTGGGATCGTCGGTTGTATCTGCGACCAACAGCGGTGTCTTGGTTTGGAACACCTTGCCTGGATGTCTCTCCATTGCAGTGCGTTCCCTCTCAAGAGCCTCTTCTCTCGAAAGACCTTCCTGGGAAGCGATGACAAGCCTTCCTTCTTTGTCGTCATACAAGTAAAGGGTACCCAGGTCGAAACTGATCGCTTCCCCCAGTTCCTTCATGATCATCGGCCTCAGGACTTCGATGTCCATCTTGGATGTGAGTGCCCTTGCGATTTCAATGACTGCGCTGAGCTCAGAAGCTTTCTCCGCGAGTTTCTCGAACAGACGAGAAGTCTGTATGGCGATGGAGGTGTGGTAGCCCAGGGTGCCCAGGAGCTGAATGTCCTGCTCGGTGAATGCATCTGATTTCCTGCTCTCAACGTTCAGTACCCCAATGACGCGGTTCTTCACGGCCAAAGGAACGGCCATTTCAGAGCGCGCCCCTGGCAACCCTTCCACGTATCTCCCATCAGTGGTCACGTCTGGTATGTAGATGGGTCTGCCGGTTCGTGCGACGTCCGCCGTGAGCCCCTTGTTGTCCGTGAGGGAAATCCTGAGCGCTTCAACCTCCACCGGATATCCCATCTGCGCCTTGATGGAGAGCTCATTCAATTCCTCATCGAGAAGCATGATGGCACAGTTGTCGAAATCTAAGACTTCTGAGGCGATCTTCAACACTCGTTGACAGATCTCGTCCAGATTGAGTGATAGCGAGAGTTGTGACGCGAGTTCATAAAGACCGGCAAGCTTCTCACGGAGCTTTTTCCTCTCCGTGATGTCTCGGATATACCCTTGAATGGCTCGTTTTCCCTCATACTCTATCCCAGTCGCAAGAGCCTCTACATCAATGACCTTTCCGTCTTTTCTCAAGGCTCTGAATTCATACCTTTCAGGCGGGTCCTCACCTCTCAGTCGTTTCAATCCCCTTTCCTTGACGATTTCCCTTGATTCCGGAGCCACCAGCTCCCAGAAATCCATCTTCTCCAGTTCTTCCTCTGTGTAGCCGCTCATCTCCTGGAACCTCGCGTTGGCGAACTGTATTTTGTTGTCCTGAATGATGTATATGCCATCGAGAGATTTTTCGACGAGCATCCTGTATTTCTCCTGGGATTCCTTGAGTTGGCCGACACTGCTCTTCACCATCTGTTCCAGAGTGGTGACCCTTCGCGCGTCCCTCGCGACCCCTACTAATCCTCTCAGTACACTGTTCTTGTCCCTGATAGGCGAGGCAGTCAGACTCACCGGAACCTCTTTCGCAGACTTCGTCTGAAATACCAATGAACGATCTCTCACTTGACTTCCATTCAACAACCAGCCCGTACTCAAGTATATCATCTGGCCTTCCGCGACAATTGTGTTCAGTGGCCTCCCGACGAGCTCGGATTCGTCGTAACCAAGCATTTCCTTCATCGACCTATTGACAGAGAGGATTTTCCCGTCCGGATCTACTATGAATACTGAATCACTGAGCGCATTCAGAACGGTCTCGGTGGCAATGGGCGGTACCCTGACCGCTGTACGATATCTCACAACGTGGAGCACTATGAGAATCGGTACCGCCATGGTGAAGAGAGCTCCGACAGGCATCACATCTATGTTGAGTCGTGGGAGGATCACCTGCGTTGCCAGGGTTGCGCCTATGGGAAGCGTGATTCCGGCACTGAGATGTTCGAAAGGAACCGTGGCTTTGCCCCTTGGTGTTTTCGGTCTCTGGAGTGCCGTCGCAACAGCGCAAAGAAGAAGGAAGCAGACATACGCCCCGAAGAGGTCAAATCGTGGCAGACTCTGATCAGAAAGGCCCCACACGCGAAGGGTAGCACCGGTGATCACGTAATCGGTCCGTATGACCAATATGGCTATCGCGGAAGTGACGAGGAGAAGGAAGAGAAGCGATGACAGCTCCTTTCCCCTGGGAGTGGACTCGTGCAGGGTGTTTGCGTAATGGAGGAATCCCAGCGCCAGGAAGGCGACCAGTGACCACGATGTCCGAGCGAGAAGAGATTCGGCTTCCGGAGTAGAAGAGGAGATGAAGAGGAACTCGGTAACTGGCCACAGAACGAGTGGGACTGCCAAGATGACCAGCCTTCGACGTGTCAATCCCTTTGGACTCGCATGGAGAACATAGGCGAACAGCCCGAGATTGACAGCTGCAACCAGGAGATAAGGTATCGCATAAGGATTCATCAATTTCCTTCGTGCTTCACACTCGTCCGTGCTACGAAGGGAGCAAGAAATGTTCCAGTTGGACGGCATTTTCAGGTTCAGAGCATGACCAAACTCGCGGTCAGAAAAGGAATTCTGTTGGGGGGTCGGATTGCCGCGAGGACTTGTGACTCTATGGCTGGCCGGCAGAGTGCAAATTGCGAAAAGGCGGTTTGATATTGCAAATACGGGGTATGCTTCCCGTGCTCCTCACTTGGTGGTGTCGGTTATGTGGAGAAACATAGTTCTACCAATGATTGAAGCTGTCAGAAGGTGAAGATGGGGCATGGACGGCATCCTTCCCATGTTGACAAATGGGAATCAATCCCTATAATAGGGACCGTGAGAGAGTATTGTCCGAACGAGATTGAGAGGAAATGGCAAGAGAGATGGAAGCAGCAGGGTCTGTATAGAACTGGCACAGACCCATCCAAGCCGAAGTTTTACTGCCTCGACTTCTTCCCGTATCCTTCCGGCGATGGTTTGAGCGTGGGCCACTGTCGGAACTATATCCCCACGGATGTGATTTCGCGTTACAAGAGGATGAGAGGATTCAATGTCCTGCACCCGATGGGATGGGACGCGTTTGGTCTGCCTGCAGAAAACGAGGCGATTCTAAAGGGACTTCATCCTAAGGTTACGGTTCCAAGGTATATCAGCAACTATAAACGGCAACTCAGAATGATCGGAACCTCGTACGACTGGGAGAGGGAGGTAGACTCGAGTTCTCCTGAGTACTATCGCTGGACCCAGTGGTTCTTTCTCCTCTTCTACAAGAGGGGGCTTGCGTATCGAGGACTTGCTCCTGCCAACTGGTGCCCAGATTGTGAGACGGTGCTCGCAAATGAGGAAGTGGAAGGGGGAGCGTGTTGGCGATGTGGATCTGCCGTGACGAAGAAGGATTTGGAGCAGTGGTTCTTTCGGATCACTGCATACGCAGACGAACTGCTGAGGGATCTTGAATTGATAGATTGGCCGGAACCGATAGTGCTCATGCAGAAAAACTGGATTGGGAGAAGTGAAGGACTCGAGTTCAACCTCGGAATAAGGGGGAAAGGAGAGAAGATCTCTGTCTTCACGACTCGTCCCGATACGGTGTATGGAATGAGCTTTGTGGTGCTCGCTCCTGAGCATACGCTTGTAGAGGTTCTCACCACTCCTGAGCATCGAGATGCGGTTGAGAAATACGTCGAGGCGACGAAACGAGAAACAGAGATCGAAAGACTCTCTACGGAGCGAAAGCCGAGGGGAGTCTTTACGGGTTCGTACGCGATAAATCCCATGAACGGGGATGAGGTGCCGATCTACATAGCTGACTATGTCCTGATGAGCTATGGTACTGGTGCGATCATGTCAGTGCCAGCCCATGACAGGAGAGATTTTGAGTTTGCGACACACTATCACCTTCCGATCAAGGTTGTCGTCGCGCCTCGAGGCTGGAAAGGCGCAGAGCTGGAAGAGGCGTATCTCGACGAAGGTCTTCTGGTGAACTCAGAGAGATTCTCAGGTCTTCCGTCTCCGGAGGCCCGGGAGCGGATAGCCGACCACATGGAAGAGCGGAACATCGGAAGGAGGAAGGTACACTATAGAATGCGCGACTGGCTGATTTCCCGCCAGAGATACTGGGGAGCTCCGATACCAATAGTGTACTGTGATGGATGTGGCATAGTACCGGTTCCAGAGAGCGAACTGCCCGTCCTCCTGCCAGACATTGAACGGTATGCTCCTTCGGGGACCGGGAGATCTCCGCTCGCGGGTGTGAAGGAGTTCTTGCATACGACTTGCCCCCTGTGCGGACGGAAGGCAGAGCGAGAGACTGACACGATGGGAGGGTTTGCGTGTTCTTCATGGTATTACCTCAGGTTTGCGAGTCCGCACAGTCAGGACGAGCCATTTGACCCGAGCGAGGTGAAATATTGGCTGCCGGTGGATCTTTACGTAGGCGGTGCTGAACATGCAGTGATGCATCTTCTGTACGCGCGGTTCTGGACCAAGGTGATGTATGATGCGGGCATGGTAGATTTCAGGGAGCCTTTTCAGAAACTGAAAAATCAGGGGGTGGTGCATGCTCCAGACGGTCGGAGAATGGCGAAGAGTGCGGGCAATGTCATAACCCCCGATTCCGTTGTTGAGAGGGTTGGTGCCGACACCTTGAGGGTATACGAGCTGTTCATGGCTCCGTTCGAAGCGGGAGTGAACTGGAATGATGAAGCCATCAGTGGTGCACAACGTTTTCTCAATAGAGTATGGAGATTCGTATCGGAGAGAACTGCATCCTATGATCCTGACTGGAGAGCGAAGATGGGCGAAGGAACCTCCTCCACAGCTGACGAATCTATTCGAAGGAGGACGCATCAGACTATGAAGAAAGTAGACTCCGATATGAACCAGTTCAAGTTCAATACGGCTATTGCTGCCATGATGGAATGGTTGAACGACCTCTATGGGGCTAAGGTGTCGTCACGCGTTCTCAGTGAGGCGCTCGAGCACTTTGTTGTGCTTCTTGCTCCATTTGCACCACACATGTCCGAGGAGCTCTGGGAAAGCCTGGGAAAGACTGAGAGCGTTCATCTGCAGCAGTTTCCGGAGTGGAATGAGGAACTCGCGTTCTCGCCCGAGGTCACGGTCGTCGTGCAGGTGAATGGGAAACTCCGAGATAGACTGAGCGTATCCGCAGGCATCGATGAAGAGGCTCTGAAACGTGCAGCCTTGGAGAGCAAGAAGATACAAGACGTTCTTAGAGGGAAGACGGTCAAGCGGTTCATTGTGGTTCCAGAGAAAGTGGTGAATCTGGTCGTCGATTAGGTTTTCGTCTATGGGGCTGAACGGTTGGTCCCTACCCGGTCAGTCGAAGTAGTCCTCATCCGGCACGATGTAGGTGAGTGGATTCCTCGCGTCTCCTGTAATTCTCACCTCGTAATGAAGATGAGAACCGGTAGTCCTGCCACTCCTTCCTACGAGCCCGATGACATCGCCTCTCATTACCCTCTGGCGTCTCTGCACTTTGCTGAGTGAGAGATGGGCGTAAACGGTCTTGTATCCGTATCCGTGATCGACAACGATCGTGAGCCCGTACCCTCCGTTGTAGTACTTGATGCTCTCGACAATCCCGTCCGCAGTGGCGTACACTGGCGTTCCGATTGGCGCAGCGATGTCTATCCCGTCGTGGAATTTCCTCCTTCCGGTGAACGGGTCTTTCCTATATCCGAACCCGGAGCACAACCATCCTCTGCAAGGCCGTATAGATGGTGTGTGATTTCGAAGATCCGCTGACTTCTCGAGATGCGACTCGATCTTTTCGAAACTCAGCGTCTGAAGATGCGTCTGCCGGGCGACCCTATCGAGTCGAGACGAGAACGACTCTACCTTCTCTGCAAGTGGTGGATTCAGCGTCCTCAACTCCTCATCGACAGGCAGGCTACCACCGACTCCGAGTTTTCTTATGTCCTCGTCAATGGGGTCGAGATCTGCAATCACTCGCAACTCTGTGTCAAACGTGGCAAGCTCATCGATTTTCTCACCCAGGCCATCGAGTCTCACCTCGTACTTTCTCAGCCTGTCGTGGAGTAACAGGTTCTCGGCTTTCAATCGTTGGAGCGCAGACTGATTCATCCTCTCCCCATAGTAACTCTCGAAAAGAAATCCAAAGACCGACAGAAATCCGACAGAAACCAGCAGGGAAAGCCAGATGACGGGATAGGGAATGGCCAGCCTCTTCGGTTCGGCCGTCCTTGATGGCAAGACAATCAACGTGAACTTTCTCATTGCTGCGATTTTGGCATTAGTTTAGAAACGACGAAAAAAGTGTCAAGCATAATCCACAGGACCAGGAAGCAAGATGTATGCCCGATTGGTCTGCTCGCGAGTCTAACCCGGTCTTCTCGGACGGCCTGAGTAGCGCAGAAGGAGGTGCATGTGATTGCGCAAAATGCAAATTCCTACGCAAAATGAGAACTGTCAAGCCTCCTCACACGCCATCTATGTGCATCATCGAGCAGCTCGTAGATCACTCCCGTATCAGTCTTCACGAGATAGACTGTCCGTCTCCTTCTGGTATGGAAATCCTCTAACACTCTCTTTTCGAGCACCTCAGCCACGTATAGGAGCGTACCTTTCCACTCGAAGGAGACGGGTCTCTCTTGTCCTGTGTATCCCGCGTAGAAATTGACCTTGGTCACTTTGGTCTTCGCCTGGAACGCTTTACTCGAACCACTTCCTTGTTCTCGTCTGGAGCACTATTCTTCTCTTGTCCAATCGCTGGCTGTTCTTGGGCATCCTTCTGGCGCGGCTGTAATCCTTCGAGATGAGATTTCATGGCCGCGAGGAACTTGGACTTTTCTTCCTGGAGATTCTTGACCTTTTGGCTCAGTTCCGCTTTCAACTTCTTGAGCTCATCTGTGCTCTTTCCAAGAGTGCGTTCCTGGGTTTTCAATCTTCTGATTCTCTTCTTGAATTCGTTCTCTTCGTTCTTCAGTCTCTTGCTTGTCAGAATGAGTTCCCGGTGCTCGTCTCGTTTCTTCTCGATCGACAGGATCAGCTTGCGCTCGTGTTCTTGAATTGCCTGGAAGAGGTCGGTTTCATCTGCTTTCAGCTTCCGAATCTGATCGCTTAGATTCTTGATTCCCGCGGGACTCAAAATGCTCACACACTCTACAAGACTGCCTACAAGATTTTCGATATCGGTTTTGACGCCCTTCAATGCTTCAAGTTGTGACTCAAACCCGATCTTGCGCTCTGGTGAAGCAAGGGTCTCCAATGCCTTTCGCTCAAGTTCGTCGATTCGTTGAAGAAGAAGCTCCTCATCCTTCTTGAGCTTCCCAACGCGTTCTTTGAGTTCGGCTTCCTGGTCCTTGAGCTTCGAGACTTCTGGCTTTTTCGTCGCCATCGCCTTCAACTCTTTTTTCTTGTTCTCTTCCTCTTCCTTCAGCGTCTCTATCCTCTTCCTGATCTGCTTCTCCTCTTCTTGATATTTCGCAAGAGAGTCCTCCGCCCGCGAGGCACCCTCAGCTTTCTCCTGCAATTGTTTGATCGTACGGTTCAACTCCTTTTCTTCTTCTTTTTGCTGCTCAATACGTCTGCGAGATTCGTCCTCTTGTTCCCTCAATTTCTCCAATCTGCTCTTCGCTTCTAACTCCAGGGATTCGAGTTTTGACTGTTCCTTGCGCATGGTAACGACTTTCGATTCGAAAGCATGGATGTCCGACTCGATTTTGGCCGCCTCTTCAAGTCTACCCAAGATGTCCGCCTCTTCTTTTCTCAGTTTCTTCAAATCTTCCGCAAGTTTGTCCTTCCTCGTTTTCAGGCTTCCGAGTTCCTCACCATATTCCTCGCGCTTCTTGTCCATCAGCATCTCTCTTAGCGTGGAATCCGCCAGTCCCCTCTCCAATTCATCGATCCGCAGGGCCAACCGTTCCTCTTCCTTCTGGAGTCTTCTGATGTTTCTCAGGGTCTCTGCCTCTTCTCTCTTAAGGTTCTCTACCCCTTTCCTCAGGTCTTCGCGTTCCTTCGTGAGGTTCTCCAGCTTCTCGATCAACTGCCGACTCTCTTCGTTTGGTGGCCCGAGTGTGTCTGAGCTCTTTCCTTCGTCGTGCATACGTCCTCCCTCTTATACGGTTTCAAGGAGCTCTGCTCCGATATTGCATGCATGAAAGTTAATTCTCTCTAAATCACTGATGAAGTCAAGGTGTATCGTACTTGTCTCCAAGCTTTCCTTCAGTCCCCTGTGAAGTCTGTCTATGTGCTTCTGGTGAAGCTCTCGAACAAGCTCACTCAAATAGTCACGTCTCTTCACCACGTCACTCGCCACGCTTCTGTCAGATGTCGTAAGCGCCGAGACGGCCATTCTGAGTGTCTTGAGGACCTCAAGATGATAGTATCTGATCTCCTCCATTCCTTGCTGGGAAAAGAGCAATCCTTGCTTCATCTTCTTCTGGGCATAACTCATGAGATTCTTGCTTACAATATCTCCTATGTGTTCTAATTCATCAACGATGTAGAGCAGTTCAACTTCTCTTTTTGACTGTCCTCTGGAGAGTTCCTGCTGAGAGAGCTTTGTCAAATACGGGGTGATAGTTTCTTCGAGGTAGTCCACCTCGTCGTCCTCAGTGACAATCTTCTTCCGCAATTCCCCGTCGTTGTGCACAAAGGCTTCGATCGCGTTCTCTAACATCGAATAGGTAATCTCAGCCATCCTTATGATTTCCCGGGCCGCATATCCCAGGGCCAGAGAAGGCGCGGTCAACACCCTCTCGTCCAGATACAAGGGGCCAAATCGTTTGAGAACTCTCGCTCGCTCCGGGATGAGTTTGAGGAGAAGCCACCGGTAAGGGTCCAGCAGAGGGAGAAAGATGAGCGCAGCCGTGATGTTGAAGAACGTGTGTGCGTTGGCGATCTGACGCGTCGGATTTTGCGTCGTTCTCTGGACGAATTCAGCGAACGGAGATATGAGAAGGAAGACAAGAGCTACGGTGAGTACCTTGAAGAGCGTATGAGCTACCGCGACTCTTCGTGCTTCTGTTGTGCCTCTGATAGCCGCCGTCAGAGCCGTCACACACGTGCCCACATTTGCCCCCAGGACCATTGGGATTGCAGAGCGTAAGTCCATCAGTCCCTGGAAGGAGAGCATCAGGAGAAGCCCCATGGTGGCAGCACTCGAATGGAGTAGCGCAGTCACCAGGGCCGCGACGAGAATGCCAAGCAGAGGGTAACGTCCCAGAGTGGAGAAGAAGTCATGAAATGCTGGTGAGAAACTGAGAGGCGAGGCTGAGTCCGCCATGACCTTCATACCAAAAAAGAGCAGCCCAAATCCAAGAACCACCTGTCCAATGTATTTGTGGGGAGACGCGCGCCAGATGGTCATGATAGCGAGCCCCAAAGCGATGAGTACGAGACCATAGTCCATGATCTTGAAGGCGATGATCTGCACTGTGATTGTCGTCCCAATATCGGCCCCGAGGATGACACCGAGACTTTGCCCAACTGAGATGAGCTCCGCATTGGCAAAGCTCACAAGCATGACTGTAGCAGCCGTACTGGACTGCAGAATGGCTGTGATAGATGTTCCTGCTACTAGTCCGAGGAGACGGTTTCTGGTGAGATTCCAGAGCAATCTCCTCAGCCTGTCGGCGGCTGCCCTCGTAAGTCCTCTGCTGCCGAATCCGAATCCGAATAGGAATAATGCCAATCCACCACCGATCCCGATAGCCGTAGAAATAGGCCAGGACCTCTCAAGGCCGAGAAAAGTGAAGTACAACTCTCCAGTCGCAACGGGCGAGGTTGCCATCACATAGTACCTCCCCTCCTCGCCGCCAAGGGTCAAGGATGCCTTCGCATAGCCATACGGATCGGTATACACGTCGGACGCCTCCAACCTTGCTCTGGCGCCTGTATATGTGTTCTCCTGTGGTTCAGCGACGATGCGCAAGTGAACGAGGCCACCACTGAAAGGAGCGCCTGTGCTGTCTGTGAGAGCGACGATGATCGGCCTCCTGACCGTCTGTCGGACCGTTCCTATCTGCCTGTCTCCGGAGAGGTCGCGACCTAGCGGGTCCGTCGGTTTCAACATAACGATGGACTCGCCAGAATTCATCGCTGAAATGAGTATCACAATGATAAGAGCGTTCATGGAACTAAACTGGATGACCGGACTTCATGATGTCACGATAGAGCCTGTACGGTTCGGCGATCACCCATCTTGCTTCTGTATCGTCTCGCAATAGAGATCTTCCCCCGTAGCGAAGTCGACGATTCTTGCATGTACCTTGTGTGGAGTGAGCTCGATGATGCCAAAACTCGGCGTGTAGCCCTTCTTGTCCTGCAATCTCAAATGTCCAGGGTTGAAGTGAAGAACGCCTTCTTTCTGGGCGATACTCGGGACATGCGTGTGACCGTGAAGCAAAATGTCTACCTCCTTGCGAGCACAGAGCTCCTCCGGGTCCAGATCGCCAGGAGCATCGTTCGAATGTACCCCAGGGGTGTGGGATACGAGAACCTTCCAGCCCAGAATGTTCTCAAGAAGGCGATGTGGTATGTTCCTGTCTTCGTATTCCGGATCGTACACTCCCGGAACCCGTATCGTCTGTACAACATCAAATTCGTCCAATACCTCCGTGTCTTCATAATCGTCGCCCAAATGTACGATCAGGTCTGCATGCATATCGAGTAAGGCACGGACTGTGTCCCGAAGATAGTCAAGGTTCTTGTGGGTGTCACTTACCACCCCGATTCTCATTGACCCAATTATCTTGTCATTCTCCTGAGGTGTCAAGGGATACATCCGGAGCAGCTACAGATATGGAAGGAATGAATACACCTGACGCGTAGAAGAAGAATCTACGCTGGCTCACATCGATCAATTCACGTATATTTTGAGCTTGTCGCCGGCACGAATGTATCGTCCTCTCGCATTTGTGTTCCATTTCTTCAGCTGAGCGATACTCACTCCAAACTTCCGCGAAATCCCCGAAAGCGTGTCACCCCGACTGATCCGGTACGTGACCCATCTCTTCCTTTTCAGTTTCTCAACCTGGGTGCTGCTGAGGTATCTCTCGTTCTCTGGAAGCACATAGAAGTTCTGGACGAACCGCTCCTTTGCTGCCTGGGGTATGGTCAAAGAATAGCGAGTGTCTGACGGTGGAGTGAAATTCTCTCTCAGCTCGGGATTAAGATCTCGCAACAGCGAGAGGTCCACTCCGCTTGCCGACGCAACCACTCCAAGATCGACGCATCCGTGCATCACGATGGTATCGATCTCCTCGTGGTCAGTATAAGTACCCTCAAATTCATAGACCTCGGGGTCGAGTGCTATCAACAATGTGGCCAGGAACTTGGGAACGAACTCGGCTGTTTCCTTCGGAAGGAGAAGCTCCCAGTAGTCGTGATTTCCCGTGAGGTGCACGCTTCGTTCTACGCGCTGAGGCCCCCAGTTGTATGCGGCGAGCGAGAGACTCCACGAACCGTACTTCTCATACAGAGATCCGAGGTATCGTGCAGCGGCTCTCGTCGATTTCTCTGGATCTCTTCTCCCATCCACCCACGCGTCTATTCTCAAACCGAACTTCTTCGCCGTCGATTCCATGAACTGCCAAAGACCCACCGCACCTGCGCGCGAATAGGCGAAGGGATGAAATCCACTTTCTATGATGGGAAGATAGCTGAGTTCGAGAGGCAACTTCTCTTCTTCAAATATCTTCTGTATAATCGGTACATACCTGTGGGATCGCCAGAGTGCCTTTTCCATATACTCCCTGTCTCTCATGGTGTAGTATTCGATCCATCTCTGGACATCCTTGTTGAATACGAATTCTCCATCGAGAAGGGTGAAGAGTCTCCATCTCGTGATCTTCTGACGGTCGGCGAGGATCCTGGCACGACACACCTCTGTGAAGAGGCTGTCTCGTGTGCTCGTTGTGGCATCCACCTTCAGGAGGAAACGAAGAGAATTCTCGAACTCCCCCTTTGCCAGACTGATCTTCTCCGAACGGAGCAGCTCGAGACCCTTCTCGTAGTGGAGAATGGCCTGTTTCATGGGATCAGGTTTTGGAGGGGCAGGAGGAGGTAGTGGAGCGATTTCTCTCCTCTTGACTGCGCACCCGAAGAGAAGACCGGTAAGCCCCAGCAGTACGATCAGTCGCATCTTCACTTCTGTTGAGACTGCCAAAACTGGAGCAGTTTGTCAACCGTTGAGTCAATGGGGGAGACTCCGCGGGAAAATCAGAAGTTGCTGACTGTCTTCAGGAGGCTTCCACGACTATCGAACACCTTGATCTCGAGTGCGATCCCTCCCGGTAGTGTATGAGATGCACAGGCAAAGCAGGGATCATATGCACGAAAAGCCATTTCCACCATATTCAGCAGGCCTTCATCTATGTGATTGTTCTTTATGACTGCCTTCGCCGCATCTCTCACGGACATGCAAATCGCACCCTTGTTGTTCGTGGTTGCCACGATCAGGTTTGCTTTGTCGATGAGGGCATCCGGTGTGAGCTTGTAGTGGTGAATGAGTGTACCCCTTGCTGCCTCCACGATTCCGACTCCCTCCCCGGGCTGACCAGGTGTCACCCTGACGTTGTCGCTCGTAATCTCTGGATCGGTGACGAGCTCTACGGCTCGTTCCGTGGCATACATAAGCTCGATCAATCGTGCCCAGTGGAATGCGAGGGTGTTGTGTACAGGCTTTCCTCCCAGTACCTCGTACATTTTCTCGAATTCCTCCTGGGCTACCGGGGTCGCCATACCTTCTGAAGCGTTGAGTCTGCCGAGAGGTCCAACTCGATATATCCCACTCTCCTGACCGGAGACGAGGCCCTTCCAGCCAATCTTCTTCAGATAGGTTGCCTTCACGTACGACCACTCGAGGACCTCTTCTCCTATGACGTCCAGGTATTCGTCAGGCTTGAACTTCACATACTCCTTGCCATTTGGGTCGGTGACTCTCACGTCGCCGTCGTAGAAGTTCACCTTGTTGTGCTCATCCACGAGCCCCATGTTGTAGAGGTTCAGTGTGTAACCAGGAGACGTGATGAGATCCACATATTCCTTATTTTCGAGCACTACCTTGTGAAAAGTCTGTAGTGACATCTTCGCGAATTCGACGCAGCTGCGAGCCATTTCTTCGATTTCTTTCCGCTCATCTTCGTTGAGATACTTGTAGACACCGCCAGGCACGCCCGCGACGGGATGAGTAGCCTTTCCACCGATGATTTCAGTAATCTTCTGACCGTAGGCCCTATGCTTTATGACTTCCTTGCCATAGTCGAGCCCCACCTTCTCTATAACACCCAGGATATTTCTCTTCTCCGGTGGCGCAGTCGGGCCAACCACGAAGTCAGGTCCGCCCAGGAAGTAGAAATGCAGGATGTGGTCGTAAATGAAGTAGGCTTCGTACATCAACTCCCGAACCTTCTTTGCCGGCAATGGTGGATCTACATCAAACGCAGCATCAAGTGCCTTGGTCGATGCGAAATGATGGGCCACGGGACAGACACCACATATTCTACTTGTGAGCTGCGGCATTAGCTCCGCACGTCTGCCCTGACAGAATCTCTCAAATCCTCTCAGTTCGGGGACTTGAAGATACGCGTTTGTGACTTCTCCCTGTTCGTCGAGAAAAATCTCTATCTTTCCGTGACCCTCCAATCGGGTGATCGGATCAATCGTCACTCTTTTCGCCACGAAGCACCTTCCTTCTCAACAAAGATCCTGGCAGACTGTACATGTAGAAGGTTCCGATTGGGTCCTCTATCTGATCTATCAACTTCTGCACATCTGCGTCGCTCATCCTGTCTTCTCCATCGAGCCCAAGGATGGATGTGAGAGCACCCATCATCTTCGCTCCCTGATCGAGAACTCCCGGTGTGGGACCCATACAACCGGTACAGGGGAAGTTTCCTTTTATACACCGCGCATTGCAGCCGGCCCGTGTCGCCGGTCCATAACATATGATGCCTTGCTCCAGGAAGCACTTTTTCGGATCCGCTACTATCTGGTAGGGTCGCTTGATCTCCGTGATCTTCTTCAGTTCTTCTGTCCTCCGTTCACACTCATCGCACAGAGATTTGGTCGGTGCCAGCACGGTTCCCTTCTCGGGGAGAGTTCCGCTGGCTATGGCTTCTACTGCCTGCACAATGAGCTCAGGAGGAGGCGGGCATCCCGGCAGATAGTAATCAACGTCGACCGTCTGATCGAGTGTTTTGACCGTATCATAAAACGCCGGCAGTGTCAGCTCGCCCTCTGGAGCAGAGAAACGAGTCTGGGGTTCTTTGTGGTCGGTATTGATCGTGGATGGACTCCAGTGGTACGCTGTCTCGAAAACCTCTGCCCTGGAGGAGAGATTCGCGAGGCCCGGTACACTACCCATATGAGCACACGCACCGAAGGCCACCAAGGTTTTCGACTTCCTGCGAAGGAGTTTCGCGAGATGCTCCTGTTCTTCCGTTCGTACACTGCCGTTGAAGAAGCAGACGTCGATATGCTTATCAGGGAAACTCTCCACATGATGATACTTGATGTCCATCGCCACCGGCCAGAAGACGATGTCGGCTATGCCCACAACATCGAGTATCTTCTCGTTGATGTCCAGTACTGCGATCTCACAGCCCCCACACGAAGCTGCCCAGTAGAACGCGAATTTGAGCTTCTCAGCCATGCGGCCTTTATATAGAATATCCAGGTCAGCCTGTCAAGAGAAAAAAGGGAACGCGAAGGAAATCAATGCAATTGGAGCCACACCGACAGAACGAGCCTGGCGCCAAGAAAGAGCCAACCCGCCATCGTGAACGCAACGAGGAAGAGACTGAAGCCGTTTCTTTTTCGGAGCACCTCTCGCAATCGGAATCCGTGCGCTATTCTGTGGCAAAGCGGAAAGAGGAGAAAGGGAAGCACGGGGTACAAGAAGCGGGGATGGCCAAAGAAGACGATGTGGACCATTGCCCAGTAGGCCAGAGTCAGGAAAAGCCAGCGGCCATGAGGCAGCTCGGACAGATGGAGAAGGGAGAAGAAGACTACCGGTGCAAACCAGATCACATTGATCAGATAGAGCCAGAGGAGCATCGGGGAACTGACCCTGACCACACCAGCTCCCGTCTGGAAGTCTGGCATGACGAGCCACCAGATTTTGTGAACGGCCAATTCGATTTCCCGGATGGGATGCGAGAGGAGATATTGCATCCCCAGTTTCAGGCCAGTCTCAGATCTTATCGACTCGTCCTCTATTTCTGACAGTGGATTGTCGGGCGGGAACCTATAGGTGCCATTTGCGGCAGGGTTGTGGCCGATCCAGAAGTTCACTCCAGCGTTGGTGGATATCATGATATTCCCGCCGAATACTCTGAAGTTCCTGCCCATCCACCCCGCGATGACCAGTGTGGAGATAGCGAAGAGAATTGCCAGGTGCCTTAACCTCACCCTCATGGGGAAAGCGCCCTGAAGGAAGATGAGTGGATGGAAGAGAATAGATGGTCGGATGAGGACATTCACGCCGTGGACGATGCCAAGCACGAATGCTCTCCGCGACGATTGTCCTCGTGTAAGGAGGAATACGTAGAGAGCGAAGAGCCCCGTGAACAGGACCTCACCGAGGAGCAGGTTCGTGTAGTAGATCTGCAGGGGAGAAATGGAGAGCATTACTCCTACGATGAGTGATGTCTTCTCATCGTACAGGGCTCTCGCGATCAGTGCGGCCAGGAGAACTGTAATTGCGCCGATTAGGGCCTGGAATACGCGGGGAACGAGTGTGTGGGAGCCGAATAGTCGGTACAGAGAGGCGAGAAAGAACGCATAGCCAGGCGGGCGGTAGCTGGTGAGAGCACCAGATCCTCCTCTGTATCCCGCGCCCGATGCGAGGTTAGTCGCAAGTTGATGATACGCATGTGCATCGGAGACAAGTGGTGAGGGGAAGGTGAAGACGAACAGTGTTCTTAACAGAAGGGCAACGAGAAAGACGCCGATGAGGAAACGGGGTTGTGAGCCCACTCCAGTGCAATAGTAGACTCCAGAGTCCGTGTCAAGGAGACTTGGGACTCGGAACCGCAGGGGAGCACTTCCCAAGAATGCGGGCCGGATGGCTTCGCCCGCGCTCTGCGAATCAATGGAACTTCAGGCTACGGATTAAGTCGTACGTGAGTTCAGGTCCTGCTCAATTCCGGAAGTGGTCATACCCGCGTCTGGGAAGGGGCACGAGTTTTCCATTTTTCTCGAGCTGTATCTTTTTCTCCGCGACGATGTGACCGATCTCCGTGATTCGCGTCCCCGTGTGGACTTCAACCTCTCTCGCGATTCTGTCTTTCTCACTCGAGGGGAGGGTGAAGAGGAGTTCGTAGTCTTCCCCGCCATAGAGGACGAAATCCAGGGGTGAGGAACCATACTCTTCTGCGAGTGCCTTTAGCTCTCCGTTGATAGGCAGTGACTCGTAGTGGATTACGGCACCCACGCGACTTTCCTCTGTCAGATGGTGCAGATCGAGTGCGAGACCGTCCGATATGTCAATCATTGCATTGACTACCTGAGAAGAAGCGAGGATCCTGCCTTCGTTGATTCTTGGCACGGGCCTCTTGTGTGTCTGTACGAAGGGAGCACATTCCGGTCTCTGCGATTCCAGATTCAAGAGGTGAAGTCCAAGAGAGGAGGAACCGAGCTCTCCGGTGACGCATATTGCATCGCCCGCCTTGGCACCACTTCTCTCAACGGCCCGATCCGTCCAACCGATGACGGTGCAGACCAGCCCGATGTCTTTCGCCCTGACCGTATCACCACCAACGATTCGGAAATCGAACTTGGATGCTAATTCGAGCAAGCCGGAGTACAGCTGCTCCACGCTCAGGACGGTCGTGTGCGGTGGCAGCTGCAGCGAAATGAGTACGAACCTCGGCTTTCCCCCCATGGCAGCTACATCACTCAGGGAGCATGCGAGGCATCTATATCCGATTTCATAGAAATTGTAATGGCGGGGGTCGAAGTGCACGTCCTGGACGTATGAGTCGGTCGTCAGAAGCGAGAGTCCTTCCAATCTGACGCAGGCTGCATCATCACCGATGTCAACGAGTATCTCCTCCGAGCTGGGGAGGTCGAGTTTCGCTCTAATGAGTTCGATAAGTTTCCATTCACCAATGTGGCCAACGTCCATTTTCCCCATTGTATGAACGTATTCCGACATGTCAACGCTTGACAATGGGTCCAGCGTCAGCTACACTGCGTCCATGGAGAACGCGATGCAGCCAAGATTGAACGGTAGAGAACATCCCTGCCGCTCCTCGGATCTGGGGGGATTCAGGAGGGAGTGGTTCGGGAGAGCGCGCGCTGCACGTCTACACAATGAGGGCAGGTGTACCTTCTTCAGCTGGAGAGTGATTCTCGCCGTGTTTCTCGTCTCGTTCCTGTGTGTTGCTGTGTCTGCAGATGAGACGAAGATATCGATCCATGTGTTTTATGCGATGGACTGCGAGGACTGCCACCGCATCATCACGCAGTTTTTCCCAAAAGTGTTCCTTTCCTATTCCGGAATGCTTGATGTCAGGTACTATGAATTGAACAGGCCAGAGAATTACGAAGCACTGGTGAAGATCGAAGAAGCCTGGGGAGATGTGCACAATGAATTTCCGATTGTCGCAGTCGGCCAATATCTCCTGGACCTCGAGGATGTAGAGAGAGAACTGGGGAAGATTCTGGAGGAGTACCGGGGGAGAGGAGCCGCCTTCCATCGCTCCGAATTCCTCGAAGGTACCGCCTACACGTCGAGTCCCCATTGGGAAGCCCATGAAGCCTTTACTGAAACGCACATTCCCAAGGCCATATATCTTGCGTACTTCTACGAGATTGGCTGCAAACAGTGTGACAGAGCTGAATACCAGATTAAGTATCTTGAATCGAGATATCCCGAAGTAGAGGTGAGAACCTTTGACATGGCGTTGACCGAAAACAAAATCCTGGCGGAGGCACTCGGGATGTTCACGGGCGTACCGGAGAAGAAACGAATGTCAACTCCCGTGGTCTTCATAGGCAGCGATTACCTTCTTGCAGGCGATGTGACCGACAGGAATCTCATTTCGTTGGTGGAGAAGTACAGGACCACGGAGAGTGCTCCACCGTGGGAGGAAGCAGGACAATACCTTGAAGAAGCGAAAACACACATCGTGAGCCGATTCAGAAGCCTTGAGCTGCTGACGATACTATCTGCCGGACTGCTCGACGGAGTCAACCCTTGTGCCTTTGCTACGCTCGTTTTCTTCATCTCTTATCTTGCGTTCGTGATCAAGCGGAAAGCAGACATACTTGTTGTGGGATTTGCCTTCGTGGCTGCGGTGTTTGTCACTTACTTCCTCATTGGTATCGGATTGTTGAGCTTCATTCAGAGCATCGGTTTCATGCGGCTCGTTGGAAGAATTGTATATGTAGGCACCGCAGGTGTGGCGATACTCTTCGGAATCCTCTCCATTCACGATTACTTCAGGTATTCCGGGGGTGATTATGATAAGTCCCTGCTTCGTCTCCCGGAATTTCTGAGGAGAAGAACTCACGATGTGGTGAGAAAGAAGATGGACACTGAGAAGTATGTTGCCGGGGCATTCGCCACAGGATTCTTCATCTCGTTGCTCGAGTTTGCGTGTACGGGCCAGGTGTATCTACCCACCATCATTTTTGTCACAAGGATACCTGCACTCAGGGCGAAGGGACTGCTGTATCTCCTTGTCTACAACATTTGCTTCATTGTTCCCCTCTTGGCTGTCTTTCTGCTGGCGTACAGGGGTATGACCGCAGAGAGGCTTTTCTTCCTTCTCCGCAGTCGGGGGAAGACCGTGAAGTTGCTCACGGCCTTGATGTTCTTCAGCCTCGCAGGTCTGCTCTTCTACTATCTCTTGTCCTGAGCTGAGCACGAAACTGAGCCACGAAACCCCACAAGGGGCGCCTTGACATTCGGATGCGACTATACAATATTTGGTAGTGGTCAACCTCGCAATCCTCATCACGGCCTTTCTCATTTCATTCCTCGTCACTCCACTCGTTCGCAAGTTCTCGCTCAGACATTCCATCCTGGATGAACCGGAGGTGAGAAAGGTTCATCCAGAGGCTGTTCCAACACTTGGTGGTGTGGCCATATACGTGGCGTCGCTCACGGGCATTGTTCTTGGGGGACTGTGGGGAAAATTCACGGTCATCGATATCGAATCGATACTGGGCATCGTTCTGGGAGGAGGGGTGATACTCTGTCTGGGAATCTACGATGACGTGAAACGCTCCTCTGTCGCACTCAAACTCATCTTCCAGGCTGCGGCAGCCGCAATTCTCTTCCAGTATGGATACAGAATCACCTCTATCGCCAATCCATTCGGCGGAAGCATCGAACTTACATACCTATCTCTTCCAATAACGATGCTCTGGGTGATGGTGTTCACGAACGCACTCAATCTCATTGACGGGGTGGATGGTCTGGCAGCAGGCATTGCTTCGATAAGCAGTACAACATTCTTCCTCACAGGTCTGATTCTCGGAAATCCAAAGGCTTCTCTCGTTTCACTTTCCGTCCTGGGCGCTTCTGCAGGATTCCTGCGACACAATTTCTGTCCGGCGAAGGTCTTTATGGGAGACACAGGAAGCATGTTTCTCGGATTCATACTCTCCGCCATCGCAATACTCGGGGCAGGGAAGACTGTTGCATTGATTGCACTTCTGATCCCGATTCTTGCGGTTGGCGTACCTCTTGTAGACACACTCCTTGCTGTGTTCAGAAGATCGAAATTACGCCAAGGTATTTTCAATGCAGACCGTTCACACATTCACCATAGGCTGCTGGATCTCGGGTTTTCAGCCCGTCAGGTGGTTTTGATTCTCTACATGGCAGCGATATTACTCGGGATTGTCGCAGTAGCCCTCTCCACAGCGAATCGAGGGATTGTGCTGGTATTCATTGGTTTCTCAGTCGTCGGGTTTTTGGTCTTGGTGAGTATGGTGAGGGTGAGGAGGTGAGAACGTGGTGACTGCGTTGCTTCTGGCTAATCTGTTCTCCTTTTTCACAAACTGTCTGAATTCCAATTATGTGAATGAAATCTACATTGATGAGGTGCAGGTCTTTTGGGCCACCACGGGAGGTGTAGTTGAGTTCAACGTCTTGGACAGTGTGTATATCAAATATGATAATACCGATGGGTTGATTGATAATTTCATCTTCGATGTGGTGAAAGATAATGAGGGAAACAGGTTATTCCTTCATCCTACACATGGATTGACAAAGTTCACTCCGGATGGCTCATTCGTGCCCCTTTCCTTAACTGATCTCGGATTCCCTGTGGATACCCTCACCTGTCTACTGGCTGATGAAAATCGAGTGGTCGTTGCGTCAAACGCCGGATTCGGCTTCATCAGGGGAAGAGATACTCTCTTCTTCGACTCTGACAATTCTGGTCTGGTGAATTCGAGTATAAACGTCGTGAAGATCTATGATGACACTCTGTGGTTCGGTACCAATGGAGGGATAAGCAAAGTTCATGTCGAACAACTACCTGCCGTGGATCAGTGGAGTTCCTTTACCATTCAGGATGGGCTTCCATCAAACAGAATTCTCGACATAGCCCCATCACCCGATTACATCTGGATAGCCACGGATAGCGGTGTGGCAAGATTTGACGGTGCGAACTGGAATATAGTAAATGACGGTCTCCCTTCCGAAAGGGTGAGAAGATTAGTATCTGGCTCTGCAGGAATATATGCGGGAACTGACAGGGGAGTCGCGGAGTGGACATCGGGCCACTGGGAGCCAAGGAACGAGGGATTAGCCATTACAGATGTGAGAGCCATGTCCTATGATTCCAATGATAATCTATGGATCGGAACGTATGGAGGGGGAGTTGGCAGGTTGGATGGCACGTGGCGTGTGTATCGTTCTCCGGGCCCGACAAGCAGTTTCATTAACGACGTCTTCGTAGATCGAGATGGTACTGTTTGGTGCACTCATTTCGAACCCTGGAATCCAGAACCGATAAAACCTAATGCCATCAGTAGACTTCAAGATGGTGAGTGGACAGTATATACAAGAAACGATTTTGGGTATATGGGAAACTTCCGCTTCGGTGCAGTCGACCGGGATGGAAATCGTTGGTTTACTTGCTATGGATACGGACTGGTCAAATATTCGAGCGCGGACAGCTTCATGATATACAATGAAAGCAATAGTGGTTTGAGAGACAATAACGCGTCATATCCATTGGTAGACAAGTACAACAACCGGTTTTTTTCCGTATATGTGACTGGCGGTGTTGGAGAGGGTGTTTCTATCCTCTTGGCAGATGACTCCACATGGGGGTTCATCTCCCGGGATAACTATACTGACGCCGTGTGGGCGATGGCAATTGACAGTACGTACAAATTGTGGCTGGGGAGTGAAATGAGTCCAATCATTACAAGGGTAGATCTTTCCATCTCCTTGACTAATCCGCCGGATGAAGCGTGGTGGTCGTACTCCTCCGGTGCCATACCGACCTATGCTGTGAGTGTTGACCGGGACAATTGCGTCTGGATTGGTACATCGAACGGAATCAGAGTCATAAGAGATACGACCGTAGTGAAGAGTTACACCCGAAGAGACAGTCCTTTACTGTCTGATGAGATTATGGATATCGAGTTTGACTTGGAAGGAAATGCAATAATAGCCACGAGAAACGGACTCAATCTGCTCCGTGTGAATGGACAATGGGAGTCATACCAGACACAGGACGGACTACCAAGCAATAGATTGAGGGCTGTGGCCATCAACCAAAGAACGGGAGAGATCTGGATAGGTTCTGACAATGGGCTCTCCAGATATGATTCTGGTATTTTCCCCGACTCAACTCTGGAAGAATGTTATACATTTCCCAATCCCTTCGTTCTGTCGCGACATAGCTACCTGGTTTTCCGAAACACTCCCACCGATGCTACAGTCAGGATATACACTCTTTCCGGCAGCTTGATACATGAATTGAGCGGCAACAGATGGGACGGACGGGATCGGTCTGGTCGGAAAGTATCCAGTGGAGTATATGTCTACTCAATTAGTACCCGCACGGGCAAGAAAATTGGGAAGTTGGCGGTCATACAATAATGAAAGTAGCAATCGTCGGGTCAATCAACTACGACATAATAATCACTCATCGCAGTGAAAAGAGAGAATCTCTGGGAGGCATACTTTACAATGCGATGGTGCTCTCATCACTATTGGACGATAGTTCGGTGATCCACTTGATAACGGGAATTGGAAAGAGACACTATGGGACAATATCAGAACTATTTAGATCGCACAGGACAGTTGACCTTGGGGGTGTCAAAATAGACCCGAAGGGTACGAATGAGAACCATCTCATATATACTTCTGAGCAGGAACGTCGGGAGAGATTGATTAGGAGAGCCAGCGCATTGGACTACGGTGTCATATCCAATTATCTCGACTCCGATCTGATTCTTTTCAATTTCGTTACCGGCTCAGAGGTTCCGCTGAGCCTTCTCGAGAAGACGAGGGAAAATTCTGACGCAATCATCTATGTGGATGTTCACAGTAAGGTGCTGGGAATGAAAGAGGATGGGACTCGCTATCCGAGTGGATGGCCGGACTGGAAGGAGTGGCTCAAACATACTCATATAGTTCAGATGAACCTCGATGAGTGCAGACTGCTCCTTGACGAAAGATTAGAATCAGCTGGCGCTTTTCCGTCTGCTGCAAAGAAAATTGCTGAAGCTGGACCAAACCAGGTGATAATAACCCTTGGAGGAGACGGGGCTTTTGTCTATTGTCACGATGGTGAGGAACGGTGGGAGTTGATTCCAGCATCCACCCATAGGGTAGTGGATACGACGGGATGCGGAGACTGTTTCACTGCAGGATATATGTGGGGATTGTTCAAATATGCGGACCCCATCAAGGCTGCATCGATCGCAAATGTGGTAGCTGGCGAAAACTGCCATACCATAGGACTGATTGGCAAGCTCGATGCGTGTAGAATAGAGCAGAGAGCACTAGAGCTCTACCCCGGTATCTTCCAGTCATGAAGAAAGCGATCTTCACAATCGTGGGAGTGGCCGCCTCTGTAAGGATTCTATTTTCGATTCCATCGTTTATAGACGTGAGTCGGGTTTACTCAATAGGAGACGCTACTGGTTATGAATTACTGGCTGTGAATCTTCTTGACCATAACGTTTTCTCATTGTCTGAAGATCCACCGTACGAACCGGATCCACTGAGGACTCCCCTCTACCCTCTCTTACTCTCGGCATTCTATTCCATATTCGGACGTAGACCGCGAATCATACTGGTTCTGCAGATATTCATCTCTACACTGACAGCGCTCATGGTGTATGCCCTGGGGAGAAAGATAAACCCAAGAGTGGCCTTTGCCGGAGCCGTGCTCTGTGGATTAAGCCCTAACTTGACCTTTTATTCCACGATGCTCTTGACAGAGGTGCTCTTCACATTTCTCCTCATCACTGGCATCTTCATGTTCATCAGGTTGTTTGATTCACATGGTCTTTCGCGAACTGTGCTCTCAGGGTTTCTCTTCGGGTTGTCGTCCTTGACAAGACCTATAAGCCTTTACTTTCCCTTGATAATGAGTGTACCACTGCTGTGGGCATTCAGAGGGGAACTGAGGAAGGGGATATACTTGGTCGCAGTATTCCTCGGCGTATATCTCGTGAGTCTATCACCCTGGATAGTGAGGAATGTGAAGACACATGATAGGCTGATATTCACAACGGCAGGAGAATTGAACATCTTCCATTACCACGCGGCCATGGTGAAGTCGGTTCTTGAAAGAATAGGGGTAGATGATGCGCGAAGAGAACTGGGACTGGAAGCAATAGGGAAGGCCGAACAACTCGGAATAAACTCTTCCGATGAAGCGCAGATTTCATTGGCATGGTCGAGTGTAGCACTTGGATACTTGAAAAAGTCTCCTCTCATTTATCTGAGGCTTCACGGATTGGGATTCATATCGAGCCTTCTCCTACCCCTGCCCATGAATCCTCTGATTACATACTTTGCTCCATCTGACGGGGATTTCTCACTACGCCGTTCTGTCATGCAAGATGCATTCTCTTTGCTCTCGCGAAACAAACCTATCCAGGCAATCACACTAGTCTGGCGTGAGCGAATCGAGAAGATCCCTTTGTTCGCACTGATCGTCTATATGTTCGGAGCGGTATTCCAGTTGGGGCTTCTCACCGGCATTCTATTCTTCTTCACCACATCTCCTCGTCGAATGAAAGACTTGTGGATTCTGGTTCTCCCCATCCTATACTTCATGCTCGTACCAGGACCGCTGGCAGGGCCAAGATTTAGAGCGCCAGTAGAGCCTCTGCTCATCATCATCGCAACGTTGGGGTTCTGGAAGAAGTTCGGAAGGGAGCAGGCCTGTAAGCCGAGTTCTGTATCCCGATTGGGTCGGGACGGTGATCATTAATCTAGCTCTGATGTCACCACCAGAGTCGAGCGACCTACCCGGGAATCAAGCGAGGCGGGCCACCTCATCTTCCCCTGTTTGGTCTTGCTCCGGGTGGGGTTTGTCCTGAGTCCATGTTGCCACAGACTAA
>Ga0209636_10001188_pt1 | contig 26044 bp, 22 predicted proteins | sample DeeMarSWOR152_54_FD_187464 | JGI IMG/M metagenome (GOLD analysis project Ga0209636, IMG submission 187464) | Marine sediment microbial communities from White Oak River estuary, North Carolina - WOR-1-52-54 (SPAdes) (version 2) | ecosystem: Environmental > Aquatic > Marine > Intertidal zone >...
GAGAAAACCCACTTCAAAGGCTTTTTTCATCACATCTTCAGAAAATTCCTCACCTTTATCGTATTTGGCGGCGTTGGGTTTCATCTCCTTCTCAGCAAACTCCCGAGACATATCTTGAAGAGCCTTTTGTTCGTCAGTTAAGCTAAAATCAATCACCTTATCCTCCTTTTTTCACTTCTTGTTAACTCTTGGGTCCCATTTTAGAAATTCTTATACTGGAATCTTTCTATCTTGTCAATTTGAATAATACCTCTTCTCTCGTTAAAAAAAAGACAGAGTTCTGTATTCCGAAGATTTCTTTGATGATTTCCTGAGGCCGAATTCCCTTTTCTTGATAATAATTCATGGAAAAATAGAGTTTTCCTTCCTTCTCATCAAGAGAAAAGCCGACTTGGGATTCCTCGTTATTTTTAAGAAATAGCTCAATCAATTGATGCGCTATTTCATAATTGTCTAATGAGGGCATTTTCTTCTCTCTTCTATGATTTTCTATCGCCTCAATAACTTCGTTATTCTCTAAATCAAATGAATAGACCATCTTATCTATACTCGCACTCAATGAAGGCTCATGATTCTCTAACTTCTTCAAATCAAAAAATTCTAATCCTGAAGGCAAAAAATCGTTCACCTGGCAGACAAATTCCTTAGGCGTATAATGATACTCGGATCTAAACTCCATCACTTCTCCTTTTCCTCTCATGCCTAAGGGAAGCGCAGGAAGATATGAGATGAGCATTTTAGGATGGAACCCTTTCGAATAGGCCACCGAAATATTCGCTCTACGCAACGCTCTCTGGATGACACTGGATAAGTCCAGATGAGATAAAAAGCAGGCTCGATTAAGCTTTGAATAATAAGCCCAATAGCGAAATATGCTTTCCGTTTTCTTACCTAAAGCAGGCGATCTCTTCGTCTTTATTCGGATCTTTTCCTTGAACTCCTTTTCCAACTGAGGCCAAAATTCACATCCTTGGCATGGCCCGCACTCATTGTCCAAACAAGAAGGAGTCGATTCTTCTTTCAATGCTTTGGACAATTCTTTAATTAAATGAGATTTTTTTAGGCCACAATCGATATGGCTCCAAGGTAACAGAGCATCTTTGGATAAAGGAGCAAGATAGAGATGAGGATCGATTTTCTCAAATTCAAAAGCCTCTTCCCATACAGGAAATTTAAATTTATCCTCCCAACTATCGAAGCGAGCACCGTTCTCCCAGGCTTTTAAAAGAGGCTTAATGAGCTTTCTATCTCCTCGGGAAAAGACGCCCTCCAGGATTGAGCTCTTGAGGGGATGATCTTTAAACCTGATAGAGTGATATCTTTTCAGGGAAGATTTTAAAAAGCGATGTTTTTCCAGAAGAATTCTTTCCTCTTCCATCTTAAGCCATTGGAACGGTGTATGGGGCTTGGGAATAAACGATGATACGCTCAGGTTGATTCGAGGTGGAGCATCAAGAATCTCAGAGCCAATCTTTATAATCTCTTTAACCATTCGGATGATTCCTTCCAAGTCCTCATCTCTTTCCGTAGGCATTCCCACCATAAAGTACAATTTAAGCAACTTCCACCCCTGAGAAAAAGCGTTAGCTGCAGCTTCAAAAATTTCAGCCTCTTTCAGGTCTTTATTAATAACTCGACGTAATCGCTGAGTGCCTGCTTCTGGGACCAACGTAAATCCGGTTTTTCTAACTTTGATAATATTCTTGGCCACATCTGAAGTTAAACCTTTAGGTCGCAATGAGGATAAGGAGAGAGAGATTTTCCGTTCGGCAAACTCTTTCATTAAAGAGTCAATGACCTCATCTAGATACGGGTAATCACTGATAGAAAGAGAAGCCAAAGAAGCATCTTCATATCCTGTAGCTTGAAGACTGTTAAAAATATTCTGAATGATAATAGAGGGGCTCTTGACTCGGTAGGGAAAATAAATATTCAGTGCTTGACAAAACCTGCATTTCTGAGGACAGCCTCTAGCGACTTCCACTGCCACTCTGTCAAAGACGGCCTGAATATTGGGTACCACAATTTTTTCAGGAAATGAGGATTGGTTAAAACCGTCAAAAGTTCTCTTTTCGATTTTAGCCGGCGCTTCATCGATTGGCCTGACAGCAAGAAGATTAGACTCTTGAGGTTGAAAGGATTCATACAGAGAGGGAACGTAAACACCTTTGATCCTAGACAACTCTTTCAAAAGCATCTCTTTATCGTTTAGTTCTTTCCTTAAGAGCAGGAATTTTTCGATAATTTCAATAAACGCTTCCTCTCCATCCCCGACTAAAAATAAATCAAATATTGAAGCGATCGGTTCAGGATTAAAAACCGCCGGTCCACCACCAATAATTAAAGGAAAATTTAAATTCCTTTCCGATGAAAGCAAGGGAATCTGACCTAAATCGAGAATAGTCAGAATATTCGTATAATTGAGCTCATAAAGTAGAGAAAAACCTAGAAAGTCAAAATCATGAAGAGGAATTTTATTCTCAAGGGAGAATAAAGGCCTTTGATGGAGCCGAAGTTGTTGTTCAAAATCTACCCAGGGGGCATAAACCCTTTCTGCTAGAATAGATGAATGATTATTCAAAAGAGTATAGAGTATTTTCTGTCCAAGATAAGACATTCCGATTTCATATATATCGGGGAAAACGAGAGCAACTTTGGCTTTAATCTGATAGGGATCTTTTCTAATTTCATTCCACTCTCCTCCTAGATAACGTCCTGGTTTTTCAACCTTTCTGAGAATGTCTTCAATGCTGGGCGTTCTTTTCATTTCATGCCTTAAACATGTCTCTTGACGTATTTACCATACATTATTCAATTTTAAGACTTTTCGCAAACCTTGAGAAGGAGTAAATAATATCAGAGAGGGGTCAGGTCTCCAGATTCAAGATTTAAATGAAACCTGAGCCTCTACAACCTTGAATCTGGAGACCTGACCCTATATGAATTAAAGCTTAAACATTGACAAATCTTCTCATCTTTACATTCAGCACAAGGCTCACTGCAAAGTAGTTGGTCAGGAGGGAGGAGCCTCCATAGCTGAGGAATGGCAGAGGAATTCCTATTACCGGAAAAAGACCGACCACCATCATGACATTAACAAAGAATTGAAAGGCTATCATCATGGCTACTATAAAAATAATATATATTCCTGCTCGATCCCTGGACTTATCGACTGAATGAAACAACCTGGAAAGAAGCAAAAAGTAAGAAAGAAAAACAACTATAATTCCAGCATAGCCAAATTCTTCGCCGATGACAGAAAAGATAAAGTCTGTATGGCGGGCCGGCAAAAATCTCAACTGGCTCTGAGTTCCCTTTTTATAACCTTTCCCCAGAAATCCTCCAGAACCAATGGCTATCTTAGACTGGAGGATATGATATCCAGCACCCAAAGGATCTTGTAACGGAAAAATTAGAGTGATTAACCTCTGTTTCTGATATTCCTTCAAACAAAAATTCCAAACGCCGAAGGAGAGAATCAAAGCAAAAATCAAGATAAAAACGAAACTCTTCCTGCTGAAACCAGCAAGAATCAAGGCAGCCAGGATTATAGGAAAATAGGTTAATGTCGTACCCAGGTCCGGTTGCAAAACGACGAGAAGGATGGGGAGAGAAATCGCACCACCGCTCAATAATAACTTACTCAAAGAAAAATACTTCTCTTTGTATTCTGAGAAAATCTGGGCTAAAAGGAGAATGATAAATATCTTTATCAATTCAGAAGGTTGGACTTGAAAAAAAGGAAATCTAATCCAGCTCTTGGCACCTGCGATTTGCTTGCCAAAAAAGAGCATTCCAGCCAACAGGACTAAAAAAATAATGTAAAAATGAAGAGAGTAGGTCAGGAAATTCTTATAATCCACCATGAGAAATAAAAACAAAAGTACCAAGCTCAGGACTATCCAGATGATTTGTTTTAAATAATGATTTCCTGGCAAATAATGTGATGAACTGTAAATAAAAACTACACCTAAAGCAGAATTCCAAAGTAAAAGAGCAATCAGGATCCAATCCATATTGCTAAGAAGGCGTCGATCAATCATATTTTCTTCGATAAAGTTCGAATAATTTTCTGGCTAAGGGAGCAGCGCTTTCTCCTCCCATTCCCCCAAATTCAACAATAACCGTAACGACTATTTCTGGTTTGCTTTGGGGAGCGAAACCCGTAAACCAAGAATGAGTCTTAATCTTTTTCTCTGGGGGAAATTCTTCGCCCGTTTTTAAAGAACTCACAACTTGAGTAGAGCCAGTCTTGCCGCAAACATCAAATCCTCGAATTTTTGCTAATCTGGCCGTTCCTTCATGATTAGCGGCTTCCCACATTCCTTTAATAACTTTTTCAAAGTTGGATGATGATATCTTGGAGCTAAAACTCTTCGGCGAGCAGGGAACCTCTTTTTCCTTCTTTGTGTTGGGATCTTTAAAGGACTTAAGCAAATGAGGAGTGATTATGATTCCTCTGTTAGCAATCAGTGCAGTATGAACTGCGACTTGAAGAGGGGTTACTAAAAGAGGACCTTGACCAATTGAAACGGAAATCGTTTCTCCTGGAAACCAGGGAACATCTTTCACCTTTTTCTTCCATCCAGGAGTAGGAACTAATCCCTCTTTCTCACCAGTTAAATCAATTCCTGTCTTTGATCCATAGCCGAGAATAGCTGCATAATGAGCAATTTCATCAATGCCTAGTTTTTTTCCCAAATTATAAAAATAGATATTACATGAATTCCTTATTCCATTTATGAGATTGGTCCAACCATGACCACCCTCATTCCAACAGGAAAATTGTTGATTATAAATCCTAGTGCTTCCTCGGCAGAAAAAACTTGTGTTCTGAGTTATCAAATTCAAATCAAGGGCTGCCAGGGCGATCGTAAGCTTGAACAAAGAACCTGGTGCGTATAAACCACGAATAGCTCGATTCTCAAGAGGAAACTCAGGATTGTTCACCAAATCCAGCCACTCTTCGGGCGTAAAGCGGTTTATGAATTTATTCGGATCATAGGTGGGGTAGCTGGCCAAAGCTAAAATCTCACCACTCTGGGCATCCATGACGACTGCTGCTCCTTCCTTTCCTTCTAAAAGCTCTTCAGCTTTTTTTTGAATTTCAGAATCTAAAGTGAGTTTGAGTGTATAACCTTGAACAGGATCTCTCCTATCTACCACACCTCTATGTCTTCCTACTGAATCCACAATTTCTATATAATGTCCATCCTCTCCTCTCAGAAGATTATCGTATATTTTTTCGATGCCAGTTTTGCCTGTCAAATCCCCTAATCTTCTGCCCTTGTGGCGGTCTGATTTGATTTCCTCTTCTGACAATTCTTGCAGATAACCTATTGTGTGAGCAGCAAAATTACCTAAAGGATAGAATCTTTTGGGTTCTGTTTGGAGAACGAGCTCAGGAAACTCTAATTTTCTTCCTTCAATCAAGGAAACTTCTTCAAGAGTTAAATTGTCTTTAAAAACAATGGGCTTGAATTGAGGTAAAGATTTGTATTTTTCAATTCTATTTCTCAAAACATCTCCTTCAATACTCATTAAGCGAGACATCCTCCAGCTGAACAAATCAAAATTCTTACAATTTTCCCGAATGAGAGAAGCGCTAAAGGAAGCAATATTATCGGCTAAAATACGGCCATTTCTATCAGTTATCAATCCTCTCGGTGCAGGAATAATCACTTCTCGTATGCGATTAGCTTCAGACTGATGCCAATATTTATCATGGTCCACAATCTGAATTTTCCAGAAATATATACCTATAGAAACGAGCAATATTTCTACTAAAGCAAAAATTCTTAAGGACCTCCTTTTAATAAGAGAAAGGTCCTCATAAATCCTACTGTTTTCCCTCAAGAACTTAACACCTTAAATTTTCTTAACAAAAAAAAGATTGCGCTCCCCAGGACAGCAGTACACAGAGGTTGAAAAAGAATAAAGGGAGTTATTTCGCTTACATATTCAGCTGAAATGAAATAATATAAAAAGATCGACACCGCTGTTTCTCCACTAATCAAAACAAAGATAAAGAGGAAATTACGCATTAGAGGAAGAATATTAATCTTTTGGGCAACCAAGCCAGCTAAGAATCCTATAAGAGTCTTGGAGAGGCCACTGACGCCAAAAACACCCAAAGAAAAAGAGTCTTGAATGAGGCCACTCACTGTCCCGATGCAGGCACCATAAAGTTCACCTTTCGCGACTGCAAAATAGATAACGGCCAGGGTGAAAAAATTAAGAAGTTGAGAAAGAGAGAATGAAATTTTACCGATGATTGTATAAAGTAAAAAAGCTATGATTATTCCCAGGCCTATCTCAACAAAATTTCTCATTCTCCCTCGAAAGAAATTCCTCTCAAATCTCCAGGGATAATGACCACCATATCTAGATCACTAAATTCGAAAGACGGCTTGACTTTTATCCTCTTGAATAAAGAAGCACCAGTTTGAATTGAAACGATTTTGCCCACCTCGATAGCAGTTGGAAAAATATGATCGAGACCTGACGTTAGCAGTTTTTCTCCTTTACTAACTTTTTGAGTCGGGTAAATATATTTCAACATACAATTTCCCTTTCCATCTCCAGTCAGAACTCCCCCTGCCCTCGATTCTTGAGAAACAACACTAACTCCGCTATCAATATCGGTTATTAATTGGACCTTGGCTTCTTTTAAAGAAATCGGATCTATTATTCTTCCTATGAGATGACCTTGTTTATCAAGAACCACCATATTCTTCTTAAGGCCATCGAGTGATCCCTTGGCAATAATTATAGACTTGTAAATATTCCTGGCGTCAATCCCTATAACTCGAGTCACTAAAAAAGACTCGTGAAGATTCGAGATGAAATTCTGAACATTTCTTTCTGCCTTGAGTCTTTGGAGAGCTCTTCTGAGCTGACTGTTCTCCTGGCGAAGCAAAAACATTTCTTCTTTCATTTCTTTGTTCATCTTCTGGACTTCCCACAGATAGAAATAATCATTCCAAATGTCACCCACTTTCTGGAAAAAATAAATCACCCCGTGTTGAACTGGAGAAAATACGGAAAAAATTGTTCTTTCAAAATAATTTTCTTTATCACCAAGGGGCACTTGGAGGGAAATCAATATAAGGTGAAAGAAGATAAGGGTAAAAAGGATAATTGCCTTTTTTTTCTCTTTCAGAAAAAGGCGCATAAAGGATTACATTCGAGATATTTTCTTTAAGAGGTCTAAATCGTCGAGCATTTTGCCCGCTCCCAAGACCACTGTACTTATTGGGTCGTCTGTTATAAACACTGGCAATTGCGTTTCTTCTCGTATCCGTTTATCTAAATTCTTCAGAAGAGCTCCTCCTCCAGTTAGGATAATGCCACGGTCAATGATATCTGCTGAAAGCTCAGGAGGTGTTTTTTCAAGAGCTATCTTAATAGCATTGACAATGGAAGAAACCACCTCCTCTAAAGCTTCTCTGATTTCTTGATCATCGATTACAATTGTTTTCGGAATCCCCTCTCTTAAATCTCTTCCTTTGATCTCCATTGTCAGGGGTTTATCTAAGGGATAAGCAGAGCCTATTTGAATTTTCACCAGTTCTGCACTTCTCTCTCCAATCAACAAATTATATTTTTTCTTGAGATAGTGGATGACGACCTCATCCATCTCATTGCCTGCTATCCTTATAGAATGATTAAAGACTATTCCATCAAGGGAAATAACAGCAATATCTGTTGTACCCCCTCCGATGTCGACAATCATGTTTCCTGTTGGCTCTGATATGGGAAGCTCCGCACCAATAGCGGCTGAAACAGGTTGCTCGACCAAATACACCTCTGATGCCTTGGCTCTCAAAGCCACATCCTTTACAGCCCGTCTTTCAACCTGGGTGATTCCCGTAGGGATTCCGATGATAATTCTCGGCCTGAGCAAAACACTGCGATTATTGGTTGATTTTTTAATGAAGAAGTCGAGCATCTTCTCTGTGATTTCGAAATCTGCAATCACCCCATCTCTCATAGGTTTTACAGCTACGACATTAGCGGGTGTTTTGCCTAGCATCTCTTTGGCCCGAGTTCCTACAGCTTCAACTTTGCCGTTCTCTTTATTGATAACAACAATGGAAGGTTCTTGGAGAACAATACCTTTACCTTTAAGAAAAACAAGAGTGCTTGCAGTTCCCAAGTCGATGGCTAAATCGCCAAACATTCTGTTTTTAAACCAACTGAAGAGACTCATCTCAATTTTCTTCTACTTCAAGTGTTATTTACCATAAATTTTCTTCTTAGGCAAACAAAAATTCATTTATCTTTATAGGAAACAGTTCTATTTATTGGCAGTGCTTTCTATCAATTCTTATACTAAGAAAAAATGGAACCGTCCCCAATCTTATAATTTTCCTTGACTTTTCGCTCTTGAGAAATATATTATTCCAAAAAATCGGGCGTTGCTCAGGAAGGAGGTCGCTATGAGCGATAAAGCTTTCAAATCTTACATTCCCCCTGAACAATCTATGAAAGAAATCTCATTCAAAGCCATTTTTTTAGGGATAATCATGGCCATCGTTTTAGGCGCCGCCAATGCTTATCTCGGCCTTATGGTTGGAATGACTGTGGCCGCAACTTTCCCAGCAGCAGTCATTGCTATGGCTGCGCTTCGCCCTTTCAAGGGAACAATCTTAGAAGAAAACCTGGCCAGAACAACAGGAGCCGTGGGAGAAGCTCTGGCTGCTGGAGCTATATTCACCATTCCTGCTTTTTTATTTACAGGAGTGTGGACAAGATTCGACATTGTAAAATCCTCCATGCTCATGCTCGTAGGTGGAGTTCTTGGTGTTTTTCTCATCATCCTAGTCAGGCGCACGCTGGTTGAGGACGCAGAACTTCCCTTCCCTGAAAGTGTTGCCTGTGCAGAGATGGTTAAGACCGGCCAGAAAGCAGGCTCCAATGCCGCTTACATGTTCTGGGCAATGGGCTTGGGAGGACTCGTAGAATTCTTTACCAGCGAAAACGGAATCCGGATTATAACACCCTATGCCAGGGCTGTTTTCAAGATTCCAGGCTTATCGATTATTAGATATCTCAACGGAGATAACGTACAAGTCTATCCTCCTCCTGAAACTCCCGTAGAACAAATTCCTAAGATAAAAGGACGAATGTTTGTAGAGTCGCCGGCAGCTAATGCGGCCATGACTGGAGTCGGCTACATCATTGGGCCTAAGTTGGCCGCCCTCACTTTTTCCGGTGGAGTGCTTGGCTGGCTTTTCCTGATGCCGATTCTGCTTTTTATCAGCGGCGATTTAGGTGTGGTTGTTGGCAGCTTTCAGGGAAATTGGACTGACATGGCCGTCTCAGCCTACAACGCTCAGATTAGACCCATTGCTGTGGGAGCCATGCTGGTTGGTGCTTTTTACACGCTCTTTAGAATGCGAAAAAGCCTTATTGTAGGAATCGGACGTTCCATTTCTGATGTCAAGAAAGCACGAGCAGGGGTCGCAACCGAAACACTCAGAACCGACAAAGACCTACCTTTTCCTTCTATCGTCATCGTTATCATCGCCCTAATCATCCCTATGATCTTTCTCTATAATATATTCACCCAAAATATAGGTTCTTCTCTCGTTTCGGCTCTGGTGATGATTATCATGGGACTTCTCTTTGCCGCAGTGGCTGGCTACCTGGTAGGTATCATCGGTTCTTCCTCTAATCCTATTTCAGGCCTTACCTTAACTACTCTACTCATTGCAGCCCTGATGTTGGTTCTTATGGGACAAAGAGGAAACGAAGGAATTGCCGCAGTGCTAGGAGTGGCTGCAGTAGTCTGTTGTGTGGCTGGTGTGGCCGGAGATATGATCCAAGACTGGAAAGTCGGACATATTCTGGGTGGAACTCCCTGGCGAATGCAAATAGGAGGATTGATAGGAGTCATCGCGGCAGCTTTAACCCTGACCTTCTCCCTCCAACTCTTGCACGATAATATCGGAATCGGCAGCGATGCCCTCCCTGCACCTCAAGCTGGGCTTATGGCAACCATGGCTAAGGGAATAGTTGGCGGAGAGATGGCTTGGCCGCTAGTTGTCGCGGGAATGCTCCTGGCTGTGGTGCTGATCCTCATCGGTTCTCCTTCCCCTATGCTGATTGCGGTGGGGATGTACCTTCCTTTTCGGGCCACGGCTTGTATATTCTTCGGAGGAGTGATCAAGTATTTTCTGGATAGGAGTGTTGCCAAAAGAAACCCGACAGGCAAGGGAAAAGAAATCGTGGAAAACATCGGACTCCTTCTCGCCTCGGGTTTGATTGCCGGACAGGCTCTTATGGGAATCATCACCGCCGCCGTCAAAGGTACCCAACTTCAGCTACCCGAAGTATGGAATACTCCTTGGCTAGGCCTGGTGATTTTCTTTATCCTTGGTTTCATCCTGATCTATTTTCCCTATAAGAGAATGGTGAGCTCAGGAGAGATTGGTGCCCCAACTGAAGGGAAAGAAAGTTGAGCTGGCTCTAACCATACTTAGCTTAAAAGATTGTGAAACCTAAAAGTGATATAAAAACAGAAATCAACCTTTTGGATCTTATTCCTGTCAAAAACATAGAATGGCAGAGAAATGAGGAAGGACATATCGTTCTTCTCAAACCGAAGATAAAAAACCCGTTCTTGGCTAAACACCTGCTCCCTCGCTTCACAAATCCTTTTTTCAGAATTAAACTCGATGCTGTAGGGAGTTTTATCTGGGAGCTCTGTGATGGGCACCTAACCGTCAAAGAATTGGGGCGCAAGCTGAAAGACAAATTCGGAAACAAGGTGGAACCTCTCTTTGATCGTCTAGCTCTCTTTTTCCATGATTTGGAAAAAAATCATTTTATCTATTATAAAAACTTCGGGCGCTAAAATAGCCAAACTTTAAGAAAACCTCTTCAAATCTGTAACAGGAAAAGGTTTTTGGAATGGTGGAAGGAAATGGGGACGATTCTATTTTTTCGCAGTTTCCAGAGCTGCCTCTTTGGACTATTGAGAAAAAATAGAACCGTCTGCTATATCAATATTGAATTCAAGAGGGAATTCTTTTAAAATGGAAAGGCAGAGAGAAAAAAATGCTTGTCTTGCAGATTGCTATTTACGGTGATTCAATTTTAACCAAAAGAGCTGAACCTATAAAAAATATTAACGAGAAGATCATCGAACTCGCTCAAAATATGGTCAAAACTATGCATTATGCTCCTGGAATAGGCCTTTCCGCTCCCCAGGTGAAGGCGAGCAAAAGACTCATAACTGTGGACCTTTCTGTGGGAGAAAAAAGCGAAGACTTAATCATCTTGGTCAATCCTGAACTTCTATCACAAGAAGGGGAGATCATTTCTGAGGAGGGCTGTCTTTCCATCCCTGGTATTCAGGAAAAAGTAGCTAGATCAGCCAAAGTTGTGGTTAAGGGGATTGATCTAGAGGGCAATGAAAAGCATATTGAAGCCGAGGACATACTGGCTAGGGTTTTATGTCATGAGATTGATCACCTTAACGGAAAACTATTCATTGATCACCTTTCCCCTCTGAAGAGAAGCCTAATCAAGAAAAAACTGAAAAAGCAGTTTAAAACGAAGAAGCCTTAATGAAAATTGTTTTCTTCGGAAGCCCTGCCTCCGCCCTACCCACCTTTAGAAAACTCCTTGAAGCAGGCCACAGGATTGAACTTCTCATCGCCCAGCCTGATAAGCCTCGCGGAAGAGGGAAAAAACTAACCCCTCCTCCAGCTAAGGTATTGGCTCAAGAGTTGAATATCCCCTGCTATCAGCCTCATAAAATTAGAACAGATCCGCCTGCTTTCCAAAAGATAAACAAAATCAAACCCGATCTGATTGTGGTTGTGGCCTATGGCCAGATTATTCCAGAATCTATCATCTATCTTCCCCACCACAATTCAATCAACCTTCACTTCTCGCTCCTTCCTAAATACCGAGGAGCTTCTCCAGTCCAATGGGCTCTTTTAAAGGGAGAAGAAAAAACTGGCATTACCATCTTCCGGCTTAACGAAAAGATGGATGAGGGAGACATTTTATCCCAAGAAGAAGTCAAAATTTTGCCCAGCGAGAAAGCCTTCGAGCTCGAAGATCGGCTGGCTGAAATGGGAGCTGAGCTACTGGTAAGAACCGTGTCTCAAATTGATAAAATCGAGCCCATAAAGCAAGACCATTCTCAGGCAACCTATGCACCTAAGTTGAAGAAAGAGGATGGAAGAATCGACTGGAAAAATGATGCCTTCCTTATCGACAAGCAGGTCAGAGCTTTAAACCCTTGGCCTTCAGCTTTTGCCTTCCTCAAAGACAAACGGATAAAAATCTATGACGGAAAGGTGAAGGGGAACCTCATTCAACCCTCAAGGCCTGGCCAAATCTTGGCTGTCAGTAAAGAAGGGATTGAAGTCTATTGTGGGGGAAAAAGTACTTATCTCATTCAAAGGCTTCAGCCTGAAAATAAAAAAGAAATGGATGCCCACGCCTTTTTTATAGGAACTAAAATAAAAATTGGAGATGTCTTCACCTAAGCCTGCCTGAGAATCAATTGGCTTTCCTTTTTCGCTTACAATTTAAATTGAGAACAATTCAATTTTTACCCTAGTTTAAAAATCAAAAAATATCTGGAAGGAAATGGGGACGGTTCTATTTTTTCTCAAGAGTCCACAGAGGCATCTCTGGAAACTGCGAAAAAATAGAACCATCCCCTATCTTTAACTATCTTTAAGTTTTTCGGGATAGCTATGGATTTGACTATTGAATGTGTTTTATAGGAAAAAACAGAAGTTTTATTCTTCCAAAATATAATAAAAAGGATTGACTTCTTTATTATTAACTCGAACTTCATAATGGACGTGAGGACCGAGAGCTTTCCCCGTCCTTCCTACTAGCCCGATAACATCACCTCTTTTTATCCTTTGGCCAGGCTTGACTAAGAATTTGTTCAAATGACAATAAACAGTTTGATAGCCAAATCTATGGCTTAAGATGATCGTTTTACCTCCTATCTTCTCATTTTTAGTTGTAACAACGATACCGTCTGCGGTGGCCACTACAGGATTACCAGCCTGAGTCGCGATATCTAATCCAAAATGAAAAGTTCGTTTTCCGGTAAAAGGGTCATTCCTCCAGCCAAAAGCAGAAGCCAGGTATCCTCTCGCCGGCGCGATAGATGGGGTAAAAGCCAGCCTAGTGGATTGAACTTCAAAAAATTTCATTAAAGTGCTTATGTTCTTGTCAATTCCCTCTGCTTTTTTGCTTATATTATTGATATTCTTGAGAGTTATATCCTGAGAACTACTTGGTGCAGGTGCTTCTGATAAATCATTCCTCCCATTCCCGATGCCAATTTCTTTTAGGGCTTCTGGTGATTTTAGTCCCGCCATCACATTTAGCTTTTGAGCGTACTCTTTAAAATGGTCGACTCTGTCCCTCAGTTTATTAAAAGAAACTTTATACTCGGCAATCATCTGTTTTTGCTTTATATTCTCATTGACAAGATTTCTGTATTTCAGCCTAATTCCTGCAACCGAAAAATAATCAATCAGGAAAATAACCAGGAGAATAAATAGAGTGCCACAGATTCCAAATAATATCTTTATTGTTTTTTCGGAAAGAGTCACAATTCTTGAATTTGCTCTGGAATGGGGAATTATGACTAAGGAGAAGAACTTTTTGACCATTTTTCCTTAATTATCTTGATTAAGTTAATCTTGATTATATTAATAAAGTTGTTATTGTCAAGGGATTTATCATTTTTTTATATTATTTGTCAATGCGTTTTTCAATCCATTCGATGATATCCTTTGTGGAAGATCCTGGCAAAAAAATTTCAGCAATCCCAATTTTTTTCATCTTGGGAATATCTTTATCAGGAATGATTCCTCCAGCCATAACAACAATATCTTCGGCTCCCTTTTCTGCAAGGAGATTCATAATCTTGGGAAAAAGGACATTATGGGCGCCGGAGAGAATACTCAACCCGATAACATCAACATCTTCTTGGATAGCCGCATTGACGATTTCTTCTGGGGTACGCCGCAAACCTGTATAGATGATTTCCATTCCCGCATCTCTTAAGGCACGGCAAATCACTTTGGCTCCTCGATCATGACCATCCAGACCAGGCTTGGCTATCAAAACCCTGACTTTTTTCCCTGCCATGAAATCCTCCTCAAGAAGCAAAGAAAGCGTTTTCAATATGTTATGGGCTCTTGGTATTCTCCATAAACCTCTTTCAGGGAATCAATGATCTCCCCCAAAGTTGCATATGTTTTGACACAATCCAGTAAATAAGGCAATAAATTTTGGCTATCCTCAGCCGCCTTCTTCAAATCTCTTAAACCTGCTTTTGCGCGGGAACTATTTCTTGTCTGCCTGACTTGTTTCAATCGAGTCAGCTGCTGTTTGGCGACTGACTCATCAATATGCAAAACGGGAATGGGTTCATGCTCCATCTGAAAGGCATTGACCCCTACGATTAATTTTGCCTTTTCTTCCACCGCCTTTTGGTATTCGTAGGCACTATCAGCAATTTCTTTCTGAGGAAATCCGAGTTCAATCGCTTTGAGCATCCCTCCCATTTCATCGATCTTTCTGAAATATTCTTTAGTTCCTTTTTCCATTTCTTGCGTCAATTTCTCTACAAAGTAAGATCCTGCTAAAGGATCAATAGTATTGGCCACTCCACTCTCATGAGCAATGATCTGCTGGGTCCTCAATGCTATGGTAACAGCTTCCTCAGAAGGCAGAGCATAAGTTTCATCAAGAGAGTTGGTATGGAGAGATTGGGTGCCACCCAAGACGGCTGCCAAGGCCTGAAGAGCAACTCTGATCACATTATTATAGGGCTGTTGAGCCATCAAGGAGACTCCTGAAGTCTGAGTGTGAAACCTGAGCCACCAGGATCTTGGATTTTTCGCTTTGAATCTTTTTCGCATGACTTCAGCCCAAATCTTTCTGGCTGCTCTGAACTTAGCCACTTCCTCGAAAAAATCATTATGGGCATTAAAGAAAAATGAGAGTCGAGGCGCAAACTCATCCACATTGAGTCCTCTCTCTAGGGCCCATTCAATATATTCAATCCCATCCCGAAGAGTGAAAGCCAACTCCTGAAGAGCAGTGGAACCCGCTTCCCTGATATGATAACCTGAAATGGAAATCGTGTTCCATCTCGGGACTTCTTTGGCTCCATATTCGAAAGTATCGACAATCAATTTCATAGAATGTCTGGGCGGAAATATGAATGTCTTTTGGGCAATGTATTCTTTGAGAATATCGTTCTGGATAGTTCCGGATATGACCTTAGGCGAAACACCTTGTTTTTCAGCTACGGCAATGTACATAGCCCATAGAACAGCAGCTGGAGGATTGATAGTCATAGAAGTGGTTATTTTATCCAGGGGGATACCGTTAAAAAGAATCTCCATATCAGCCAGAGAATCTACAGCTACTCCACATTTCCCAATCTCACCTTGAGCCAAAGGATTATCAGAATCAATCCCCATTAGAGTTGGCAAATGAAAAGCCACACTCAAACCTGTCTGCCCGTGAGAGAGAAGATATTTATATCTTTCGTTGGTATCCTCAGCGGTTCCGAATCCTGAGAATTGACGCATAGTCCACAATTGACCACGATACATAGTAGGATGAATTCCGCGGGTATAGGGATACTCGCCAGGAAAACCTAATTCCCGCTGATACTCAAATCCATCCAGATCGAGCGGTGTATAGAGCTCCTTTATATCCTTTCCAGAAATGGTGGTGAATTTTTTCTTCTCAGGGGGTGACTTTTTTAAGGATCTTGAATATCCTTCATTTTTCCAATGTTGATACCTAGGTTTGAGGTTTTTCTTGGGATCTTCATCCTTCTTCAAACGGGCATTCCTCCTTTCACGGAAAAGAAGGCATGATAACTTTATTCAGAGTGAAATCTTAAAGAATTAAGCTTGTTCCTCTGAGTAGCTATTCTTCCGTAACTTTAAAAACAAGATCGTGTTCCCGGACTGGACTTTCAACTTTAATCCCGACCGGCTCTCCAGGCTTTGCCGTATCGACTGGTTGATGTTCCACTTGCATCGACTCGACCTTTTGGTAAAAATCAGTCGTATGTCCTTTGATGTGGATGGTGTCACCAATATTGAGTTCACCTTTATTTAGTTCTAAAACACCCACATTAATTTTGGAGAAATAATGGGTAATTCTCCCTATTTCCTCTTCCATCAAGTCCTCCTATCTGAACACTTTTTCAAAAAATATCAAAAATAAACTAAATTCGCAAGGACTTTTAGGAGCAAAGAACCGAGCCACCGTTCACATTCAAGACTTCTCCTGTGATATGGCAGGCAAGATCGGAAGCTAAAAATAAGATGGCTCCAGCAATATCTTCGGGAAGGGGTATTCTTTTTAAAGGAATAGAATCTTGAATTCTTTTCCGAAAATCCGGATCCCTGAAAACTTCAGCACACATATCCGTGTCTACCCAACCCGGAGCTACAGAATTAACACGGATTTTATAGGGGCCTAACTCTACGGCAAGAGATTTGGTTAAGGATACAATGGCTCCTTTGCTGGCCGCATAATGGGAGTGGAAAGCTTCTCCTCTTATAGCTGCAGTAGAAGAAACATTGATGATGGCACCTCTCTTTTTTGCTTTCATATAGGGAATCACTGCGTTACAGGCGTGAAAAACGCTATCCAGGTTTATCGCCATCGTCTCTTCCCAAATATTTTCAGACATATTGCCCATCTCCCCATAGGTCCATATCCCCGCATTGTTGACCAAGACATCTATTTGCTTCCATCTCTTCATCATTTCTTCTGCCATCAAGCTTACATCTCTCTTGCGGGAAACATCTGCTTGAAAGATCAAGCATTCCCTTCCCATTTTTTCTATCTCTTTTTTAACCTCTTCTGCTGCTTCTTTCTGGTTTAAGTAATTCAGGGCCACATCGCTTCCAGCCTTAGCAAATAATACGGCTGTTGCGCGTCCAATTCCTCTAGAGCCCCCGGTAATAAGGGTTTTCTTTCCCTTTAAGCTTATCATATCCTGTTTCCTGACCGATTATTTCAGTATTGAAGAGAAAAATCTCCCATTTCATCAAATTGGAGGTAACGGTAGATTTCGCTTGCCTTCGGCATGATTCTTTCCTTGAATATCGAGAAATATTTTTCCGGAGTAGGAAGCTTTCCTGCTAGAGCAGCAACAGCGGCCAGCTCCGCTGAGCCCAAATAGACACGGCTTTCGTCTCCCATCCTGTTATCAAAGTTTCGAGTGGAAGTCGAGATTATAGTAGCTTTGGGTCTTACTCTTGCCTGATTTCCCATACAAAGAGAACATCCAGGGATTTCTGTTCGAGCTCCGACGCTGGCATATATCGTATAGTATCCCTCCCGAATCAACTCGGCTCTATCCATCTTTGTTGGAGGAGTTAACCATACCCGTGTATTCAGGTAACCTGCTCCTTCGAATATCTTTCCTACAGCTCTGAAATGACCGATGTTCGTCATGCAGGAACCGATGAATGCCTCGTCAATCTTATCTCCAGCAACCTCGGAGAGAGTTTTCACATCATCAGGGTCATTAGGACAAGCCACAATCGGCTCTCTTATATCTTCAAGGTTTATCTTTAGCTCGGCAGCGTATTCCGCATTTTCGTCTCTTTTTAGAAGTACCGGATTCTCCAACCATTCATTACAGACTTCAATCCTTCTACGAAGGGCATCAGCATCTTGGTAGCCGTCCTCGATCATCTTTTCCATCAAAGCAATATTGCTCTTGAGATAAGCGGTTACTTTTTCTTCGCTGAGAGCAATTGTCCCTCCCGCAGCAGACCGCTCAGCCGTTGCATTGGTGAGCTCAAATGCCTGTTCTACGGTTAGGTCAGGCAATCCTTCCATCTCGATTATTCGGCCGTTAAAAATGTTCTTCTTTCCTTCTTTAGCGACGGTCAGCATTCCTTCTTTGATTGCAAAATAGGGAATAGAATTCACTACATCCCTTAGCGTAATGCCGGGAATCATCCTCCCTTTGAATTTCACCAGGATAGATCCAGGCATATCCAAGGGCATGAATCCTAGAGTGCCTGCAAAAGCTACCAGACCTGAGCCTGCTGGAAAACTTAGTCCGATGGGAAAACGTGTATGAGAATCTCCTGCTGTTCCCATGGTGTCAGGAACCAGTAAACGATTTATCCAAGAATGGATTATGCCGTCCCCTGGTTTGAGAGCAATGCCCTTCCGCTCCTCGACAAACTGAGCAAGGAATTCATGCATTTTAACATCTGCAAGCTTCGGGTAAGCGGCAGTATGACAGAAAGACTGCATGAACAAATCAGATTGAAACTCCATGCAGGCGAGCTCTTTTAACTCATCGGCGGTCATTGTTCCCGTCGTATCCTGGGAACCAACAGTTGCCATCTTGGGCTCGCAGGCTGAGCCCGGAAGTATTCCCTTGACGCCGCAGGATATACCGACAATTTTCTGGGCCAAAGAATACCCCTGCCCTTTCTTAGGCGAAGGATTTTTGAAAATGGTGAAGAAATCAGACTCGGGCATACCGAGCACTTGACGGGCCTTAGCTGTCAAGGAGCGGCCAATGATCAAATAAAGACGTCCTCCTGCCCGATATTCATCTTTGAGAGCTGGAGGTTGAAGCTGGAAAGTCGCTAACATCTCACCAGACTCACTGGTTATGGTACCGGATTTAGTGTCGATAGTGATCAGGTCACCGGTATTCATCTTCCCCACACCACACATAAACGGTAATCCGCCCGAATCTTCGACAGTATTGAAGAAAATCGGAGCAATCAAACCACCGATGACTATTCCTCCTTTTCGTTTGTTCGGCACAAAAGGAATATCCTCACCAATATGCCACATTAAAGAGTTAGTAGCAGATTTCCTAGAGGAGCCTGTGCCCACAACGTCCCCGACAAAGACGACCCGATGCCCTTGGTCACGGAAATTCTTGATTGTATCGATCCCATCAGGAAATCTTGTTTCTCCTAGGGAAAGAGCATGAAGTGGAATATCTGACCGACTCCACGCATACATGGCGGGCGAGAGGTCATCGGTATTGATCTCCCCGTCCACCTTAAAAACTTTAAGGGTCATAATTTCTGGAAACTCAGGTTTTGTCAAGAACCACTCTCCGTTGGCCCATGATTTAATAACCTCTTTGGCAAACTTATTCTTCTTGGACAGTAACACAACCTTGTCAAAAGCGCTGTAAACGAGGATAATTTTCTTCAAAGCCTCTGCCGCTTCACCAGCCAAGTCTTTACCTTCTAAGAAGGATATCAAAGGCTCGATATTATAACCACCTAGCATAGTGCCGAGCAGAAAGACAGCTTCTTTTTTTGAGATAAGAGGAGTGGAAACATCGCCTTTAGCTATTCTGGTCAGCCACTCTGCTTTGACTTTGGCAGCTGGGTCAACTCCTGGTGCCACTCGATTCTTTAATAAATTTAGAAGAAGCTCTTCTTTGCCTTTGGGCGGTTTTTCCAGATGTTTACAGACTTCTTCAGTTTCCTTTGAGCTTAAAGGAAGAGGAGGAATTCCGCCCTGCTCTCTTTCAGCCTCGTGTTTGAAATACAGTTCCAACATGGCTGTTACTCCGTTTTATTTTGTTTAAAGGATGATGAGAACTCCAGTATACGAAGATTAGGCCCTAATATATAATAGAAAAGCAAAAAGTTCAAACATCATAATAAGCAATCCATTTTCCATGAAATTTAAAAAAAAACGTGATGAACTAGATTTGAGTTGATTTTCCTCAAGAAAAATTATAATATGCTCTTTCTATTTTATACAGAAAGGAGAATTGGATATGGATAACGAAGCGATCAAGAGAGCCAAAGAGTATTTTGGTCAGATTGTCGAAGAACAATTAAACCGCGTAGAAGAGTTAAAAAAAGCAAAAGACTGGGTCGATTACTCTCAAGTAAAGCCTATAATCATTGGCATCATAGGTGGTGATGGAATTGGTCCCTACATAGCCAAAGAATCCCGGCGCGTTCTGGAGTTCATATTACAAGAGGAATTAAAAAGTGGTAAAGTCGAATTCCGGAATATCGAAGGGCTGACCATAGAGAACCGAGCCGAGCAGAATAAATCAATTCCTGACGACATCCTGGAAGAAATCAAAAAATGCCATGTGATTCTCAAGGGCCCAACCACCACGCCCAGGAGAGGAGATCCCTGGCCAAATATTGAAAGCTGCAATGTTTCCATGCGGCGCTACTTGGACCTCTTTGCGAATGTCAGGCCAGTAAAAGTTCCAAAAGAGGGAATAGACTGGATGTTCTTCCGAGAAAACACTGAAGGTGCCTATATCATGGGCAGCAAAGGAATCAACGTAACAGATGACTTAGCAATAGATTTTAAAGTTATAACCAATCAAGGTGCAGAAAGGATCATCCGTCTTGCTTTTGAATATGCGAAAAAAAATAACATCAAGAAGGTCACTATTGTCACCAAAGCTAATGTGGTGAAGACTTCTGACGGAAAATTTCTGGATATAGGCTATAAGATTTCCAAAGAATATCCTGAGATTGAAACCGATGACTGGTATATCGATATCATGACTGCTAAGCTTGTTGATCCCAAACGAAGAACCCAGTTCAAGGTCATAGTCCTCCCTAATCTGTATGGAGATATCCTCACAGATGAAGCTGCTGAATTCCAGGGAGGAGTAGGAACAGCAGGAAGCGCTAACATCGGAAAACGATATGGTATGTTCGAAGCTATTCATGGCTCAGCACCCCGGATGGTCAAGGAAGGTCGGGCCAAGTATGCAGATCCTTCCAGCATGATTCGAGCTGCCGCCATGTTGGTCAACCATATCGGTTATTCTGATAGAGCTAAAAACTTGGAAATGGCTCTGGATGTCTGCGGAAATTATGAAAAAAAACTTGTTATCACCGGTCGAGACACAGGTGTAACTGGAGCAGAATATGCAAATTATCTCATGGAGACCATGCAGGATCCGAATCTAAAGGAAAAATGGGAAAATTACACCAAAGCTTAATTGAGTGGCCAGGAATCATCGACAAAAAAAATAAAGTTTTGCTAAAATGTGGTTTCAATACTCAATTTAGTCAATACAATTAATAATTCTTACTTTTAGGAGGTATTATTATGAGGAAAAAGATAACCGTGATTGGAGCCGGTCATGTGGGAGAAGTCACAGCGTTTAAGATTTCTGAGCAAGAATTAGGGGATGTCGTTCTGCTGGATATCATCGAAGATATGCCCATCGGAAAAGGATTGGATATGCGCGAAGGTGGTCCGGTTGGCAAATACGACTCTGCAGTTATCGGGACAAATTCCTATGAAGACACAGCAAACTCGGATATCATTGTCATCACTGCCGGAAAGCCTCGCACGCCTGGGATGAGCCGGGATGAACTCCTGGATGCCAATGTAAAAATCGTTAAGCCAATAACCGAAGAAGTTATCAAGCATTCCCCCGAAGCAATGATCCTTGTCGTGACCAATCCCCTTGATGCCATGGCCTATTTAGCTTACAAGGCCAGTGGGTTCCCCAAGAACCGAGTCTTCGGAATGGCAGGGATTTTGGACACAACCCGATTCAGGGCTTTCATTTCTATGGAGCTCAATGTTTCTGTTGAGAATATCCAGGCTCTAGTCCTGGGGGGCCATGGAGATACAATGGTTCCTATTGCCAGATACACCACTATAGCTGGAATTCCACTCACTCATTTCCTTCCTCAAGAAAAGATTGATTCCATTGTTGAAAGAACAAGGAAAGGTGGAGGCGAAATTGTTAAATACCTGAAAACTGGAAGCGCTTATTATGCACCTTCACTCGCTGTTACCGAGATGGTTGAATCAATCGTTAAAGACAAGAAAAAGATCCTCCCCTGTGCAGCCTATCTTGAAGGAGAATATGGAATCAATGACCTCTATTTTGGAGTTCCCATCAAATTAGGAGCCAATGGAGTCGAAGAAATCATCGAAATTGACCTGACCGACGAGGAGAAGGAAATGCTAAAGAATTCTGAGGCTGCTGTCCGTAATGTCGTCAATCTGATGAACCTTTAAAGAAAAATGGCGGAACATCGCATAGAGACGCCTGTCACTGATGAGGTGATAGAAAAACTCAAGGCAGGAGATAGAGTTTTCATCACTGGATACCTTTATACAGGCAGAGATTCCGCCCATAAAAAGCTAATCGAACTCGTCCAAGAAGGCCAGGAACTCCCGATCGATATCAAAGGACAATTCATCTATTATGTTGGCCCCACCCCTGCGCGACCCGGGAAGCCCATCGGCTCTGCAGGACCTACAACCAGCTACCGGATGGACTCATTCGCTCCCACTCTCCATTCCCTCGGACTCAAAGGCACCATCGGGAAAGGGTCCAGGAATGAAGAGGTTAAAGAATCTCTTAAGAAATACAAAGCCGTTTATCTCGCTGCAGTGGGTGGAGCCGGAGCTCTAATTTCAAAAAGCATTGAAGATTCTGAAGTGATTGCATATCCCGAATTAGGACCTGAAGCCATCAGAAAAATCAAGGTTAAAGATTTTCCTTGTATTGTTATCAATGATATGTATGGTGGTGACCTGTACGAGGAAGGCAAGAAAAATTACCGCAAAGACTGAAGAATAGCGCAAAACAGGCACAAAATCTCGGAACCGCCTTCCCGCTCCTTCATACGAAATTTAATTTGAGGGAAAAATTTCTCTCTAGCACAAAACAATTTTTGAAGACCTTTACAAGCGACCAATTTAGACTACATAAAAAAGGAAGAAGGCAATGAAAATTCATGAGTATCAAGCCAAACAAATTCTCAGCCGTTATGGCGTCCAAATCCCCCGAGGCGAAGTTGCTGATACTCCTTCGAAAGCTCGCGAAATAACAAACAATATCGGTCCCAAGGTTGTTCTTAAAGCCCAAGTGCACGCAGGCGGCAGAGGAAAAGGAGGGGGCATAAAGCTTGCCAACAGTCCTCAAGAAGCAGAGAAAATCGCCCAGGAAATGATTGGAATGACTTTGGTCACTCATCAGACTGGACCGGAGGGGAAACAGGTTAAGAGGATCCTTGTTGAAGAAGCCCTTGATATCGCTCAAGAGCTTTACACTGGGATCGTTATTGACAGGGCAAAAGAAGCCCCAGTTGTTATGGCTTCCTCGGAAGGTGGAGTGGAAATCGAAAAAGTAGCGGCTGAAACCCCAGAACTCATCTTTAAAGAATATATAGATCCAGCTACAGGGTTTATCGCCTTCCAAGCCAGAAAATTAGCTTTTAAACTTGGCCTCAAAGATGAGACCTTGAAACAGGCTGTGAAGTTCATCTTGGGCCTTTATAAAGCGTTTGAAGCGACAGATGCTTCGCTGGCTGAAATCAATCCCCTGCTCATCACCGAACAGGGAAATGTGCTTGCGTTAGATGCTAAGATGAATTTTGATGACAATGCTCTCCGCCGTCATCCTGATATTATGGAGATGAGAGACCTGGATGAAGAAGAACCTCTGGAGGTCGAAGCCTCAAAGCATAATCTGAATTACATCAAGCTGGACGGCAACGTAGGTTGCATGGTAAATGGAGCAGGCCTAGCTATGGCCACCATGGACCTTATCATGCATACGGGTGGAATGCCTGCCAACTTCCTGGATGTCGGGGGAGGAGTCTCCGAAGAAGCAGTCAAGAATGCGTTTAAAATACTCGTCTCGGATAAGGATGTCAAAGCTGCCCTGATCAATATCTTTGGCGGCATTGTTCGCTGCGACTTAGTGGCCAGTGGTATTGTAAAAGCAGCCAAAGAAATAGGTCTCAAGGTTCCTATGGTTGTCAGGCTCGAGGGGACAAACGTTGAACAAGGAAAAAAGATACTCGAAGAGTCAACCTTGGCCTTCTACCCAGCCTCAAGCATGAAAGAGGCAGCTGAGAAAGTTGTACCTCTTGCCCAAACATAAGAAAAGGAGCAGATCATGAGCATACTCATCGATGAAAACACAAGAGTCGTGGTTCAAGGAATCACTGGAGGGGAAGGAACTTTTCACACCCAAAGGATGCAGGAATACGGAACTAAAGTTGTGGCTGGTGTCACTCCTGGAAAAGGCGGACAGACTCATCTCGGTGTCCCCGTCTTTAACACAGTTGCTGAGGCCGTGGAAAAAGAAGGATCCAATGCCTCAGCCATCTTTGTTCCTGCCTTTTTCGCGGCTGATGCCATCATGGAAGCTGCAGATGCAGGAGTTAAACTCATTGTCTGTATAACGGAAGGCATTCCCACTTTTGATATGATTAAAGCTAAACAATTTCTGCGAAATAAGCACAGTTACCTCATCGGACCCAATACTCCAGGCATTATCTCACCAGGAAAGAGCAAAATCGGGATTATGCCTGGCCATATCCACACTCCTGGCTCGATCGGAATCATCTCACGTTCCGGAACCTTGACCTACGAAGCGGTTGACCAAGTCTCGCAAAGGAACTACGGGCAATCGACAGCCATAGGTATCGGTGGGGATCCTATTATTGGTTTGAATTTTGTCGATCTTCTCAAAATATTTAAAGAAGACAAAGATACTGAAGCTGTTATACTCATCGGTGAAATCGGGGGAACAGCTGAAGAAGATGCAGCTGAATACATCAAGAAAGAATTCAGCAAACCTGTTGTGAGCTTTATTGCCGGACAGACTGCACCTCCAGGAAGAAGGATGGGTCATGCGGGAGCGATCATTGCTGGAGGAAAGGGCACAGCCATAGAAAAGATGAAAGCTCTTGAGGAAGCAGGAGTATATGTAGCCAAGAGCCCAGCTGAAATCGGCCATAAAGTTGAAGATGCGTTAAGCAAAAAATAGACTGAAAGGAATCATCGTGGCATAATTCTTAGAGTATCATGAAAAGATTAAAAGTAGATTTGCATACCCACACAGCTGAGGATCCCTTAGAAAAAATTAATTACGATGGCTACCAGCTTATCGATAGAGCAAGTCAAAAAGGATTTGATGTTCTGGCTATCACCAATCATGAGCTTGTCACCTACAATCAAGAATTGGCTGAATATGCAGAGAAAAAAGGAATCCTGCTCATTCCAGGGACAGAAGCTTGCTTCTCAGATAAGGAAGTCCTCATTCTTAATCCCGATTTTAAAAAAAATCCTTTAAAGAGTACGTTAGAAGATCTTCCGAAAATAAAAAATGAAGAAAACTTGATCATTGCTCCTCACCCTTTTTTTCCCAATAAAAAATCATTGAAATCGGATATCTACCCCTATCTTTCCTTTTTCGATGCCATTGAATTCTCGCATTTTTTTAATCAATATATTAACTTTAATAAACAGGCTGTACAAACGGCTAACCAGTACAATAAGCCTTTAGTGGGAATGTCGGACTGCCACAATATTTGGCAGTTTGGAACAACTTATACTTTGGTTGAAGCTGAAAAAAAAATGTTTTCAATTTTTCAGGCCATAAAAGAGGGAAAAATTGAAGTCCAGGCAACGCCAATTTCCCTGATAACCATGGCCAGAATATCACTGAACTTTTTCCTGGATAAAAGATTAAGAACTTCGTTCAGGTTGTAAATCCATTTTTGAGAAAATTTTTTCTCATGAAAAACATATCAGATAAGGAGAAGTCCCATGAAAAATGTTCTTAAGCTATTTCTTTTTTCTTGCTTTATCTTAATACTGAGTCTTAATTTTTCCTTGGCTGACCAACAAAAGCAGCCTTCACAATACAGACAAGAACATGCTGCAGTCACAGCTCACCAGGTCAAAGGTGATATTTATGAGGTAAAAGGCGGGAGCGGTGCCAACACAGGATTTTTTATCGGAGAAAAAGAAGTCTTGGTTATCGATGCCAAAATGGACGAAGAGTCTGCTAAACAGATGATAGCCGAAATCAAAAAGCTGACCTCTCATCCCATAAAATATGTGGTTATAACTCACAGCGATGGCGACCATGTCAACGGACTTGTTGGTTTCAATGAAGATATAACAGTTATTGCTCACCATCAAACGAGAATGGATATGGACAAGGCTTTCCAAAACCCCCGCCAAAGAGCTTATCTTCCCAAACTGACTTTTTCCG
>Ga0209636_10001190_pt1 | contig 26037 bp, 23 predicted proteins | sample DeeMarSWOR152_54_FD_187464 | JGI IMG/M metagenome (GOLD analysis project Ga0209636, IMG submission 187464) | Marine sediment microbial communities from White Oak River estuary, North Carolina - WOR-1-52-54 (SPAdes) (version 2) | ecosystem: Environmental > Aquatic > Marine > Intertidal zone >...
TGCGATCCGGAAACGGGCAGGCCCCATCGAGGTAAGCTTTTAGAGCTGGGGATTGAGTGGGCCGATGACCTGCTCAAGGAGGAAACAAAGGGAAGCTAGGTGCTACGGGCCCTCCGAGCCCCCCCCCTCATTTCCGGTAATTGCAGCCTTTGTTCGTGCAAGACGAATAGTTCGAAACCTCCTCTGCCCATCATTGGGCGAGCCAGTCGAGATCCAACTCGGCGAGCTTGGCCTTTCTCGGGATTCCCGTTTCGGGGTCCCAGCCCATCATCTCGTAATAGGTCTCCACGGACTTCAGGAATTCCTCCCGGTCTATGTTCTTCCCTTTTAAGGTTCCCCCCTCCATGGGCTGGAAGAAGCGATCGGGCAGGATGTCATCCTTTGCGGTAAACCCCTCGCGCAGGTTGAACATCCTCGCCATGGCAGAGTACCTCTCGCTCGCCTTGAGGAGGTCGAAGAGGCTCGTCTCCCATCCGGTTACCGCCTTAACGTAATCCACAATCGAGTTGAGGGTATGCGGTCCGAAGGGCTTTGCCGTGAACATGCAGATCCCCAGGGAGTTGAGGAGGTTCCAGTACTGCTGGAGATAGACGAAGAGCCGCACCTTCTTGGGCCCCAAATCGAGGGCATCCACGGGCTCGAGGATTCCCAGGGGCCTGAGGAGGGCAACCCCCGCCTCAGATGTCCAGAAGGGGTCGTGGGGAATTTCCATGTGATCGGCCCCGGTCGGGGAAACGGAATAGCCGAGGCCTACCCCCACCTTCCCCCTGGGCTCGTGGTAGGGGATGGGCTGGCCCTTGACGTGCATGGCGAAATCCATGGCCCCCTTCCCGAATTTCTCCGCCGCCGGGCATAATCCCTCGGAGAGCACATTCCCCAGGCCCTCGCGGTTCGCGATCATCTCCAGCATTCTCAGCATGGCGTCAGCATTGCCGAATCTGAGGTCGAGGCCATCGGTGTCACTCTTGGTGAGGATTCCGTTTTCGTAACACTCCATGGCGAAGGCGATGAGGCTGCCCGCGGAGATGGTATCGAGGCCGTAGGCGCCGCAGATCTGGTTGGCCTTTGAAATGGCCTTCAGGTCCGCGATGCCGCACATGGAACCAAAAGCGGCCACCGTCTCGTATTCCGGGCCTCCGTAGATAGGATCCACGAAGTAGGGCTCCCCCACCTGAACCTCCCGCTTACACCGGATGAAGCAGCCATAACAGGTGCCCCGGCGCTTCAGAATGGTCTTTGCCATGGTTTCCCCGCCGATCGCATCGGCGCCGTCGAAGGACCCTTCCCGGAAATTGAGGGTGGGCAAGATGCCCTGCTCGCTCAACATGGGAGCAACGCGGGCTGTCCCCAGATTGCCGAGGCTGAAATAGGCTTCCTGGTAGGTATCCCGGAGCCACTTGGTCAATCGCTTGACCGTCTCCCCGTCGGCCACCTTCACCCTCTTCTTTCCCCTCACGGCGATGGCCTTGAGGTTCTTCGATCCCATAACGGCCCCCAGCCCAGTCCTGCCATTGGCATGTTTGAGCTCGTTGAGGATACAGGCGAACTTCACCAATTTCTCCCCGCTCGGGCCGATGAGGGCCATCCGAATGCGACTATCCCCCAGTTCTGCTCGGATTCCCTCCTCGGTTTCCTTCGTTTGCTTTCCCCAGAGGTGGCCCGCATCGCGGATCTCCGCCTCGCCATCATGGATCCAGAGGTAAACGGGCTTTTGCGCCTTTCCCTTGATGACGATGGCATCGAACCCGGCGAATTTCAATTCAGGGATCCACCAGCCCCCCGCCTCCGCCTCTCCAAAGGCACCGGTCAAGGGGGATTTTGCGGCCGCCGAGAAGCGGCTCAAGCCCGTGGCGGGCGTCCCAGCGATCACCGATCCCGCAAAAACGAGGAGGTTTTCGGGCCCCAACGGGTCCGACTTCGGCTTCAATTCCCTCAGCAAATAATTGAGGGCGAGCGTCCCCCCCCCGAGGTAGCGGCTATAGGTGATGTCTTCAGGTTCCTCCACGTTGATGGATTCAGCGTCCAGATCGACCCTCAACACTTTTCCGTTATACCCGTTCGGCATGACTGTTCCTCCCTAGTGTTCTGTACATGGTGAGATTAATGGACTTTGCGCAGCGTGAAAACGATCGTCATCCGCCGTAGACTACCTTGAATTTGGCCTTTTTGAGGTCCCTCATCAGGGGATCCACCTCGTTCGTTCTCACACGAATAATCAAGTCACAATCCACCCTGCCCGGGGCAGTATACGTCATGATACTCAAAATAGGAACCTCGTGTTTATCGATAACGGATGCAACCTCCCTAAAGAGGCCGAAGCGCTGGCTCACTCCTTCAATGATAATAGTGGAGGCATGCTCCTTCGCCCCCCATACGCTCGTGATAAATCTGACCAGGTCGGATTCGGTGGCAATCCCCACCAACTTCCCCTTGTCCACCACGGGAAACGCCCCGATCCTCTTCTGTTGGCCCAAGAGCAGGGTTTCCTCGAAGGTCGTATCCGGCGATACGGTGATGGGATTTTTAACCATGACGTCCTTGACCTTCATTTTGGATAAGAGATAGTGGACTTCGTAAATGGACAGTGAAGTGGCCGGAGAGGGAGAGGCCTCCAGGATCATTCTCTCGGTTACGATTCCGACCAGTTTACCCTTATCCACCACGGGTAGCCTCCGGATGTTCTTCTCCTTCATAATTCTCTTGGCCTCAGCGATGGGAGTCTCGCTACCCACGGTTATGGGATTTTTCGTCATGACGTCTCGCATTCTCATCTCTTTTCCTCCTCTCAGGGTTTCACGGGCCTTTCACCCCAAAAGAGTACCTTTTCAAATCATTAGCGTTAAATGTACACCAAATCCTGTTATCTTGACCACCCTTTTCCACTATTTACATGAGCCTTTGTATCATAGCCAGGATAAATGGCGCAATCATTAATTGGAGAACACCACCGTCCCTTCGCTCCGACGCGACCGCAGTGACCCTTTTGGGGTTCGCAGGCGGGGAATACTTACCCCTTCCGGCCTCTAAAGGGCCGGCTTTCCCCTTCCTGCTCACCCTCAAAGGGTGCCCCACTGCTCCCGCGAGTCGCTCATGAACGCTGCTGTTCTCCTTAGACTCCGGAAACTCCGGTTGATTGAGGGACTTGAAGCCCATCCCAAGAGGAGGTTACAATTTGTTGACGGGCTGTTGCCCATATCCCTGGAGCGAACATTAAAGAATTTTTGGGAACCATTCTTAGTGAAGCGAAGCGGCCGCAAATCCCGCGTTTGAGCTAGGATGGCGAGTTTTCGGAACGGAAGACCGCCGATCAAAAATTCTTTTTAGTGAGCGGAATGGGTTTTGGGCAACAGCCCCTTAACACCTCACTTTGAGAACGGGGAGAACATGAAACCGGATTTAGAAGAGGCTCTGTCCCAGGTCGATACCGGGGACTGGAAACGGATCCCTTTGGAGTACGGCGATGTAACGTTGGAAATCAACGTTCCGAGCGATTCGGTCGAGATAAGCATGGGTGCTGTCCCCTCCATAGACGATTGGCAGGAGGAGATCGAGAGGGCATTTTCGAACCCCATCGGGAGCCCGAAATTGGAGGAGATCGTCAAGAAGAAGGGGAAGAAGCCAGGCGATATGACCGTTTCGGTGACCGTATCGGATATTACCAGGCCCGTGCCGTATAAAGGCGAGAAGGGGATTCTCGGCCCAGTTTTGCGGGTCCTAGAATCCCAGGGGTTGAGGAGGGAGAACATCAAGATCATCGTGGGAACGGGGATGCATCGGGCCAGCACCCGTGAGGAGAAGGTCCAGATGTATGGGGAGGAGGTCGTTGACCAATTCACCGTCCTGGACCACGATTGTGAGAACGAAGATCTCCTGGCCAGCATCGGGAGGACCAAGAGGGACACCCACGTCTATGTCAACAAGGACTTCTACTTCGCTGATCTGAAGATCGCCACGGGGCTCGTGGAAAGCCATTTCATGACAGGCGTCTCCGGCGGGAGAAAGGCCGTCTGTCCGGGATTGGTGGATGTGAAGACCATCGAGAAATTCCACGGCCCTTACTACCTTGAGGATCCCAACGCCACCAACCTCATTCTCGATGGTAACCCGTGTCATGAGGAGGCCTTGGAAGTCGCAAAGACCGTGGGGGTGGATTTCATGGTTAATGTCACGCTGGACAAGGATATGCGCCTCACGCGAGTCTTTGCCGGGGACTTAGTGGAGGCGCACATGGAGGCCTTCGAGATGATCAAGGCTTATGCGGAGATCCCCCTAGAGAGGCAATTCGACGTCGTCCTGACTCACGGTGGATACGTGGGCAGGGACCACTACCAGACCGCGAAGGCAGGGGTTGGGGCCATTCCCGCCGTAAAGCCGGGCGGCGTCATAATTATCGCGGCCAACAATCGAGATATGGAACCCATCGGCTCCATGGAATACAAGACCTTAAGCCATCTGTTAAGAATGCAGAAGCCGGATGGATTCTTGGATTTGCTCCGACATCCCGGCTGGCGGTTTACGAAGGACCAATGGGAGCCGGAGGTTTGGGGGAAGCCCCTCACAGTTGTGGGCGAGCAGGGACTCATATATTGCTCTGGCGAAATCCCGGAGGAGGATTACGTCATCATTCCCGGGACGAGCGGCTATGAATTTCTCCTGCCAGAATTCTGGGGTAGGTCGAATCCCGAAAAAGCCCAGGCCATGGTCCAAAACGCCTTGATCTACTCCATTTATCAGCTCAGAAAGGGCGATATCACGCCATCAATCTGCTACATCCGCGAGGGCCCTTACGCCATTCCAGTTTTCAGGAAATCCGGCCCGTAAGGGAGTCCTTTCCGCCACCGGTATTCCAGCCGATTAAAAAAAATTTCCGAATTCGAAATTTTTTGAAATTCGAAGAAAAAGGGAGAAATCTTCAGATTTGAATTGTGGAAAAAAATTTCCACACCGGTGGAAAAGTGCGACAACCTATTGATTATTGGTAATAAGCCATGGGTTCTCCCAACGGATTTTATTTACGTGGGGTTTTCGTTCATCGTCCCTCGAAACGAGTATTTTCAAGGCAATTGTGGTTGTGGAAAACTCGAATCGGGGGGATTTCGTAACCGGCCGAAACCGCATTTGACATTCTCCCGGGTTTCCGATTCACTGGTTACTGAAGGATCTTGATAACGGAAGATGATAGCGGGATGAGGATCCTTGGGGTAGGGGGGATGAATGGAAGAGCTATGGGTGAAGGCCAAGACTTCTATTCAAGAGAGGCTTACCTCTGACACCTTCAACTTATGGATTAAGCCCTTGCAGTGGAAGGAGGTGAAGGAGGGAGAGATTGTCCTGGAATGTCCCAACGCCTTCTTCAAGGAATGGGTGAACCGATACTACCTCAAGACGGTTAAGGAGGCCTTTCACTCCATCTCGGGAGTCGATTGGCAGATCTCCCTTAGGGCTTCTCCGAAGAGGGGCCGGGTCTCCTCCCCTCACAATGGAAATGGGCAGATGGCGCTCCCCAACGTAGCAAGAGGACCCCTTGGGGGAATCCGGTTAAACAAGAGGTTTACCTTCGAGCATTTTGTCGTCGGACCGTGTAACCAGTTCGCCCATTCGGCCGCCTGGGCCGTTGCCAATAAAATAGGTATCCACTATAATCCGCTTCTCTTCTACTCCGATGTGGGGCTGGGAAAGAGCCACCTGTCCACCGCCATTGGAAATTATATGCTGAAGAAATGGCCGGAGACCCGGATTTGTCTGGTATCGGCGGAGGAATTCGTCAATGAACTGGTCACAGCCCTGAGGAGGGATGAGACTGCCTCGTTCAAGGAGAAGTATCGAAAACACTCAGACATTCTTGTAATTGACGGAGTTCATTTCTTCAGCGGAAAGCCGACTACCCAAGCGGAGCTCTCCCATACCCTGGATACCTTATACAACGGCGGCAAACAGATCATCTTGACGAGTATTGTTCCGCCGGAGGATATTCCCAAAATGGGTGAGGGATTGAAATCGAGGCTGGGGTGTGGTCTGGTGGTTCGGCTCCAGACACCGACGCCGGAGACTCGGAGGGGGATTTTAGAGGCGAAGGCATTGGCCGAGGGTGTTCATATCCCCGATCCTATTTTGGACTACCTGGCTTCCCGCATCAATGGGAATGTGAGACAATTGGAGGGGGCCGTCATCAATATCATCGCCCAATGCTCGTTGATGAACCGCCCAATAGACCTGGATTTGGCTCGAGAGTCAGTGAGAAATGCGGTTAAGGAGGAGCAGCGGGTCATCACCATTGAGCTCATCCAAGAGGCGGTGGGAAGGTATTACCGGGTCGATATAGATCAGATGAGATCGAGGTCAAAGAGGCGGGACATCTACCTCCCTCGACAGGTTGCCATGTATCTCTGTAGGAAATTGACCAACGAGTCCCTTGAGGCCATTGGCAGAGCCTTCAACAAAAGGCATGCCTCGGTGATTTACTCCATAGCCAATATGGAGAGAAAGATGAGGGAGGATTCCCGTATAGCACACCAGGTCGAATTTCTCGCCGAGAAGGTTAAAGGCGGATAAAAGGGGCGGGGGTTATCTGTTATTTTCCGTGGGGCCCTGCGGAGCAGATACCCCCTTCTCTTTTTCCCCGTCATCCGTTAAGACCCACTTGAGGGTAGCCAGGTCGATATTTCCCCCGCTCAGAATGATAACCACCTTCTTTCCCCTCAGCTGGTCCCTCATGTTTAAGCTGGCGGCAAGGGGAGCCGCTCCTGCACCTTCCGCCAGGTTGTGGGTCGTTTCCAGCAACAGCCGGATACCCGCCCTTATCTCTTCCTCCGAGACGGTTACGATATCCGATATCCCGCCCCGTATGATGTTAAAGGTTATTTCGAAGGGGATGCGGGTGGCCAGGCCGTCGGCGAAGGTGTCGGCGCTCTCCGTTTCGATGATTTTTCCCGCCTTCCAGGAAAGATAGACGGAGGGAGCCTTTTCCGCCTGCACGCCGATGACCTTGACCTTCGGATTGAGGGCCCGGGCGACGGTAATGGCTCCACACGCTCCGCTTCCACCACCGATGGGAGCGATGATGACATCGACATCGGGCAACTCCTCGAAGATCTCCAGGCTATATGTCCCCACCCCGTTGATCAACAGGGGCTCATTGCCCGGGTGGACATATCGTAATCCCCTTTCCTCCCGGATCTCCTCGGCCCTCTGCCTCGCCTCGTCGAAATCCCGACCGTATTCCACCAGCTCAGCCCCAAAGCCCCTCATGGCCCTGTTCTTCTCGGGATTATTTCCATAGGGGACCAGGATGGTGCAGGGGATGCCAAAAATTCGAGAGGCCATGGCTATGGATTGACCGTGATTTCCCCTTGTGGCCGTAATTACCCCCCTCTCCCTTTCCTCCCGAGACAGGGAGGCTATGAGGTTGAGGCCTCCCCTGATCTTGAATGCCCCAGTGGGGTTGTGGTTTTCGTGCTTGATATAGGTCTGAAACCCGGTGATCTCGGAAAGAGGCCCATAGTGGATAAGGGATGTAGGCTTTAAATATCGGTAGATCACGGAACGGGCCCTAACGATCTCCTTGAGGGAAACCTCCTCTGCCATGGCATATCCTCCCGTTGAATTCACTGCCCCATTATGTGTCCCAAAAGGGCGGATTTGTCAAATGGATTTGCTGGGATTATTGAAAAGGTCGCTCTTCGCCGCACAATGGTCTGTTGCCCAAAACCCATTCCGCTCACTGAAAAGAATTTTTGATCGGGAGTCTTTCGTTCCGAAAACTCGCCCTTCGGGCTCAAACATTGGATTTGCGGGCGTTTTGCTTCGCTGAGAATGGTTCCCAAAAATTCTTTAATGTTCGCTCCAGGGATATGGGCAACAGCCCGTGCCCATATTTTTTCGACCATTCTGAAGTTCGCTCCACTGCAAATCCAAAACTCGCCCTTCGGGCTCAAACATTGGATTTGCGGGCGTTTTGCTTCGCTAAGAATGGTTAACGAAAAAATCTTGATTCGCGCTCAGAGCTCCCTTTTCAATTTTTTCAGAGATCTCATGCTGCTTGCGGTGTGGAAATTGGGTTCCCCATGGTGATAAGGTTAACAGAATCGTGAAAACTCTGGGATCGCAGCCAAGGGCGAAGAGATGAAGGTTGAGGCCATCGTGTCGGATGTGGGCGGGGTAATCCTGAGGGATGATTTCAAGTCTTTTTTCGCCCGATTCGAGGCGAAGGTCGGGATGTCAGCTGAGGCCTTCTACGCCTTGACGGTGGGCTCGGAGGAGTGGAAGCTCTACAACAAGGATTTCATCACGGAACGGGAGCTCTGGAGGAAGCTTGCTCCCAGGTTGGGGGTTGAGGGCGAGGTGGCCCGCGAGCTGAGGCGATGGCGAAGGATGTTGGAACCCATCCCCGAGACCATCGAGATTCTGGAAAAAGCGAGGGGATGCTATCCCCTCTACTGCCTTTCCAACGTGGACAAGGCGACAACCCGGTACCTCCAGGAGAGGTATCATCTCTATGACCTCTTCGACGGAACCGTCCTCTCGTGGGAGGTCGGTATGAGGAAACCGGAGACTGGGATTTATGAATTGGCCATCCAGCACTTCGGGCTCACTCCCGGGAGCACCCTTTACATCGACGACAAAGAGCCGAATCTGAGGCCCGCTCGTGAGGTGGGCTTTCAAACCATTCTCTTCCGATCCCCTCAAGACCTTGAAGCGGAAATGCTCGCCCATGGGGTGAAATTATGAGGGGTGAGAAGAAAGGGATCTAGACTGCAGTGTAGAGCAGGAGGGAGGCACTATAAAAGAGGAGTGGGAGGAGAGAGAATTCTCTGTGCAACGGAGTGTTCCAGGTGCCATGGGAAGCTGGAGCAGAGAATTCTATCCGTACACGTGTTGATCATCCAGCGTGAAATAGACCTTTAGCCCTGGTGTGGAACTGACATATCCTTCCGCAAAAGGGTTATCCTGGGGGCCCCCGTTACGGGATTTTCGTCCACCAGGACTCGGCTTTCATAGGCACGACTGATGTGTTCCTCGGCCACCACCTCCCTCGGGCTTCCCATCTTGAATATTCTCCCCGCCTTGAGGAGGAGGATCTTTCGGCAGTATTCCGATGCTAAGTTGATATCATGGGAGACGGCAAGGATGGTGAGGTTTTTCCCCTGATTCAACTGGCTTATGAGCTCGTAGAATTCGACCTGATGATTTATGTCGAGGTTGGATGTGGGTTCATCAAAGAGGATGATTTCGGGTTCCTGGGCAAGCGCCCGGGCGATGAAAACTCGCTGTCTCTCTCCGCCGCTCAGTTCGCTGATGGGCCTTCGGGCAAAGTGAAGGGTATTGGTGAGCGTCATGGCCCGTTCAGCTACCTCAAAGTCATATATCCTCTCGAATTGAAGGCGGCCCAGATAGGGCGACCTTCCCATGAGAACCACCTCAAGGGAGGTGAAGGGGAAATTGATCTGGTGTTCTTGGGGAACCACGGCGATCTTCTTTGCAATATCCGACCGCTTCATCCGCCTCAATTCCTCTCCATCGATGAAGACCTTTCCCCTTTGGGGGTTTAAGAGCCCGTGGAGCATCTTCAAAAGGGTCGTCTTTCCCGAACCATTTGGGCCAATGATTCCCCAGAACTCTCCGTTCTCTGCGCGGAATGAGAGGTCTTCGATAACCCATTGATCGGTGTATCGAAAGGAGATCTTCCTTGCGTCGATGCTTGCCACCTTAGACCCTTCGCCGCTTGAGGAGATAGATGAAGAAGGGAGCCCCAAAGGTTGCCGTCACAGCTCCCACGGGCAGTTCCGTGGGGGCAGCAATAGTCCTGGCGATGGTATCCGAGCAAATGAGGAAGCTTGCTCCTACAAGGGCCGAAGCCGGTATCAAGAGCCGATGATCGGGGCCGAAAAGGATTCTCACGGCGTGGGGAATGATGAGCCCCACGAAACCGATCAGGCCGCAAACCGATACCGCGGCCGCCGTAATAAGGGAGGCGAATACATAGGCCACCTTCTTGAGTCGTTCCACATCGATTCCCAATTGAATGGCAGTTTCCTCGCCCATTACCATGAGGTTAAACCCTCTCGCATATGAATAGAGGACCCCTATCCCTCCCAGGACGTAGGGGAGAATTATTAGTATGAAACGATAATTGGAGAAGCTGAAGTCCCCCATGAGCCAAAAGACGATCTTTGAGAGGTCATCGTTTTGAGCCACGGAGATGAGAAACATGATGATTGCCGAGAAGAAGGCGCTGATGATTACGCCTGCCAACAGCAGGGTATTGGTATGGAGCCCCCGTCCCACCCTTCCAACGTGGAAGACGAGCATGACCGTAACAATGGCGCCGGAAAAGGAGGCCAAAGGCATGCCGAAGGAGGCGGTGCTGAGGCCGGCTAGGATAGCCGAAACGGCACCCAGAGCAGATCCGCTGGAGACTCCCAGGATGTAAGGGTCGGCCAGGGGGTTCCTCAAGAGGGCTTGGAAAGAGCACCCTGCTACTGCGAGGGCTGCACCAACGAGGCCGGCAAGGAGTATCCTGGGCAACCTCACCGAGAGGATGATAAGTCCTTCTGGCCCTGCTGGGAAACCTGGATCCCTCGCACCCTGCATGAGGACCCGTAGTACCTCCGCCGTCCCGACATTTGCCGCCCCGAGGGAGAGGGAAACCACGATGGTCCCCACCAGCAAACAGGATAAGAGGAAGCAGATGCCAATAATTCTCTTGAGGTTGACGATCATCGATTACCGTTTCCTCAACAATTCCTCTAACTCCGGGTGCAGCATTCCAGCGATGGCCTCCAAACCATCGATGATCCGCGGAGATGGGAGGTCCACAAGGTCAGAATCGATGACGTAGATACGCCCGTATTTCACGGCGGGAATTGTCTTCCATTGATTCCAGTGCTCCGCCAACATGTGGGAATCGGCCCGGGGATCCATGGAGGTGATTATGATGACATCGGGGGCCTTAATCAGGACCTCCTCAATGCTGTAACGGGGATACTTGATCGTTTCCCCTCCGGCTATGTTTTGCCCCCCGGCCAGGGAGATCAAATCGTTTGCGAAACTACCCCTTCCCACGGTAACGATGGGTGCCGTTCCTATCTGAAGGAAAACCTTCGGCTTGTTCCTACCACGGGTGAACTGGAGTATCCTCTCTTTTCGCTCGGCCATTTCCCCTACGACCATTGCCCCCCAATGTCCCCTTCCCGTTATCCCTGCGATATGGGATATGCTCCGAAGGATGCCGTCGAAGTCCTTGGGGAAGACGGTGTAAACGCTCAATCCCAGGGACTCCATTCTCTCTACGAATTCGCGCGGGTTTCCAGCCGCGGTGGCCACGATCAGGTCTGGGTTAAGGGAGATCGTCCGCTCCAGGCTTGGATTGATGTAACTTCCCACCCTCGGCTTGATCACGGCCTGAGGGGGGAAATTACTATGATTGGAAACGCCCACGATCAGTTCTTCCAGCCCGAGGGAGAAGAGGATCTCGGTTATGCTGGGGGAGAGGGAAACGATTCGGCATGGGCCCTCCGGAACCACAACCCGTCTCCCAACCTCATCCACCACAACTCGATCCGCCGAGAGGGCAATTTCCCCCAGGAGCAAGGTGAAAAAGAGCGCTTTCCAACAAATGCGGCCCATTGCCCTGCCTCAGTCCAATTCAAACCGTATGGGAATCTCGGCCCACATCCCTATCGGATCTTCTCCTCGTTTTGCCGGAATAAACTTCCACTGCTTCACCGTCTTGAGGGCGGACCGATCCAGCATGTGATAACCCGAGGACTTCTTGACCCGGATCTCACCGACCCGGCCGTTTGGGAGGATTTCGACCTTGAGCACCACGATACCTTCGTAGCCCTGCCTCCTGGCGATCCTGGGGTAACGCGGTTTTGGGTTTCGGTAATATTTGGGCCCTACTACTGGGAGGGCACGGTTGGGCAGAGGATGATCCTCTCCCTTAGGGATGAGGCTTGCCTCGAGACCTTTACTCCCCAAAAGGTTTTTCGGCGATGGGGGGGCAACTTCTCGTTCGGCCTTCTCCTCGGGCGAGGGGAGGCTCGCCGTAATCTTCTCCGATGGAGGAGGGATAGGTGTTTCCGCTTTCCAGCCAAGGGCTTCCTTCTCCTTGGGGGGAGGAAGGGGTTTCTCTCGGAAGGTGGAGATTGGTTCCTCCTCTCTCTTTGCGGCCCCTTCCCTCGTTGCCGTAAGGTTCGGCTTGACCCTTGCCACTTGGGTTAAAGGGACTGTTCTTTTCGTGAGCCCTCTCTTCTTTATGGTAACGCTCTGCTCGACCCTTTCGGGTTGGGCGTGGGGGACGACGGATTTCTCTGTTGGCGTGGTATCCTCATGGGCTTTTGATGTAACCAAGGAGATTTGCAGCGGAACGGGCTGATGGGGGAGAAGGGGCCTCTGCCCGCCGGACCACGTCGGAAGTCCAAGGAGAGCGGCATGCACGAGCAGCGAGAGGGCAATTCCCCAGATGAGATGACGGTTGGCCTTCATTCTTTCCAATGGGTTTCCAATGAGACTTTGCTCAGGCCTGAGGCCCTCACCGTGTCCAATACCCGAACCAGCAGCTCATAGGGAATCCTCCGATCCCCCCTGATGAAAACTCTCAGGCCGGGTTTTTCCTTGCAGAGCTCCGAGAGCCTCTGGAGGAGCCCTTCCATGGGAACCTCGGTTTCATCGACGAAAATCCTGTGGTCTCGGGAAATACTGATGGAGAGATACTGCTCCTTGTCGATGAGGGACGTTTTGGCTTTCGGGAGAAGGACCGGAATCCCCTTATGAATCGTCATGGAAAGCATGGCGTAGATGAAGAAGATGAGGAGCAGGAAGACGACGTCGATGAGGGGTATCATCTCAATCCTTGCCCTTCTCATGGGTTGACCTTTAAGCCGCATAGGCCGATGGCTCCTTATTTTTCGAATTTGGCATTTTGGCTTTGGAAGGTAATCTCAAGGCTCGTGCCGAATTTCTCCAACTCCTTGGATGCGGATTGAATCTTGGATAGAAAGTAGTTGTATGGCAGGAGGGTCATCATGGCAACCCCGAGCCCCGTTGCCGTCGTGATCAAGGCCTGGGCGATACCAGCCGTTACCACCTGCGGGTGTTCTATCCCGGCACGGCCGAGGATGTCGAAGGAATTGATGATCCCGATGACGGTGCCGAAGATCCCGAGCAGGGGCGCCACGGTGATAATGGTATCGAGGAGATTCAGATATTTGCCCATCTTGTTGATCTCCTCCTCCGCCCCCATTTCCAGGGCGCTTGGAAGGGAATAGTGACGGTGGGCTATGCCCCCCATAAGCATTCGAACAATGTAATCCTGGGACCGTCTTCCCAGCTCCCAGGCCGATTCGTAATCCTCTTTCTCGGCCAATTCCAGGATTTGGCTTATCCGAACTTCGTCCCTGTTCCTGTTGAGACGAAACCAGAAGAGGGTCCTTTCAAAGATGATGGCAAGGGAGATAATGGAGCAGATGAGGAGGGGGTACATGACGGGACCCCCTTTGAGAAAAAAGTCCAGCATTTTACCCTTCCTCCCTATCAAAAAACCCAGCCTCCAAGGGAAGGGCTGGGTTCGGTCCTCCTTCACCATCTTCCATGGAAGACTCATGTGAAGGCTATCTAGGCGGGTTTTCTGGCTTATGGATCAACCTACTCCTTGCGCCTTCCCATCCTTCGATGAACTCAGGACAGTGGCCTTTGCAAGTTTCGCCCTTCGCTATCCAGGATCTGAAATCCCCGATTAGTCGAAGGGTCCTTCGCTCACATAGCAGGCGAAGGATCCCCAGTCACAGCGGCCTGGCCGCGACGGATTTTCACCGTCTTCCCCAGGGGTAACCTAAATAGCGTATTTTTTTAGAAAAACGTAGCACAGAATTCCATTGGAGTCAACATCTTCTATGGGCGGGGGAATCACAGCACTCCTTCGGGTTGGCCCACCATCCCGAGAAGCGTAGAGGGCTCAAGGCCCGCCGTGGTTGACAAAGGGTGGTAAGCATTCTATTTTGTTAATAAATCCTTCATTTAGTGGGTCGTTGATGATAGCGGGGTTGTTGCCCTTCGTTTCCAGGCCGTCCCGGTACCTTGGCAACGAGGTTAATTCATTTCATAAAGACCTAAAGAAAGCCAGGCTCAAGTTCGCCCTCGCCTTTCCCGATGCCTACGAAGTGGGCATGTCCCACATAGGTTTGCAGATCCTCTATTCCATTCTTAACTCCCGGGATGACATCGCTTGTGAAAGGGTTTTTACGCCCTGGATTGATATGGAGGCCATCCTGAGGGACAGGGAGCTCCCCCTGGTTTCCTTGGAATCGGGTACTCCGCTGAGGAATTTCGATGTCGTCGGCTTTTCCCTCCAGTATGAACTGAGCTTCACCAACGTACTGACCATGCTGGAACTCTCATCTATCCCGCTGCTGGCCAATGAGCGGGACGAGCATGATCCCATCATTCTGGCCGGTGGGCCATGCACCTTCAATCCCGAACCCGTGGCCAATTTCTTCGATGCCATCTTCATCGGGGAGGGCGAAGAAGCAATCCTGGCGATCAGCGATACCATCCTTCGGTGGAAGAAAGCCCGGGGGGATAGGGGTGCGCTGTTACGGGAAATGTCGAAGGTGCCAGGCATTTATATTCCCTCCCTCTTCGATGTTCGATACAACCCTGATAACACCATTGCGGAGATCAGGCCCCTGGCAGGGGAAGCAGGCCATATTGAAAAAAGGATAATTGGTGATTTGGATGCCGTCGCCCACCCCACCTGTCCTGCTCTTCCCTTTACGAAGGTTATCCACGACAGGTTAACCGTGGAGATCGCCAGAGGCTGCAAAAGGGGTTGCCGATTTTGCCAGGCCGGTTTTGTCTATCGGCCTTACCGGGAGAGAAGCCTTGATCAAGTGGAAGAGATTATCCACCAAGGGTTGACCGCGACGGGATATGAGGAGATTTCCCTGCTCTCGTTGAGCACCGGGGATTATTCCTGCATTGGGCAATTATTGGCGGATGTGATGGGACGATATGCAGGGGAAAGGGTAGCCATTTCCCTCCCATCCATGCGGATTGAAACCCTGAACCAACAGATGATGGACCAAATCCTGAGGGTACGGAAAACCGGATTTACCCTCGCTCCAGAGGCCGGAACGCCCAGGCTGAGGAGCGTGATCAACAAGGGTATCGAGGAGGATGGGCTGTTTGAAGCCGCTCGGCATCTCTCGCAGAGGGGGTGGAGATCCGTTAAACTGTACTTCATGGTCGGCCTGCCCACCGAAGAGGAGGAAGACCTGAGGGCAGTGGTTGATCTTTCCGGACGGCTTCGGTCCGCAGGGGAGAGGGGGAGGAGTTCAATCCACGTGAACACGAGCGTCTCCACCTTTATCCCGAAAGCCCACACCCCATTTCAATGGGAGCCTCAAATCCCGCTGACGGACATACTGGATAAGCATAGGTACTTGAGATCCAAACTTCGGGAGCGGGGAGTAAGGCTCAGGTGGCAAGACCCCGGTATGAGCGTCCTCGAGGGGGTGTTCGCACGGGGTGATCGGAGGCTCTCTCGGGTCCTCATAGAAGCTCACCACCTGGGTTGCCGTTTCGATGGGTGGGGTGAGCATTTCCGATTCGATTTGTGGAAGAGGGCCTTTGACTCCTGCGGGATGAATATGGAATTCTATGCCAATCGTAGGAGGACTTTTTGTGAAGTACTCCCGTGGGACATCATCGATTCGGGGATAGACAGGGATTTCCTCCTCCGAGAGGGGGAAAAGAGCATGCGGGGAGAAACCTCTTCCCCGTGCAGCGCTGATTCCTGCGAGGGTTGTGGGGCATGTGGTCCTAACGGGGTGGGGCTGCAGTTGAAACGGGATATCCCTTTGCGCCCGAGCATTCGCCAGGTGAAACGGGTGACCTCGCCGGTGCGAATTCGGGCAAGGGTTTTTAAACTCGGGAAGGCGAGGTTTTTGTCCCACCTTGAAATGGTAACTGCCTTTCGCCGAGCAGCGAGAAGGGCTCACCTGCCGCTGGCATATTCGCGGGGATTTCATCCCCTGCCCAAGATTCGGTTTCAGGGAGCGCTTCCCCTCGGAGTGGAAAGCCTTGCAGAGCTTGCGGAATTCGAACTCCTCGAGCCCATGAAGGCTGAGGTCTTTATGGAAAAGCTCAATGGGGAGCTGCCAGAGGGACTCGAGGTTTCGTTTCCGGACAGCCATTCCTCATCACGAGGGGTGGGTTTCCCCAAGGAAGCCCACTGGTGCGTTGTGGGCTTTTCCAAGCTCGCGGGGTTCCAGGAGAAGATCGATTCCTTTTTGGAGATGGATTACCTCATTCATGCTCAAAGGAGAAAGAGGGGCATTGGGGAGATCGATCTTCGTTCCGTGGTGGACGAGGTGAGGATAAGGGATTCGATCCCCTTGCCGAAAATGGATACTGGGCGCCTTCCCCCCTCATTCCGGGAGTTGTTGAATTGCAGGGGGGAAGTGGTCGAATTTCATTTGAGGGGAGGGGACGGATGGAGACCGCGGCCGAGGGAAGTGGTCAGCCGGGTTTTCGGCCTCACCGAAGAAGAGGTAAAGGGGTTGCGGTTTATCAAGCTAGCCGAAACGTGAGGGGGACAGTCCAATGTCAAACCAGCTCATCATAAACGTTACCCCATATGAAACGAGGGTGGCCTTGCTGGAGGACGGCATGCTCGCGGAGTCTTACATCGAGAGGACCAAGGGGAGAAGCATCGTGGGTAATATCTATAAGGGGAAAGTGGTCAGGGTGTTACCCGGGATGCAGGCGGCCTTCGTTGATATTGGCTTGGAAAAGGCGGCCTTTCTGTACGTCTCCGATATCTATCGGGATATTGAGGAGTACAGTCTCATGTTGGAAGAGGACTCGGACGAAGAGGGCGATTATGAGTTCGCCCCCAGTTTTCCATCCCAGCCCTCGCAGATCGAGGACCTTCTGTGTGAGGGGCAGGAAATCCTGGTCCAGGTTTCAAAGGAGCCCATCGGGTCGAAGGGGACGAGGGTCACGTCCCATTTCACCCTTCCGAGCCGCTATCTCGTGCTCATGCCCACGGTTGACCACGTTGGTATTTCCAGGAGAATCAAGGACTATGCGGAGAGAAGGCGATTGATGGAAATCGTGCAGGGGCTAAAATCCCAGGGATTGGGTTTCATCGTGAGAACAGCGAGCGAGGGAGGGGATGAGGAGCTGCTCAAGGGGGACATGGATTTCTTGCAGAAGCTGTGGGATAACATTCAGTCGAAAAAGGAAAATTGCTCGGCGCCGAGCCTTATCCACAGCGACCTGAATATCGTGCTCCGCGTCATTCGGGATCTCCTCTCGCCGGAGGTAAACAGAGTGGTGGTCGACGACCGGCAGGAATATCGGAATATCATGAATTTCACCAAGACATACATGCCCAAGCTCAAATGTGATATCGAGATGTACGAGGGCAGGGAACCCATATTCGATGCCTACGGTATCGAGATGGAGATCGACAAGAGCCTGGGGAGGAAGGTCTGGTTGAAATCAGGGGGATATATCGTTATCGAAATGACGGAGGCGCTCACGGCCATCGATGTTAATACGGGGCGATTCGTGGGAAAGAGGAACCTAGAGGATACAATCCTTAAGACCAACCTGGAGGCGGCAAAGGAGATCGCCTACCAGCTGAGGTTGCGGAATATCGGGGGGATCATTATCATCGATTTCATTGACATGGAGAGGGACGGGGATCGTGAGAAGGTTTCCCTTGCCTTGGAGGAGGCGCTTAAGAAGGACCGGACAAAGACCAACATCCTGGAGATCTCCGAGCTGGGGTTGGTGGAGATGACCCGGAAGAGAACCCGGGAGAGTATTCCGAGGATCCTGCGCGAACCTTGTGCTTACTGTGATGGAGCGGGGTTTGTGAAATCGAAAACCACGGTCTGCTACGACATCTTTCGGGAGATCGAACGGACTGCATCGGGTTTGGGTGGTGCCACCATAATGGTGGACGTCAACCCGGAAGTTGCGGACCTCTTATATGACGAGGAGCGGGCGGGGATCGAGCACCTGGAACGAAAATTGGGTAAGAAGATCGTCATTAAGGTCAAAGATGGATTCCATCAGGATCAATTCGAGATCGTGGAGGTTTGAGGGCGGAGGTGGAAGGCAAAATGTCAAAGTTCAAAATCCAAATGACAAATACCTGATGACGGACCCGCTTCACGAACACGAACCACGAGCACGGACAATAAAGTAAATGCCAAATGGCTGATGAGTAATGACAGAGGAACACCAGCACGATCTCTGTTGGCCGTCATCGGTCCGGTCTTTGCGTTCCGCGGTCTTCTGTCGTCGGTCAGCGGTTTGGTTTTCGCGGTCTGCCGTTCGCCGTCTTCGGTCCTAATCATCACGAGCACGAGCCCCACGAGCACGAACACAATCCTCTAACGCGGTCCATTGCCCGAATGCCCGAAATGGGATTGACAAGGAGCGGAAAATGTATTACGTTTTATTTTACTTTTGTCTTGCCGAGAGGGCGTAGGAATGTATGCAGTAGTTCAGACGGGAGGGAAACAGTACACGGTTCGGGAGGGGGATCTAATCCAGGTTGAAAGGATCGATGGAGAGGTGGGCGATGTGGTGGAATTGAAGGAGGTATTGCTGGTCGAGAGTGAAAAGAGCTTTAAAGTGGGAACGCCTGTCGTCTCCAAGGCACGGGTTTTTGGCAAAATCGTGGAACAGGGTAAGGCACGGAAGATCATCATCTTCAAGATGAAGAGACGAAAAAACGTCAGGCGAAAGGGGGGGCACCGCCAACTCTATACCAAATTGATGATTTCGCAGATAAAAGCCTGAGAGGGTGAAATAGTCGGAAAGGGAGGGAAGCTTCCATGGCCCATAAGAAAGCAGGGGGGAGCTCGAGAAACGGAAGGGATAGCGCTGGGCGACGGCTGGGGGTTAAGCGCTTCAGCGGCGAGGTTGTTCGCGCCGGAAATATTCTGGTGAGGCAAAAGGGTACTAAGGTCTACCCCGGCCAAAACGTGGGGATGGGAAGGGACTATACGCTCTTTGCGAGAATAGATGGGCTTGTGAGATTCGAGAGGAGGGGAAAGGACCGGAGACAGGTCAGCGTCTATGCCCCTTAAGACATCCAGGGCCGGCATTACCGCAGCGGCGAAGTTCGTGGACAAGGCCAAGATATCGGTCAAGGCGGGTGATGGCGGCAACGGTTGCGTAAGTTTCGGGCGGGGAAAATCAATTCCAAAAGGGAAAGCAGACGGAGGAGACGGTGGACGGGGAGGGGATGTCCTCCTGGTATCCGATTCGGATCCGTTAACCCTTTTGGAATTTTCTTTTCGGCAACATCCTAAGGCCGAAAATGGCGAGCACGGCGGCAAGGGGAAAAAATCCGGAAGGAAGGGGTCGGATTGCGTTATAAGGGTCCCCGTTGGAACCGTGGTTAGTGATTTGGAGACCCAGGACCTTATAAAGGACTTTGCCGTAAGGGGCCAAAGCCTTGTGGTGGCTAAAGGGGGGAAGGGGGGAAGGGGGAACGCTCGATTCCTCTCCTCCATAAATCGGTCGCCCACCCGGGCAGAAAAGGGCCAGAGGGGCGAGCAGCGGCGGCTGGACTTAGAACTGAAGCTTCCATCCGATGTGGGCTTGATCGGCTATCCGAATGTGGGAAAATCGACGCTCATGGCGAGGATATCGTCGGCAAGGCCGAAGATTGCCGATTATCCCTTTACAACGATCATACCCAACCTCGGGGTAGCGAGCTACGGCCAATTTGGGCAATTGGTGGTCGCTGATCTTCCTGCACTGATCAAGGGAGCACATCGTGGCGCAGGACTGGGCATAGGGTTTTTACGGCATATCGAAAGGACGGGCCTCATTATTCATCTCCTCGACATCTCTGAGCCTCACCGCTCCGATCCCATCGAAGACTTTAGATCCGTGAACCGCGAACTGGAGGTATTTAGCCCCAGTCTATCGGATAAGCCCCAGGTAGTTGCCCTCAACAAAATCGACCTGAAGCACGTTCAAGAGAGGATCCCGGAGGTTAAGGAAAGATTCGCCGAGATGGGGACTCCGCTCTTTCCCATTTCCGCTTTAACGGGCGAAGGAGTGGCGGAATTGATGAAAGAAGTCATCCATCGGATAGAAGGGAGTAAGGCGAGGAAGCTGCCAGGGGCATAGGCATTATGATCGGGCATTGGCTGAGGTGAGGGGTGAGGATAGGGATCTTCGGCGGAACCTTCAATCCCATCCACTTAGGGCACCTAAGGGCGGCAGAAGAGATACGGGAACGGTTTGATCTGAAAAGGATTACTTTCATTGCCGCGGCAATCCCCCCTCATAAAAGGGTGGAGGGAGATGTCTCGGGAGAACATCGAATGGAGATGGTGCGATTGGCAATATCGGGCAATCCCCGCTTCTCCGTATCCGATATTGAGTTAAAGAGGCCGGGCAAGTCCTATTCCATCGGGACCGTCCAATATTTCAGAAAGAGGCATGGTTCCGATTTGGACCTGTTCTTCATTCTCGGCATGGATGCCTTTTTGGAGATCGGGACGTGGAAGTCCTTTCAAGAACTCTTCTCCCTCTGCCACTTTATCGTGATGACGAGGCCGGGATTCGACAAGGCTTTTTCGGCCTCTATTCTTCCCCCGGAAATAGCCGATGCCTTTACCTTCCATGGAGGGGAGAACCGCCTTATCCATCGGGATGGGTATTCCGTTTATTTGCAGGAGGTGACTTTCTTGGACATATCCTCCACCAAAATCAGGGAAGAAATAGGCAAGGGGAGGTCCGCACGATATCTCCTTCCTCCGGAGGTGGAGCGATATATTAAGAGCCATCATTTTTACAGGGCTAAGGGGGATTGGGAGGAATAGCGTTTCGAAGTTGAAGGAGATGGGTCGAGGAAATAGCAAACCGAGGAGTCCGAGGGAAAAATCACTCCAGTGCGCCCGCGCCGCTTTAGAGAAAAAGGCCTTCGATCTGGTGCTCTTGAACCTCAAGAATATCTCCTCCTTCACCGAATACTTCCTCATCTGCAGCGGGAGGTCGGATCGTCAAGTTCAGGCCATTGCCCGTTCCATCGTTGAGCACTTGAAGAAGATGGGCATCTATTCCCTGGGGATGGAGGGGTTTGAAGAGGGGAAATGGATTCTCATGGACTACGATGATGTGGTGGTTCATATCTTTCTCGACCCGATCAGGAAATTCTACGATTTGGAGGGACTATGGCTGGATGCGCCCAGGGTTGATCGGGTGGAGCAGATGGCGAGGAGATCCAGCCTCGGTCGAAAGGCAAGGGTTTAGGGGCTTTCCAGAAGGAAGATGGAACCCAAATTAGCAGAGCGGTTTAGAAAGAGGTTACTTCAGGTGAGGGAGCAGATTATCGAAGGGATAAGACAGCGAGATGTGTCCGCCCAAGTAATGGGCCAGAACGGAATTCAGGATATCGGGGATGAGTCCGCCACCAGTTCCAATCGCCACCTCCTGATGAGCCTGAGCGAAAACGAGAGGGGCAAGTTAATGGAGGTGGACGAAGCCTTGGATCGCATTGAGAACGGAACCTTTGGGATATGCGAGGATTGTGGGGAACCCATCGCTTTGAAGCGCCTTGAAGTCATTCCCGACGCACGGTATTGTGTCGAATGTCAGGAAAACCTGGAAAAGGCCTCAAAAGAAATCTTTTGAGTTTGACTCCTGTCTCACCGTTCCTCTGCCCTTTTTTGTCTTTCCCTCTCTAACTTCGCTTTACAGAACCTCAATTACGCTTCATGACCCTTTAGTTAAGCTTGAACTGACAAATGAAGATGTGACCCCACGTCCCCCCCCTTTTTTGTTGACTTACCTGTTTATCAATGTTAAACAATGCAACAAAACAGGCGCTTTTTCCTTGACACACAAGTCCATTTTGTTGAGACCTTATATTCAAATGAGAAACAATTTTGAGAAATAGAGGACAGAAATGATTCAGGCACATAGGCCAAATTTTGCACGGTTGGACGAGGTATTTAACTTCCAGACGGTTGGCATGACTCCCCCAAATCGGTTGATATTCGGATGTGGAGCAATCGACAAAATTGGTGAAGAGGCGGCCAAATTAGAGCAAGGCAAGGCTCTGCTTGTGGGTGACGAGATAATCGAAAGGCTGGGCATAATAGAGAAGGTCGCGACCACGCTGTCATTAGCCGGCCTCGATGTGGACACTTTTACCGGCATCGAGCCGGAGCCGCATGTAGAGACGGCGGAAGCACTCTACGAATTCGGGGCAGGACGTGATTACGCGGTCGTTGTGGGCGTTGGCGGCGGCAGTGTGATGGATATGGCCAAGCTGGGGGCCGAGTGTATCGGGAGTGGGAAATCGCCTCGATTATATGCGGAGCGCAAAGTGGTTCCAAAAGGTCGCGGGCTTCCGTCGATCCTTGCGCCGACGACATCGGGGACCGGCAGCGAAGTTAGTATGAACGTGGTTCTGGCGCTCGGTGAGAATAAACTCTTTTTGTCCGACCCTTACTACTATCCCAGCATCGCCGTGGTCGATCCGGCCCTGACCGTAAGTATGCCACCGGTGGTTACGGCCAATACAGGGATAGATGCCCTGAGCCACGCCATTGAAGGAATGCTGCACAAAAAAGCCAATCCATTCAGCGATGCTTTATGCCTGGCGAGCGTAGAAATGGTTGGGGCTTGCCTGAGGAGAGCCGTGGCCGACGGGGAGGACCTGGAGGCCCGTTACTACATGTCCCTGGCGGCCACCCTGGGCATGATGGGCATGATCATGTCCGGAGGGTTGTACGCTCACAGCGTATCCTATGCGATTTCCAAATACCGACCGACCCCTCACGGATTGGGCTGCGGTCTTCCACTACCCTATACTATGTCCTTCAACATGCCCGTGAGCGTTCGAAAACTGGCCAGAATTGCCGTGGCACTCGGTGAGCAGACCTGGATGCTTTCCGAATTGGACGCGGCTAATCTTGCCGTTCGGTCCGTGGCCCGTTTAAACAAGGACGTGGGCCTGCCGCTGACCCTGCAGGAATTGGGTGGAATCAACGAGAGCGACCTTGAGGACTTGGCCGCTCTGATGATCAAGAACTGGCCCCGCCCAATGAATCCGCGGCCCATGGGTCTGGAGGATTCCGTCCGATTGTGGCGCGATATGTGGTTGGGGACATATTAAGGAAGTGGGGCCTGGGCTTTTTAGTGAGCACGGCCGGAGGCTGGTCGCATGGGAACGGATTTTTCGGGTTATGATTTCCGGATTAATAGGGAAAGGAGGTTTTTCGGTAACCATAGCCCAAGCACGAAAGGAGGACTGACGATGACTTAATCAAGGAATTATCAAGGAGGGGGGTCTTTCGACCGCAGAGAGGTTTACAAGTTTTTCACAGGATATGAGGAGGTAAATTATGAAAAGGAAATGGTATTGGATTGTGGTCTTGACGGTATGTTTGAGCGTTGGCTTGGCTGGCCAGGCCTCAGCCGTCGAAGATGTGAAAATCGCCCTGTTCGTGATCCTGTCTGGCTCTGGAGCGGACCTTGGTGAACAGAGCCGCGGCGGTGCAATAATGGCTAAGGAAGACATCAACAAGGCGGGCGGGATTAAAGCCCTCGGAGGGGCCAAGCTCGAACTGGTGATCGCCGATGTAACGACGACCTATTCCAAAGGCCCGAATGTGACCGAGCGAGTTCTTTCGACAAACAAGGTAGCCGGTGCCATAGGCTACGGTTATTCAGGAATGACCCTTACCTGTTTGCCGACGATAGAAAAGGCTAGAGTTCCCCTGACTACGAGTTCGATTTCGGACAAGATCACTGCCCAAGGATACAAGTATGTGTTTGAGATCTGCCCCAAGGGTTCCCACTTCGGGCGCACTCAGGTCAAGTTCGCTGCCTTTTTGCGTGACAAATACGGCTTGAAGGTCGACAACGTCGGTTTCATTTACGAGAATACCGCTTACGGGACTTCCACCTCACTGGGCCTGAAGAAGACCTGTGAGGAAGTGGGGTTTACCAAGATCGGCCTCTTTCAGCCCTACGACAAAGACATCACCGACGCCGGCCCGCTGGTCACAAAGATCAAAGCCTCAGGCGTAGATGTCCTTTTCCCGGTCTCCTACACCCCCGACGCTCAACTCCTGGTGAGCACGATGAAGGCGATGAAAGTCAACCCATTGGTGATCGGCGGCGGGGCCGGATTCTGCTGGCCGCCCATTGAACAGGCCATCGGCTCAAAGGTTAACGGCATCTTCAGCGTCGGCTCTTGGAGCTGGGACACCAAGAACATTTTCGATCATCCGGACCGAAAGGATGTAACCCGGCGCTATCAGGAGCGGTTCGGAACATTCATGCCCGAACAGGCCGGAGAGCACTACGCCATGGTCTGGCTGCTCAAGGAGGCCATTGAAAAGGCCGGCTCAGCCGATCCGGAGAAAGTCCGCGAGGCCCTGGCGACCCATGAGTTCGGCGAGTCCATGGATGGTGTGATGCAGCCTGGAAAGATCAAGTTCGACAAGGCCGGCTGGAACTTCCATACCTTCCCGACCATGATTCAGTGGCAAAATAACACGGCCAGGACCGTCTTCCCTGAAGAAGTTGCCACTGCCAAGGTCATCTGGCCGGTCGAGTAAGTAACCACCGGGTATCAGGGAGGACTAGGCCGTCCTCCCTGACTCACATCGAACCTCAACTCCGAGCAAGGTGCTCTTAACGGGTCAAGACGCCGAAGAAAGGCTTACCTGATCAGGTACGGGGAGCTGTTGATGGGCACGCAAGTCAACGTATTCATACAGGCCCTGGTCAATGGCATCATGATTGGCGGAGTTTACGCCTTGATCGCCGTGGGCCTGACCCTGATTTTCGGAGTGATGGACGTGGTCAACTTTGCACATGGCGAGTTCGTCATGGTGGGAATGTTCACGACCTATTTGCTGCACATCCTGCTTACATTAGATCCCACTGTCTCAATAATTCTTGTCATTCCCATCATGTTTTGCGTCGGTGTGCTGATCCAGAGAACACTGATTGTTCGGGTGGTCGGTTTGCCTCACGAGTCTCACATCCTCCTGACCCTAGGGATATCGGTTTTGCTAATGAATTTCACCTTATTGATCATGGGAGCCGATCCCCACTCGATCAGAACGTCTTACAAGTTCTCTTCCATCCAAATCGGGCAAATTTTGATCATGTTACCTCGCTTCATTGCCTTTTCGGTGGCCATGGTTGCCTCGGCCATGCTGTGGATGTTCCTGACTTGGACCGAAATGGGCCGAGGCTTACGGGCCGTCGCAGAAAAGCCCGAGGTGGCCATTTTGATGGGGATTAACCCCAAGAAAATGCACTGGCTGGCTTTTGGAATCAGCATCGCCCTGGCCGGGGCGGCTGGAACTTTGGTGACACCGTTCAGATACATCTATCCGAACGTCGGCCAAACGTATTGTTTGATTGCATTTGTAGTCGTGGTTTTAGGTGGCATGGGAAACATTCCCGGGGCTATACTCGGCGCCTTCGTAATCGGGATTACCGAGTCTCTGACCTGTCAGTACGTCGCCCTTGACCTTTCCATGTTGGGTCCTTACATCATATTTATTCTGGTTCTGCTCTTTAAGCCGACTGGCATTCTTGGCAAAGGGAAGGCATATTGATGGCTACGCATAGGGATACCAATGTCAACCGAACAAGGACCGTCTCTTTGATCGTTATTGCGGTTGTCGTGCTCGCGCTGCCGCTATTCCTGTCCCAGCGATATCTGTTCAGGATATTGATCAACATCTTCTTTTTCGCGGCTTTGGGCAGCGCCTGGAATATCATAGGCGGATATGCCGGTCAGCTATCGTTGGGACACGCGGCCTTCCTCGCTCTGGGCGCTTATTCGACCGGCCTCCTGTTGTTGCACTACAATGTGGCTCCCTGGGCAGGCGTCCTTCCTGGAAGCATCCTCGCCGCGCTGGTGGCATACTTTCTGGGGAAACTGGTCCTCCGCCTGAGAGGTCCGTACCTAGCCCTGGCCACTTTGGCCTTCGGCGAGATCGTCCGCATCCTCCTTCTTCACTTTAC
>Ga0209636_10001192_pt1 | contig 26011 bp, 27 predicted proteins | sample DeeMarSWOR152_54_FD_187464 | JGI IMG/M metagenome (GOLD analysis project Ga0209636, IMG submission 187464) | Marine sediment microbial communities from White Oak River estuary, North Carolina - WOR-1-52-54 (SPAdes) (version 2) | ecosystem: Environmental > Aquatic > Marine > Intertidal zone >...
CCTCATTCCTCAGGATTTGCGCGCCTTGAATTTGGAGTTTTTTACTTTGCCATCGAATTTTGACTTTTTACGAGATCATCCTTATTGGTCCCTGAATTCTCCAGCGCCCGGTGCCATGGTTTCTTCGGCCCCTTCCTCCTGATTAACCTCATCCAGGAGGTCTTTCAAGACCTTGTAGGTATCCTTCAGGAGGCGAACGGGTGTTTTATCGGATCCCCCTCTTCCAAATTCCTTTGTGATCTCGACTGCTCTAACAAGACACCACCTCTTGCTACTAACCGATAAGGCCATGGCGACATCCTCCTTGTCCTCGGTTACGACGAAGATAGTCGAAATCCGGCTCAATGTAAAGGGAAAATGGAACAGGACCCCCTTTTATGCACTGGGGCGGGGGGAAACAATAGCTTCGGCTGTTTGAAGTGCCCTGTGTGCAACTTCGGCTGTAATATATCTCGCCTCCACGAGATGGTCCAGTTGATCCTTATCGATGAGTTCGGGACTACCTCCCCCCTTCGCAACTACATCCACGTGGAGGTCTATGTACCGAATTCTATCCGGGTAGAACTCCACAGGGGTATTGATATTCCAATATTCCCCTCTTAACACCCCTACGGCCGAGAAATAGGAGTGCTTGACCACCCAATCGCCTTCCGTGACCCTCGTCAGGGCGTAGTCCCCCTTCTCGATGATCAGACCCAACCCGTCGTATTTTCCCCTCCTGAGGGAACGACGGATCAACATCTCCCTCTTATCCTCTGAGAGCGACGCGATTCTCCCCCCTCGAAGGAGAATGACCTTTCCCTCGGGTTTCACGTGTTCTATTTCCAGATCCTTCCCCGGCTCAAGGGCATCGAGGATTAATCTCTTCCTCATGGCCTCTTCCATCTCCCTTTTCTTATGGGGATACTTTTCCACCTCCCGTTCCACGAGGCCGACGTAATCCGAGGCGATGATCCGAAACCGATGGTGCCCCTCCATGGTGGGCAGGACCTCTCCCCGAAGCCGATCCAAGGAGAGCTTGGAAAGAAGGGGAAATTCTACATCGTAGATGGCCTTATCCTTATTCTCGGGAGCGGTAACCCTTCTCAAAACCACATCTGGCAGCACATTGCTCAACGCCCTTACGACAACTGCGGTCTGTTCGGGATCCCCTTCAAGGATCACCCCCTGTCGATCCGGTCTGTCCGTGATGGAGACGTCTACGGTTGACGACTCTGACCCCTTGATTCCGAGTCTCAAAGATATCTCACTGGAGGGATACACGATGGAGCAGTTGGAGTCCAAGAAAAGCCTTGTGAGGGCCGTGGTATAAATGCCCCGAATTTTGACCTTAAGCCTTCCCATGGCTCCTCAGGTAGGGGGTAAATCTACGGGTTTGTGGTTTTAACCAATGCTCGTGTTCCTGAAGATTTCCCTCGTCCAGCCCTGCCCACCACGGGTTGGTGTCCTGAATTCCATCGATAGTGCATATCGCCCCGGGCCAAAAGATAAAAACCCCCAATAAAATAAGTAACTTAAATCATCAAGGAATTCAAAATAATCATTTTCAACGATTATCAATTTTTAGCAACTTTCGGCACCCCTTTGTTAAAAAATGTAGCAAAACTGGTGTTGATGTGCTCGGTAATGGCGCTGTCATCTTTCTTGAGGAGTTTAGCATACACTTTCAAGGTAATCGAGGGATTGCTGTGCCCCAGAACCTTTGATACATACAAAATATTTTCGGTCATCGAGAAAAGAAATGAAGCGAAGGTATGACGGAGATTGTGCGGTGTAAATCCTCCCAGTCCAGCTTTCTTCATCGCACGTTTAAAGATTTTGCTAATCATGCTGTGCTCCCGATGATCCCCTCCCCTGGACGGAAAACCCAAATCCAAATCTCGATGCTCAGGATGTTTCAGATATAGCTCCACAACCTCTCTCTTGCTTTCCTTGAGCATGGGGAGAACAGGCTCGTAAATCGGACCGGTTGTTCTAGCTCACTAATTCGGTAACTTTGTGAAAGCTAAAACAACGGTTTCATAGTAAAAGGCACCCTTTATTTGCTTGATTCCCCGTATACCTCGGTCAGCGACCCCTGCCCAATACATTTTCTGATAAACTGATTTTATTGATTTATTCCTGAATGGCGTTTAAATAAATATAAAATGGTATAGTTATTGCTTATCTAAATGGTAGTAGCCAGCAAATATTATAAAAATCGAAAAAAATCGACAAAAGTTTATGCAAAAATTGTAACTGAATGGCAAAAATTACATAGCCCTCCAAAATGCTTGATCGATTACGTCATCACCATACGAAAATTGGAGGCAATACGGATGAATGACTGTGGACAAATCAAACTCTGGCTCAAGGAGGCTGGACTTTATCTCCAGTTCCTCAACGAAGATATCGATTCGATCAACTCGATTCGGGGGAATGTGGCCTCCCGGATAGCGGAAATGCTGAAAGAGGCAACGAAAAACCTCCGGGAAGCAGTCAGTCTCCTGAACCGTGAGATCAAAGAAGCAAAGAAGAGATAGGGAATTCACATTAATGCGACCGGCCGAAATTATAGCCTATGCGATTATTATCTTCACGGCTTATCTGTCTATGCATTTCATCGTCAATCTTAGATGACTTTCCACATCGTATCCCACGGACTACAGAACATATTTCCATTACTCCAAGGCTTTTGAGAAACAGATGGGGGGAATCCTGAAACGGGAGGGAATCGATTGGGAGCAAGGATGATCTCCCTCGCTGGGGCCTTCGACTGTATCACCCATGAGTGCACCTATCATCCCAAGAAGTGTATTGATGGTGCGATTTCAGAGATTGAGAAAAACGTCGGGACTCAGTTCGATCCCGAGATTGCAAAGGTATTTTTGGAAAATAGAGAACATTTAGTTAGCGATTGCCAGCTTATGATTCCATGACGAGAGAGGGGATGGTGAGAAACTACTTGAAAGGCATCCCCTCATTTTTCTTGTAAACGCTGTTCTATCCTGATAATATGGGCTTATGAGGTGGTAGAGCCACAAGGTTTTTTCTTTCCTCTTTATCCTTCTAATCCTATCACTCCCATTATTTTCTCAAGCCAATGGTCCCCAAGCTTCCACCTTCATGGGCAAGGTCGTCGGCGTCTCCGACGGCGACACCATCTCAGTCATGCGTAAGGGGCAAGCGGTGGAGGTACGCCTGCACGGAATAGACTGCCCCGAGAAAAAACAGCCCTTTGGGCAAGGGTCAAGAGGGCGACATCGGATTTGGCTTTTGGGAAAGAAGTCGAGGTTCGGGTTCGTGATACCGACAGATATGGCCGCCTTGTCGGCGAGGCGAAATATGAGATCTCTGGATAAGAATCGCAAGCCGACATGGCGTTGGCCCGTTGCAATAATAATTTCAGTCGCGATAGTTTGCACGACATATTTGATAATCATTTTTAAAGCCGAGATCACAGGCCGCATTATAACTAGAACACAGAAAAAGGAGAAGTGTCGAAGGCAGGTATCTTATTTGGCCCATCAGAATGGGCTTATGGACAAAGCTTTGAAGCGTATGTCCAAAGAATTGTCTTCTAAAGATCAAAAGATAAGAAATTTGGAGCGACAATTGGATTTTTACCATAGATTTCGAAGTATTAACGCCTATCCATCCGTAAACTACAAATAGGAGAATTTATATTATGGCAACACCTCTCGACTCAAAAGAAATCGTCACCGTCCAGGAATTGGCCGTCAGTAACATGCTTGAGACAGCGGCGTTGCGGGAGCTACTATTCGAGAACGGGATTATAAGTAAAGAGGAATTCGTAACTAGGTTTAAAATGCTTGATAGGGAAATGAAAGAGAGAAGGGGCGAATCTTGAAAGGAGGGTGATACTATGAAGTCTGAGCACAAGAAACTAATGGAAATGGTAAGAAAGGGCATACCAGACAAGGAAATCATGAAGGAGCTGAGCATCCAAACGAAAGCTTCACTGAAGAAGATGTACTATGATGCCCTGGTGGAAGCAGGGAAGGTTAAGGCTATTATGACGGAAAGGAAAATGAAGAAAGCTACACCCAGGAAAAAAGCGTTAAGGATTGGTAAGAGGGGAACGATGCTTCTCAGCAGTGCAGTGCTCATAGATCAGCTTGGTTTCAAGAAAGGGGATAAGTTCAGCGTTGCCAAGAGGAAGGATAGCATTATCCTAAGAAAGACAACCTAAAAGGAGAATTGTCAATAGAGGTTTTGAGGCGGTTTCTAAGGTTTGTAATTGATAATATCATCTTAGTTGTCGCAGGGGTCGTTATCGGCTCCAAGGTAGCAAGTTTCTATGGGTTGGGTTTTGATTACAGAAGAACATTTGAGGAACTATTGGACTTATTTAAGCAATTGATTGGTTGGCTTTGGTAGGTAGATAAAGGAAAAGGTCCTCGCCTGACTTTTCGGGGCTTGGAAAAGGTGGAGAGTTAGCTGTTATCAGGAAACCATTGTCAGCAGCTTTACCAGAGAGTAGGTTTGTGAATACGAGTTCCAGGAATGGGATTGGGCAATTGCGATGCTCCAAGTACGGTTCCAGTACGAATACTTTTAATGAACGTGGCGTAAGATTTCAATTGGCGCGAGGTGCGTCTTTTACCGGGGGTGATTAACCCTAGCATTTTGCCACGGCTCTTCACCAAGCACATAGATTCGGCCAGATCACTGTCATTGGATACCACCACTGCACAATCATATTCATCCAGCCATGCATCGTTAAGCAGATGAACGGCTAAATTCACGTCAGAGCCCTTTTCCTCCGTCCTGATGACCTCCGCATATCGCTGTCTTCCTCTAGGATTAGTTAGAGTGCATGGACGGGATTGCTGAGGAAGTGGCCGAGATAAATTTCTATTTCGGGAATATACGTCCTTAGCGCCCTAAGGTAAATTTCTTGCCGGGCAGCCTTTTGAGGATCATTGGGAGGAGATGACACCATTGCCGTGAAATACTTGATGCGGAGGATTTGATGATTTGGCTTTAACAGGTAGGAAAAGAGTTGCTTTAGATCCAGCCATTTATATGGTGAACCTTTTAAACACCTGTAGTAGAGATTAAACCCATCTACGTAAATATAGGTTCGAACCTGCCCTTTTGATCTCATAAAAAGCAAGGGTCCCTTTCGGGACCCTGCGCCCCAGGATCGAAGTCCTGGGAGGAACAATTAATTTCTAACCTAATCATATACTGAAATCACTATTTGTCAAGTATTTTCTTGTGTTAGCTTATCTCTTAGTAGCTGAAAATAAAGGCCCAGGGGCGATGCCAGAACCAAGATTCCACCTCGGCTGAAACCCAAGTACCCATGAACACCAACTAGGATTTGACCTTCCGAGGTTACAGGAAAAACAGTAGCCAATCCCCCTTTGATCTGTACCAAAATTGCACCCATGATTATACTTGTAAACTCTTGGCAACCCCAGATCTATCCTGCTACCCCCCGGAGTGACAGACAAAATCTTGAATAATGTTAAAAAATTGGCCTATTTTGTAGCAAAATTCCCATCTATCAAAGCTTTGATGCCTTATTCAATCGATAGTGCATGTTGGTGCGCTGCATCCCGCTCTCGAAGTCCCCTTTGTAAAATCCGATGAGAGAATATGCATGAGGGTTGAACCGAACGCTCATCGAGTCGAAGATTCCGTTCACCCCGTCTCCACAAATGATGAGGGAGAACGGGTTTTCTCCCCGACGGAGACGATCCTCTTCGCATCGATAACGGTACGCCTTACCTTCTGGAATGATATGCCCGCTTCCAAAAGCCCCTTGGCGGTTCTGAATGCAACGAGATCTTGAGGAGTATAGTACTTTCGCGCCCCGATTCTGATACTCGGCGTTAGAAACCCGATCTTTTCCCAATACCGGATTCTACGGTCTGTAAACCCAAATAGCCTCCATATGTCCCGAGGAGAATAGACCTTCTCCATGGCCCTTCCCCTTCAAAAATGACAGCGCATCGGATCAGGAGTCCACTCGGACGAAAACCCTTCTACTCTATCACAGTTGCTTACCAAATCAAGGATCTGTCAATTTTTGTCAGAATGGTGAAAATATTTCATAAAGATGGACATCCCTCTTCCCTTCCTGACCAATTCCCTCCCTGCGCCCCTCTAGCACAAGACCATCCCGGGGGTCCTGTTGGAATACAATTTGCTTCATCTTTGGACTCGAAAAGAGTTCAGGGAATATCAGGGATCGGGAAGAGGATTTGAGACATGAAGGAATACCTCAGGTACATCTTTTTCTCCCTCTTCGGCGGAATGGTCGTCTTCATCTTCCTCTCCCTTCTCAAGGGGCCGGGAATTCCCAGGAGAGTGGAGCGCATACGGGTCATCACCCATCGGCCTCCCTTAACCTACCGGTTGCCCGATGAGATAGCCTTTTGCGACGAGAGGATCCCCCTGGAGAAGAGGCACGTTTGGGAGCGACTGGATAAAGAATATTTGCTCGCCGTCGGAAACACTCCTCAGGTCCTCCTTTGGCTCAAGCGATCAAATCGATATTTTCCCTATATTTGGGAAAAATTAATGGAAGAGGAATTGCCGGGAGATCTCAAGTACTTAGCTGTGATCGAGAGTGATCTCATCCAGGATGTCCGCTCCCCCGTTGGCGCTGCAGGTCCATGGCAGCTCATGAAATCCACGGCGAGGAAAATGGGGCTCCGGGTAGATAGCGTCATCGATGAACGTTATGATTTTCATCGCTCCACTGAAGCGGCCATAAGGTACCTGAAAAGGCTAAATCGAGTCTTCGACAGTTGGACCTTGAGCGTAGCAGCATATAACGTCGGGATGACTCGAATTCAATCGGAGATGAGACGGCAAAAAATCAATGATTACTACTACTTAGAGTTACCAGAGGAAACGGAACGATATCTATTTCGGGCCATCGCGGCAAAATTGATCCTCTCGAAGCCCGAGAAATTCGGGCTCATTCTCGCAGAGGATCAATACTATTACCCTATCCCCCACGATGTCGTTGACCTTGAGGTAAGGGGATCTATATCCCTCGAAACCATAGCCCATGCATCCCAAACCCATCTCAAGACCATAAGGGAACTCAATCCGCACATCCGGGGACACTATCTCCCCCCGGGCCACTACGCAATCAAGATCCCCGAGGGGAAAATCGATACCTTTGAGGAGAACTTTAAGAAATCACCCCGTGCCATCCACGTGGTAAAAAAAGGCGAGAACCTCACCAACATCGCTCGCCGATACAATATCAGCATTTCCCAGCTCATGAAATTGAACGGAATCCAAAGGGCCGAAACGATCTATCCCGGGCAGCACCTTATCGTTGCACGGGGAACGTGAATCGTCTTCGGCACGCAGGCACTTCTCATTATTCCTTGACGTGGGCCCGCTCACTCCCCCGTTATCCTGACCAAATCCCGCGGAGAAAAGGCAAAAACGACATCGGAGGCCTTCAAGCTCATATTCCCAAAGCCCCTGCTTCAACTCGGCATGAGATCCATAATGTTCCGCGTTGCCTTCAGCCCGGTTCCCGTGAGGGGAATCACGATGGTCTCTCCGGTAGAAAACCTTTTCGCGTAAACCTTTGCTCCCGCTATGCCAACGGCCGAAGTGGGTTCGATATAGTAGCCCATCCTCCCCATCGTCCTCAGGGCCTCAAGGATTTGGGGGTCGTCCACCGTAATGATATCTCCTCCGGACTCCCTGACTGCATCAATGATCTGTGCTCCCCTGATTGGGTTGGCAACGGAAATTCCATCGGCAACACTATTTTGAGTTGTAGGCGCAATGTCCGCCATTTCCCCTCTGAACATATGAAACAGCGGACTGCAAGCCGAGGACTGAACACCGATGAGCCTCGGCATCCTCCCGATAATCCCCTCCGTCAAGAGATCGCCAAACCCGATGTAGGCGCCCAACAAAAGCGTCCCATTGCCAAGGGGGAAGATAATGGTATCTGGGGCACTCCAATTGAGCTGTTCCCATACCTCAAAGGCAAAGGTCTTCGTTCCCTGCAAGAAGAAGGGGTTCCAGCTATGGCTTGCATAGTATCCCTGTTCAGCCGCACTCAAAGCGGCAGTAGCCACTGCCTCCCGGCCACCGGCAATTCTCCTTATGTTCGACGTATACATCCCAATTTGGGTCAATTTCTCCACCGGTGCTCGATCGGGGACGTAGATATGACAATGGATCTTTCCCTTGGCACAGTAAGCGGCAAGGGCACAGCCCGCGTTACCCGATGAATCCTCTACCGCCTCCTTCACCCCGAGCTCCCTCATCTTGCTCACGAGCACCGATGCACCCCTGTCCTTGAAAGAACCGGTGGGGAACATGAATTCCAGCTTCAGCCAAACCGGGACTCCACCCAGATCTTCTTTCACCATCGGGGTAAACCCCTCACCCATGGAGACGATACTCCCATCCGAAGTGACGGGTATGGATTCCCGATACCGCCACAGGGTTGGAGACCTCCCCTTTATCTCTTCTATGGGAAATCTCGCCTCGCATTGGATGTCTAAAACAGACCCACACTCACATTTCCACAATAGCTCATCCAGGGAATATTGCCGTTCGCAGCAGCAGCATACTAACCCCGCCATATGAACTCACCTCTCCTTCAGCCCCTCTTTCCCTTCCGGTATGCCACCGATCTCCTGACGGATTACGCTTCTCAGCGTGTCAGGGCGATTGGTGAAGATTCCATCAACACCCTGGCGAATGAGCCTCCTCATCTCAGGCTCCCCATCCACAACCCACACGTAAAGGGGAATGCCTTCCCTCTTGCACCTCCCTATGAGGCCGGGGAGGGCCAGGTGCACATCTGGGTGGAGGGTATCCGCCGCGAGCCTCCTGAAGGTTGAGAGGGGAAATGTGCCTCTCACCCACGTAACGGGGTTTAATGACCTGGTTTTCCCCACGAGCAGACCGATTCTCATCCCCCGGTCGATTTCCCTGATTCCCCTCAATATGGCGGGCTGGAATGAGGAGATCAATACACGATCGCGGTAAAAGCGCCGGTGAACCAGTTGCACGACCTCTGTTTCGATACCGGGACATTTTATCTCGAGGTTTAAAAGGACATCACTCCGGACGAAGTGGGAAAAGACCTCCTCCAGCGAGGGGACCCGGCTCCCCAGGCCAGCATCCAATGCCTTCACCTGCACGAGGGTGAACTCCGAAACCGGCCCTGAGCCGTTAGTCGTCCGATCAACGGTCTCATCGTGGAGGAGTACGAGATGACCGTCCACGGTCTGCCGAACATCCATCTCAATCATATCCGCCCCCAGGGTGAAGGCCTCGGTGAAGGCTTCCAGGGTATTTTCGGGCTTACAGGCCGATGCCCCCCTGTGGGCGATATTGAGGACCTTTATCCCCGTGTGCCTCGTCTCTCTTTTCACCGGATGGGCAGCTCCGAAGGGGAGGGGTTCCATCCCCCCCGACATCATCTCGCCAAGCCTTTCTCATCCATGATCGAAAGTACCCTGTAGATCCGGTACTCACACATGGGGACTTCCTGCACCATCTGGGCTATCGTTTCTCCTCGACCGACACGGTTCCAGATTTCTTGAGCTAAAGCAATGGTTTCCTTATCGTTCCATGAAAGGGCTTCCTCTTGAGGCTGGAAGACTCGGTTCGGATCCGAATACGTCGCCTTCAACATCATCAATTCGTCCTTCTGGTGGGCCGCCTCTATGAGGAGACCCATGGTCGTCGTGCCAATTTCCTCCTCCTGCTCAAATTCCCTCGGGGGAAGTCCGCCCTTGAAGGAAAAGGCATCCTGAACGGGGGATTGGAATAGCTGGTAGAACGCATCTTCACCCCTAAAATGGCCCAACCTGGCGTATAGTATCTTGCCCGCTTCTAGATAGAGCATGGCAAATACCCGCTCTAACTGGTCGGTGATGGTGAGCGTTCCCGTCCTCTCGGTGGTGGCGAGTGTTTGAATGATTGTGGGAAGATCGAAATACTTCAAATTTCCTGAAAGATGTTGATAGCGGGCCGCCGCCCGTTGTTTTCTTAAGCCATCCTCTAGACGCTTAGATAGAACCTCCAAGAGGGCAATGGATAACTCTGGAATTTGGTTCAAGAGGTCCATAAAGACCTTCTTATCGATCCTCAAAATCTCCGCTCTCTGAGGTACCCGTGCGAGAGAACCCCTAGAAGAGCCGGTCATGATGGCCATCTCGCCAATGGGATCGCTCTCTCCCAGATAAGCTACCACTGCCATTTTATCATGCTCTCCCTTCGCACGGCAGATCTCCACCACTCCCAACTTGATAATATAGATGGCATCCGAAGGGTCCCCGATCTTGAATATCATGTTCCCCGATGTGTAGGTTTCCATCCTGCCTCTGTCCAGGATTCCCTCGAGTTCTTCCGGGGAGAGCCGCCCAAAGATATCGGAATTCCTCAAAAAGCCGATGGTTTCCTCCTGACTCCCCGCGCTACTGTCCATAACCACACCCCTTCCCGGCCCTGAAAACTAGGCCACATCTCAACACTTCCATTTTTCTGATCGGTGAATGCATCAACCGTACTTCACTAATGGCCCCGAATGGCTTATTTCCATCGAACAGGGCCTTTACAAGTTTGAGTTCGTTCACCTGTTCCCGGCTCCCCGGTTTTCATGATTCATCGCCCCTCCGAAGGTAACTCCAGGCTCAATAATTCCTTCAAGGTTAACGCATTCTGAACTGCGAAGCCGAAAGCGTCGTTGTTGAAATAGGCATAGACGTCCAGGCCTTCTCCGAACCATCCCTTGATTCTTTCGGACCAGTCGCGGATTTCCCCCTCGGAGTAGTTGGAAGCATATGTTGATTCGCCCCCATGAAAGCGAATGTACACGAAGTCGGCCGTCCTCCTTTCAACTGAGGAAAGGGCGGGGGAATGAGCTAGGCAAAGGGAGAAATTGTGCTCCTCGAGAAGACCGTAGATCTCCGGACAGAACCAGCTCGCGTCCCTGAATTCGAAGACCTGACGGACGGGTTTTGAACCGAAAAGATCCGTCAGGAGCCTACAGAACTCCCCTACCCTCTGGATATTCAGCCTGAACGAGGGGGGAAGTTGCCATAGGATAACCTCTGCTTTCTCCTTTAGACCCTGAGCGCGGTCGAAAAAAACCTCAAGGGGCTCCTGGCAATCCTTGAGGCGTTTAATGTGGGTGATGAACCGGCTTCCCTTGATCGAAAAGAGAAAGTCCTCAGGAGTTCTCTGGTACCATCCCTCAAAGGTCTTCCGTTCGGGTAGCCGGTAGAAGGAAATGTTCAGTTCAACGGTGTCGAAGAATTGGCTGTAGAACTCAAGCCACCTCTTCTGGGGTAGTTCCCTTGGGTAAAAGACACCGTTCCACCAATGCCGATAGGTATATCCACTCGTTCCCACCAAAACCCTTGCCATCCATACAATCCCAGCAAGCCAGACCCATCCCCAGACCTTCGAGTAATTACCCCGAAGGCCCGGCGCCCTCCAAGGGGAAGATAACTCGTGAGGTGGTTCGTTTGTTCCCGCTTTCCATCTCGAACCTCCCCCCCATCACCTGCACCAACCGGTTGATGATGCGTAAACCCCTCCCCCTCGACCCTCCTCCGAGGAGCCGGCCAATCTCCTCTTGGGAAATCTCCCCCGTGTTAGTGATCTCAACCACCGCCGAGTTCCGACGTCGAACACTTCGAATGGCAATCTCCCCACCCTCCACCGGTATGGCGTTGGTCGCGTTCGTAAGCAAATTATCGAAAATCCTTCCCAGATGCAACGGATTGCACAGAACGAAGAGAGCGGGTTGCAGTTCCTCCTTCACCAGGTTGATATTTCCCAATTGCCGTTCCGCAACGGCTGCCTCATTGACTTCAATTCGCTCGATGAGTTCATCCGTAACATCCCGGAGCTCCTGCCTTCCTTCCGCTAGGATTTCCAAAGCGAGCTCTTGCATCCTCGAGGTTTCCCTGATGAGAATGCCCAGGTCTCTTTCTATCGTCTCCCTTTGCGACTCAAATTTTCCCTGATTCAATGCCCTTTTCACCCTTTTTGCGAACCCGGCCGCAGCGATGGCGGGATTTCGGAAGTCGTGGAGAATATCATGTAACCTATCCAAGCGAACCGCCTTCATCACTTCCATGCCGAAGAAGCTGAGCATCTCAAGGTCCTCATCCTCGAATCTCTTGATGGGGTCCAGGCAGTCGAAGGCAATGAAATGGGTTACCAATTCCTCCACCTTCAGCGGAATATACAGGATTGAATGGATATTGTGGAGCTGCGTGAACTCCTTTAACTCCGGTGTGATCAACTGGCTTTTCAGGGGGTTTTTGATTAAGATATAGGAGGGAGTAATAACTTCATGTTCATATTCTCCCAACGGTTGCTGGCTGATCACTACATCGAAATAAGGCTCGTCATGAACATTGAAGATCTTCCCCACCTCGTGGTACCCATGCTCCTCAGGGAAGCCTGCCTCCAGAACTACTTCCCGGCGGTTTCCCTTCACGGAAAAAAGGGAACAGCTCTCAATTCTCACGAGTCCCGCGATTTCCGGAATGATTAACCGGAAGAAATCCCGCAAACGAACTCCCTCCCTTTTCCCCAATTTCAGGTAGATCTTCTCCACGATCTTTTCCTTGGTCTCGTTCAACCTCTGGAGGCTGAGGATCCTCTTTCGCGCTATGACATAGGTCACCCTTCTAGCGAGGGCCTCGGCGACCTTGCGCTCCAGGGGGGTGAACTTCTTATCGGCCTCGTCGTAGTAAATTTGAAGGACACCCTTTGTATCGAGTTCTCGCAAGGTAAATCGAGGGATATTTATCGGAACAGCAAGCATCGAGTGTATTCCCATTTCCCGCACGATGTCCTTGTTCAGGTACTTCTCCTCCTTCAAAATATTCGGGACGGGATAGCTCTTTCCCCTCCTTACGACCTCTCCGGCAATGCTATCCTCGAAGGGAATGGATCGCTGGCGTCTCCGCCCGATGTACTGATGGGATCCGAAGGATACCATTTCCTTTGTCCGGGGGTCGAAAATCCTGATGGAAGCGGCCGCTGCGCCGAGAAACTCAACAATGCACTTTGCTGCACCCTGCAGAATTTCCATCTCGCTCAAATTGGGATTGATCTCGATAATGTTCTCAACCAAATCGACCAACCGGTCCACTTCAGTGAACACAACCTGACTCTGGACCTCGCGAACGACTTCCCCAAGCTCCTCGACCGAGAGGCCCAGATCCCTGATCCTGGGCCTCTTTATCAAGGACCGTATCAACGCCTCATCTATTTCGAGAAAGCGTCTCGTCACCATGGGCTAAAACGTATTGCCTCTGTTGAATCTCCCTTCACACTCCCCATGAGTCCTTCCGATAATGGGCTACGTTGATCGCTCCAATGGGGTTGTGGGCTAAAACGCGATCTTTCACCACCAATGTCGTGACAGGGGCATCGGAATATTTTGAAAAGAGGATGTCGTTCCCCATGCAGAGTCCCAGGATAATGTTCAAGTCAGTTCGCTCTCGGTTCAATATCCTGGCTTGGGCGATGGGATTACACGTTGCCTCAACCCTCCCTTCTTCCAAGCTGGGAAGGTCGAAAGCCTTTCTGTTAATCCCGCACACCTTGCAACAGACCGAGGACAGCGTAAACCGCTTCTCGAGTATTTCACTGAGGATTCTCGCCTCCTCCTCAAGGCCGATGCAAAAGGCGATGCCCAGCTGTCGGTAGCCCATTCTCCTACAAAAGAAGATGAGCTCCTGGAGCCGATTCTGCTTCCCGTTGAACTCGGCTTCGATGCTGGAAGCCACCTGTATTATCTTTCGGTTTTTGCGATCCCGATAGACATTCATCACATCGCCCCGGATGTCCGTACAATCCATCCCCTGCTGGCATTCCTTGCTCACACAAATGGCACAATGCATTCTCCAACTCCCCCGCGGAAATGAGCACCTCCCGCAAAATCCGTTTTATGGTAACACCTTAGCCCCGAGATGGCAACCTTTTTGAAAGTGTCATGCAGGGTTTTCCTTGGATAATCGTATACTTGCGATATGAACCCAGGCATTGAGAAGCGTTGGCGAAATTTGGCAGCGACTGAGCAATAATGTTCGTTTTCTCGGGGAGAAAATCCTCTTTTATTCTGCCGTTATCGCACCAAAAACCATGTAATTTCAATCTAGTACGTGTTCCTGGGGGATTGTGGCATACAATTTGCTGCTGAAGTAAACCGAGGTTTGATACGGTGGCGGAGAGGGTTTGCTTCAACAGTAAGGGCTATGAAGAAATTACTCGTATTGTCACTACTATCCCTGCTGATTTGGGCGTGCGCTCCGAAGCCGTGGCATCGGGATAATCCCATGCTGACCTCGATGCTCGATGGGAAGTACGATAATTATCCCATTCTGGTCAACCAGGGACTCATGCAGATCCAAAAGATCATTGAGTCTGTCTATTTCCTCCACACCGATACCGAATTTAAACTTGAGGACGGGGAAGTTATCACTACAGAACTGGACAGCGCCGGTGTTCTGATCCTGGATAGTTTCATCCTCACCGTGAACCACGCAGTCTCCCACGACAGCCTCCAGGTGGAAATGGTTACCCCCGCGGGAGTCCAGACGATCGACGTTCCAGCGGAAAAATTGAGCGAACACACGTATCTCAACCTCAACGGCAGCCGAATCAGATTGGAAGAGCTCACCAAGGGCAAAGAGGATGACATTGCCATCTTCAAGGTACCGGATGGGCTCAAACTCGCCTCCTTCCCATATAAGATCGGCAACAGCGATGATCTTCGGGTGGGGCATTTCATCTACGTCATCGGAAATCCCATGAACTATGGGATAAACGTGAGGGAGGGAATTGTCAGTTCAATGATCGCGCCTGAGGCTATATCCGCCGTCCTTCCCCGGTTCGAAAACGCCTTTATGATCTCCAACGGTGTAAACCCGGGCGACAGCGGTACCCCGGTCATCGCAATTCGGGATGGACAATACGAGCTGGTCGGACTCTCTCAGGGCATATTTACCAATGCTCAGAATTTGAGCTGGGCTATCAAGATCAATCCCATCATAGAAAAACTGAAGGAGGAGATGGTAAGAACAAAACATTCTCCGGTGGAACTCCACGAAAAAGTCTCACAGCTTTCCCACCTGGAATTGGACCCGGTATAACCCACTCCTCGCATTATCGAATTCCAGTCGAATAACGCATCACTCCCCACAATTTACAAAACAGCTTCCCGCCGAAAATTCAGAGGTATCCAGCATTGCATGAGGCTTTTCCGGTCATTTCAATTCAAATCGCTTGACGGTCCACCTGCCGGTTCTCGCGCTAAAACCTAAGGCCTTCAGGTTGGTAATAACCACCCCTACATTCCCCTCGGCTTCCACGGACACCATTGACTCTCCAACCTCCAGCCTTTCTTCACTCCACCTGTTGGTGAGAGCGCTGAACCCAAGGACACGACGGTTAGTAACGGCCACTGCCACGTGCCCATCAAACCTGCTCTCGAGAACTCGCTCCCCGGAAATGAGATTTTGAATGACCCAACGCTCCCCTATGGCTGAAAACGCCAAGAGCTCCCTTTCCCTCACGAGGAGGTACACTTCTGTTTCTACCACGTCTCCCGAAGAAGCAACAACGAGAGAACACCAGATGAGCGCGATCAATAACCCCAACGCCACAATCCTCTCTCTCATCCTCGTCCATCTCCATTCCCGAGGAAACGGACCATCCAGCTGACGGTGAAGAGTAATATTCCGGAAATTCCCATGCCCACCAGGCCGAAATGCGAGTATCCCATCCATTTTCCGAGGATACATACCCCGCCGCCGCCGATTATGGCCGCCATTGCCCCCAATGAGTGGAGGCGAAGCTGCTTCCCGAAAAACCCGAACAACACCGGCAAGACTAACCCTGCGGAATAGATAGCATAACCAAAAAGCAGGGCACGAATAACCCCCTTCAGTCTCAAGGCGATTCCCAGGGAAAGGAACCCGATCAGGACAATGATAGCTCGAGAGATAAACAGGAGATGCTCATCCCTCATATTCCTCCCTAATAAGGGCTTGATAATGTCGGCGGAAATAATCGTGCTCGTTGTGAGCAAGCACGTATCCGCCGAAGACATCACTGCGGAAAGCAACCCCGCGATAACGAGAGCATTGACCCCGACAGGCAAAACATCCCTGACAACCGCGGGAAATGCGCCTTCGGGGGAAATTCCCGGCGCAATCACCCTTGCCGACATCCCGATCAGGGTAATGGAAAACGCCAGGGGAATCATGATGAGGGCCGTCAAGACTGCCGAATACCTCGCCACTCCTTCATCCCGCGCACAGAAAAGCCTCGAATAGATGTCGGGTCCCACCACATAGGTCGAGCCAACCACAAGCAATAGCGTAATTACATACGTCCAATCCGCGTGTGCATTGATGGGAAAGGAGAAATAGGAGGCATCCAGGGTGTCTCGTATGGCCTCAATCCCGCCCGCATTTCCTATGCTCAGGGGAAGGCAAATGCCAATACTCAGCAACAAAATGGCCGCCTGGACGGTATCAGTGCGAAGAATTGAATACTGACCCCCGAGCAGGGTGTACACCATGAAGACGGTTGCTGAGAGAACGATCATCATATCCAAATATCCCGGAAGGAGGATTTCCAGGATCTTGCCCGCCGCCACCATCTGGCCAGCAATGATACCCAACCATGCAACGGAAATAATCACTGAGGCCGCTAGCTTGACGCCGAAGCCATACTGAACACCGAGGAGCTCGGGCAGCGTAAAGAGAGCGTATCTCCGAACCCGTTTGGCCAGTAAAAGGGCCAAAATGACGAGCCCCACCGCCCCCACCAACAACCACCACGCTCCCACAAGTCCCTTTTCAAATCCCAGCCCGGCCATGCCGATGGTGCTGGATCCCCCAACAATGGTTGCAGCAAGAGATCCCGTGATCAAAAGGGTGTTCCCCCGGCGATCGGCCACGAAGAAGCTCCCTGTCCCGCTGATCCGCTTGAAGCTCAAGACACCAACAAAAACCATCCCTATGAAGAAGCAACCGACAATTACGAGATCCACCGGACCTCTCCTCCGTATGGATTCTGAAATCCCTATGCCCGTCATCCCGCGGAGAGGGTTGATATCACCAATCCCGGGAAAAAGAGGATTTACATCTGCTCCCTTATCTTCACGTATCTCCACAGCGCGGACAGCGCCTTGGCAGCCCTCTCGGGCGTAGCGTAGTTTATGATAGTCTCGTTCTGGACCAGGCCCGCTACCTCTTTCTCCCAAATCCCTGGGGGCGAGGAGAAACAGCAAACAATGGGCTTTGCTCTGGACCATTTCTTGAGTACACCGGAAAGCCCCCTGATCGATTCCTCGTTGGCCGATGCGAACATGATACAGATGAGGACGGCGTTGATGGACGTGTCCGCGAGTACAGAATCAACAATCCCTGCTATTGCCTTGGAATCATACCAGGCAGGCCCCATATCCACGGGATTTGTCCTTACGGTCAGAGGGGGAAGCAGGCTGTTTATCCTTCGCTGGGTTTCCCCCGAGAAAGAAGTAATATGGAGCCCTTCCCTCTCACAGATGTCGCAGACAACCATCCCTGGGCCCGCCTGGCCCGAAAGCACTGCTACATTGTATCCCGTGGGTAGCGGGCTGGAGGAAAGGGCCTTAGCCGCGTCGAGAAGTCCCGATGAACTCTCAACAGTGAGGATCCCTGCCTGCCTGAACCCCACCTCGTAAAGCTCATGGCGGCCGGCAACTGAACCCGTGTGTGATTTCGATGCCAGATCGCTTAGGCTTGAAAGTCCAACCTTGTAAGCCACCAATGGCTTTTTTCCCCTGAACTTCCTTGCCACCTCCAGGAGACGACGCGGTTTGTCGATACCCTCCATATACATCGCAATCACCCGGGTTCCGGGGTCTCGCATCAGGTAGGGAATCATATCAGCGAAATCCGTGTTACACCGGTTACCCAATCCCACGATCTTGCTGAAGCCAAAATCATCCCTCATGGAAAGGAAACCCATGAGGTGGGACATGCCGCCGCTCTGACTTAAGAGGCTGATGCTCCCCCTTTTGATATCCGAGAACTGTGGAGTAAAGGAGGCGTTGAGGGAAGCGTGAAGATTGACGATCCCGAAGGTATTCGGCCCTATCACCGGCATACCGGCCTCCCTGGCGAGATGCATGACCTCATCCTGCAATCTTCCCCCCGACTCATCCTCGATTTCCCGAAACCCGGCCGTGATGAGCACTATCCCCTTAACCCCTTTCTCGGCGCAACTTCTGACAATACCCGGAACAAGCCGGGCAGGAAGCGATATGACGCAGAGGTCCACCTTATCCGGCACATCCATTAAAGATGGATAGCTTCTCATGCCGAGAATCTCCCTCTTCCCCGGATTTATGGGGAAAACACTCCCCCCATATTCTCCTCGGGTGAGACTTCTCAATATATGGAAACCCAGTTTGCCCTCGTTATCGGATGCACCCACGACTGCAACGGTCCGGGCGTTGAACATGGCCTCTATTGCCTCTACCATATCCGGCATATCTCCTTCTCCTTCCGCCACGCCGGTCCCTTCTTCCCTCAAGACAAGAATTCCCCTCCTCCCTCTGCCCCAGCCTGGCACTCTTGCCCACGAAGAGCAGTCTTCATCACAAAAACGAACCCTATCATATCATTTCACGCCCTTCATTCCTAGCTTTCGAATCCGCTCTGGCAAGCTAAGGGATCAGCCTAAACTTCGGCAAACTGAATTCTTCCGTGATGTCATCCCATGTTACCTCCACAGGCATGTCACATTTCACCTCATCAGGGTTGCAGCCCACGATATTTGTGAGGATGCGAGGTCCCCCCTCCAGTTCAACATCGGCTACCACATAGGGAAGGTCATCCTCAAATCCCCGGTGATAGGCCACATGATAAACAACAAAGGTGTAGACCTTGCCTTTTCCGCTGGCAACGATCCATTGCGTATCCCGGGAGTAACAGATCGGACAGAGCATGGAGGGCGGCCAGCGGATATGGCCGCAATCTTTGCACTCCTGAAATCTTAGCTCGTGCGCCTTGCAACCATCCCAAAACTCCCTCGAATCTCCGTTGATATTGGGCAGTGGCTTATGGTAATCCACCATTTACGACCTCCTTAAGAGGATACAGGAATGGGTCTGAAGAATTCCGCCGTTGTCGCTGCACAGGATGATCTCGGGTGACCTGGTGTTTGTGGTTAAGCCTAATTGTCTATCCCCGCATCGACCCATCAGTTGCATGGCCGCCTCGGTAAGAGGCGTCAGACCCATGTAATAGGCCTCGGAGAGTTGTCCTCCGGAGGTATTGACGGGCATCCTTCCACCGGGTTCAATGGTCCCATCTCTGAACCAGTCTTCGCCCTCTCCCGGTCCAAAGAAGCCATAGTCTTGTAGGGTAATCTCTACGGTATAGGTAAAACAGTCATAGATCTCGCAGGCATCAATGTCGTCTATGGTGATGCCCGCCATGGTTAAAGCCATCTCACCGGCCTTCTTCGCCCCTGTGGGCCCCACCAGGTGGGTTGCCTGATGCACCTCGCATGAAGGGTTGTGCTGGCCCACGCCCATGATAAAAACGGGAGGGTATCTGAGATCGCGCGCCCTTTCAGCGGAAGTAATGACAATAGCCCGTCCCCCGTCCGTCATCAGGCAGTTATCGAAAAGACGAAAGGGCTCTACAACCCAACTGGCATTGTAGTAGTCATCAAAGGTCATGGTTCGCTCATACATCTCGGCGATGGGATTAAGGTTGGCCCATTTCCGCTGCCCAACGGCGATGTGTTTCCATGTCTCAGGGCCCGTGCCGAAGGTATGCATGGCTCTTCGTGCGGCCAGGGCATAGCCTGCGGCGGCTCCGAAATGACCGAACACCGCATCATCGGCATTGCGCTCGATGAGCATACGCCGCATGCTATCACTAGAAAAGGCGTTATGACCGTATGACAAAACCACATGCTTACAGAGCCCTGACTCGAGCACGCCAACTGCGTGCTGTATGTGGCTCCTGGATCAATTGGCGTCCTGACTCATGTACGTGGGAGACAATCCCAGGTATTGGGATACCAGATAAGGGGTCACAGGGCGTTCATTTGACGCGGGCGGAAACGCGCGATAGCAGATGAGCCCGTCGACGTCTTCTCTTTGTAGCCCGGCATCATCGATCGCGTTTGCGCACGCCTCAAGGTGGAAGCTCAGAGCCGTTCTCCCGGAAATGCGACCCTGCGGCGTATGGCCTATCCCTACGATGGCATACTTGTCCTTCACACTCATTCGATTAACCTCCTTTGTTATCGGCTCTTAGAGGATGGCAGAAAAAAGATAGGAGTACCCATGGATGAAGAGGAAAGAATTGAACGCACCATCAATGAGCTTGAGAAGCTCGATCCATTTTTCGTCGCGGTCCTTATTCAGCATTTCCTCAGGACAGGCTGGCCAGTGCACCGTTGAGATCTGAGGTCCTAGTGCCACGACACGTTGCTTCAGAACCAACGCTATATGTCGTTTTATGGTTTTACGATTAGGGAAGGCTCTTTCCCCCCCTTTTCATACGTAGCCGCCATGAGGCGGTAAATGGATGAAACCACGAGCTGGTGCAGAAAGGGATTGGGACGAAGGGAACTGACCTCCTTTTCCAAATCGAGAGCTGCTGCAAGGCATTGCCTGGCTTCATCTGTTCGGTCCAGTTTGAAAAGCACGTACGCCATTTCCTCGAGCCTTCTCTTATAGAGAAGCCTACGATCTTTTGGAAAGAGTTCTCTGAGGGCCCGCTGATATATTCCCTGAAGCCACTCCTCCTTTTGGGTGGGATTAAGTGCTATTTTGCTCTCTTCCGCTTCCCTAACCGCGGTCACATATGGCTCAACTTCCTCGGGTTCCAGCACCCAATTGAGAATATCACTCCTTGCGAGGAGGATTTTGGATTCAGCGAGGAAGCGGTCGTTTCCCTTGATCTCATCCGCATCGAGTAACCCGTAAACCAATGGGCCTTGAATTCCATTTTCTATATCGCTGATTTCCCTCTTGGCCATGAGAAATTCCTGCGGAGGAGTCTTCTCCCTCTTCTCAGTGAGAGCATATGCTTCCTCCATCAGGAAGCGTCCATAGGCCGGTGGAATTTCAACAATGGGCAATTCGACCCGCTTTCGTACATTCTCCAAGAATACGTGAAACGCCTTCCGCGTCATCCCATCCCGACGGAAATTCAAGAGGCCTTCGGTGTCGCTCACGATAGCTTCATGGGTATTAAGGCCGCGCGGAATCCTCGGAATCGCCAGAATGATGAGTCGGTTGCCAGCGTAATCTATTGCACTCGCAAATCCCTGGGGTACGTTACTCGGAAGGGGACGAATTACTGGGGTGCTCTTCTCCCCCACCCCCGTATCCTCGATGGGAATCCCTCTCTGCTTCAGGCGGTAAAGGGATCTCCGTATGGCCTTGAGCAACGGCTTGTTTTGGTAAGAAGCCTTCATCTGCGTTAAGATCTTCGCTGTAGTGCTCGAAGGAACCCTTGCCAGGCCCTCTGCGATGGCCACATCCAATTCGCTTGACTTGCCCAGAAACTGCGATATAAACTCGAAGGAACGTTGGGGATCTTCTTCCTTCCGCTGAAGCATCTCGACCCTATCGATGACCGTTTCAATGGCCTTAAGGGTCTCGTCGCTATACGGAATACCCTTGGGCTTTCCCTTTCGTTCCTTTCTCTTTCCCATCGGAATGAAATATCCTTGTATTCATCTTAACGAAGAGATAACGTATTGCGTACCAAAATCCCTTCAGCTTGTCAACGGGCGGACCCGTGGTGCACGTGCCGATGGATAAACAAGAGATACGGCAGGCAGTGTGGTTAAAAATGATCCAAAACGGTCTCTATGGCGACCCCCATGGGAGGATTCCCTCTTTTCCGGGGCAGAACAAGGCAGCCGAAAGGCTCCGGCGAACCACCCCCTACAAGGAGAGCGTCACGGTTATGGTCCCTCCCGATCGGCCTCAGCTTCAGGTCAGGATCAACCTTCTTCAAGATCGCAAGAGGTTGATCATGGCCACTCCCCGCCTTCGGGACGGATTCTTTGAGATTCGAGGCTACGGAATACTCCCCCCCAAATGGGGCAAAGCGGTCAGCAGCATAGGGGTGACGCGGTATGGAAGGAAATTGGCAACCACCCTGGGGGAAATTGGCGAGATCGATCTACTCGTAACGGGAGCAGTAGCCGTTAGCCTTCGCGGGGACCGAATCGGGAAGGGAACCGGATATTTCGACCTGGAGTATATGATTTTACGGGAGATAGGTTCGGTGAGGGAAGAAACTTACATTATCGCCATCGTGGATGACCTTCAGATCTTCCCAGACCTTCCCTGGAGCGAAAAGGATGTTTCGATAGATCTGATCATTACTCCCACCAGGTCTATCCCCACCCCCTATCGGCGTTCCAGACCGAAGGGGATAGCATGGACCTCCCTCAACCGTCGCCAGATCAGGGGAATGCGACCACTGTGGGAGCTCGGGAGGGATTAACTGATGGATACCTTCTTGAACATTCTCCTGAAGAAACCCGCCAGATTTGGATGGATCGGATAACCCAATGTCTCGGCGATTTTAAAATGCCTCCATCCGAGATCGTAATGAGCTGTGACCGCGTAGAGAACGGCCAGGTTGTTGTGGGCCTTAGCATATTTTGGTTGAATTTGGACCGCTTTCCTATACGCGGATATCGCCTCGGAGAATAAACCCATCTTCCTGTGCGCGGTCCCGAGGTTGAAATGGATCTCCGGGATGTTCGGAAAGAGGAGTACGATCTCCTTCCACTGCGAGATGGCCCTCTCGAATTCACCGGTCCGGATATATGCCATGGCAAGCCTATGGTGGGCCTCAATCAGGTTGGGCCCCTTGGCCAAAGCCCTCATGATCTTGATGTATTCGTTTCCATACCGCCTCTGCTTAGCATAGGCCAATCCCAGGTTGATATGGGCCATGGCGTAGTTCGGATTAATGCCGATGGCTTTTCTATACTCCGCCACGGCTTTTTCCAACATGCCCTTCTTTTCATATCCAAAGCCGAGGATGTTATGCGCTTCAGCCCGATGGGGGTTCAGCCGCACGGCCTGTTCCCACTCATGGATCGCGCTTTCGAGCATTCCCCTGTCGAAATACCCTATGCCCAAGATCAGGTTCCGATCTTCCAACAGCTCCCATCCTCCCAACTCATCCCAGGGACCCGATCTCCACACCCCTCACCTGCTTTCGGAATCTCTCGCTTTCCTCGGTAAGCCGATCGACATCGGACTCACCGATGAGCTCAACACGGGGGAAATCCTCATCGGGAAGGGATCGCAGTCGGATCTGGAGTTCTTCTTCCACCCCTCGCCACTCGACACAAGACCGACTCCAATTCTCTGCCATGGACAATACCCCATCCCTTCCCTCCTTGTTAAAGGAGGAAGCCATGATGGAAAGTACAACCGTGTCAGCGGAAAGACAACAGATGTCGGCGGATCGAACGGCATACCCGTTCCCATTGAATGAGATTGCCACTCCCCCTCCATCCCTCACCAGCTCGAATGCTTGAACATCGGTAATGCTATCCCCGACATAGATAACGCCGGCGAGCTCACAACCAATCCGCTCCAGGCTATCCATGATTGCATTGGCCTTTTCAACCCCCCCCACGGGGTTCACCTCCGCGAAGATTCGCCCCACCTCCATGGTTGTGATCTCGTCCCAAAATATGTGGTGCAGCTGCCTTACCGTCTCCTGGTCCCGGGGGGATAAATCCTCAATGCTCGTGGCCCCCTCGGCCCAGTCGATCATCTTCATCCTGGCAATCTCCGAGGCCAACGCCCTCAGGCGTGCATTCTCTCCCCTACCAAGCGCATAGGCATCGATGTTCACCTTCGTGCAGTAAACATGATCCAAAGGGAAACCAACCAGGGTGCAGAGGGCATCCAGATATGGCTCATAGCTCGTGCTCACAATAAAGGAAGGCATCAATCGATTGACAAACTGCAATGTCTCCGCCGCCCCCTGGACCAAAAGGATGTTCTTCCGGGAATAATTCACCATCTGTGCGTTGGTCATCCCATGGGCTTTTAGGAAGGGAAGGATGAGCTTCAAAGTATCTCCCGCCTTGTAGCCACGCCTCTTTTCGACGTCGGCGAGGAAATCGTCGTATTTGCTTATCAGGGAGAAGAACCGCTGTCCATCAGGAACAAAAACAGCGGCGAGTTCCATGGCATTATCATTCTTCGAGATGGGGCCTTCGCAATCCGTGTAAAATACCCTCGTTTTCGAATCCATTCCTTTCATCGCTTCCCAGTCCGTTGAAACACCGCGCAAAAAGAGCGTCTGATTGTATAACGCCTCAAAGCCACGTCAGGTATTGTCATTGAAGTTCCCTTCCCTCAAGTACGCTTCTATCTCGTCGTTCAGGAGTACCGGCCCGACTTCTTCCCCCGCATCATTTACAATCTTTCCCTCCACAACCCTCATCCTCCCCTCGGCCAAGTTCTTGAGGGTGTAAACCAACAACGGGATTTCCCGCCTCACTCCCTGCGTACGGATCTCCATGAAGAGTTGATTTGCCTCCCCCTCTTCCATCATGAGATCGGCCAACCGCTTGTCTTTCAACTGCTCTTCCAGGTCATGCCAAAGGGGGTCGAACGCCCCGCCACGGATGGGAAAGGTGCAGTAGGTGATAGGGGGCCCTTCATCCAACTTATCGGTAACCAAGTGCATCATGGCACCTGTTTCGACAGCCCTGTTTTGGATGAGCTGCCAGATGACCTCCTGCCAGGTCCCCTTCGGTCCACCCGGCTTGGCGGGGTGGAGGTTGATCATGGTAAAGCGCCTGCACATCTCCGGGCTCACGATCAACATATAACCCGCCAAAACGATGACGTCCGCTCCATACTTGCCCACCCTGTTCATGACTTCCGCGTGATACTTGGCGCGCCATATCTCGGTTGAGGCCAACCGCAAGCGGGGTTCGAATTCAGCGCTGGAGATGAAACTTACCTTCATATCCAATGTCTTGGCCAGTTCGATGAACTTGTCGCTCTCGAGAACCTCTCCGGGGCGCCTGTTGCAGAACAAATAGCCGATCCTACCCCGGATTAACCCGTTGGAAATATTCTCGTGAACCTGCTGCAATAACTCCCTTGCCGCCTCATCGCGCCCCGTCGAGAACCATCCCATCGTGAAATCCATCTTCCTCACCTTTCCACGGAGTCAAAGAACCCGATCAAATCCCCCCTCGCCGGATAACGTTCCCTTCCGAATCCGGTTACGCTTTTCCCAGAAACCCTCGTGGCAAAAAGAGCACAATACTCTAAGGGCTTACCCAACATCATGCCCGCCAGGAATCCCGCGTTGTAAACGTCCCCTGCCCCGGTGTTATCTACAACCTCTACCTCTTCAATGGGTATCCTCAGAGTTCCCTCTCGAGTCAATACAAAGGATCCCTTTTTTCCCCTTTTGCAGACAACGACATCGGGGCCGTATCCTAAGAGGCTTTCGCAACCACGTTCAAAATCCATGGATGTCAGGAGGGCTACCTCCCTATCGGTAACAAAGAGGACCGAACATCGCTCTATGAAAGGCTGTATTTCCTGCAACCCGCGTCTCGCATAGATCTCCCCCGGGTCAAAGCTTATTTTCCCCTCCGAGGGAAGGTGCTCGATAGCCGCCTTTTGGGCCTGCATGGGCAACTCCCCTCCGAAGGAGGTCAAGTGTAAGAACCGGCTTTGAGAAAGGAGGGCCGAATCGATCTCGTCCCTCGAGAGCGTGTCATTGGCATTGGGCTGCAGGAAAATGAATCGGTCCTGGGATTTATCCAGTACAATCAGACACATACCGCTCCTTCCGTTTCTCCTCACCCAGCGTGTGTCAACCTTTCCCACCTCCAAGGAACGAACGAGAAAATCACCCTCTGCATCTCCCCCCACTTTTCCGATAAATGCCGTACTGAACCCCATCCTCGCAAGGGCGAAGATCGTATTCGCCGCCGACCCCCCCCC
>Ga0209636_10001193_pt1 | contig 26006 bp, 15 predicted proteins | sample DeeMarSWOR152_54_FD_187464 | JGI IMG/M metagenome (GOLD analysis project Ga0209636, IMG submission 187464) | Marine sediment microbial communities from White Oak River estuary, North Carolina - WOR-1-52-54 (SPAdes) (version 2) | ecosystem: Environmental > Aquatic > Marine > Intertidal zone >...
ATGAATAAAGACTGGCACTTCCACTTGAGGAGGAATGCCGATGCCCTCGTATACATTGCCATCTGCTGCCTCGCAAACCTCGTTGGAAATTTCAAGATCCCAACCATTGGGCAAATGCTTTGTCAAAGCAGCGGAGAGAGCCCCTGCTGTAATACCGCCGACTCGAGTAATATGGGGACAGGCCATCATGCAGATGACAAAAGTCTCGGCAGCGCTTACGGTTCTTTCGCTCGTCAATAGAAACGTTGGGCCCGTAAACTGAAAATTTCCTTGAGGATGGACATAAAACTTCTGTTTTTCAGTAAATCCTTTGCCATAAACAGCCTTTCTTGTGAAAGCCAAACGCCTTCTATCAGCAAATCGGTTGGCAATCATAATAGAATTCTCATCGTATCCGCCCGTATTGAAGCGGACATCAACCACAACAGCTTCAACGCTCCTGAAATACTCCATTACCTGATCCATCGTCCATTCCAAGATCGCTATGCTATCTGTTCGCGAAGCCCCGAGCCCTGCGTAATCTCCCATGACAAAAATATTGAGATAACCGATATTGGGTTTGATCTTCCCCCAAACAATGAAGTTATTTGCAGCCATTCGACAATCAACATTTAAAAAATCTTTTTTTATTATGGATCGGAGTTTTTCGAGAGATTTAAAATAGCGAGCCATGGGCTTTTCAGACGCAAATTCTTGTTGTACATGCAAGCTCAATGCGTCGGGTTTTGTGCTGCCAATCCATCTGTCACCTGCCTGTAAAGAGACATGAGGATCATTAAAAGACTTTATTACAGCCGAAAAAATTTCAAGAAGTTCATCATCCGTGGTTTTAGCCGTCACCTTAGGACGATAGGTTTTATAAATCCCGTCCCAATCTACATTATGGAGTTTGAAGAAGGGATAATTTTCCTTGAATGAATGGTAAAATACTTCAAAATTATATTCAGGATCCTTTGATTTAGAGGCGCAATCATTTTGACAATACTCAGGCAGAATGTTCAGCCTGTCATAGGTATAGCGTGTTACCCCTCCTTTCGAGAACAGTGATAACTGGTCTGTATCATGAATCTCAAAGCGGTCGAATCTATTCTTTAAATCTCGTAAAGTCCCTTTTCTTACTGGCAGGCAGCTTATTTTTGTTATGTCATAGTTGGTGTAGTTGCCCTGGTGGATATGCAAGATTTTCCCATATCCCCTCAAACGCCATACTCCATCGAGTGCGACCGCTTTGTCTTGTTGCGAATGCGCTTGTCTTCCGTTCCAAATAAGCAGTGATAGAAACAACAACACGGCCGAGCATAGGAATTTTCTTTTGGTGCTCGTCACATATTCCTCCTTATTTAAGGATTTTTTGAACATTTCAGCCCTCCTGTGACTTAAGACTCCAGAATTTCATAAAAAATTTTCCTTATTATTATAAAAACGTATAAGAACGTTCACTTATACAAAGAAAAAATAAATTTTAAAATACGACAAAAGTCTTATTTTTTAAAAATCATACTTTTGTCTTAGCTCTAATATTCAAAGTCTTATCTGAACATGTTAAATCAGTTGAATAAATATTCCACCTATCCACTTTATATAATAGAACAGCCAGGATTCCGCTGTTCCGTAATCTAGTCACAACCTTCTCTTTTGCATAATAAAGCAGTTCCCCAGCAATTTTGGAATCAATACATCACCATTTTCTAATGAACAAGTATTCCTTTTTTTTGCTCAAGTGTTTTGAATGATTGTTAAAAATATTCAAAGGAAAGAGATTTTGCAAAATTTATCCTGACTATTCAAACAAAGAAACATCAATAACCTTTTTGATGTCTTGAAAATGCCGGTTGAGTTTTGAGCAATTCTATAAATTCTGACAGGATCATGGCTGTGGCCCCCCAGATTTTATGACCTTTAAATGAGTAAAAAGGGACTTCGATATTCCTGCCTTTATAATGCCACATCTCTTTCCGGACATTCTCAGGATCCAGCAAGTGATCCAGAGGAACTTCAATCACTTCTTCCACTTCAAGCTCTGAAGGATGGAAATCCGGCCGCTCATCTGCAACACCCACCACCGGATAAACACAGTAGTTGCTCGGAGGGATATAGAGCGGCGTTAGCTCCCCGAGAATCCGGACAGCATCCGGAGGAATATTCACCTCCTCGTGAGCCTCCCGAACAGCCGCTTCTTTGAAGCTTTCGTCCTGTTCCTGCTGTCCTCCTGGGAAGGAAATCTGAGCTTGATGGAAATCGACTCGAGATGTCCGGCGGGTGAAGACGAGATGGAGCTGGTCCTCTCGGGGATAAATAAGAATCAGCACTCCCGCTTTAAGGCAAGAATCTTCAACCTCAGAGTATATCCTGTTCCCCGGCCTGGGGTGAGGCATCATTACCAACTGAGCATCCAGACCCGGCTTCGGACTCTGTAGTACTTCCTCGAGAAATTGAATTGTATTTCTTGTGAGAGGTTTTTTCTTCATTTATTTAAAAAAGATTCCTGTCCCCTTTTCAATTTATTTTGGCAAAAGAATATCAATTCATGAGAAAAAATGCAAGATGGAGTCGTTTGATGAATAGGGACACCATGAATTATATGATGAAATTATCATAATTAATTGACAATTATATGAAATTATCATATTATATATGCGGAGCGATTAAAATGGTGAGAAAAACTGTTGCTATCGATGATGATTTAATCAAGGATTTGTATATTTTCGCAAGAAAAGAGCATCGTGATTTTTCAAGCGCGCTGAGATATGCACTCCGAATTGGACTTCTCGCGATCGAGAATCCTAATCTCACGGTCCAGGAGATAAAGGATATCATCGAAGCCATGGTCGACTATGAAATGGGAAATGTGTCGGAACTCGATGTGAAGGGACTGTAAGTGCCGCTTGTAGAAACATTTAAATTTAAAAAATCACGAAAAAAAATTAAGGGAGGCCTCGAGAAGGAGGCTTTAAAAGAAGCTGTATTAAAAATCCTGGATAACCCAACAGCAGGTAAAAAACTCAAAGGGGAATTCCAGGAACTTCGATCCTTCAGCTACTCAGTTAAAGGACAAAACAGAAGACTCATTTATAAACAAGAAAAAGACTGCCTCGTTCTGTTATCCTTTGGACCAAGAGAAGGAATTTATAAGTAAGAAAGCCAATCCTGTCGATTCGCTCGGAAACGAGTACGCCCAATCATCATTTTTTTATCCCATCTTGGACAATCTCCACCTCAAAAATATAAGACCACATCTTTCCCGTAACAAATAACCTCTTTTCTACATGATCATAGGCAATGCCATTCAGAACGTAATCTGTGTGACCTCTATATTCCTTGGGAACAATATCGCTAAAATCAATTCTTGCTGTCACCTGTCCTGAGCGCGGGTCTATTTTGATTATTTTTGGTGACTGCCAGACGTTTGCATAAATGATCCCTTCGATATACTCCAGCTCATTGATGTTATAAACAGGCCTTTCATTGTCAACCACCTCAATCCTTCTTCTCACCTTAAAAGAATCCGGATCCAAGAAGTAAAGCCTGTTCGAACCATCACTCATTATCAGGTGCTTTCCATCAGTCGTAATTCCCCATCCTTCCATTCGATCTGGATACCGGAAAGAACCAAGAAGGCGAAAGCTCTTTTTGTCATACACGAATCCAATTTGAGATTGCCATGTCAGCTGAATAATTCTGTCTTTGTAGATCGTGATTCCCTCCCCGAAAATATTGGAAGGAAGCGGGAATTGCTGGAGGATTTCTCCGGTTTCGAGCCTTATCTTTCGAAGTCTTGAGAGGCCGTAGCGTCCAGTGCTTTCATACAAGTATCCGCTTTCAAAAACTAATCCCTGGGTGAAAGAGCCGGGTGGATGAGGATACTTGGCGACGATTCTGTAGGGGATATCCTGAGGAAGATTTTCGGGAATAATCGCAGGACTTGAAAAACACGATAATAGAAGAAGGAGAAGGCAAAAGCAAAAAGTGGATATTCTCATTTCAGCGCCAAAATAATTATCTATCTTGTTATATGATAACAAGTTAGGGTGACCTTGTTAAGTGATTTTTGTGTTTAATAAGGAGAATATGGGATAAAAGTACCTTGCCTTATGATCTGTGCGGATATGGATAATTCAATTTACCAAAAACGAAAGCAAATTGTTTTGCTTCGATTCCATCCTTTCCCTATAATATATGCCACATAAAGGTGAACGATGGATAATAACCCCATAACAAAAAAAAATTCTTCTCATCATAAAACCAAATTCCCAACGTTCGTGAAACTCTGGAACAACATCGGAATACCAGAGAAATTCAAACAAATTAAAAAAGGCGGAATAAAAGCCATCCCCTCCCACTGGTGGATCGTTCTTGTCTTTTGTGCGGTGGTCGGTATTGCGTTTCCCCTGACAGGCCAGTTGACCAGTCCTCTACACATCCTCACACATGAATTCACCCAGCTGTACGCCTTAGTGACCGGCATTGTGCTTTTCTTTTTGGCCCGGTGGGCAGTAAAAAAAGTGGTCAAGAAGTCCCGAGGCCTACCGCCCGTCGATCATATGCGCAGAACATTGCCGGTGTTGCTGACTGGAACCATGGTCATGGGCCTGCTCACAATGGGAGTGATGTACATTGCCAACGTTGTTTCCTGGGATTGCTTATTCCACAGAGGAGTCCCCTTCTTCTGGGTCACCTGGCTCCCGGTGGCGGCCTGGGCTGGAGTCGGAGGTATTCTGGTCGGCATGCGCGGCTGGGGCTGGCTCAAGTCTACGGGGCTGGTTGTGCTGATCATTATATTGTCTTTTACCCAAGACCTTCTGCAGTTCATTAAAGGTGCGCGCGGTGTTGATTTCATTATCGGTGATCCTCTGGCGTTTGACCAACGTGTCGGGATGGCTATTCCGGAGATTCATTTCTATCAACGCATGTTCATAGTTCTTCTCGCTTACTGCCTCTGGTATCTTGGATTGTGGCGGTTCGGCCGAAAATGGTCAACTGGAGGTTCAGGATACCAGAAAGAACTGCAGCATTTCCGTCGCAAGGCCCTTCTCAGCAGCGCCCTTGTTCTAGCATCAGCTATATTTTTAGGCAGTTACATCGGATTAGGCTGGGGACGTGCTGCCCTTCACAGCGAACTCCCAGAAATCCACAGAACAGAACACTTCAAGTTTTTCTATGCTCCGGGAGGATATGCAGAGGACAGCATCAGGGCCATCGCCAGCGATGCTGAATGGTACTGGCATCGTTTATCCGCTCACTGGAACACATCCCCCAAGAAACCTGTGGATGTCTACCTTTTTGATGACTACAACCATTTGAAACGTTTAACAGGAATAGGGTCAGCTCATGCCTCGATCAATATGATCTGTATCGTCTATTCCACCGCATCTACGAGTACCTTCTATCATGAACTGGTGCACGCCCTGCATCAGGCTAGCTTCCACCCAAAGTTCACGGTGTGGTTTAACCGCGGAATCGTGGAAGGACTGGCCCAGGCTTACCAAGACGAGCTGGTCTGGCTGCCCGAAGCGCACAGGCATCATGCAGGTGCATTGAAATCAGGCAAGCTCCCGTCAGCTGCTGACTTCATGTCACTGTTTGGGTTTTGGAAGGTAGAAGAAATGATTGCCTATGATTCGGCTGCATCGTTTATCGGCTTCCTGATTTACACCTATGGAATGGACAAATTCAAGGAATTCCAGAAAAGTCCGGATTATGAGCGCGTGTTCGGAAAAGATATCTTTCAGTTGGATATCGAGTGGAAACAATTTCTCGAGAATGTGGAAGTGGATGTCGAGACCAGAGTGCGTGCGGGTAATTACTTCGATGCCGCGTATTGGGGAGCCTACAGCAAAGAATGCTGCCCCAAATTGGGAGAGCGGAATCCTGATATAGAAAAGAGAGCCAGGCGGCTCTGGATTCGAAGGCACTACGATAAAGCCTACGACCTCTATAAAAGCATGTATGAGACAAGGAATGAGGTTCGATGGGGCTATCAGGTAGCTCTGTGTTTGCAAAAAATGGATCAGCATGAGAAAGCCCTGGCACTGCTGCATGATCTGGCCAACAGGGAGAACCTTGCAGAATTTGAACTCATTAAAATCCTGAAAGCGCGCGCCTCCATCCTGATGGAACTGCAGGACTGGCAGGCACTCTATACCACATTTGAAGAACTCGCTTCCTTTGAGGACGGAGAGCCGAGTGAAGACCAGCAGATTGTGGAGTCACTGCTCTGCCAACCTGAACTTCGCGCGGCTGTTTCAGAAGCCTTATCCACAGAAGACACTGTAGAAAGGCAGCGCCTGTTAGAGAACCTGGCCAAAGCTCATCCTGAAATCTATGAGGTGCAGTATCTCTATGTGACTCGAGCGTTTACTTCTATATATGTGCGGAGAGGCGGAGTGCCCATTCCACATGGACAGGAAGCTCAGATCCACAGTCTCCTGAAGCATATTGAAAAAGTACCCAAGGCCGTAGACATGTATATCGATAGACTGTTGAATGTTGCGGAGGCAGCCATCCAAGCACGCAATTTTACTCTTGCTGAATCCATCGAGGACATCCTTCTGCGTCACAGCCGTGATCCTGTCCACAGATTTCGAGCAGAAAAGCTGAAGGAACAGACAGATTTCGAACGTGAGTATGCGATGTCTCATGGCGAAATAACAAAAAATCAGTGACAATCTCGATCGATGTGAATACGTAGCGCAGGCGCATTCAGGATCACTCATAACAGTTGGGGCAGAGCGCTGAATCTCATTGAATAGGAATCTTTATTTGTGAAAAAGGAGCTTGTTTTCTATTATCATCAGTACCTTTTGATAAAAAAAAATAATTATTTTATAATTCGATAAAACAAAAAGAGAGGGACCTTAACTGAAGTTTGAGAATCTTTTTATTCAGGGGGAATAAACTAATCAACAAACAAAGAATATTGTCTTAAAAAAATCATCTAACATCGATTAAATAGTCAAGGATTAACATATGGGGGGTCAAATGAATTCACTATTTACAGTTCCTATGAATTACTTGGGGGGCAACTACGCTATCTTTTATTTATTTGCATTCCTGGTGGGCAGCCTTATCGTCCTTTACGAAGGTTACCGCCGAAAATGGCCCCTGGTCTCCTGTTTCATTTTGATGGCGTGGTGCTCTATTTGGGCTATTATTGGGTCAAAGTTAATAGTTATTCCTCTTGAAGAATGGAAGGCGGCTCTGAATCAGGGAAACCTGCCTGTGACTGCAGAAAAATCATTCCTGGGGGGTGTACTCGGCGGATTATTAGGAGTATTTTTGGCTCAGCGACTGTTGAGGTTTCGATATCCAGTTTCAGATGCATTCGCCTTTGCTCTTCCCATTGGACTTGCCATTGGCCGTATTGGATGCTTACTCGGAGGCTGTTGTTTCGGCATTCCCACAAATCTTCCTTGGGCTATAACCTATCCGGTAAACTCACATGCTTACAATACTCATTTAGCCAAAGGGCTCATCGGTCCTGATGCATCCACTTCACTTCCTATCCATCCCACGCAGCTCTATGAAATCGTGTTTCTACTCGCGACTGTGGCAATCCTGTTAATATCTCGAAAGCGATTAAAAAGGTCAGGAAGCTTGTTTTATCTATTTATTGTTTTATACAGCAGTCTTCGATTCTTAGAAGAGTTTGTAAGGGAAGGAGGTTCGGCTGCATCAGGACTGAAACCTGAACAGTGGGGACTCCTCCTGGTCTTTTTGTCTGTTTCGATATTATTAATCAGGAGAGAACGGCATCTGCACGTAAAGCCTAAGCCAATAAAGTCTACCCCGAAAAAATTACACAGAAATACAATTGCCACAGTGGCTGTTGCACCATTTCTATTCATCAGCAGGGACTGGTTTACTCCACTCGAGATGATAACTTTGATGATTCTGGCTCTACCCGCTTTTATCGGCCTAACAATTCAAATCAGTCGCTGTCTTTCTAAAAAATATCTGCGCTGGGCCGAAATCACAATATTAGTGACCTCAATTTTATTCATAAATACAAATTTTGATACTAGTACTCCAAATAACGAGTCAAAGACAGGCTCATTTAACCTAAGCTTAGCGGGTATGCTTGGAGAATATGTGGAAACCTGTGGTGGTTCGCACTATTATGAAGTACTCGGGGCAGGAATATCGCATACCAGGGAACTCAGCCAATTTAATAGACTTAAACTCGGGATAAGGGGATATCTCGGTAGCGACCGCAACAGAGGATCATATCATATTCTCGGGATCAATCCCTATCTCCAAACCGACCTTCACTGGATTGGCTTTGGGATTGGAGGACATTTCGGAGAACTTTACTTTGACGGAGAGCCAGCAAATTCATTCCTGCAAGCTTCTGTGCGAATCGGTCCATACGATAAATTTTTTGTAGAAGCAAGATTTGGTGACCATTATCCAGGGAGCATTCCAGCTCCTGCATTAAAGCTCGGAATTGGATTCGGATTTAAAAACGGGGGGTCCTTCCGGTTGGGTATATCGGATGCAGGATACTACATAAATCCCCACATTCCTCTCAAAAGTGGAGCGGCAATAAGTCCTTTCATTGCATTCGGAGACGAAAACACCTATCAGTTTGGGCTCACATTAAAGTTTCGCCTAGGTAAACAATAATTGGCTTCAAAATGAATCTCAAAAAATATTATCAAGTGAATAATTCAATTCATTTTAGAGTCTTAATACCCATCATTCTATTCATATTCACATAATATGAGTCTCATTTGTAAACTTTTCTATTGTTAATTTCGTATACTAACTAAAAGGACTTCTCTACAGGTAAAATGGCATATTTATACCAAAGAATAAAAAGGAGGAGCCGAAAAAATAAGGAGGTACACATGAAAGCAGTCAAGACCTTTAAAATCCTATTCATCGCCACTCTGCTGTTAATCCCGAGTTTGACTTTTGCCAAATCTCAAGTCAAGGCTAGCCAGATCATCGACCAGATCAATGCAGGAAAAACTGTCCAGTACAAAGATGCGGAAATAGTGGGTGACCTGGACTTCACTTCCATCAAAGATGTGACTCTGGATGAAAAATCCAAGAAAAACAGAATTTGGAGTAAAGGTTCCACTTTAACCTACTGGTGCCATGTGAGGTCCCCTGTATCATTTATCAACTGTGTTTTCAAAGGGGATGTGCTCGCTTATGTCCATGATGACGATGAAAATGAAACGTACAACGCCATTTTCTATGAGGACGTGGATTTTCAGGGATGCGATTTCCAGGGCAAATCTGCGTTCAAGTATGTAGAATTTAGGAGTGACGCTAGTTTCAAGAACACACAGTATCATAAAGAAGCTCTATTCAAGTACACCAAATTCTCATCAGATGTCAGCTTTTCAGGTTCGGGTTTCTATGGAGATGCCAATTTCAAGTACACGAAGTTCCCTGAACCCGTCTATTTTGACAAAACTACTTTCCAGCGGTACGCAAATTTCAAATACGCAAAATTCCCTGAAGGGGTTACTTTCGAGAACACTCAATTCAAGGGAGATGCCGATTTCAAATACACGAAGTTTTACGAACCCGTAAACTTCGATGGCGTAGTTTTCGGCGACGATGTGGATTTCAAATACACAAAGATTGAAGGTAAATCGTTCACAACCTATCTGATAAAGAAAAAACTGAAATAAATAAGACTCAAATTCTAGAAGAACTCTCTCCTTACAGATTCTCTTTCAAATACCTTGTCAGGAGCTCATACAGGTGGCGGGTGGTGTTTTCTCCCTCGAATATCCCATGCGAACGATTCGGATAAGACATCATCGTGAAATGCTTGTTATGCCTGATCAGCTCATTCACCAGGGATTCGAAGTTCTGGTAATGGACATTGTCATCCCCTGTTCCGTGAACAATTAGAAGGTTTCCCTTCAACTGATGGGCAAAAGTGATGGGTGAACCGTTCTTGAAGCCTTCCTCATTATCCTCCGGAAGGCCCATGTATCTCTCCTGATAAATCGTGTCATAGTAGCGCTGGTTGCTGACAAAAGCTATTGCCATGGCCATCTTATACATATCCGGATAGCGGAATATGGCGTTGAGGCTCATCGAACCTCCTCCACTCCATCCCCAGATCCCGATGCGGCTGGAATCCACCCAGGGCCAGCGCTTTATAATGGCCTGCAATGCGGCTGCCTGGTCAGCCGATGCCAATATTCCAATCTGGCGATAAATACACTTCCGCCACTCCCGTCCACGGGGCACGCGAGTCCCGCGGTTATCCACGCTCATGACCACATATCCCTGCTGTGTCAGCATCAGATGCCACAGATAGCGGCTTCCACCCCATCTATCCCCAACCGTGCTTCCTGCCGGCTCTCCGTAGACATAAAGGAGTACCGGGTAGCGCTTATTCGGGTCAAAATCATGAGGTTTCATGCACCAGCCATCAAGCATAACGCCCTTCCCGATATCCACACGGAAAAACTCGACAGGTTGTCTTTTAAGAGCCTGAACCTTCTTCCTCAGATTCGAATTTTGCACCAGAATCCGCACCACTTCATGCTCAGGAAGACGCACGAGTTCGGTCACTGAAGGTTCATCAAACGTGGAAAAAGTATGAAAGGCCCAGCACGAATCAGGGGAAATCCTGTAGCTGTGATTTCCTTTCTGCTCCTGGGGAGAGATTCGCTCCGCCTTTCCTTTTCTATCCAGAGGCATACGGAAAAGATAGCGCTGCGTCGGATTATCCGGTGAAGCAATGAAATAAATCCAGCCTCCCTCTTCATCGATGCTCTGCATACTGACCACATCATATTCGACCGGAGTTAAGCATTTCACTTCTCCTCCATCTCTGGAGGCCAGATACACATGACTCCAGCCATCCCGCTCACTCACCCAGGTGAAATTCTTCCCATCATCCAGCCAGTGCAGGTCATCAACCACTTCCACCCAGGTCTTATCACGTTCGGTCAGAATCGTTCTCGCTTTTCCGTTCCGGATATTGCCCATCATCAACCAAAGGGTGTTCTGAAGGCGGTTAAGGCGCTGGAAAATGATTTCTTCCGAATTCGCTGCCCAGTCCATCCGTGCGATGTAATGATTCCTCGGATCTCCCTCTAATTCAAACCAGCGTGTCTCCCCTTCCTCGGCGCTCACCACTCCGATGCGGCTCGAAGAGTTGGTCTCTCCCACTTTCGGATACTGAAGCGGAGTGAGTTTCGGGTAGAGAGAGTCCGTGTTGTTGATGAGGTAAAACGTCTTTATACCCTCTGCATCGAGCTGCCAGTAGGCGATCCATCTGCCATCCGGGCTCCAGCGCCATCCATCCCTGAGACCGAATTCCTCTTCATACACCCAGTCAAATGTGCCGTTGATGATGGTCTCGGAACCATCCTTTGTGAGCTGTATTATCTGGTGTTCTTCTAAGTCCTCCACATAGATGTTGTTTTTAATGACGTATCCGACTCGATTTCCATCAGGGGAAAACTTGGCAAACATGAGTGTTGAGGGCTCGGCATCCCCTCCGAGCTTATGTAAACTCCAGTTGTTTAGGTCTAAAACCCAGTAGTCTCCCCGCGTGTTCTGCCGCCATACCCGTTTGGTGTTGGTGAAGATGAGGAGTTTCTTCCCGTCCGAAGACCAAACATAATTTGAAATGGAGAGGGGTTCTTTCTCTCCTTCTGGGATGAGCCGGCTGGCCGACACCAGGATTTCCTGTTCGCCGGTCTCTGCGTCATAAAGGACTATGTCTCGACCCTCCTTATTTGAATTTGACTGTTCAAGAGTCGTGTAGCCACATCTTTCTTTCAGCCATCGCGCCGGACCAAATCGCTCGCCCCTGAATTCATCGGAGCTGTAGATCCTTTCAAGAGTGAGAAGTGACGGGTCTTTTTCCTGCCCCTGTTGTGGAGCGCAGGCAAATATGATAATAAGCAAGGAGAGAAAAATACATAACCGTTTCATGCTTTCCTCCAGATTCAATTTAACAATTTATCACAAACGGGAAGATATGGCAGATTGAAGATATTTCCCCATTTTCATATTTATGCGCTTCAATGTGGTTTTATTTGCTGATGATTACGATCTGTCTCGAATAATCCACACTCAAAACGACCTGTGACAGGATATCGGAACCCATCCCAAGCAGAATCGGCTCGGGAAGGTCTCCGCTGATTCCCTTGAAGCTTACCATCTTAGCTGAAGTGACCATGAACGAATACGGGCCGAGTTGAATTTTATCGATTCGGTATCCCCTTGGCGACTCAGGTAAATTCATTCTTTCTACCAATGCAGAATCTACGCAAGTTCGGCTCTTGCCGGTATCAATCTGAATAAGAGCTGGATACCCATTAACCTCTCCTCTGACTACAATCATGCCTATATGGTCTTTTGACCGGACGAGAGGGAAGGTGATGTTTTCCTGTTCAATCCTTGGAGAGGGAGACTCAGAGACGGCAATAACTTTATTCTTATAATCAAGAGTAAACCGTTTTCCATACACATATCGTGGCCCGATCAGCCCAATGAGTCCACTCACCGTGTGCTCGTGAGCCTGTTCCTCAGCCCAGACCTTGCCGAAAACCACTAACTCTGGAACTTTGAATACACGGGATATCCCGATTGCTTCCCCTGATGAATCATAGTGTTTGCTCTCTCCGATAGAGGAAAGACTAAGTTGCTTCGCTGTCTCTGGCGCCACAAGCAATCCAGACATGTTTCCTGTATCAAAGGCCATTTCCAATTCCTGGCCGTTGATAATCACCTGAACATAAGGATAGCCATATTTACCTACCTTTATGGGGAATATCTCGCTGTATTCGTATTCAAACTTTTTTTGCCAATCCACTATATCCTGGTATCTTCGACAACCTTCTTCACTCAACAACAAAAATATCAAGAGAGAAATGCCCACCATAGTGGCAATCCTTCCGAACAATTCGCACATCTCTTCTTCCCTTTCAAGATTTTGAATTATACCATCATTTAAAGAGCTGTTTAACCTGCTCTCCAAATTAAATTAAAGAAGAAGAAAGACAAAGCACAATGGCACATTCCTCAAGATACTCCTTCTTAAAAAAATTCTCAGGTTGGAGTTCTGCTCCGGTAATGAATTCATCTGAATGGCGCGAATTAAACTGGAAAACTGAGGACTGTCCCCAATTATTCAATTTTTTTAGCTTTTTGGGATTGGCCGCGCTGTCTCAGCATTAATCCAGTCACTCTGCCTTCATCATCCTTTTCAAAACGGATCAATATGTAAGGGTCGGTGGAGAAAAACACAGAGAGTCCCTGAGCGAAAAACCGCGTTGGAACTTGACCGGTAGGAGTGATAACCAGGTAGTAGTCTTCATGCGCCACATCCAGGACATACTCAGGATTAATCTCGTATTTTCCGATATATTGAGCATAAACCGAAGGGTCAAGCCTGTAGAGAGTTTTCTCTTCAGGCTGAAAATGGGGCCACTCATAGGCAACAGATACTCCCCGGAGGATCTCCTCGATGAGATAGGAGCCGTTTGCACTGTTTGTCATGACCACCGCTCCCTCCCCTCTTACAGGATAGGCGACCATAAAACAATCAAATCCTTCATTTTTTCCCTTGATGTGGAAGAAAAGGTTGTCCCCGGCATCCTCAATCAAAAAACCGAGACCCTGAATTTCTATCTGAAGGGTCAGTATCGTGCGCGCCAGTTCAGGGGAAACAACTTTCTGAGACTCTCCCCTGGCTGTTTTCATAATGTCGATTAAAAAGAGGGCAAGGTCTGTGGGTGTTGTCCACAATCCTGAAGCCGCCATTTCAGGATAGAGGTGCCATTTTCCCTCTAGCGGTCCTCCCTCACGCAGGTGCCCTGTCACGGCCATCTCTTTTACTCCTGCAGGTAAAGGACATTCGAATGTGCTTCTCTCCATTTCAAGAGACTGAAACACACTCTCTTTCATGATCTGAGGGAATGGCTTGTTTACCTGGTCAATTAAAATCTGCTGGAGCACGGCATATCCTAATTCGGAATACTCATACTGCGAACCTGGAATAGCATAGACGCGGGCTGCAGGAGAATTAGCTGGTTTTTGACCGTTGAGAATCTGCGTTAGAGAAGGGAGAGTCTCGGACTGAGGATACCCTTTGAATTCATGAGGAATCAACCCTGCGCTGTGGCTCAATAATGTGCGGAGTGTGACTTTGCTTTCTCTTGTGAACATATTTTCAGCCAGTTTCCAGGAACTCAGAAATTCGTTCACGTCAGAATCCAGTGTGAGCCGTCCTTCTTCAACAGAATGGAGTGCCGCTAAAGCAGCGACTGGCTGACTGAGCGAGGCAGCCTGAAAAAGGGAGTGGATTGTTACAGGTTCGAAGCTTCCGGCCTCTTTGAACCCATATGCATTTGCCCAATCGATCCGGTATTGATAGATGATTGCAATGCTGACTCCAGGGACCCTGTAATACATCATGCGGTCTTCAAGCTTCATTTTTTCCGGTTCCTGACCTTTCAGCACAACTGCCTTGATCAGGCCGTTTTCTACGGATCTCTTTCTTTTTTGGGTGCGCGATTTGGGAGTTTCACAGGCGAATAAGATGAAAAACAGAAGAATAATGGTGCCAGCTAAGAAAAAGCGAGAGATTTTGCAGAAACAACTATGAAAAAAGCACATTTTTATCAGCGGAAGTCCCTCTTATGCTTATACCAGACAGAGATTTTCCTGTCAAAAATAACCTTCTGTTTATCCTCGTTAATTTGTTAACGCTATTATTAATAATATTGAAGATATAGGTATCATTGCGAACGGAGTGAAGCAATCTCATAAAAAGAAATGCATTTTCCCTTATGAGATCGCCAAGTTCTTTCTTTCCTCGTGATGACACAAGGATGAGATGGTTAAGCCTGTTTCGAGCAATTCGAAGAAGTCCTACAAAATCTCACAATGACTTCCGTATAGCATTACTGATTTATTGAGCAAGTTTACCTAGCTATGCTCATTTTTCTTGGGGAATAGCTTCTTTTTATGTATAATCTTAATTCAAATACTTTCTAGGGTGTCACTTCGAGGAACATCCCGCCATGAAAAAATTCGGTGAGTTCATACTCAAGCATAAAATTATTCTGATTCTCGTCATTGTAGGAGTATCTGTTCTCTTTTTTCTGCACCTACCAGAATTGAGGATGGAAGACGACGAGACAACCTGGTTCCCGCGTGAAGATCCCGTGCACAAAGCCTACAAAAACCTTAAGGAAACCTTTATGGGCAGTGAATTCGTTGTCGTTTCCTACGAGTCCGATAATCTATTTAGTGATTCAGAAATCAAATATCTTTCTGCATTATCACAGGAATTAGAGAACATTCCCCATGTGACTGAAGTCTCCAGTCTAACTTCAGTGGAGGATATAATAGGAACTGAGCTGGGATTGGAAATCAAACCTCTTATCCAAAAAACTCCAAAAACAGAAGCTGATTTCTCGTATCTCAAACAAAGGATTGCCCTGAATCCTTTCTTCAGAGGAAATTTAATCTCTAACGATGCGAGAACGATTGGCATCGTCTTAAAACTGTATTTGCCCGAAGATGCCGAGAAAGTCTTGAGTGTGATATCCGAAGAGGTGACTGTCAACATCAAGGAAATCTTGAACAGAGAGCAGGAAAAAACTGGGAGGACATTCTATCTTGGAGGCAGCATAATCACCGACACTGAGATTCAACTGATCATGGAAAGAGACATGAGTCTATTTTTCCCTTTATCCATGCTTTTGACCGGGCTTGTGTTGTTGATCATCTTCAGAAGCCTGTCCGCTATCATTTTCCCGATTATCACTGTTTTTCTCTCACTGATGTGGACTCTAGGGCTCAAGGGCATGCTCAATTCGCCGATCACTCCCGTATCCACTACGCTTTTTGCCCTATTAACAGTCATCGGAATAGCCAATTCAGTCCATCTGATATCGCACTACCGCTCAGAACTTCCCATGCAAACAAATAAAAAGCAGGCTCTTCTGGAATCTTACAAGAGAGCAGGGAAACCCTGTTTCTTTACCTCTATCACAACAGCGGTCGGGTTTAGCTCTCTGGTCGTCAGCCGGATCCCGGCGATCAGAAACCTGGGTATCTTCGCCAGCTTCGGAATAATGAGTGCCTTTATCCTCTCCATAATTCTAGTCCCGGTTGGATTGCAGCTCACCCAGATAAAACTCAATCCATCAAAAACCAGGCGCCATAAAAAGAGTGTGATGGGAGAGATTGGAGCGTTCAACCTCAAACACTCTCGATGGATACTCCTTGCCTCCTTTCTTGCTGTTTTAATAATGGGAATCGGAATCACAAGAATACACGTCGAGCCCTCGATGGTGGAATATCTCAAAAAGAACACACAGTTGAGAAAAGATGCGGAATTCCTGGATGAAAAATTGAGCGGTATTTCCAGCATCGAGGTAGTGCTCAGTGGAAAACAAGATTCTTTCAAGGAGCCTGATGTATTAAGAAAAATGGAACGTCTTCAGGAAATGGCGGAAGACCATCCTAATGTTCCAGTGTCCTATTCCATCGTGACCTTCCTCAAGCTCATTAACCGGGCACTCAACAGCGATCAACCGGAATATTTCCGCATCCCGGAAACAAGGGAAGCTGTCGCCCAAAGCCTGCTTCTGTATGAAATGTCGGGCGGCACGGAAATCGAAGACTTCACCACCATCGACTACGAAATGGTCCGGATATCCATGAGAACAAACCAGATGAAAGAAGAAGAGAGGAAAAAACTGATCGAGAGAATTTTAGAGTACACGCACACAAACTTTAGCCAGTTCAAGGTGGATATCACAGGATTCGATAACCTGGTTCATGAGGTCACCGAACGCATAACAATGACACAGATCCATAGTTTTGGCCTGGCTTTTCTGGTCATACTGGGATTCATGTTTCTCCTCTTCGGGCTCAAAGGCGGCCTTCTCAGCATACTACCCAATATCTTACCCATCGTGTTCGTACTGGGATTGATGGGCTATGCTGGATTCCACCTTAACATTGCGACAGCCATCATCGCTTCCATCGCCATCGGAATCGTGGTTGATGACACGATCCATTACTTCACGCATTTCAAATACGAATTCCAGGAATGCGGAGAGAGAAAAGCGGCTATGAAGCAGGCGCTTCAAAAAGTTGGCCCGGCGTTGTGCTTCACATCAGTTATTCTCGCTCTGGGATTCCTCATCCATCTCCTTTCTGAAACCAGAATTCTCTTTGATTTCGGGATACTCGCCAGCTTTGCGGTCATAATGGCTCTTCTCGGGGACCTGTTTATCGGCCCCACTCTACTGGTCAAATTCAAGATTTTTAAGAAATAGTGACATTCGCTAAAAAAACACCTTTTTGACCAACAGGTTTGGCTGGGCGACAAACTTTCCGCATAAATGGGGGCAGTCCCCAATTTTACAAAACTTCAGAAAAGCGCATTTTGACTATCTATCTGAGGTATGTTACAAATTTTACTGGAGGAAAAGGAATCCTGATGGTCCGTAACTGCCAGTCACAACACAAAGGAAAAGGCGTGAAATGGAAGAAAGGACTATAAATCCCGCCTGGAAAAATCGTTATTTCCTGATCCTCTCCTTGATCCTCATGGCATCTGCCTGTACAACTCTTAAGGTCTCCCGTCCGGCCAAGCCAAAAGTTCCCAAGCAAGAACTCCAACGGATGGGATATGCAATCCAGGTCGGCGCGTTCTCCGTTGTGGACAATGCCATCAAGCTGAACAAATCTTTAAGGAAGAAGGGACTCAATGCCTATTACTTTGCTCATCCGTCCGGGCTGTACAAGGTTCGATTCGGTGATTTCCGCTCACGAAAAGCGGCTGAAAAAAAAGCACAACGTCTTTTAAGAGCGGGAATTATTGAGGAATATTACATCGTTGCTCCAGAAGAGTATGCAGTTGCCAAAGAGAGAAAGTTTGGTAGACAGTATCTCCGGAATGAAATCGTGACCACTGCAAGAGGATTTCTCGGTATTCCTTATGCCTGGGGAGGCGCCTCAGCGAGCGAGGGATTTGACTGCAGCGGTCTGACCATGACGGTCTACAGAATAAACGGTTTAATCCTTCCTCATTCCTCCAGAGCGCAATACAAAACCGGAACTCCTGTGAGTAAAAGCAGGTTGCAGAAAGGCGACCTGGTATTCTTTGCCACAAAAAGAAGAAGAAGAGTTTCTCATGTGGGGATCTACACAGGGAATAACCAATTCATCCATGCCCCGGGAAACAACAAACGCGTCCGGACCGAATCCCTCTCCAACAGCTACTTTAGAGAAAGCTACGTCGGAGCCCGAACATATTTGAGGTGATCCTCAAGATTCTGGGAAAATCTACCTCTGTTTTATTTCTCGTGACTTGGAACATTGACTCTAACGAGGCACATCTCAAAATCCTCACTGTCTTTTAATGGGAATAGCCCGTATATGGCCTGGCTGGTGAAAACAATATTCTTGAAGCGTCTATCAATCTGAAAATCAAATATTCCGCTTTCGATTGTCACATCGCAAATGTACTGTCCATCAATCGAATAAACCTGAAAAATTTCAGAACAGGCTCCGAAACAATTAGTATATTTGAAGATTAGTATATTTCCCTCAGAATCAACAAGAATCTCTTTATAATATGGAGCGTATTCATCGAACAGGTTGTCTAATGAACTTTTTTTGACAGCTTCAATCATTCTTTGATTAAACTTTTGTTCTTCCCAGTTCCGAATGATCGACTCTTTGTATTTGCGTATATAATTGCGGGTGACTGGAAGCGGGTCCATTTTCAGCCGGAACGCCTGGAGTAATTCTCCCTCTGGTGAATATATTTTCAGCTCGGGAGAGGTGGTCAATCCAACAAGGAGATTTCCGTCCTTTGTTTGTGTGATAATAACTTCACCGCTTTCCACTACAGAAACAAAACGAATTCCTCCTTCAAGAATCGTATGTTTTCGCTCTCTATTTATCTCGTCTATAGCCTTTTCCCTACCTGTCTTTACATCTTTGATGATGATCACTGTCGAGAATTTTTGAGAAAAATTCTCTCTTGGACCATATTTGTGGGTTGTATAGGCAATCTTTCCGTTTTTCAGTGCTATGGGAGAAAATGAACTATTATCTGTCTTCAGAAGTTTGATGAAGTTCCCGTCAAAATCAAACAGACTGATGCGCCTCATGGACGCATACTCTCCGACCACAAGATGGCGGCCATCCAGGATAGACAGGTCGCCCGGATAATAAAAATCCCCAGGACCCTGCCCCTTCTGTCCGAACTCGGCGACATACTTGCCTTCTGGACTGAATTTATAGATGCAGTGATTTGGGCTAAAGGCGACAAAAAGGTCTCCCTGAGGAGAGTACAGGAGGTCGAACCGAAAATCATAGAGGAGCGTATTCCAATCCGTCTCTCTGCCAAAATTCGGATCAGCTTCCAGCTTTATCAAGCCCCTTTTGTAGAAATCTGTCAGGTTTCCGCTGAGAAAGCAACAAATGAGAAGAAAAATGAAGACAAACAAGATATTCTTCTTTACCAAGCTCATATTAAGCAGGATTTTCCCTATTGCTCTGATTCAGTTTTACTTTTTCAGTATAAATGAAGTCTATCCCTTTTTCAAAGGCCATGTGAAGCGCGAAACATGCGACAATCTCGCCTTGAAAAAACGGGGACTGCCCTCAATTTCATCAAGTGTAAACAAAAGGGATCAGGATGTCATTGTGGACGAAGCACGGAAATCTCATAAAGTAAAATGGGAAGGTCCTCTCCTTGTGTTGTCAAAAATTGATTAAGGCTTTTTTAACGCATCATTGTGAGGCCCAACTACTCGAAGGATAATTTCGCTCTCTTCTCCAAATTCAAAAGTAAATCTATATGAGTCGTTGACTCTCGCTTCAAAAATTGACCTTGTTCCTTTTATTTTCTTAATCCTTAATGAAGGACTCCTTGGATCAGACACGAGGAGTTTTAACTGTTTCTTCAGCTTTTCCCGTGTAGCTTGGTCTAAATCAAGAACGCTTTTTTTGAACCTTTCTGTTCTTGTCAATCTTAGGGCTTTCTTCAATTTCATCAAACAGTTCCTCTACTGAATTAAAAGTCTTGACTCTCCCCTTTCGGATATCTTTTTCAGCCTCTGCTTCCAATTTTTGCCAGCGCTCTGTCCAAAACCAAATCTGACCTTTATCAATCGTCCTTTGTGGGACCAATACAACTGTGTTATCCACGATTTTGGCCAAAACGATGCTTCCTTTTGTTAAATCCAAACTCTTCCTTATAAACACAGGGAGTGTGACCTGTCCCTTTTCTCTCACCTTGATTAATTCTTCCATTTCAATCTCCTGAAGAAATCCGATATTCCTACTTTCTAATTTTCCTACTTTCATATGAATAATAATTCCTCTCTTTAAAAATGTCAAGGTATCTTTGGAAGACGGTCTATCTTTGAGGACGGTTAGAATTCTCTCCTTTTCTCAGTCTTGGAAATGGGATCCTAAGGAAAAAGCATCTTCTAAAAAGGCCCTCCCCCCCCCTCTTTTATGTCCCTTGCAAGGAGCGAAGCGATGTGAGAATCTTGAGTATATATATTTGGTTTTTTTCTTTGGTTCTAAGGTGTCCCCTTGGGGAACGTCCCTCTTTGTCTTTGTTTATTTCAATGCTGTCAGCCGTTTTGTCGCATCCTCGACCTCGGCTGTCCCTGCGTCCGCATCCTTCCAGAGGTCGAGAAATTTCTCGTACTGGTCGAGGGCTTTTCCCTTCCAGCCTCTCTCCTCGTATAACTTAGCCAGCCTGTAGTGATAGAGGGGATGAACAAGATACCGCGCTCTGGTGTTGGGATCGAAAGTGATCAGCCGTTCGTACTCGGCAATGGCTTTGTCCAAATCCCCCTTCTGTTGATACGCCCGAGCCAAGACATCTTTTAATGACGGACTATTATAACCTATCACATCAACAACATACTGAAGAGCAGGAGGTGAAGATCGCGCGAGTGAAGTCTCATCTAAAACGGCGAGAGCCTTATCGAAGTTGCCTTCGGCAAGCTCTATCTCTGCTTCAAGAATATTTAAAGAAAGTGTTATCCTTTCTCTCTGTGAAGGACTCAAGAAAAAATGCTTTTTCACTGCAGCCAATTGACTCTTTGCCGAATCCAGCTTCTCCTCTTTCAAATCGATCAGCCCGGAAAGCAAGTGGAATCTCGCTTTATAAGCAGGTGCGAGTACGGGCTGTATTTTTTCAACCATACCGACCCACCCCTCATTATTTTCCCTGGCGAGCTCAAATTCTCCTCTATCCAAGTGAATAACTGCTTTGGTCAACATCAGTGAAATTTTCCCTGCGTCGCTACCGGTTTCTTGCGCCAGTTCTTCTGCTCTGTGGAGCTCGATAAAAGCCTTCTCTGTGCGGCCAAGCCAATGAAGATAAAATCCCTTGAATAAATATCCAAACACTCTTATCCCCGGCGAAGTGGCCATCTCTATATATTTATCAAACCATCTCATGGCTTCAGCGGTATCTTCCTTTAAGGCATAAATATATCCAAGTTTGAAATAAGAAATCTCGAATTCTGGCTTTAGTTTAACTGCTTCTTTAAAGTGCGAAATAGCCTCATCCAACCGCCCCATCAGTAGATAGGCTTCAGCCAACGAATCATGCGGATTCGCATCCCCCGGGTTGAGAGCCATATACTCTTTGAAATGCCCGACTGCCTTCTCATAATCTTCTAAAGCGATAAAGGCATAGCCGAGATCATTATGGGATTCTCCAAACTCAGGATCCAATTCCAATACTTTGAGATGATTTTCGATTGCCCCTTTATAATTCCCAGCCCTCCTGAAGAAAATACCAAGATAATAATGAGCCATTTTCTCTCTTGGATATTTCTCGGTAATCTGTTTAAGGATGTTGCCTGCTTTTCCGATATCTCGTTCAATGTACTGAGCATAACGTGATTCTATAAACAGTCTCTCTTTATCGGTCGCTTTCTGGGAAAGAGATTTGGCTTTTTCGATGGCCCTATCCCTTGCATCACTATTGAGTAACGTGTCATACGCACTTGAAAGGTGGAAATAGGCCGTCGCAAAGTTCGGGTCGATCTCAACCGCTTTCTCGAGATTCTTTCGGGCGTCCTCATAATAGAATCTTTGAAAATTCTCTACTCCGCTCATAAAATATTTATAAGCCTCCATTGAAGCTGTGGTGACATCAGCAATAGGTATTTCCAGCGGCTCTATTTGCGGCTTGGCTGCGGCAATCCACTCAAAAATTTCATCGCTCAATTCATCGATCTGCGTTTTCAGGATGCTGTCTGGCCCTTCTCCTCTTGAACCCGCGCTTTTGAGGAGTTTCTTGCTCTCTACATCCAGAACTTTGACATCCGTTGCGTACATGTTGCCCATTTTAATAAAACTCCCCCGAACAATGGTTTCTATCCCTTCCATGCGGCACAATTTAAAGCCCAATTCCCAGTCAACATTCTCCACATCTTTCTTCCCCACCTGCGCAAGCAGGTCATGCATCCTCTCCCAGGTCATCACGTACAGTCCTCCTGTCTGTTCAAGGCTGGTGATGAGGAGATTGGGGATAGCCTTTTGCAGATAATCATAAGCCTCATCCCCTGTCTGGTTCTCAAAGCTGATTACTGCGATGGAATTCTCGATCTTGGGCGCGGCGGCTGGTTCTTTTGGCCTCAAAACCTGCCAGATAACGATCAGAGCTACAACAGCAGCGACAAGCACTATCGCGGGGATGAAGAGCTTTCTCAAATTGAAAGAAACAGTGATTTCTTTTGAAGTAATAGGTTTTCTTGGAGGTACCTTCCGCTCTGTCGTGGGAATGCCTTTCTCGATCAATTCAAGCTCGGCTCGCACTTCTCCCGCGCCCTGATAGCGATTATCCTTTTCCTTCTCCATACATTTCAGGATCAGGCTGCTGAGGTCTTCCGGGATGTGAGAATTCAATTCCTTTGGATCTTTGGGTTCTTCGCTTTTGTGTTTAACGCCGATGGTGAAAGGCGTATCCCCTTCAAAAGGAACCTTTCCCGTCGTCATCTCGTACAAAATGACACCGAGCGAATAGATGTCCGACCGCTCGTCAACTTCCTTCCCCTCGACCTGTTCGGGTGACATGTACTCTGGCGTTCCGACCATCACTCCAGCGCCTGTGATTCCTTTCCCCTTCATGGAACGGGCTATCCCAAAGTCCATGACTCTGGCAATCCCGTCTCTGTCAATCATGATGTTTTGGGGTTTGAGATCGCGATGGACAACTCCAATCTTGTGCGCTTCGGTCAATCCTTCGCATATCTGCTTGGCGATATTCACGGCTGTTCCTACGCTCAACTGCCCTGACATCCGGATCATGCTCCTCAGGTCTTCGCCGGGCACATACTCCATGGTGATGTAATGAATGCCTTTTTCCTCATTAAGGTCGAACATCTGGCAGACATTCTTGTGCCTGATCTTGCGGGCAAATTTCAACTCATTGCTGAATCGCTCTATGGTTTTCTTGTCGGATGCGATCTCTGGTTTCAGGAGTTTGAGCGCGACTTTCTCTTTGACCTTTGTATCCATGACCTTGTAGACGCGGCCCATACCACCTCTACCCAACTCTTCAATGATTTGATATCGGTCTGCGAAAGTCGAGCCTGTTGTTAATTCCTCAATGGGAGTCTCGAGCGTTTTGGTGAGAGAGACTGAATCATCTTCGGAAGCGACTATTTGTGTCCCACACTCTCCGCAGAAACGCTGGGTGTCGGGATTGTCGGATTGACATTTCGGGCACTTCATACGCAATTTCCCTCAAGTTGTCAGGCAAAAGGATATCAATTCAGGAAAAAAGAGTCAAATCCATTGAATTGATCTATAGCGAGGAGCGAAGTGAGGTAGCAATCTATTTAAAAAATCAGCTTGATAAAAGTGGCACGTCCCCTTTTTTAAGATATCTTCATAATCTTATTGTGTCATTGCTAGGGGAGCGTGGCAACCTCTTAAAAAAGAAAGAGGAGAAGCAATTTCTTCGGAAGAAATCGCCTCTCCTCTTTTTATTTAATCTTTATTAATCTAGAAAATTACGATCTGATTCCTAGCTATCGATTGAAACAGTCCAGGAATTCCCGTCTTTATCCTTGGGATTAAAACGGACCGTAACGACGAAGGTTATGGCATACGTTTTTCCCTTGTGCTCAGGGAGTTCATACTTCCACTGCTTGACTGCTGCGACCACCGCATCATTCAAAAGCTCGTGCGCGCCCTTCAAGACTTTGACTTTGACGACTTCTCCTTTTTTGTTCGTTGTGCCTTCCACAACAACTTCTCCATAGATTCCTTTCTCCTTGGCTTCCTCAGGAAATTCAGGTTGAACTTTGACGACCAGGACCGGCTTCACCTTTACAACAACTTTCCCCTCATCATCCACCTCGATAGCTCGTTTGAGATCAACTCTGATGTTGGGCTTAAAATCCAATTCATAAGCTCGTTTGAGATCAACTCTTATACCCCGCATAATATTCTGATCCAGCTGTTTACCAATCTTGACGCTCAAATTCTTTATTTTCGTTCTTAACTCTTCCTTCTCTTGATCTGAGAGAGTTTCTGCTTGCAGCATCACAGCTGGGATAGCCTTTGCCTTGATTACTTTTATTTTATTCATCAATTCCTTCACTAACTTCCTTATTTCTTCCTTCTGCTCTTCAGAAAGAGTCGTTTCCTGCAGTTCGATAGACTCGACATTCACTTTACTGATCTTGCTTAACTCTCTATTTAATATCTTCATAATCTCTTTAATCTTCATCTCCAGCTCTTCTTCTTTTTCCTGCACCTCTTTTTTTGTCTGTACCATCTCATCCATCATCAATTCCATCCCTAGATTCAGTTCCATAACATTCGCGAGTTCCTTCGCTAGAGTCAGTTCTATAACACCTGAAAGTTTCTCTGCTTCAGCCAACTCCTCTTTTTTTACCTGTTCTTCTGCTTTCTCTTGTTTCCCTTCTTCTGCTTTCTCCTCTTGCTTCTTTTTCTTCTGTTCTTGCTTTTCTTGATTTTTAATCTTAGCTTCCTGTGTTATTTCTGTTCCTATCTCAAACTTCTCTGAAGCAAATGTCCATTTGTAGCCAGTCACAAGTCCAAGACTCACGACAAATCCAATCAATATTATGAAAGTCGTTGTTTTTTTTGTTTCAGTAGCCATGATTCTCTCCTTAGATAAGATTTGACAGATCCGTTCTCTCAAAGGAATATGAGGAACTGCCAGCCCCTGCAGAAAAGGCAGCCTGTTGACCAACGCAGTCTTTTCTGCAAGATTGACCAAACATTCCGCATACTCTCTCGAATTGTTTCCCATGATGGCATGATTGTCAGATATCTCCTCTCTGGCTTTTGAAAAATCAGTGCTCATCGTATGCACAAACGGATTCCACCAGTAAAGAGCTGTGACAATTCTCTGGAGCACGCCCGTGACCTGGTCCTTATGGTAGATGTGAGACAGTTCATGAAAAAGAATGCTTCTGATCTCCTTAGTATTAAGCTTTCCGTAGACTTTTTGCGGAAGGACGACAAGAGGCTTTGTGATGCCCAGCACAACCGGACTTTTAGCTGATCTTGAAGCATAAACTTCAGGTAGTAATTTGAAGTGAAACGTCTTTTGGGCCTGTCTTAGGATGTTATCCAGGCGAACATCCTGAATCTTTACAAGACTCTTCTTGAATCTCCTGAGAGAAGCAGCTCCATAGAGTAGGCGTCCGAGAAGAAGAATAAATCCTGCCAGCCAGATCAGACCTATGCCGTTAATCACATTCGCGGTTGTGATGCCGGATAATATCGACTGGAAAAACACGCTGAGCTCACTGGATTTCTTCATTCCCGCTTCAGTATCTTCAATGAGGTTTGCGGGAATGTCGACTTCTGCACGGAGCTTCGGAGTTGTGACATCACTCCGTTCAAGATGACTCAGACGGGAATCCCCAGCGAATGGAAGAGATGTTTTATAAAAAGTGATATCAAAGGACAGGTACGTAACAGAGAAAAACGGAAGCAGTAGAAGAGCCAGCATCGTCACAAAGATGATCTTG
>Ga0209636_10001194_pt1 | contig 25993 bp, 25 predicted proteins | sample DeeMarSWOR152_54_FD_187464 | JGI IMG/M metagenome (GOLD analysis project Ga0209636, IMG submission 187464) | Marine sediment microbial communities from White Oak River estuary, North Carolina - WOR-1-52-54 (SPAdes) (version 2) | ecosystem: Environmental > Aquatic > Marine > Intertidal zone >...
CCGTCGGTCCGACCCTACGTGCCAGTGGAATCAAGCATGACGTGAGGGCGGATGATCCCTACGTTGCCTATGATGAGATTCCATTTAACGTCATAACCTATGATGGATGCGATGTCTTAAGTCGCCTACTCGTCAGATGCGACGAAATCCTTGAAAGTATAAATATAATACGCCACGCCTTGGAGCGTCTTCCTGGAGGAGAAATAAGAGTCAAAGTTCCAAGAAGGGTTCCTGAAGGAGAAGCCGTTGGGCGTGTTGAGGCGCCCCGAGGCGAACTCGTCCACTATGCGAGAACAAACGGAACCACAAAGCCGGAACGATATATGATCAGATGTCCAACTCTCGGAAACATACCGTCTGTCTGCAAGATGCTAGTGGGAGGATATATCGCAGATATACCGATCGTCCTGGCGGGGATAGATCCCTGCTTTGCCTGCATGGACCGGATGGCGTTCGTTGATTTAAGCAAGGACAAGCGGTGGATTTGGAGCGGCGGAGAGTTGACAAAGTATGGGATCAAATGGTACCAAAAGGAATAGAAGAATCCCCGAGAACCCCTACGGCTCCGACGATTCTTCGGGTAACACGATTTCACATCAGTTTGGAGGGAAATGAGAACTGGCAATGGTCAAGGAATTGCTCAAGCACATATTCAGAAAGCCTGTCACTCTAAAATATCCTTTTGAAAAGAGGAAACCCGCCGAAGGCATGCGGGGAAGGCCTATCTGGGACATGGAGCGATGTGTCGGATGCGAACTTTGCTTCAGAGACTGCCCCTCCGGAGCCATTGAGATGACCGGTAAGGGCTCTGAGGCAGAATTCAAACATCATCTCGACCGATGTATATTCTGTGGACGGTGCGAGGACGTCTGTCCTGTGAACGCAATTACGATGACTGAAGACTACGAGTTAGCTAGTGACAACCGTGCTGAAATGATCATAGAGTTCAAGAGAACGTGATGACAGATAGCCAAAATATCAAGCAAAGAAAGCGAACAAGCATTGGGTGCGCCTATTCTCTATCCTTCTATAAATGTCCGCAGATTGGACACTTAGCATTTCTTTCGGTCTCCACGGTCTCGAACGACATCTCTTTCCCACTGAAGAACAGTATTCTTCCAACAAGCGACTCCCCTATTCCAGTAACGAGCTTGACAACCTCTGTGACTTGCAAAGCCGCTAATAGAGCAGGAGTAGCACCCAACACTGGAAACCTTTCAACTTCGAGAGGATCCTTCGGAAATATACACCGCAGACATGGGCCTTTACCCGGTATTATGGTGCTCATTTGTCCATGTAGACCAGAGACACCAGCGTGAATGAAGGGTATGCCTTGAGCTACGCAATAGCTATTTATGATGAATCTTGTTCTCCAATTATCCAGCCCGTCTACGACTATATCCGCGTCCTTAATCAGATCATGCACACTGTCGTTTGTGATCTCTGCAACTAGGGCTTCCACCTCAATCTCAGAATTTAATGCCTCAAGCTTCCTCTTGGCAACTTCAGCCTTGGACAGTCCAAGATCTTTCTGCCAGCAGAGAATCTGACGGTTCAAATCACTGAGCTTGAATGCATCCTTGTCTACAAGAATGATTTTCCCAACGCCAGCAGCTGCTAGGTAGAGTGAGGAAAGGCATCCTAGTCCCCCTATGCCAGGCACCACAACTTTTGAAGTTTTCAACTTTCTTTGTCCATCTAATCCCCATCCAGAAATTAACATCTGCCTGTCATATCGCTCCAACTCTGACGATAATAAGCTCATTTAGGGACCTCCAAAGCTAAGTTTGCGCTTGGATACATAATAGTCTTCAGATACAAAGCGGCAAGGGGATAGGATGCTGTGATAGATCATGAGTGGTGAACGTTCATGCCCGCGGAGATCACCATACCCTTAAATTCAAGAGCCAACTTAGCTCAAACATGTACTAGTTAGATGATCAGGGCGCAACTATGGAAGTGAGGATAAGATATCTGAGTTTTGACATAGCAGAGCAGTTTGGTTCACGTAAGAAGAGGGAAATTGTTCAATTATCAGATAATGCTACATATGAAGACCTCTTAGGCTTGCTTGAGAAGAAATGTGAGAAAGCTGAATCGGAGGAGGAGATGTTTGACACGTTCTTCTTCATATCTGGAGGAACCCCTCTTCGTGCAATGCAAAACAGATCGATAAATCCCGACACAGAAGTGCTAGTTGCCCACAAAGTTTTTGGTGGCTGATTCTTTCTCCAAAGGGCTGCTCCCATGAGTTTTACTGATATTGGCAGAAAAGAAGCTAATCCCCAGCAGATTTAGCCTAGTATCTCTCCTTTATAGAAAGTGGTGGATGGACAGCCTAGACACCGGCCAGGCAGATAATATGCACAATCACTACACGATTTTTCGCAAGGAGAAATCTCTTGCTTTTCTTTCGTTATTTTCAATGGAACGACTAGGTCTTTTAAAGGCGTAATCACAAGGTTGAATTCAACCTCTTTTATATGAGGCTGTGTCCTGATATGCTGATCGATGCACGCATGAAGCGACGTTAAGTCTTCACTTACGAAAAACAGGCAGAGATTGTGCCTTCCAGAGGTGACCAAAACATTCCAACACCGCGGGCATTCTTCAAAGAGCCTTAACAAGGGTTCTGTATCGCTGCATGTGATATCTACCTTGGCCAGACGTAGATCTGCTCTCCTAAGGTTTACACCTACGAAGTGAGTCATTATACCTCTATTTTTTAGTTCTCGCAGTCTCATGCTCACCGCTGGTTGGGAAATCTTTAGGAAGCTAGCCATCTCGTTCTGAGATATTTCTGGGTCTTCTGCAAGCAATGATAAAATTATTTTGTCTATCTCGTCAAGCCTTGACATGCACCAGCCCTATTATGACCTCTATCTTATAGAGTATAAGTGTTTCTTCTCAATGACTTATCAGTTACAACAAGATTGTTTATATCCTACAAAGCGCTGACGTAGACAACGTTGAACTCTTCATAGGAGGTGAGCGCTTGAGTTGTTGTAAGAAGAAAGAGACCAAGAAGAAGTCTTGTGGTTCAGAAAAAGCTGAGAAGAAATAGGAGTGCAAGTAGATCCATGCTTGGTCGCCCCAAAGTTATTCTAATAATCTTTTCTTTAATCATGATCTCTTTTTGTTTCCATCGTGCCAGAGGTAGCAACGGCTATGTAGATGTGAGCGTTTCAGAAGCTAAAGATATGATGGACTCCAACTCCTTACTCTTAATCTTGGATGTCAGAACCCAAAGTGAATACAATTCTGGACATATTAGAAATGCCAGACTGATACCCCACACAGAACTTGAAGCCAGAATAGGTGAACTTGAAGAAGACAGATTAATTCTTGTTTATTGCCACTCTGGAGGCAGAAGCGCCGCTGCAAGCCAGATCTTGGTTGACAACGGTTTCACTCAAGTCTACAACATGTTCGGTGGGATACTGGCTTGGATGGATGAAGGTTACCCTGTTTATATACGCTATTCCTCAATACAACAAGCCATAAACAACGCGAGTCATGGAGACAGAATATTCGTATCTTCGGGAACATACCTTGAACACGTAGTCATAAACATGTCTCTGACACTTACTGGAGAGAACAAGGACACCACCATAATCGACGGTGGTGGCACGGGACATGTACTCCTAGTGACAGTGAATAATACAATCATCAGCGATTTTACAATACGAGGCAGCGGGTGTGGTTGCGCTGCAAAAAGTGGGATCCATCTCCAAAATTCATACAACAGCAGCGTAACAGGTAACATTGTAACAGACAACGGATATGGAATCCAGCTAAAAGATTCTGATAGTTGCACGATAAGCGGCAACACAATAGCCAACAACAGCTGGCCGGGCATCGCACTGTTCTGGTCACATGAAAACGTCATAACGGGCAATGACGTAAAGGAAAACTTCTGGGGTATTAAGCTTAGCAGCTCTTCGGATAACAAGTTTATTCACAACAACATTATTGACAGCAAGGCATTTCAAATAGACGTTTCAGGTGAAACTGCCAACATTTGGGATTACGGTTATCCCTCTGGCGGGAATTATTGGAGCGACTATAATGGAACCGACGACAACGGAGATGCTATAGGCGATACACCATACGCTATTGATGAGAACAATAAGGATAGTTATCCATTGATGACCCCTTACGGTTCACCAGAGGAAATACGGTTTCTCTACTATGACTTGTCGATGAAGTACAATAGCTTACTTGCCTATTACCAGAGCTTGAACACGACCTATCAACATCTGTTAGATGACTATATTGTATTGGTTGCCAATTACACTGGAATACAGGTAGAGTATGACAGCCTCCTCTCAAACTTTAACTCGTTAAACTCTACCTACAGCGATCTGAACGCAACTTACAATGAGTTAAGATCAAAACAAGGGGCAACAATAAACGAGTTAAATAACATCAGAAATCTAATGTACATTTTCATGGCAGCGACAATAATTCTCCTAGGAACGACAGTTAACTTTGTTAGAGGAAAACTAAAATCATAACGCATGGGTTTATGTATCATACACTTCCCTAGGGAGGGCAATTAACGAAATGATGCTTGCACAGGGTAATGTATATGTGAGGTTCTATGACAGGTTACGTGAAGGTTTTGCTTGCCGGCACGTTTAGGGAAATCGCGCAGCAAAGAGAAATTTTGAAGGAGGTTGGTTCAGGCGTAACCTTACGTGACATCTTGGCGACTTTGGCAGGAAACTATGGGGAAGACTTCAATGGCATAATAGATTCGAAAACTGGGCAAATCGGCACAGAAACTTGGGTCATGGTAAATGGGAAAAGCGTTAGAAAAACAGATATCAAGCTGAAAGACAAGGATGTTTTAGTGATCACCATCCCTATGGGCGGAGGCTAAGGTATGCAAGCGTGAGAAGGCGGAGCATCATGCAAATGAAGGAAATAGGAAGTTCCGAACATCATGTTGGAGGAGTCTGGTATGTTTGAAAGTGTCGAGAAGCTGATAAAAGCGCATGAACGAGTTGAAAGAGAGGTTTATCTAGACTCAGAGAACTCTAGTGTTGTACCAGCTGAAGTAGTTGAGGCGATGGTTCCGTACTTCTCTGAAAAAGCCTATGGTAATCCAACGGTAACTCATAAACTCGGATGGATGGCTTACGAAACGATTCAGAAGGCTTCTGAGCGAGTGGCGGGTTATGCGGGGGCAAGCTCAATTGAGGAAGTCAACTTCACTCCGAGTGAGACGGAGGCGAATAATCTGGCTTTGATCGGTACGGCATTAGCGAATAGAAAGAAAGGCAACAGGATAGTGATTTCAGAGATAGAGCCTCTAAGCATAATCTTTTCTTCGAACATACTTGAAAAATACGGCTTCGAAGTTCAAAAGATTCCAGTCGATAAAGAAGGATTCGTGAGGTTAGAGAACCTTCCTAGTGCCGTTGATGAAAAAACCATCCTTGTCAGCATAATGTTGATAAATCACGAAATCGGGACGGTTGAGCCGATCAAGGAAGCTGTTGAAATAGTCAAGGAGAAAAATCCTGAAGCGCTGTTTCACACAGATGCATCTGACGCGTATGGAAGAATTCCTGTCAACATTGAAAACTTAGGGGTTGATTTGATGACGCTGAGTAGCTATAAAATCCTTGGTCCAAGGGGAGTTGGAGTGCTTTGTGTCAGGGAGGGAGTGAACGTTGAGAGACTTCTGGAGGGGCAAATCGGTACCCAAAAGCTTTGGCCTGGGGTGGAAAATGTACCTTTGATAGTGGGTTTCGTAAAGGCATCGGAGCTCGCATTCAAAAGCTTTGACCAAAATGTCTTTCGGATGAGGAAGCGAAGGGATAGATTGATGAGTGGAATTCTTGAGAGAATATCTGAAACTGTTCTAAACGGACCAAGAGGAGACAAGAGGGCTCCAGATAATGTCAACATAAGCTTCTTGCATTGTGAGGGTGAAGCTTTAACCATCGAATTAAGTTTGAAAGGTGTTTATGTTTCGAGCGGAAGCGCGTGCACCAGATTAATTCTACAGCCGAGCCACGTCCTAACAGCCATTGGAAGGGAGTTTGAGGAAGCGCATGGAAGCGTCTTGATGAAGGTTACGAGATACCATACTGAAGACGATGTTGAGTATGTTCTCAAAGCGTTTCCGCAAGCTGTCAAAAGACTTCGAGCGATAAGCCCAATTAAAGGAGGCGCAGGGTAAGATGTCAAGAGCGCCATTACCATACAGTTCTAAGATACTGGAGCTTTTTAAGAATCCAAAGAATCTCGGTAGAATGGAGGACGCAACTGTCTCAGCTGTAGCTGGAAGCCCAGCATGTGGAGATATAATAGCTTTCTACTTGAAGATAAATGAAGATGAAGTGATAGAGAAAGCATCCTTTGAAAGCTACGGATGTGCCGCCAACATCGCAACCGCGAGCATCACAACGGAATTGGTCAAGGGCAAAAAACTCGAGGACGCTTGGAAGGTTTCTTGGAAGGAAGTTGCAGATGAAGTGGGGGGCTTGCCCACTCTGAAATTTCACTGTGGAATTCTATCTGTAGGTGCAGTTAGAAGAGCCATCAGAGAATTCTACAAGAGGAAGGGGGAGAAACCAAGTTGGCTACACGATGAATTGACCTCTGAGGAGAAGCACGCGTTGGAAGAGGAGGAGTTGGCTAGAGTTCTATCAAAGAAGTTGGCTACGATTCAAGCGAAGAAAATCGGAAGAAAGTAAAGAAGCTGTATGAAAGAAGTATGTTGCTAAACGAATATGTAAGTAGAATCGAGGAGGCTTGCGGAGAAGGCCGTGACTTTGTTGTTATCCTAAAGCATGCTAAAAGAGAAGAAGCGATAAAAAGAATACTCGAGAAGTGTAAGATTGAACGCAGCTTATCGGGAGTTATGACGAAAGGAAAATACAAGGACAAGGGAATCAGTGTTTTTGTAACCGGAAAGCTCATCATCAAAGGACTAAAGGGAAGAGAAGAAGCAGAAGAAATCCTAGAAGAACTACTCGTATAGTAAGAACGTAATAATTGGGGCCATTTGAAGATGAATACGATCCGGGTTGGAATTCACCGAAAAGAAGAAGTTTCGCTAGCAGATCTGATTACAGATGTCCGAAACGGTTCGGACGTTTATAAGGCTGGAGCAATAGGGTGTTTTGTTGGGATCGTACGCGGAGTCGCCAAGGATGGAGGAGAAGTAAAGAAATTAGAATGTGAGGCGCATAAGAAAGCTGCAGTAAGAAGTCTAAGCAAAATAACCTCTGATATACTCAATCGTCCAGGAGTTATTGATATTCGCATCCACCATAACATCGGAGAATTGAGAGTAGGTGATGACATTGTTTACATCGTTGTTGCTGGCAAGCATAGAGAAGATGTTTTTAAGGCGCTAAGGGACGCCATGGACAGAGTGAAAAAGGAAACTCCCATCTGGAAGAAAGAGTACTCAAACTTAGGAGAGTATTGGGTTTCAGAAGTTGAAGGAGTAGGTGAAAACAAGAGTTCTCGTGAAAAACGGTTCTCTTAACAGCTAACCTCCACCAACTGGCGGAAGTATCGCGATCTGATCTCCCGCCTCTAGCTTATACGTAAGACCTGGATGTCTTCCGTCTTCCGAGATCGAAAGATATGATCTCCCATTTATCAGAATGAGATAGTACCCTCTAAGATATGGTGTCCCATTTTCATCGAGTTTGATTTTTCCGTTCTCGGTCTGAAAAATCCTTCCTTTCCATCTTGCAGAAACGTTCCGATGCCTTTCAGGTATGCACTTGAGAAGCAAGTCCATTAACATAGTTCCATCTCGAATCTTGTATTCTTCCTCCCGTGTGTTGCCTAATAACTCACGCAAATGCCCAAAGTATCTTACTCTCACCCGTGGCATATAGTCATCTACCTTAGAATCTTTATTATAGCTTCATAGACCCATAAGAATGTGAGTTTGCCTGTTGCTAATTCCTATCTCTATCCCAAGCGAGTTCCGGCACCGTTTAATGCGCAGAGGCTCTGCACGCAAAAACCAAAACATCTAAAACTGTTATTAAAGGGAATCCGGAAAACGCTCTAGCAGAAGCTTACAACAGATCTAAGCGAGGGAGAGGGCAAGTGAAAGATCAGCGTACACCCGTCGATCATGAAATTGAGGATGAACTGAGGACCTGGCTTTCGGATGCCCGAAAGGTGGTGGTTGCGGGGATTGGAAACCCGCTTCGAAAAGATGACTTTGTGGGAGTGGAAATCGTAAGGCACTTGCAGGAGAAGGTTTCACAATCCGTATATTTGATAGAGTGTGAGACGGCCCCTGAGAGTTTCATCGAACCTATAACGGCTTTCAAGCCTAGCCATGTATTGCTCGTAGACGCCGCCATGTTAAACCTCAAACCTGGTTCCTCCAAACTTATCGAAGCAGATCAAATGGTGGAGCAAGTCGCCATATCAACGCATGCCCTACCTCTCAGAATATTCTGCGAATACCTTGCAGAAACAACCGATGCTGAGATCGCGTTGCTTGGGATACAACCCCGAGACGCTAGCTTTGGAGAGGGCCTCACGAAAGAACTCAAAAAGACCTCAGTCAGATTAGCTAATCTTCTGTTGAGCATTCTTCCATGAAATGGATACTCCCCTGACTTACCCAAGAAATCACTAGAGCAATCTGAAAGAGCAGAATAATGGAATGAAAAGCGCTGCTTTGACTAAAGCGTAGCTTTCAGTGCTTCTTGGAAGAGTTTCTTTACGATGGCAACCCTCGCCTTTTGTGCAAGAACATCCTTCGTCGTGAAGTCTAGGGCCTCTTCGGGGCACCATTCTACACATTTGGGCTCGCCGTCACACATATCGCAAACGAATACGACCTTCGTTTCGGGGTGTAGCTGAATGGCACCGTAGTCGCAGGCTTCTATACACCAGCCGCAACCGTTGCACTTCTCCTCGTCAACTATGATTAAGCCTGTTTCTTCAGATTGTTCCAATGCATCTCGTGGACATGCAGCCACACATGGAGCGTCTTCGCATAGTCTACAAGCGATTGCTATGTTCACGAAAGGATTCAAGCGCACAGCGCGTATCCGCGATTTCGTTGGATTGAAGGTTTTTTCATGCTCCATTGAACAGATGTATTCGCAAACGCAACAGCCGACGCATTTAGCAGGGTCTCCAGAGACAAACTTCCTTTCATGAATTGTCGCCAAACTTATTTCCCTCCGTTTCCTTTCCTTTTTGGAGTCTGTGTTTTTGCTAGCTTCTTCTTTACGATGGGAACCAGATCTTGTAATCCTAGTTCTTTCAGTTTCTCTACGGTTGGAATACCATCCTTTGTCCATCCGCGTACCTCATAGTAGTCATCTAGGCCTACGTCAAACTCTTTCTGGGTGACATGAGCGCCCTTTGCAAATCCTTCATCAGGCACTGGCACGTTCATAATCTTTGGCGGCAGCTGATCGTATTCCCTTGTCCCTTTGCCCTCTCGGATGTTCAATACTTTTGCTAGGTTGTTTATTCTCTCACCGGCCTGGCTGAGCTCCGCAGGGGTTATTTCAATACCTGTTGCTAATGTGTAGTATTTTGCCATGTCTTCAAGTTCCTCGTAGTAGACGCCTCTTGAGAACTTACACAAAATGAGTGAGTCAATAATGTTGTATGTGTCTTCGCCCTTCATGACTATTTTCCCCCGTCCTTTTTCTATTTTGAACCGGTTGACCTTTCCCTTCACATCCGGCGAGTAAGCTCCAGACCGAAGATGACAAGCCCCACGGAACGAAACAGCGAATCCTAGGGCAGCAGTCTGCAGCGTTCTGAGGTCGTAGCCCGGAAGCTCTAATCCCTTAATGTGATTGGCGTATTTGACTGCGCCCTTGCCGATTTTCTCTGCAGCTCTCATGGATCCTTCTGCGAGTACATCTCCTAGCCATCCCTTTCGGGAGCCAATCCTCTTTACCATCTCCACCATGGCTTCGGCGTTGCCGAAGCGGAGGTCCAAGCCGTCGGTGTCCTTTTTAGTTAGAATCCCATGCTCATAACAGTCCATGGCAAAGCCTACGATAACGCCTGTTGATATGCCGTCCATGCCATAATAGTCACACTGATAGATTGATTCGATAACTGCATCTAAACGATCAACGCCGCAGTTTGGTCCAAGGGCCCATAAACATTCGAATTCTACCCTTGCCGTTGTCCCCTTGTATGGTCCTTCAGAAACCATTCCAATATGGTCACAGCGCATACCACATGTCGCGCATCCAACTATCTTCTTGATGTAGCGCTCGTTCAAGTATTCCCCGCTAACCTTTTCAGCGCCTTCGAAACTGGCCTCAGTGAAATTCCTTGTGGGCAGGGCTTTTATGGCATTGAGGACAAGGACATTCTCAGGGGTTCCTAGTGTTCTGTACTTTCTTGTAGCCGGCCCCTTCATGCGTTCGTGTATCATCTTCACGAATTCTACAAATCCTTCGAGGTCCGCCACATTCACATCATGTGTTCCACGAACAGCGACAGCCTTCAAATTCTTAGAGCCCATCACAGCACCCATACCAGTTCTTCCAATGGCTCTAAATTCGTCATTTATGATGGAAGCAGTTCGAACAAGGTTTTCTCCTGCTTCACCGATCGCAGAGACTCGGATGTAAAAATCGCCTAATTCTTCTCTGATAGCGGTTTCTGTCTCGTGGGGTGGTTTTCCTTTTACATGCTGAGCATCTATTAGTTGGATAGAGTCGTCGTCAATCCACAGGTATACAAGCTTCTCAGATTTGCCCCTAATGATGACAGCGTCGTATCCAGCACGTTTTAGCTCAGCCCCAAAGAAGCCATGAGATTTGGATTCAGCTATACCTCCTGTTTGAGGTGATTTTGAAACTACAGCATAGCTGTTTCCAGCCGAGGCGGCCATAGTGCCACTGAGCGGCCCTGTCACAAATATTATGGGATTTGAAGGACTGAATGGGTCTGTGCCGGCCTTGGAGTTATCCAAAAAGAGGCGCATTCCAAGACCGATGCCTCCTATGAAGTTCTTAGCCATTTCCTCCTTCAAAGGCTCTGTTTCTGTTTTCCCTGTTGATAGGTCTACATGCAATATCCGTCCAGCATAGCTCAAACTTTGCTCCTCCGACAAGCATGATCTGATTTTGGAGAGAGTTTATCAGATAACAACTGATATATATTTAGTTTTCCTACTCAGCATCACACCTGAGCATCAACATTCATTTTGCTGATGTTACAGCAATCCAATATACACAGTATAAACAGCAGATGTCACAACAGCGTTATCACTTATGGAATCACACATGTTCTCTTCATAAGTCTAAATTTCAAGCTGGATGTACATTTCCGTTAGATTGTTGCAGCCCGTCTTTGTCACCTCGACGATGTCCTCTATCCTAACTCCTCCGACCTTCGGATCGTAAAGTCCAGGCTCTACTGTCACTATAGTGTGTTCTTTTAGTGGGAACTTGTAGACCTCACTCATACTGGGGGTTTCGTGGATTTCCAGGCCGACGCCGTGGCCTAGGCTGTGTGTGAAACCCTTCTCTATCTGCTTTCCTCCCCTAATTGTATCGTAGCCAGCCTTTTCTAGGACATCACAACAGAGATTGAACATATCGCATCCAAGAACTCCCTCGTGCAGGGTGTCTATGCAAGTGTTTCGGGCTTCCAGAACTGTATCAAACATTCTTCTCACTCTGACTGAGGCTTTGCCCTTCACCACGGTTCGGGTCATGTCTGTCCAGTAGCGCTTCCGTACGCTTCTTGGGTATATGTCTAGGATTATGGGCTGGTTCGCCTTCAAATCGTCCTCGGGATTGCCATGGTAGTGTGGGTCTGCTGATCGTGGGCCACAGGCCACTATGAGCTCCTCCATCGCGCACCAGTTGTCCAAGAATCTGTGTCCCATGAGGGCTTTCACATCGCCCACTACTAGAGGCTTCTTCTTTCCATCTTCCTCGTAAAACAGCGTGTTTTTTGGGCCGACATCACAATCAGCTATTAGGTCGATGGCTTCTGTGGTGACCCTCTCAACGACTTCTTGGACCTTTTTGATCTCTTTGATCTCTTCAGGCGCCTTTGTCTCCCTCGCCTTCTCGATGAGGTTGAACATGGGCTTTATCGTCAAGCCTTCTTCTCTGAGTACATCTGTAGCCATTGACGAGAAGTTTTGAGGTACACCTATAGTTGTTCCTTGTCCGAGTTCTTTCTTTGTGACCGCCGCTAGGAATTTCATCACGCCGAATCTGGGATCTCCCGCCGCCTTAATTATATCGAGATAATTATAGTCTGCATATGATCTGACATCTTTGACGAGCGATTCTTTCTGTGCTCTCGGGAATTCCATGGGGTTAACCACGATTGTTGGTGGATTATCCATTCTTTTTAGTAGGATAAAGGGGTCTGGGGCTAGGAATCTTGTTAGGTAGTACATGTTTGGGTCTTTGAAGCTCTCTGAGTATAGTAGGAGCGCATCTGCTTCTTTTTCAGCCAAAATACCATTGAGGTCCTTTCTCATCTTCGTTATGCTCCTCTTTGAAGCCTACTTATGATGGACACAAAAATATAAGTCTAACAACCCCCACATCCGAAAAGCGAAAGGTGAATTCATTGCCGATTGATGAGTTCAAATACAACTTGGAAAAGGTTGAGAAGGGGTACAACAATAGGACGCTCTACATCAATCTTACAGACAAGAAGATTATGAGCAAACCCGTCACCAAGAAAATGAAAGACACATTCATCGGTGGCCGTGGGTTCGATCTCTGGCTGCTCTGGAATGCTCTGCCAAAAACCCGCATCACCAAGTGGGATGACCCTGAGAATGAGATATGTATAGCATGCGGCCCCATGGGCGGTATTCCCATATATCCCGGGAGTGGTAAAAGCATCGTTGTGACGATTTCGCCCCTCACTGGATCAGTGATGGATTCTAACGTTGGTGGATATTTCGGACCCTATCTGAAATTTTCTGGATGGGATGCCTTAGAGATTCAGGGAAAGGCAGAGTCGGATATTGTCATTTTGATTGATGGAGATGAAGGAAGGGTGCTCGTTGAGAGCGCTGAGGGCCTACCATCCGAGTCCCACTTGCTTAGCGAAGTCTTAACAGAGAAGTACGGTGGTGAGAAAAAGAACAGCATTTCAGTAGTCTCTTCTGGTCGTGGCGCAGAACACACGCGGTTTGGTTGCCTAAATTTCTCTTGGTACGACTCGCGACGTAATTTGGTGAGATATAAGCAGGCTGGAAGGGGTGGAATAGGCACAGTCTTTCGAGATAAGAAAATAAAGGCCATTGTCGCCAAGTATTCTGGCTCCATTAGTCCGGAAACCAGTCACCCTGCTAATCTGGAACTCGTTAAACAAGCAGGGCGCGAATTTAGCAAAGAAATCGTAACCCTAGACCCAAAACAAAACGAAATGGCAGTTATAGGGTCGTCATACTTAGTTTCTATCATGAATGAGTTTGACCTGCTCCCCGTGAACAATTTCAGATTTGGAAGCCATCCTGAAGGCCACAAACTCAGCGGCGGGGATGTATACCGGAAAAAATTCCATCGGGGCTACGATGGGTGCTGGATAGGATGCGCAATGGCGTGTAGCCACTGTGTTAAGGATTTCAAACTCAAGACAGGCCCATTCAAAGGGACGAAGGTATGGGTGGATGGTCCTGAATACGAAACCATCGCCGGCCTCGGTAGCAACTGTGGAATCTTCGACCCAGACCATGTGATCGAAGCTAACTTCTACTGTGACACCTATGGGTTAGATACGATTTCGGTCGGGACGGCAACGGCCTTCGCAATGGAGTGCTATGAGATCGGTATAATTGATGAAGAGGCAGCTGGTGGGCTTGAACTAACTTTTGGGAATAGAGAAGCCGCACTGGAAATTATTCATCAGATGGCAAGGGGGGAAGGATTCGGCTGGTTTGTTGGCCAAGGTATTCGTAGGATGAAGAAGATTCTTACGGAAAAGCATGGAGCAGATCCAAAAGTGTTGCAGGACATTGGAATGGAGGCGAAGGGTCTAGAGTATTCTGAGTATGTCACCAAAGAATCTCTGGCACAGCAGGGCGGATATGGACTCGCACTAAAAGGCCCCCAACATGATGAGGCTTGGCTAATATTTCTGGACATGGTACACAATTTGATGCCGACCTTTGATCAGAAAGCAGAAGCCCTGCACTGGTTCCCGATGTTTCGCACCTGGTTCGGCTTGAATGGTCTCTGTAAACTTCCTTGGAATGACGTTACACCTCCGGGGAATGAGAACAGTTCTGAACCTGCCAAATACATTTCGCATGTAAATAATTATGCAAGATGTTTTTCGGGTGTGACCGGTCAAAAGGTTACGCCAGACGATCTTATTCTAATGAGTGAAAGAGTATACAATTTTCAGCGTATCTTCAATCTAAGGATGGGTTTCGGTACGCGCAAGCACGATGATATACCTTACCGCTCTGTTGGACCAGTAACAACGGAGGAGTATCAAAGCCGTGCAGAGCATTACGACAAACAGCTTAAGGAAAAGGTGGGTTACAGTCCAGAGGGTGAATCAACAGAGGAAAAGATGGCGGTCTTAAGGAATTATCGCGAATCTGAGTATGAGAAACTCAAGGATGCCGTATACAAAAGGAGGGGATGGAACTCCAACGGTGTCCCAACTCTACAAAAAATAAGGGAACTCGGAATAGACTTCCCCGATGTGGTCAAATTAATAAAGAAAAGGCAGGGCTAAGAGGCGCTTAAACACTTCCTTTTCCGCTCAATCACCTATGCATAACCCTTCATCCGCTATGGGGACCCAAAAAATAAAATCCTAGACCACGATAGTCCACATACAATAGGAGAGACAAAAAACCTTGAATAAACCGAAAGTTGCAGTAATAGGCGCTGGAAAGATGGGTGAGGCCATAATCTCGGGTCTGCTAAAATCAGGCGTGTATAACCCTAAAGACATCCAGGCAGTTGAGATAATAGAAAGCCGCCAGAAATACATAACTCAAACATACAACGTAAAATGCCACGACAAAACGAAGAAAGCCGTTGCTTTCGGCGACGTCATAATCATAGCAGTAGAGCCAGGAGTTGTGGGAAAGGTTTTGGAGCAGGTCGGACCAGCCATGAAGCCGGGGAGAGCTCTGGTCTCAATTGCGGCGGGCGTAACGCTAGACTACATTCAAAGCAATCTACCGAAAGAAGTTCCAGTTGTCAGGGTGATGCCAAATCAAGCCTGCCTAGTCAATGAGGCTATGATCACCTTCTGCGCCTCAGAGAACTCTACAGAAGAACAGGTGAAGATGGTGACTGAGGTCCTTAGCCTACTGGGAAAAGTGCTACCGCTGGAAGAGAAATACCTAAACCTCGCAACAGGATTGGTCGGCAGTGGACCGGCCTACATTTTCCTGATCATAGAGGCGCTGGCTGACGCGGGAGTGAGACTAGGTCTTCCGAAAGAGATATCAACAATCCTCGCAGCCCAAACAACCCTTGGAGCCGCAAAGATGGTCGTCGAGACAGAAGAACACCCCGCCAAACTAAAGGACAAAGTCGCGACCCCAGGGGGCACAACGGTTGAGGGCCTTCTAGAACTCGAAAAAGGCGGTTTAAGAGCCGTCATAATATCCGCCGTCACCAAGGCGGCGCAGAAAGCAAAGGAACTGCAACCCGACTAAACAACCTCCTGCCTATTTGGCTCATATACAAGCCCCGAGTAGACGTTACTCAAACACGCGTAAAAAATAGCCCTCAGACATTACAGATTCCCCAAAAAAACCCAACGCTTATTTATCCATAGAAAAACTTCAAATAACCAGCAATCATTGGTAAGGCACAACTCGGAGGATGAATGCAAATATGCGATTAATTCGAAACTCCAAAGCCGTTTCAGGGCTCTCTCTTATCCTATTGATGTTGGCCTCTGCGATAGTTGGAGCACTGCTCTCCTACATGGGGGTCGTAGGCTACTACGAAAACCTAAAGATACGGACTCCTGAAAAGAGCGACGTAACGATAACAAACGCCACATTCCTCCCCCGAGACACGAGCTTCTTCAACGTAACAATCTTAAACCCGTCTTATTCGCCCTCAGATGCTGTCATTACGAGAATCGCCGCATTAACAGAAGACAATCTCATCCACAACGTAAACACCACCGATCCGCTTCCATATACGCTTCCAAAAGCCACAATAGATTTCCCAGGTCTTCAAACCTTTGAATGCAGCTGGGACTGGGCGAACTACACAGGTGAAAAAGTGGGGATTATGGCTTTTCTCACTGATGGGTCGGGTCCAACCTTTGAAACAGAAACGCCCCTTGTAGATCTAAAGATCACAGACGTTAGCTTTAACCCTGCGACAAGTGCTACGCACTTCAACGTGACAGCTCAGAACCATATTTCACCAACTTCATCTAATGTCACTGTCGACATTACAGAAATATCCGTGACTGTAGAAGGTGGTTTCAAACCAAACATAACTGAGATAATTCCCGTGCTTCCATGGTCACTTAACCTAGGTGAATCACGTAATTTCATGTGTACCTGGGATTGGATCAGATATCAAAACACGAGTGTAACAGTTGCTGTCCATACATCACAAGGATACATGTCCTATATTGCAAAAGCGACGCCTACGCCAGTGACTCTTGAAATAACAGCCATTCTTTTCGATATCACCAATACTACAAGCTTCGATGTTACCGTCACGAATAACCAGATCTCCCCTACCTACCTTAATGTTACAAAAATAAGTGTGATTGTGGAGAACCAAAAAATTCGGGAATGGACCACGGAAAACGGAACCACTGTGAATCCGCCTATTCCATTCACGCTAAACAAAAGCTCCACACAAAATTTTGTATGTCCGTGGAATTGGACTCAGTATCGTGGCGAAAACGTTACGGTTGTCGCATATACATTACAGGGATTCACGGCAAACTACACTCGAGCCACTCCGCCTCCTGTCATCCTAGACTTCACTGAAGTCAATTTTGACCCCATCGACACAAGACATTTCAATTTTACAGTTCAGAATTCAGAATTCTCTCTTATGGGTACTAATATCACGGAAGTGTTTGTGACCAAAGAGAATGAAATCGTGACAAACTTGACTGATTACTTAGGACTACCCATACAGCTTAGTCGAGCTCAGTCAGTCGATCTTTTGTGTTCGTGGGATTGGGGAGAGTACGTAGGAAGGAATGTTACAGTCGTTGTGGAGAATCAGCTAGGTCATTCGTTTCATTCTGAGCCGATCGCTCTTGTGGCCTTAACGATTAGTGATGTCACTTTCAGCCCTATTGAAACCGATTACTTCATCTTCGCCGTTCAGAATCCCACATTGCTCAATCTCACACTCACGACGATAAATGTGGCTGTGGATGCAACTTCCTTAGATGTAACGCCGAATGTGGTTCCTCCCTTTCCGTTCTCACTTCCTACAGCCGCGAACTACACCTTCATCTGTCTGTGGGAAAACTGGACAGACGATCAAGGGAAAGAAGCTACGATCACCATCGAAACTCTGCGTGGATATGAAGCATCTTATACCTGTAGAATTCCAAGTGTGCCATAGGAACAATCTATCTTGAAATAGTCAATCTACGGAATTCTTTTTTTCACACTCTATAGTAAATCAAGTGATTTCGACGAATTTTCCGATTCCCTTAGTGGCAGCCTTCTTGTAAGCGAGTTCAGCCGTGACGGCATCTTGTACTGCCAGCCCCGTCGAAGTGAAAATGGTTATCTCGTCTTGGGAAGTTCGTCCTGGTTTAAGTCCAGCTACCACTTCCCCAATTTCAGCCCAAATGTTTTGGCGTGTTATCATTCCCTTGCTTAGCGGAACGTTGATTTCACCGCTGTGTGACGCCTGTTCCCAGTCGTCAACGATTATCTTGGCTCGTTTTAGAATTTCCGGGTCCAGTTCTTCTTTCCCCGGTGCGTCCGCTCCGATGCAGCTGAAATGCGTTCCATCTTCAACCCAGTCGCTCATGACTATGGGCTTTCTGGATGGCGTCGTCGTCACAACTATGTCCGCGCCTTCAACGGCATCTCTAACCTCATCAGTAGCGACCATTTTGGCAACGTTACCAGCCAGCTTCATCTCAGCCACAAAGGCGTCTCTCGTGCTTTTGGTTCTACTCCAGACTCTAACCTCTTCGATTTCTCCATAGAGTGAGAGCAGAGCCATAAGCTGTGTCTTGGCTTGAGCGCCAGCTCCAACGAGGCCTACCGTTTTGGAGTCTTTTCTGGCTAGATACTTCGCCGCCACACCTCCTGCAGCACCCGTTCTCATATCTGTTATTGCGGTTCCGCCCATTATAGCCAGAGGAGCACCGTTTTTTGGGTCGATCAGAACTATGGTTGCCATAACCGTCGGCAGATCATACTTCACTCGGTTGTCCGGATGAACGTTGACAACCTTGACCGCAGAGATGTCAAGCTCCTCAAGGTATGACGGCATAGCCCTTAGGTCGCCGTTGTATTTGTTATAGAATAGGTACAGCTTTGCTGGCATCTGCACATTGCTTAGGCCCTTCTCTCTGAAGGCCGACTCAACAGCCGCCATAACCTCATCGATAGACAACAGCTGCTTGATTTCTTTCTCTGTTAACAATAGGGTTTTCATGATAACACCAAGGTTTTCGCCTATTCCATCGCCTTAAGGACACGTTGCTTCGCCATTTTTTCGGCGGCAACCCTAGGCGATACCTTCTGGTTTGTTGCCATGTCAAGGATCTGTCGTGTGTTCTTAACAGTCTTCTCTTTGATCATGTCAAAGACTTCGTTTTCGGTTCCACCCGTGTATTCTACAGCGGCGGTTATGACTCCACCAGCGTTCGCGATAAAGTCGGGCACTACTAGGATTCCTCGGTCGTGAAGAATCTTTTCAGCTTCCCTAGTAGCTGGAATGTTGGCCGCTTCGACAACTAGCGCTGCTTTAATGTTTCGCACATTTTCTTCAGTAATTACATCAGGTCTGGCACCGGGGATCAGGATATCCACCGGTAATTCAAATAATTCTTCGTTCTTGATTATTCGTCCGCCCTTGTAGTTTTTCACCGCGCCTGTGGTTTGTTTGATCTCTAGCAACTTTTCGTAATTCAAGCCGTCTGGTTCGTATATGGCGCCTTTAGAGTCTGAGACTGCCACAATCTTTGCGCCCTTATCTCTCAAGAATTTGACAGTGGCTTTCCCAACCGCTCCGAAGCCTTCTACCGCGACGCTGGCTTTGGATAGGTCCAATAGCACATATTCGCAGGCTACTTCGGTACTAATGGCTACTCCATATCCGGTAGATCCCATCGTGTCTAAGGGAATTCCTCCGAGTTCACGTGGTAGTCCTATAGCCCTACCGATTTCTTTGTGGACTATGCCCATGCAACGTTCGTCTATGCCCATATCTGGGCCGGGAATATAGTCTGCTATCGGTTCTATTCCTTTTGCGAATGACCGCATCAGCTCGTCTTTGTTTTTGGTTTCCGGGTCGCAGATGATGCCACTTTTTCCACCTCCGTGAGGTATATCAGCTGCAGCGTTTTTGAAGGTCATAGCCCTTGCTAGTCTGAAGATTTCTTCTGTTGATACATCGGGCGCCATTCTGACTCCGCCTATGGCGGGTCCCCGAGCAGTATTGTCAACTACAAGTATTCCCTTCAGCTTCGTCTTTGGATCATAAATGTAGAGTATTTTCTCGGGGCCTATCTCATCTGTATAGTGAAAGACCTCTTCTTGAGCACACATCAAACTTACCTCTCCAGAACCGTATGGTAATTTGGCTAACTATGATAAACTTTTTGTAGAATTTTCGCCAAAAAAGGAGCTAGCCAAAAAATCTGGGTCTCTGGGATACGAATTTCGGAAGAGTTAAGGGTTTGAAGGGTTTATCCTTGACTTTCTCTTTTGTCTCGCCTACGAATTCTTCAAGTTTCATCTTTCTGATCTTTCCATTTTTTCTGTCTCTTACTGGGAGAATACCTGAGTCGACCTCTCTCTGACCTATCACGATGATGTAGTTGATCCACTCCGTCTCGGCGGCCCTAACCTTCTTTTGCATCGTTAAAGGTCTGTCGTCTAGGTCAACCCTTATCTGATGTTGCTCTATCTCATCGGCTATTTTTTGAGCGTGTTCAAGGAAGTTGTCAGCTACGGGTATGACTCTCACTTGAGTCGGTGCGAGCCAGAGTGGCAGTATGGGTATCCCTCCCTTCTGTTGTTCCCGGAAAGCCTTTTCCAACATCGCATAGACGCATCGCTCGATCGCTCCGCTGGGGCTGCAATGCAGGATCAGGGGATGCTTTCTTTCACCTTTTTCGTCCACGTATGTTATGTCGTATCTCTCAGCGTTTTCGATGTCGATCTGGTCGGTTGAGAGGGCGGCGGCCTTGTTCATGTTGTCTACGAAGTTGAACTCCCATTTCGTGATGAAATAGAAGAACCTCTCTTCCCAGATCTCAATCAGCATGGGCTTTTCATTCATTTTTGCCAATGATGTGATGAAATCCTTGTTTTGTTCGTAGAAGTCCTTGGTGAATCTTATTGCCAGCTCATAATCATCGCTTCTCAGCTCTAGACCATCCTCCAATATTTCCTTGCACAACATGAATCTGGCGAGGAACTCTTTCTTCGCTTGGTCTAGGTCTCCGCATAACGCGTGGCAGTCGGGCATGGTGAACGTTCTGAGTCTTCTTAGCCCAGAAAGTTCTCCGCTCTTTTCCCTTCGGAAGCTGTATTTGGCTAACTCGTAGATCTTGAGTGGTAACTGACGATAGGAGATCTGCGTGTCATGAAGCATAAGGAATTGGCCGAAGCAGGCGCTGAATCTTAGGAAGAAGTCTCTTTCACCCGACTTCAGGAGATATTGTCTTGCGGGGAATCTGTTGAGATAGTCTGCTAGGCTTGGATGTTCAAAGTCGTACATGATTGGAGTTTCGACTTCCATGGCTCCGTATTCTATCACTTTCTGCGTGACGAAGTCTTCAAGGAGTGACTTGACCAAGCGTCCTTTCGGATACCACCTGAAATTCCCCGAGTCGCTACCGGATTCATAGTCAACGAGCCCCAACTTCTTCATGAGATTCACGTGGGGTGGGGCTTCCTGAACCGCTCTCGCCTTCTCGATTTCGTATCTCGCAAATTTCTCCAGAGTTGGGTGCTCTGCGAAGTCAAATTCCTCGACAGATGCCATTCTTCCGTCTGGCCACATGATAAACCAAGAGGACTTCAACTCCTCTTCCGCCTTCAGGGCCTCTGATACTTGCTCTGGCTCTTCAACATCCTTTGGCAGGATTAATCTGAACTGCTCTGCCAGAGGGTGCCCTTTTATTGAAATTGAGAATTTTTTACACCAGCCGAACGGTGTTCTGTAGGTTTCGATGCCAGCTTCTCTTGCCTCCTTCTCAATCGCCTTGATTACATTTAATGCATTGCCTGGCTTTGCTAGGTTGTTGCTCAGGTGGGCGTATGGATAGATGAGGATCTTGTTTACCTTTAGTTTTTCAAGGGACGCTTTGATTTCTTTCACTGCCTTCTCTGCGACGGCTTCGTTGTCTCCCCCTTCGACGCAAGTGAATAAGACAGCAAGTTCTTCGAGGCGATGTTTTTTTTCATCGCATTCCTCGGCCAGTTTGATCTCTCTTTTTATCGGCGTGTATTCTATGAAATTTGAATGAAGCTGAAGTATCCTCATTTTCAATTCCTCAGTTAGTCTCTAGCTCTATTCATAAAAAGAAACATTCTCAAATTAGCCTTGTGGAGTTCTCAGCCGCTGTATCTCCATTTCTTCAGCTTGCGTTCCGTTCTGGTTTTCCTTTTGTACTCCTTGTAATGATCCTTACAGAGGTATGCTCTTCTTGCCGTGCCTACCTTTAATCCTGCAGAGCTGGCCTCTTGATTTGAGAGGGAGCGTACAGCCTCTTTATCACATCCGACGACGCTACATTTTGCGCCCTTGGAAACTCGACCCAATGACGAACTCTCCAACCCTTATGTTAGGCGATTAATAACTTAAAAGTCCTTTTTCATAGATCCGAGACGCTCTCGGGTAGACATCTTTCTTTTCCCCAAATACTGCAGGTCCTATACCTTCGACTACAAAGGATGCTGCGGCAGATCCGACGCACATGCACCAAGCCGGATCTCTTCCTTTGCTGTGTTCAGCTAGAAAGGCTCCGATGAGGGCGTCACCAGCGCCTGTGAGGTCTCGAATAATCTTCGGCTTGCATGCTGGAATCTCATAAAATCTCTTTTCGTGAAGAAGTATGGACCCTCTTATGCCTTTGGTTACTATCACGGCTTTCACCCCATAATCATGAATTCTCTCCATCGCCAATCTCAGGTCAGTTAATCCTGTTACCATTCTGATCTCGTTTAAGGAGGATTTGTACAAGTCGATTTGTTCAAGGATGTGAGAGTCTTTCAGTTTCTTTAGTAGGGTGTTTCCATTCTCATCAAACTCCCTCACAAATCCTTGTGGGTCTAGGGACAGAGTTTCTGCTGATTTTCGCAGTTTATCGACAACGTAGGCTGACAGTTCATCGGCGATGGGTGCAACATGGATGACACTGGCTTGCAGAGAATCTGGTACATCTTCTGGAACGATGGGTGGGGCTCGACTTTGCAGTTTAAGCTGGCGCTCTTCGTTCTCATATTTCAAGGTGAAACTAGTGGTCAAAGCGCTTTTGATGCGCTGCAAGCCTGAGAGATCGATGCCATTAGCATTTAGCCACTCAATGTAGTCCTCAGAAAAGTCCTCTCCTACCTTAGAGATCACAGAAACCTTTGCACCTAGTTTTCTCGCCGCCAGGGATACATAGGTTGGAGAACCACCCAAAGTGTGTCTGGGAACAGCTATTTTAGGCGAAAGTATCAGATCAATCGCGAAGTGCCCAACGGTGACCAGATCGAACATATCTCTCTAGTTAACTTAAGGCACAGCGAATTAAATCTGTGCGCTTCCTATTGGTCAGCAATATGCGAGGAGTTATAAATTGCCATGCGAGAATATTTAGACTGATGGTGGATAGTTGTGCCGGTTAAGAGGAAAAGTCATGGAAGGTCCAAGGGCAGCAAGGGAAGGAGCACGCAGGTTCAGTGTTGCGGATGTGGTCAGCTTGTACCTCGAGATAAAGCCAAGAAGTCGACCCGTCGTGTCTCTGTTCTGAATCCGGTGTTGGCCAGAGAGCTTCGTGAGAAGGGCGCATATGTATCTAGCCGAAGTGAGACAAAATACTATTGCATATCATGCGCAGTCCATCGCGGCGTAGTGAAGGTCAGAGCAGAAAGCGAACGCAGAACAACTCGTAGACGAAGAAGATAATTATGAAGAAGGGAGCAACCCAGCAGACCCGTAGGGTCCTTACTTTCTAGGTTTTGACGCCCTAATGAAGTGAACTATGCGCTGAAGCACAGTCAGGCTTGTGAGGATTCCCAGAACGATTACAGCCAAGTTTAGCGCTTCCAAATAAATAACGGCAAGAAAACTGGCTGCAGCCAGTATTATCAGTCGCTCTGCACGCTCCGCTACACCAACAGCTTCCATCTCAACTCCCAAGGCCTCCGCCTTGGCTCGAGCGTAGCTCACCATAAGCGACCCTATCAGCGCAATAAAACCCCAGAAAGGGTCGCATAGTCCGCCAAGAATGATGCCACAAAGGATGATAGCGTCTGCATAGCGGTCGAGCATTGAATCCAAGAATTTGCCGAAGGTCGTGGCTTCTCCATAGATTCTTGCTATCACCCCGTCCAGTGCGTCGCAGAATCCTGAGATCAGCAGAAGGATCGGCGCTGTTATGAGGGAAAACTGGAGAAGACGCCATTTCCAGTAGATAATTCCTGAGATCACTGCAAAGACTATCCCGAGTGCACTGACGTGATTTGGGGTCAACCCTACGCGGTGAGCCATTCTTGCTTCTGTCATGATCCAGAGCTGAAACTTCTTCTTGAGTTTCGTGAGCATTCTTCTCTTCTCTAAGATTAAGTAGAGTCTATCTAAGGGTTTTGCGGTGACAATCTTATTAGAAGCCTGATTGGAATGGTTAATCGGGAGATTTGCATGATTAAAATAAAGCCATTGAAGATAGACGGCAAAACAGCTGTGGGCTTGAAGGTGGATTTGCCCAGCTCGCCGCCTCTTCTACTGGTGATAGGAGAAAAGGGATTTGTGATGTGCGGCTTCCTTAACATGGATGCGGCAGAGAAGCTTGACGTGACTGCGGCTATGGTGAGTGGTGTCAAAAGTTTTGAAGATGTACTTGAGGCAGGGGTTAAAGCTGTTACATCTGAAGCTCATAGAAAAGGGATAACACCAGGAATGAAGGGGAAGGATGCCATTGAACTTCTTCTCTAGCACCAGCTTTGCCGCCTTTACCTTGAAGGAAACTTTTAAATAGTTTTCTTCACGAAGTTGCATGAAGTGGTCGTAATGGGTGACTTCGTTCCACACTGTTGACTTCTTTGAGACCCATATCGTAGACCCTAGTTTTTCCATGACACAACAAGGAGAGAGGAAATAGTATGTCAGAGTTAGGAGTTACTGTCAGAAAATCTGAAGACTTCTCAGAGTGGTATACTCAAGTTATCCTGAAGTCTGAGTTGGCTGACTACGCGCCGATCAAGGGGTGCATCGTCTTCCGAGAGTATTCCTACGCTATTTGGGAAAAAATCCAAGACTTCTTTAACGAAAAGATAAAGGAAACCGGACACAAGAACGCATACTTTCCGCTGTTCATTCCTGAGAGCTTCCTGAGGAGAGAAGCGGAACACTTTGAAGGCTTCAACCCTGAAGTTGCTTGGATAACGATGGGCGGGAATAGCGAGCTAGAAGAAAGGCTCGCCGTGAGACCTACGTCTGAAACAATCATGTACACCATGTATAAGAAATGGATACGTGGTTGGAGAGACCTCCCCCTCAAGCTGAATCAGTGGTGTAATATTGTGAGATGGGAGACCGCGGCGACAAAGCCGTTTTTGAGGACAAGAGAGTTTCTCTGGCAGGAGGGTCATACTGCACACGCGACAAAGGAGGAAGCTGACAAGGAAGTCATGGATATTCTGAACATCTACAAGGACCTAGTAGAAAGTCAATTGGCCATTCCGGTGTTGGTTGGAATCAAGACTGAGAATGAGAAGTTCGCTGGAGCCCTCTACACAACCACTCTGGAGGCTTTGATGCCTGACGGAAAAGCATTACAGCTTGGGACGTCGCACAATTTGGGACAGAACTTCTCCAAGGTCTTTGACATCAAGTTCATCGGAGAGGATGAGGAGGAGCATTACGTTTGGCAGACATCGTGGGGCGTGTCCACACGATTAATCGGCGCGATGGTGATGGTTCACGGAGACGACAGAGGATTGGTGTTGCCTCCCAGAGAAGCGCTGTACCAGGTTGTGATAGTCCCCATACCTTACAAGCATGTTGAAAGGGACGTGATTCTGGAAAAGGCGCGAAAAGTTCTGGGCAAGTTACAGAAGAAGGGAATATCTGCCATCCTCGACGATAGAGAAGAATACACTCCCGGATGGAAATTCAACCATTGGGAGTTGAAGGGCGTGCCGATAAGAATTGAAATCGGTCCGAAAGATGTGAAGAAAGAACAAGTGATCGCTGCGCGAAGAGACACATTGGAAAAAGTTGCAGTTAAGGATGAAGGGCTGGCTGGCACGATAGAAGAGATGCTCGAAGAGACTCAAGAGAATCTTTTCAACCGCGCCAAGAAGTTTCTGAATGACAATATCACTACAGTGAAGACGTACGACGAGTTCAAAGAGGTTCTGGAGAAGAAGGGTGGATTCCTCAAAGCGTGTTGGTGTTCAGAGTCGACATGTGAAGAAAAGATAAAGGAAGAGACCGGAGCAACAATCAGACTAATTCCTTTCGAGAAGGAAAAAGTGTTTTCAAACTGCGTCTTCTGCGGCAAAAGAGCAGATCAAGTAGTGTTCTTTGCTAGGGCCTACTAGGTGTGCCCCGTATCCGTTGGTGAATCGGTCTTGCATTCAAGAAGTGGTGACCTTGGATAAGGAAGAGATTCG
>Ga0209636_10001195_pt1 | contig 25986 bp, 22 predicted proteins | sample DeeMarSWOR152_54_FD_187464 | JGI IMG/M metagenome (GOLD analysis project Ga0209636, IMG submission 187464) | Marine sediment microbial communities from White Oak River estuary, North Carolina - WOR-1-52-54 (SPAdes) (version 2) | ecosystem: Environmental > Aquatic > Marine > Intertidal zone >...
ATCCTGATTTCCAGAAGAATAGGAATAAAGTCGGAAAAGAGGAAGGCGTAGCCATCTGGGGATCCGTAGATCCACCTGCGAAACTGGGTATACGTGGAACGTACGTAGCGGTTGACTGGGATATTTGCACAGGTTGCGGCATATGTCTTGAGGTTTGTCCACTGAAGTTGTACGAGTGTGTGGAAACTTCTGGTCATCCAACTTCGGAGAAAAAGGCGTTTCCTGCCAGAGAATTAGATTGTGTACAATGCTATAGGTGTGAAACTAAGTGTCCTGTGCAAGCGATAAGAATCGTTTTTTCGGGGCCAGCTGGCCGGCTGGTCTATCTCGTAGCTTATTTATTTTTTGCGCAAACAATTGGAGGCATTATCTATGGGGTCTTATTTGGGCCTTCTTTAGGCCTCCAGACGCTCTTCTATGTGGGATGGGTAATCTTACCCGTTGCCTTGCTATTCTTCTTCTCCATAGTAATATACTTCAAAAGAGAGGGTAAGCCAGGAGAGGGAAAAAGCCTTATGGATACAACAGTTCTGGTTGACAGCGGAACCTACGCAATTGTCCGACATCCACAAGTTCTGGGCAGTATACTGTTAATGTCTGCCTCTATTCTAATTTCCCAATATTGGCTAAGTGCAGTTGTTGGCGTTCCAATAATAGTGTGTTTTTACTTAGCAGCGGTAAAGGAGGAAAAGGGTCTCATGGTGAAGTTTGGCGATGACTACAAACGCTACATGCAAAAGGTTCCAAGAATGAATTTTATGTTAGGCATAATTCGGCTACTACGGCGTAAGAAAGAACTAGAAGTTGATGAATAGAAAGGGAAATCATGTCACTTATACCAGAATTTGAGTTAGGCTTATGGAATGCTTGGATTCTTATACTTTCTTTCTTGTTATCGTTTATTGTCCTTGGTGTCCTTAGCGCGCGCGCTATCTTTGGGAAACACAAGCATATTCCAATGGAATAATACGCATCAAATCCCCAATTTTGGTATGCAGGCTAAGTAAGTTCTTCTCAATTCTTCTCGGTCTATATGGTGATAGAGGTCGATGGCTTCCTTTCGTTCGTCCCCTCTCAGTTCCTTGACGTATTCTCGCGGCATACCATTTCTGAGGAGCCATGTGGTGAACCAATGTCTGAAACAGTGCGGTCCAAAATGGTCTTCAAGCCGTGGAGACTCAGAGTCGTGGAAGCCTAGTCGTTTGGCATATTTAACTACTGCATTGTAAGCTCCATTTCGGCTGAACCTATCCAAAGTTGCATAACTTACGAACAATGCCCGTGTTCTAGGGTTGAGTTTCTCTCTAATCTTCAGCCATCTTCTCAATACGACCGCACCTTCATCGTCGAAAAAGACGAGTCGGTTGCTTCTTTTCGGTGTAGGCTTCAACATTATGGAATAGTCATTCCAGTCAATGTCATCCGTGTCAATTCTCAACAGTTCTCCTCTTCGCACTCCAGTTTTGGCTAATAATACAGCTAAGGCTTTATCTCTAGGATCAATGATGGAGTTGACGAGCTTGCTCATCTCTTCGATGGTTAGGAGCTTCCTTTGGGGATCATCGTAGCCTTTTTTATACATTTTGAGATACCTCTTTCTGAAAGGCAGAATTATGTTTTTGTTGGTGATTCCTTCAAAGACGAGGTAATCATAGAAAGCAGAAAGTGCAGAAAAATTATTCTCAACCGTCTTATGTCTTACACCTCTCTCATACTTTAAATATCCAAGAAAACCCTTCAACATCTGCATATCAACTTCAATTAAGTCATGATCGTTGAAGTAGTCAGCAAATATTCCTAGGCTAGACCTGTACCGTCTTATACTCTCGGTTGACATGCCTCTCAACCTACAGTCTGTGCAAAAGCTCTCTAAGAGCATGTAATGGTCTTGCAAGAGTTTTAACGTGGTTATTCTTTCCATTTCCATCCTCTACCGGCATATTCCACCAAGCCATAGCTCTCTAAAACTTCCAGTTGTTTGTTGACGGCTTTAACAAGATCCGTGTCGGAAGGTCCAATGCTAAGATGAGTCAGAATTTCGTCTCCAGAGTAAGAACCACCTTCTCGGAGAAGGCCAATTAGTTCCTTGTCAAATCTTCTGATACCCTTGAAATCAGCGTCTAAGAACGGTTTCGCCCTGTATCTCTTCAGCTCATTGTCCAAGTTGTCAACAAGCTGTTTCAGCAATCGGTTCTCTTTTCTCAGTTTCTTCATCTCTTCGTCGGCTTTACCTAACCTTTTGACAAGCTCTAGCCGAGTGAGATAAGCTTCTTCTCCTTCTTTTTTCCTAATCGAATCTTCAACTCTCTCCACCACAAACTTGGAAATAGAGGTGCTAGCTTTAGACGCCCGAGTTTTCCAGTCTTCAGCCATCTGTTGCGAAGGAAGATAGACGTAAATGGCCCTGTCTTTGATGGTTTCAGTTTTGCTTTTGTTTGGTTTAGGCATGGAACATCGTAATAATAATGATCAGAGAACTATTTGTAATTTACTAGTAAAATAGTGCGGGGGGTGGGATTTGAACCCACGGAGGCCTACGCCAGAGGATCTTAAGTCCTCCCCCTTATCTTAGGCTTTCTGGCCACCTATTTAGACCTGGCTCGGGTACCCCCGCATTAGCCAATAATTTTGAACATGTATTATGTAGTTAAAGTTTTTTCCATGTTACTATACTCTAAGTCGAAATTTGTGTTTCGCTAAGCCTTCTAAGCCTTCTAACATGGACGGGGTTCAATTTGGAACGCATTTAGACTCCAAGTTTTTCACAACTGGGGCAAGATGATTTTCTCTTTGTGGTAAGAAGCATCATAGACTCTTGAAGAATTCCCTAGAGCTTGAGATTTCAAATCGTATATAAAGAGACGCGCGTTAGATTTAGAATTCATAAACATTTTATCCATGGTGACTGGAACTCTGTACAAAGGGGCGTAATTGTGCGAAAATCAAAGCTTGGATGGTATGAGGATATTCTGGAAGTTCTGGTGAACAGGCCTTTAACTATTGATCAAGCAGCCTATGAACTTGATATGGACTGTACGATTCTTAGGAAACGTTTAGACTTTCTGATAAGAAATAGACTGGTTGAAGAACGAGAATCAGGCAAGACAATATCATATGCTATCACGGAAAAAGGTGTACGTGTGTTGAGGGCTCTCAATTTTCCAAAATACCTTGAAAAAATTACAAACAAAATAACGGTTATAGATGAGACGCTTCAGGTCCTACGGGAATTTGAAGATAGGAACAGAAAAAAGAGATCTTCTATGACCAAATAGATTATCTCACGAATACAAAATGACTTGGAATTCAACATAGCCTTGGAGAATACAGGCATTGCACAGAAAATACAACCCGACGTAACTTTGACACACATACCAATTATTTTCTCATCATGTGGCTTGAACACTAATTTTAAGGCTGATTATTGGAGTCTAGCACGCTGACGAGCACGTTTCGGAACGCGGCCCCAGCACAACAAATTTTCTTTTTTGAAAACAGAAATATGGAGACATAAGCCGTAGAGACTATGATTTGTTAATATCTACGGTATTCCTTTGTTCAGCAACATGATTCGAGAGTTACGAAATATCTGTGCAAGTTACCGAAAACATGTCTTCTCTACGGCTTCTATATGAAACTCTTTTTCAGCCAAAGCTGCTCGTCAAGCCAACACGGATCTCTAGTGTAGTTCTACATTAAACGCCAAGTTTTTATGTGCAGGCCTTTTATTTATTGCGGATGTCGGTTCGAGAATTTTTTGTAAGCCGTTATGAAGAATTAGGCTGGAAATATGAGGATGTTGAGCTGAAACAAGCCGTCCGAATGAACCTCATGAACGCTCGAAAAGCAGATGTTACAAAAAGATTGGAATCTTTGGGGATTGAGCTTGAAAAGATTCCCTTCCTTGAATGTGGTTATTGGATTCGTAAATCAGAATTCTCTGTCGGAGCAACATCAGAATACCTTTTGGGTTTGTACTCGATTCAGGAGGCAGCCGCCCAGATCCCAGCAACATTATTCACAAGACTAAAAGATAAAATAGTGCTAGACGCTTGTGCAGCTCCTGGAGGAAAAACTGTTCAGCTGGCCAATCTGATGCAGAACACAGGAGCAATAATTGCGGTAGACGTAAAAAAGCGAAGATTAATTGCGTTATCAAACCAGCTGGAACGATGTCGCGTAAGAAATGCGATTGTCTACCACATGGATGCGAGGCAAGCATCACAGCTAAAGATGAAGTTTGACAGAATTCTCCTAGATGTTCCATGTTCAGGCAATTTTGTAACAGACAAAGACTGGTTCAACAAAAGAACTATCAAAGATGTGGAGAAAAACTCGAAGCTTCAAAGACAAATATTAGCAGAAGCAGCTAAGGTCTTGAAGAATGATGGAGAAATGGTTTATGCAACATGCTCATTAGAACCCGAGGAAGATGAACTGAACATTGATTGGGCAGTAAAAAACCTCAACCTCCAAGTTGAAAAAATCAGCTGTTACGGAGAAAAAGCATCAACAAACATATTCGGGAGACAACTGGACAATTCAATAGAAAACTGCAGAAGAATCTGGCCTCGACGAACCCAAGGATTCTTCGTCTGTAAACTCAAAAAAAGTGCGTGCATGCAATGAAAAAGATAAATGATTTCGTAAGCCGGGTTGGAGCAAAAATCAACTTGGACAAGGATCTAACAGTGAAAAATCAGAACAGATACTTCCTTTTAAACAAAAATCTGAATAGGTTGATCTCGAAAGACTTCTTTTGCGCAGGAGTCTACCTTGGAAAAACCAAAAGCGGAAGGTTTTTTCCAAGCTTTAACTTGTTAACAATGGTTGCGGAAGGGAAGTCAAACAAGATAGTTGTTGATGAGAAGACGGCGTGGCTCTTCATCTGCGGAAGAGACGTATTCAAACAAGGAATAATAAATGTGAAAGGTTCAAAGAGAAAAGGTGATTGCGCATTAATCATAAATCGGCACGGCGAATGCTTAGGCTTTGGCAAAATCTTATGCAATTTGGATAGAGAAATTGAAGGAGTTGTCGTGAAGAACATTTCAGACATAGGGGACTTCTTAAGAAGAGAGAAGCATCAAACTTGAGGTTACGTTTTGACTTTTATCGTTTCCACCATGTTTTCTATTTTCACGGTTTCTTGCTTTCTTCTCTTCAGGTTTCGAATCACAACCGCTTCTTCTTTCAGTTCTCTCTCTCCCACGATTACCGCATAGTCCATCATTCTCCTGTCCGCATCCTCCAATGCTTTGGTTACCTTTCGTCCCATAACCTCAACTTCAACTGGTATACCATCATCTCTGAGCATCCGCGAAATCTTTAACGCTTCCCCTCTTAACGCTTCTTTGATCGGAATAACCATGACCTTTTTTTCCTCCTCTGTTCTTGGTCGAGCTTTTTGCTTCTGCATTGCCATCATTATTCTATCTATTCCATGAGCAACACCCACAGCAGCTGTCGATTCACCTCCAAACAACTCAATTAGTTTGTCGTACCTCCCGCCGCCGCCCAACGCTATGTTCATCTCTGGAACGTACACCTCAAAAACCATCCCAGTGTAATATTCGAGTCCTCTTGCAAAGCCAGCCTCAACAACCATGTTGATTTTCTCCCCGCTTTCTGAAACAAGCTTGAGAATTTCGTGAAGGTTCCTCACAGCGTCAACAGCACTTTCATAATCTTCCACATGCTTTTTCATGGTCTTTAAAACCTCGAAGACTTTGTCTCCTTTGATTCTCACCAGTTTTTGAAGAGTTGCTAAACACTTTTTGGACGCCTCAGCCTCTTCCACCAGCCCGAGAGAATCATTGTATTGTTTCTTGTCCATTAACTGCATAATTTCGTTTTGACCTTTCTCTTCAATTTTTTCTTGACGCAATATTCCCCTCAAAACTCCAACATGCCCAACCTTAAAAATACAGTTTCTTAACCGCGCAGCCTTCATCAGGCTGTTTGTCACCATTATTATTTCAGCATCAGCTTCAGGCTTGCTTGAACCCATCAACTCATAATTCGACTGCCAAAACTCCCTGAAGCGACCTTGCTGCGGCTCGTCATATCTGTAGAGACTTCCTACACAAAAAAGCCTTAGAGGCTTAGGCTCGTTTTTTAAAGTTGTTGCGACCAGTCTCGCCACGGAAGCCGTAAACTCTGGGCGTAAGGCAACCCTGCGTCCACCCAAATCCTTAAAGGCGTACATTCGGGAGCGAATCTCTTCGCCTGCCTTTGCAGCCAGAAGCTTGTAAGATTCCAAAACAGGTGTTATTACCTCTCCATATCCGTAAAGTTGAGCTATTCTTCTAGCCTCGCTTTCGATGTATTTCATCATTTCCGTTTCTTCAGGTAGAAAATCCCTCATTCCGCGAACTCTTTTGAAACCGGGCAATTTAGTCACACCATTATTTTAGGGTTAACTGTGAAACAGAGTAGTAAACTGTTTCTCCTCTGCGGTTCATAGCAGCTAAAATCAACTGTTTTTTAAGGCTTTGGCAATGTCTCAAAACGCGAGTTAAGTCTTCCAGCGGTATAGGCTTTCCCTCCTGTATGCTCAAGATCAAGTATTTTGCTGTTTCTTCGCCGTATTCTCCGCGCTTATAAACTCGAAAGTCTACGCCCAAGCCGAAGCCTTCTCGAACAACGTACCCGCGGCTTCTTAAATCACGATAAGTCAAATACTTGGACCAAGCGTTTTCGTCATTGCTTTTGTAACATTGCAAAAGTTTTTGGAAGTCAACTTTTTTGCCTTTTCCGTCTTTGATCTCAAGCATTCCTTTATCTAGAAGATGTAGGGCTTCATAAAATGTAAACAAGAAACCATCATTTTCTGCTACGCCGTATCCTCTTGAGGAAAACTCGTTCGCACTCTGTTCTTTAGGAATTCTCACGCCTTTTTCGACAAGTAAGCCCTTAATCTTCGTTTCTGAACGGGTTGCTGTCTTCTCCCTACCTTTGCCCATGTGACTCCTCAACCAACATGAGTTAACGCTCTTTCTATAAGATGTTCGTCTAATATAATAACTCATTGATGTATGGTTTCAACACGTTCTTGAGATAATCGATGTATTCGGAGACATAGTTCTACACACAGAAATATTAGCTTCCTTATAAATCATGTCTGTTAAATATAATCGATTAGCGCGCGCGGCATCATTGCCAATCAAAATTACTTCTCTAATTCAAAGATTAGGTTAAGGGTCACCAAACAAATGGTCTCCAACAAAGAAGGGTATGTAGTTTTCTTGATCTTTAATCTGCAGAGCCACTGTGTAATTTAGTGTGTAAGTGTAATTCCATGTAAGTGTAAATTCACCCTCTTTTATGTGATCTTCTGTGTGATCTTCTGTTACATTCCACACGTCGAGTTGTGGCATAATCATAATCCCGATCTCATACTTTCCTCTTGATGGAAGAATCGCCAAGTAAGTGCCGTTATTTGCTATACTAATGGATCCTATCGACTCCAAAGCAACTACAGAGCTTATGGTTTCGTTGGATGTAAAAGAATCATTCCATATGTCCGGAACCAGCCAGCGCCATATGAACGGGCACAGAGAACCACAAGATTCATCGAGAAATTGAAAAGAAATTTTGATTTCCAAGGTTGAGTTGTCGAGTAAACTGTAGATAGAACATATATTGATCCAAAAATGGGTTGTGACTGTGGCGTTTTTCGCGTATTCGTATGTCAACACAGCATTTTCCAAACCGAGCACCTCCTGCAAAATGTCTTGCACCAGTTCACGCTCTTCTTTAAGGCTCAGAAACTGGGCGGATAGCTGGTTTAAAGTTTGATACTGGACGTAGCATAGGGAAGATAACAAGATTAGTCCAAGCATCGACATCGCCAATACAACCTTCCATCTCTTGGACGGCAACCGAGTTTGCAACGGGGTCTTCGGTGGTTCTTCAACATGATTCATCATCGAAACAGCCGCTTCACCTAGTGATGACAAGGCGTATTTGCCGTCTTCAATCTTCGTAAGAAGGGTTCCCAAACTTTCAAGATGATAAGTCATGTGAGAACTCTCTATTCTGAAATCTTCTTGCATCTCAGAAAAACTCCGAGGTCCCTCAGAAAGCATCCTAAGAATCTTACGACGTAACGGATGCTTTAGAGACCTGAAAACTATCGAGTACGTTTCATCTTCAGGATTCGACATTATCCCTTCAATAAAGAGCGCGCGCGGTCAAACTAAAGTCTTTTCGTAAAGAAACTTTTACCAAGAATAACCAAGACTCCAACCGATATCAGTAGCGCGCGCAACAGATAGAAGTCACCTAAAAAAACACTTGAACGGACGAAAAGAGCTTAAGTTAGTAATATAAGATGTTCGTTTAAGATAATAGGTAAGGGATGAATGGTTTTAACACGTTTTTGAAATACTATTAGCGAGCGCGCGCGCTAACCTTACAATTATCTATGTATTGGCTTTAAACTTGACGAAATCTTCCCTATGCAAGACACCATCTTCACAGATGATGGCAGTCACATATTCCAGTGGAGTTACGTCAAAAGCCGGATTCAGGACGTTTACTCCTTCAGGAGTAATCCTCTGAGAACCTATGTGCGTGACTTCTTCTTGTTGTCTTTCCTCAATAGTGACGTCTGTTGACGCGTTTGTCAAGTCGAATGTGGATTTGGGAGCCGCTACATAAAATGGGATGCTGTGCTCTTTGGCCAAAACTGCTATGGTATATGTTCCCACCTTGTTTATTACCGCGTCTCGCACTATTCTGTCAGCTCCAACTATGACTTTGCTGATCAAACGCCTGTACATTACGTAGCCAACCATACTGTCCGTAATCAAGGTCACGGGTATGCCTTCACGTCTAAGCTCATAGGCTGTTAGCTTTGCTCCTTGCAGTTTCGGCCGCGTCTCAGTTGCAACAACCTTGATGTTTTTCTTCTGCTCCCAAGCAGCCCTTATCACGCCTAAAGCAGTGCCATACTCAACAGTTGCCAAGGCACCGGCATTACAATGTGTCAACACAACATCTCCATCATGAATGAGTTCAGCACCATGCCTGCCCATTAGACGATTGGCTGTCGCGTCTTCGTCAGCAATTTTCTTAGCCTCCTCAACAACAAAAGCAACTGAATCCTTAATACTCCCAGAAAAACCTCTTGCTTTGTCAAGAATCCTATCTATCGCCCAGAAAAGATTAACAGCCGTCGGCCTTGTCCTCTTCAAAACTTTTGCCCCGCTCTCCAACTCATCGATTAGTTTCTCCTTTTTTTCCGCTTTGGAGTGATAAGCCGCCAAGGCCAACGCGAAGGCTGCAGCCGCGCCTAAAAGCGGTGCCCCCCTTATTTTCATCGTTTTTATCGCCTCAGCCACCTCTCTGCAGTTTTTCATCTCGAAAAACACAGTCTCGTGTGGCAGTCTCGCTTGGTCTATCGTCAAAACCGTTCCATCGCGCCACTCTATCGTTCGCATGACGTAAGCCTCGGTAAACCGTTTATGCAGCAAATCGGTATAAAACTTTGTTAGAAAGTGAAAGATCATGAAACGGGAAAGCCTAAGAGCTCTCGTTCAAAACTTTGGACGTAAGTATTCTAAAATTTTAGGCATAAATCTGAAGGATGAAACAGACGAGGAGACCTTCAAATGGTTTCTCGCGTCTATCCTTTTCGGTGCACCAATAACCGAAACTTCAGTCATTAAAACCTACAAGTGCCTCCAAAAATACGATGTTTTGACGCCTACAAGAATACTTCAAGCTGGATGGGATGAGCTAGTTAGAATACTTGACGAGGGCACTTACACACGTTACGATTTCAAAACCGCGGACAAGCTTTTGGAAGTCATGCGAAACCTCACTGAAGATTACGGCGGAAGCCTCAACCTTCTCCGCAGTAAGGCTTCTGACCCAAAGGATTTGGAAAAGAGGGTGAAAAACTTGGGAAAGGGCGTAGGCGACGTGACTGTAAGCATTTTCCTGAGAGAACTACGCGAAATTTGGGAGAAAGCCAAGCCAGAACCGACGAGTTTAGTCGTCATTGCCGCCAAAAATCTTGGAATAGTAAGGAAAGAAACTGTTGAAAGCTATCTGGAACAGCTAGAGGGCTTTTGGGCTAAAAACAAGGTTGCTGAGAAATCCTTCATTAATTTCGAAACAGCCTTGCTTAGACTGGGCAAAGATTTTTGTAGAAAGAGAAAATGCGCTATATGCCTTGTTAAAAGTGATTGCCTAAATCCTAAGGCGCCTTAATGCAGGTGATGGAGATGCCTTCCGCACGCCCCCTTTTTTATGTTTTTGTCTGTTTCAAGCTTATTTTCGTTAACAGAGCTAAAAAAAGACTTTCCGAGCTTAATTTTCACGCGTATGATACTACGACCATTGTGGCCTATTCACTGTGGAAAGGCAATAGCCACGGGTTAATAGAGACTCGGCACCATTCAGGTTTTGATGCGTGTTTAATCTACATGTTTTGCAACGTATTTTTTATGTTCTGAAACTGTGGTCACAGGCCTGACTGCCAAGGCTGGGTGAAGAAACCTATTAAGGCGTCTAATTGCAACGCATATCAATCGGCCCCGAGAACCGATGCTCTTCAGGGCCGTAAGACAGAAATGTAGAAAGTTCGGCTTAGAAGTAGTAGCGAATAAAAACCACAGAAACACGCACTCTACTTCTACGCTTTTGCCCAGCGACATGTCCAATAGCTTAACAAGCACATAATCGGAATCTGGAATTTCACCATGCTGATTTGAGTACCATAAAACTTTTTCTTTTGATACTCAAAAATTGTAAGAGGTAGCGCGCGCAGTCGGTTTTTTACAAAACTGGTTGATCAGCTTTCTCCTTTGATCCAGCCTTTGATCCCTAATCCTTTTCCACGCTCGCGTTTTTTCCTTCCGTTTGTTACAGAGCGAAATGTGATTCCCCAACAACTGAAGTTGTGATGGTACGGCTCTTGTAGAAGATGAGTGAACCATAATTCACCATATGCCAGGAATCCTATTATTTGGGTTGATGACAGTGCCTCTTTTAGAATTTCAGCTTCAGTCTTTGACTTACATCCAGCCATTATCTCAGCCAATCTCCGAGAAATACAGGAAACGAGGAGGGTGACGTCTCTCTCGTCGAAACCACGATTTTCTCTTAGCATATTATATACATTGCGTGCTCCCTTTTGGACCCTTGCACAATCGATTTCGGCAACGTAGCCCTTCATGGAAGCCTCGACACTCCTAACTGGACGGGTGAGTTCAAAAACTTTCTTGGAGGTCGCTCTTACAGGAAGCACAGGAGCATAGTTTCCAAAAGGAAGCGCAAAACCGTATTTGCCCACGGCTGGATGTACTGGTAACCCTTCAAATTCAGAAACACATTCAAACAGCTCCTTTTCGTCAATTATCGGCCTTCCTTGTTCACGGGAAATTCTGGCTTCGTTCTCGTAAATTATCTTGGCAAATAGTTCCCGGGGATCCTTGTTGCCAATACGTTTGAGGTGCATGAACTTTGGTTCTGCTTCACGATCAAAATGAAAGACATAGGATCTTCCAACTTTCTTGGTAGGTGATACATCGCTACCAATGGAAGGCTCATGTAGATGAGGGATTAAGGCGCATACGGCCTCGTTATTAAGGATTTTGAATCCCGATTGTTCACCAAGCTTCCCATAGAATTGACGAAAAAGTCTAGCGATCAATCCATCACCAGAGCTTCCACCAATTACGTTGATTATCCTTGTCTCGCGCGAACTACCCATAAAATTCGCTATTCCTTCAGCTAAGAAATGTTCAAATCCTTTTCTTCCCAGACCCTGCAAGCTCCCCCCAACTGGTCCTTGCGTCAATACAAAGAGCGTCTTACTCTTCTGAACATGCTCTTTGAGATCTGTATTCTGATTCAAGTCAATCCATGCATCATGAGCCATCTCTCTCCCTTGTTCTATTGCTTCTTCCTTTGTTCCAAACCCCCAAGTTCGTCCCACACCAATAGGAAGATTAGTAACCAAAGCCAAAAGAGATAAACCGTTGTACCCAATTCCAGAAAGTTCTTTCAACTCAAGGTCTTCGTTTTCTATCTCACCAGCGGTGGTATGACCGATCAAGCGAAGCTGGTTCGCCGCAGTATATCCCCTAAATCTTTTCTCTATAACTCTCAGAATTCTTTCACATGTGAGTCTGTCTTTCTCCTCTGGTTCGCCTCTGTAACTCAAATAGAGAATTAGGAGCTTTACATCTTTCAGATCATAACCGCCGTTTGAAATGTCTTTTTCGAGTTTGTCAAGAACTGCCTCTGCTAACTTCTGGGCTTCCTCTGGGCTATTTCTCCTCCTTAGCTCTGTCTCCTTATTTTGATCAGTTTCCAATTCGCTTTTGGTGTGCGCATGAGCTGCAAAGCCTAAGAAGTAATCACTAACCATGATTAAATCAGCTCATGATAATAACCGAGCGTAAAAAGTAAAAGCTTTTGGTTTTGCAAAAGGTTTTGCAACATAGATTTTTGCGAAACTATGTTGCTATGAACATTATGCTTACTGCGCGCGCTATTTTCTTAAGGCGCTCAGATCCTACCCCTACCCCCTATTTTCTGATAAGCCCTTTTCAAGCTTATTTTTAACAACAGACTTTAAATAATGCTTATCTCACGTCACTATTTGATGGAGATAGATGGAGAAAGATATTGAAGGATATAGAAAGGTGCTTGAAGATGCCCTTAACAGACTGTGTGAGCTTTAAAGCCGTCATTCAACGGAACCGGAGGATACAGATTCCAGTTTTGATCAGATGGCGGTTCAAACTGGAGCCTGGCGAAATATTCAAGGTGGATCTCCGCGTCGGCTACCCTCATGAAGAGTTTTATGCTCGCATGAGCAAAGACGGCCGCTTGACGGTTCCGAAGGTGATAGCCGAGGAGTTCCTAGAGGACCCTGAAGAAGACAGCTTAAGCGGTTACACCGCGGAGGTTACGTTGTGTCCTATCTGGGAGGAAGATGAGTAGGCATCTGGGCTTCCCGCGGTTATGACGCTACTTCGTAAAGTTGCTGTGTGCTTCTCTGAAAGAGATCCTTTTCGGTGGAAAAATAGAGGGCGGGTAGGCCGTATTGGCTGAAATTTCACGCAATAAAATGATTCTTTCGCGTGTACAGAAGCCTCAAGTAGGGACCATTGGAGTGTGATGGCTGACGTATTCTTTGAGCAAACGCGTGAGGGAGCATATTTGGAGCCTAATAACACAGCTATGTTGAAAAAGACCTTTTTTCCAAAAATAAAATAGATAGGCAAAAAAGCGCGTGTATTGCGACCTGATGGATCCTGAAAGCGTCAAGGACGGTTTAGCACGCCTCGACAAAACCGCCCTATATGCGTCTGGACAAGACGCTTTTCAGCGAGCCAAGCGACGAATTTCACTTTGCAACCGCCAGAACACTTGAGTGAGCTGGTAAACTTATTGAAGTAGGCTTTGAATACGTCTGTCACCATGAAGACGTAATGCTGTTTCGCAAACGCAAGTGAAAACATATGTTAATACGCTGAAAAAATGTTAAGGTGCTTTAACGTAAGTGATAACTTCTACTGGACAACGGTCAGAAAGCTTCAGTTTCTTCTTCCACTCATCTCCAACCGATATGAGCGAGAAAACTCCTGAAATTTCAGCCTTCGTTTTTCGAACTAGATGGACCAGCGCAGCTTGAGTCTCTCCTGTTTTAATCATATCGTCAACAATTAAGACGCTGTCCCGTCTTTTAACAGCATCTTTTGGAATGTAAAGCGTCATAGTTACGCCCGAATCCTTGAGTGCATAAGTCTCTTCTAGAAAAGCCTTAACTCCTACCTCCTTGCTTCTCTTCGCTAATACAAGATTAACTCCCAAGGCGTTGGCAACCATTGTAGCCAAAGGAATGCCGTCAACAGCCGCCGTCAAAACCTTTGTCACACGTTTCCCAGCAAAACAGGCAAGCGCCCTGTTGGCTGCTTGCTGAAGAACGTTAAAATCACCTATAATCTCCGTGTTATCAAAATAGCCTTCATCATCAAACTTTATTCTGCTGCGAAGCTCCCTCTCCAAACCAACAAGTTTCGTAAGCACCTTCCAAAGCTGCTTCGCCCGAGCTGTATTCGGCAAAACATGCCCTTTTGCATATCTACTTAAAACGGTAACTGGCAGACCTGTCTTAGATGACAACTCACGATATGTTATGTTTCTCTTATACTTCGCGGTTCTAAGCAGTTCAATAGTCATTAGCCGAAGTTTTAACTCCTCCGCATGGGTACTCATAATTATCCCTTATACACTGACAAATCAAATCTCAAAGCATTTAGCATTTATTATTGCTTTACCAATTTATAATTTCCGTTCGCAAATCGAATATCTTTCGAACCTCAAGCAAAAGCAACCTTAAAGTTACCATGGATATCGTGTCAAAGAAACTTGACATAACCCTTGGCGATAATTCTGGATTGTGCAAAACTTTGATTCCTACTTTCAGAAATTGTATATCGAAAAAACGTGGAAATAGAGACTTAACCCAGACTTTCTGATACACCTTCACTTGCTCTCCATGAGTCAAAATCCAGCCTTAACTTAACAAAAGTTTAGGTTAAAATAGAATAAGATTTTCTCACCAACAAGAAGATGTAACAAAGGCTTTAAAATTCCAAGCCCAAGCAGCGCGCGGCTAGCTATCCCTCGAAAATCTGCTTTGGTTTATATGTTTGTAGACTTGGAGATTACGGCTACCTATCCTGCTGACGCCATTGGGTCAACAGGCGTCCTTTTAAGCAGGTATCTTGGTAAGTTTCTCCGTTGATTTTTCTTCCATTTTTTCTACGTATTTGATGTCAGTTGCGAACCATGATAATGTTAATATTAGTATCCCTGATATGGAGCATGCCAAAAAAAGGTCAGCTGTTCCTGTGAGTCCTACGACTGCTCCTGAAAGAATCATACCGAAAGGTTGTGCAGCAGAAGACAGTGCCATATCAACTGAATTCACTCTTCCTTGCATTTCTAAAGGAACAACAGTTTGAACTATTGTAAGATATGACACATTGATTATTGGGATGCCAAAAGCCATTACTAACGCACCTAAAGCCATAAACCAAAATAACCCTGTAGGAGTCAGAGCCACAATAGCATAACCTAAGAACAAGATGTATGAAAACGACAAAATCACAACCATTTTCTTTTTGAACCCTTTAATCACGGACATCAAAAGTCCTCCAGCAAGCATTCCTCCCTGAAAAGACGCCATAAGAAGTGCCAGTTCCGATGCTCCACCTAAATGATCAAACTTCACATAATAAGCACCTAGAGTCGGTACAGGTACGATCAAAAAGTTCAAAGCGGTCGCAAGTACAAGGAATGGAAGAAGCCCTCGCGTATTCTTGATGAAGCCAAAGCCCTCAGCAAAATCTTCCCTGAAAGAAGCCTTCTCTTCTCCCTTTCTCACAGAGGGTATTTGAATTACTAACAGAGGCACCAACGCCGCTAGAAAAGTCACAACATCAATCCAAAGAATCTGAAAGATTTCCAAGAACCCTAACAAAAGAGCTGCCACAACCGGACCGATCAAAGTTACCGCACCGTTAAAAAGATAATTCAACCCATTCATACGGCTCAATCTCTCCTTAGGAACCATTGAAGGAGTGATAGCTGACACTGCAGGTCTGTGAAAGGCTTGCAATACACCTCTCACAGTTAACAACGCTAACACATGCCAAACTGAAACAAGACCAAAAACAAACAGAAAAATGAGCATTACAGTGGCCAGGGCCTGTAAGAAATCTACAACACCAACAAGTCCTCTTCGACTCCATCTGTCCACAAACACTCCCGCAAAAGGAGACAAAAGTATCATAGGAGCAAGACCCAAGAGTGAAGCAAGAGACAAGAAAAGGGCACTTCCAGTTTCCAAAGTTATCCACCAAATTATTACGAATTGGGCAATGGACGATCCTAACAACGAGACCAGTTGTCCTGACAAGAAAAACAGATAACTCCTGAATGTTCCATAGTCCGGTTGCATTTTCATGTTTTCCCCACGCCTATCCACTACATTCGTATTATGATGACTTAAAAGGGAGACTCACGTTGTGTAGCCACAATTTGTTACCATATTATGCCGCGTGCGCTTTACTAAGTGATGACGAAAAGCTCGCTTTCGGGTATGCGGACGATCTTCCAAGCTAGTTTGCGAACTTCGTCATCTGATAGCCTTTTCTGCAAAAGCTGAGATTTTAGTTTTTCAAACGTTGACTTGTTCAAGGCAATGATTATTTCTTGTTCATCTTCTTTCCTTTTGAACTTTGCGTGAATACTGGAGGAATTCTTGAGGGAGAGTTTTTGGTTGCCTACAGTGCACTGTGTGCTAATTTGAAGTCCGTCTATGATGCAAGAGAAAGGAACACGAAGCGGTAATGAGGCTGTTACTGCCAATGATTTTCTGTTTGTTGGACCTATTCGATCCAGTCCAACGAGCCCCATCCTGACGCCTATAGCCAAAAACGGGCCCAGATGCCCATGCAATTCCGTAGCCTTCTTCAAAATCGATGTGATCTTTGGTGGTATGTTGCGTTTAGGAGTCATGGTATCCCTTCTTTTACTCCGTATTTGTTTGCGACTTCAACTTTTCTGGTTACACCTCTGACAACTAAGGCGTCCATTAGAGTTACGCCTATTATGCCTCCTATGACCCCGCCCACGGCATGCAATCCTGCCCAACCTAATATTCCGCCCCATCTTGTTAGAGCTTGTGCTGGCATGAAGAACAAGCCTATGAGTAAACCTGCAACAGCCGCTGAGAACACAGAGATTAAAACCATAACGGTTGAGCCTACAAGTCTCTTTTCAAATACGTGTTTATATCCGATGACGAACGTGAGAATGTCAAATACGATTGAGGCTGCGAAGAAGCCGAAGAAGTGGAGGGCTGTCGGTCTGACCAGCATGTTGATTATGAGCGCGATGAAGCCTACGAATGTTGCGGTTCCGAGTTTCCTTCCCCACCAGACTGCAAGGATCAAGGCTGAGAAACCGATAAGGTCACAGCAGAAGGGCAACTGAAACATCTGAAAGAAGGCAGGGGATACCGTCACGTTGAGAACTCCCCATAAAGCTGCGAAGATGCTTATTCCAGCTAAGTCACGGGTTCCGAAATAAGCCATGACCCCACTCCCTAAGTAACACTTTTCTATCAAAAAGTAACACCACTATTTAAGCCTTAACGCTGAAGAGATTATGCCACAAATCATGAATTTTATCGGCTGAGAAATCCAATAGGAGCAGTCAAACTTGTTGAGGATATTCTGTGACTATCGCGCCGAGATGGGAGAGAGTCAGGGCAGTTTTAGATGAAAAGTCATGAGGTTCTACTGGAGACTATCACAAGGAATCAAAGCGTATTTGAGTTTGAGAAAGCATTAGCCAACTGAGTTATGTGTTCTTAGGAACTTTTCAGCTTTTACTCTTGTGGCCTTTCTAGGGTTAGCTCGTTGTCTTTTGGCAAGCGAAACCATTTCTTCAGTATCACTGATTTGATCAATGTATTGACTGAAAGATAAGATGACTTTGCCTAATAGGATGTTCTTGCATTCTGAAGTTTTGTATTCTGTTTTTTCAACTCTCAGAAGTTCCTTTGTAATTTTGTCTTGAAGATGTGGCTTGGCTCTTGCGATTTTGCCTGAACTATCGATTACATGTCCAGCCGTAATCATACTCTCATCTGCAAGAAGATCAAAAAACTTGTTGAATATTTTATCAAACTTATTTTCTGTATCGACTGAAGATAGATTTCCAATGACGTCTATGGCTATCCATTTAAGGATTTTATTCTTACTGTTAAGAAGATTTGTGAAGAAATGCATTTTTGAATACAGCATCTCAGGATTTTCGGCGCTTATGATCCTCAGTACTTTTGCAGACTTGAATCTTGTTCGTGTATTTTCCGAAGATATTCCATTGAAGAGCTCAGGAAGCAAACGAGGATTCTTTATCACATTTTTCGCTACATCTTCGGCTTTGACTTCTTTTCTACTAAGCATATCTGAGATACTCAAATTTTCATTCCCCTCTATCAGACAAGTTTCTAACTTCATACTTTATGATTTGAATTAGATTTTATAAAGTTCAGTGCTCAGGATATTGATTCTACTGTTGAGGGGTAAATTTTTGTCTATTTTTTACCCCTCACTCTATTCTCTATTCCATCCTTCCTTATTCCTATTCTACTATGTTCTTCCTGTACCTTGTATGTATATGCTGAACCGACTATACACTTTTGAAAGGCCAGCAAACAGTAGTCCTTTCCCCGTTTCCCGTCGTCCATTAACGTCTCCGTTGGTTGTCCCCGTTTGTCCCGTCCGTGGTCGTTTGTGCCGTCGTTGGTTGTCCATTAGCCGTCCAAGTTGGTTGGTTGGATTAAAATTTAATCCCCAAACCCAAACTCCTTATATGATTGCCAAGCTTATTATCATGCTTGGTTTTGAATGGTATTCGTGTGTCCTACAAAAGGGGTTCGTGCATGCATGCATGCTGCACGCACGTAATTCTTAAATATTTGTAAATATATAGGTATTTACTGAATGTGTCGAAGGGATAAACTTGTTTGCTTCGCCACTTAGCAAAAAGCAAAAAATCATTTGGTCTTTAACAAGCAAGGGGCTTTCCGTGGCTAATGTTGCAGATAGGCTTAAGACCAGCAGGCAGTACGTCAACCAGACTAGACTAGCGGCAGAGGCTAAACTACTCAAGGCGCTGATGGAGGTTGCGCGGGTCAACGACCTCCAAGTGTCACAATTGCACCCGAAAGAAGCGTTACTCATTGGTTATCATCCAGCTCTCAAGCGCAAAGCCCTTGTCACCTACACCACAAGCCACGGAATTAAAGTGTGGTATTGGCACGATAACCCCGAAGAAGAAACCGACCAAGACTTCCTCAAACAGACCAGAGAGTATTTGCTTGACCTCGCCAAAGAAAGAGACTTAGAAATAGAAGACGCCGCAACACTTCATCCAGCGAAGCTGGCCCGTATAGTATTCCGTAAGCTGATTCCAGAGGCAGAATTATGAATCCAAAGAAATTCCTAGAAAATCACATTCGAGGTTGGCTGCCTAAAAAACCCGCTCTGCCGAGCCATCAAAGAATACAGGTAGCACGTGTCAAAAACCAAGAAGGGGCATCAATCAGACGCATGAAGTGGTTGGCAATATCACTCTATGTTGTGTTGCTTCTATTTACTTGGCTTGATTATTTCACGAAAATAACGGGCTACGCGACTTTGGAAGGTGCATTACTTTACACCATGATAGCTCCACTCTTGACTTTTGTGGGTTTCAGAATTTACAAAATAGAAAGCCTCAAATTCTGGCAATTAAGATGGACAATCTGCGGAGCACTCATTTTTGGCTTTATTATATATGGTGCCGTAAATTTTCTGTTATACCGTGTCCTTAGTCTTCCAGCTTGGATAGAGATGAATGGTCTACTCAGACTATTCTTGACCATGCCAGTCTCCTATGTAATAGGAACCTATCTGGGACATCGACTTGGTAAAAGAAGAGGATTTAGACCACTCTACGTTTAGCCTCAGCAAGATACACCCAAGCCTCACGTCATCCCCACACACCCTCATGATCGAAATAGGAGAAAGGCGCGCGCTCGATCTCGAGGCAGAATATATCCAATGCTTGCCAGAATAACGACGTTCTGTTTTGCTCTGCTTTTATCTAAATGGTAAGCGTCTATGCTCTTATCTCGATGAGCCAATTCTAAGTGTCTGTGCTATGGAGAAGCAGATCGATCGATATGGCGTCAATGCGCCTTTTTCTGAAAACTATGACTACCAGCAGTGTTACTATCATGAATAGTGGTAAGATGAAGAATATTGGAAGCTCTGGGATTATGACGACCTCCTTTGTTGAGTGGGTGTAGGTGAAGTATAGGTAGCTGTCATCTGCGTTGGAGCAGGGCAACAGAATGTATGGAACTTCTGTGCCATTGACGAACACGTGGTATGTGTCGTTCATCATGGCTGTTGGGAAGGAGACTCTACAGAAGCCTGTTGATCCCTGTTCGCCAGTCACTTTGAACTCTAGGAATATGACTTCTGGATGTTCAATCCAGATTGGGGCAACGAAATCTGATATCGAAGAGTTGGAAATTACAGTCACATTGCCGTAGTGTGGCACTAAAGGCGGCGTGAAATAAGTTACATTGAAACTGTTGAACATTCCCGCCAAGGGATATCTGTCTATATTGTCATAGTTGATGAAGTAGGAAGTATCCACTATTCCATCGGAGCCAGTTTCATTCTGATAAGAACCACTGTACAGATCCGGTCCAGTATTGTCACTCCAGTAGTTTCCGCCAGAAGGATAACCATTGTCAAAATAATTGCTTCCCCTAGGCGGAAACAACGCTTGATATGGCTTGTTATCGATGAAATTGTTGTGAAAGACTTTGTTTTCCTGACCAAAGTATCTACCGAGTGGCTCATACATCTGGATGCCGACGCTGCAGTCTGTAACGGTGTTGCCGCAGATGAGGTTGTATTTGCCTCCAACAATGATGCCGCCTATTTCCAACTGCGCCAGCTCTCGCGAATATTCCCATGGCCATGCAGGATAGTAGAAAATCAAGAGTTCTGGTCCATGCGATGGGCCTATTGCACTTGTGTTGCTCCCTGTCACTGCATTTTCTGAAATTGTGCTCTTACTTGTTCCAGCGAGGCATATTCCCAGCGGGTTTCTATCTAATGTGTTGTTTTTCACCGTGCTTTCGTCGCTTCTTATCGTTATGCCCACGCCATTTTCAACGAGCGTGTTATCTTCAATCGTCGTGTTTGAAGAGTAGAAACGGAAAAGCATTCCTGCATCAAAATCATACCAACTACAATCACTAATTACGATGCCGTAAACAGAGTTGGTTAAAGAACAATTCGCAATAATGGTATCGTTTGATGCTAGCAAGAAAACATTTTGGACGTTGTTCGACAAAACCAAGTTTTCGATTCGAATATTTGTCGAGTTTATCAGTGTCACATGCCCTGCGTTTGAAGGGACTTGTTTGTCATGCTGGTTTATCCAGAAGATGATCGGTTTTCCTTCTATCATGTTTGAAGCGTCAATGTCATTCATCAAGTCTGACCCGGAAGAGATGTGGCGTGCAATATCTGGGGAGACACCGAAGTTCATCTGACCACCGCTAATGTTGTTGTTCCTCATGGTCGTCAGTTTTGTAACATCATCCAGAAAGATGCCGTTCATGTTATCTTTCAATATGTTTCCGATGAGCGTGTTATTGACACTGCCAACCCCAACATAGATGCCATATGCATTATCAGTTATGTTGTTGTTGATTATCGAGGCATTGTTCGTGAAAAGAAGTAATATGCCTTGGATATTGTTCGACAGGTTGCAGCCGTTGATTGTGATGTTTGTGCAGTTGTTTAGCCAAATGTATCCTGCATCTGACGGAACTTGCTCGTTTGTTCGATTAACCATATAATAAATAGGTCTTCCATTGACGGTGTTGGAAGGGTCTACATCATTAACTATGCCAGTCTCAGATGGTGTGCCTGAGAAGAAGAGTCTCGTTTCTTCCCGCAAGATAAGTCCAAAGTTATACCGGTTGTCAGTCATGTTGTTATTCCTTAGAATGTTGTGGTTGGAATTGCCGTAGAAGTCGATGCCATGCCTATTATTCATGACAGTGTTGTTGATCAGCGTGTTATTGCCAGCAGTCCAAAGATGAATGCCAAACAAGGTGTTGTTCAGTACAATGTTATTAGATATCGTATTGTCCGCGCACCCACGTAGACTGAGACCGCCATAACGATTGTTCATAATGCGATTGCCTTCTATTCTATGACCAGTGAAGGCTGGGATAGCAACGGCAGACGTGTGCACTTGAATGCCGTATTCTCCGTTTCGTATCGTAAATCCAGTCACGTTGGAACTTGTGTTAAGCGATACAACGGCTCCTGTCCCACTTCCATCAATGATTGTGGTGTCTTTGCTCTCTCCTCTCAATGTCAAAGATTTCTCTACGACAAGATGTTCAAGGTATATTCCATTTTCGACAAAAATAGTATGTCCATCAAGAGTTTCAGTGGTGTCAACTGCCTCTTGAATTGTTGTGTAATTCAAGCCAGTATTGAGGTTATGGACTGGATAAGCATTAGGTGCTCCGACTTCGGCCTGACCGACTCTGACATTCAACAGACAATACAACAATACAAGCAAGCCAAGAACAATCTTCTTGCCCATTGCGCGGCGTTTTCTATATACGTTATACACTTTTTTCACAGTTTTATGATTTATACGCGCGCATCCGATCGATAGATCGGTTACCAGACAGATCAGTCGAATGCACGACGACTTCACCGTTGAAAACAACAGGTATTATTGGCTTGCATCGAGAGTCACAATAGAATGTCCGGACGTTGTTTCCGACAAAGAGTGTTAGTTCTGATGAGCCTGAAGAAAGGGCTTTGAATTCCATTTGGCACAAGCCCCCTGAACCGTTGAAGTTTCGCTGGTCTTTGCCCAAAAGGCAGCTGCCTATGAGCACCCACCCTTCATCGTTTTCTATCTTCAGCAATAGGTGGTCCCTAAACTCTGTACTATTATAGTCCATGAGAGCATCGCTTACTGTGTATCCATACGAAAACACATAATCAGGAGGAAGAGAAACGTCAAGGCACTGCAGAATTGCCTTGTCAAAAAACAGATAGACTTGCCAAGAATACATCTCCGTAACATTGGTAACACTGACTTGAACATTGAAGGTATCACCAACCTTCGTGACAACTTCTCGAGGAAACACGGTGAACGTCGCGAACGGATCTACGATAGGGTCAGGAGTGATGTTCAGCGTGGATTCCGCGTCCGCCGGTGCCTCAATTCTTAACTGAACTTCGGTTCGATGTATTGATAACACACTATGTGAGCCCATCAAGATCGCCTGGAGAATAAGAGTGCATAAGGCAAAGAATGCCATGATGGAAAAAACCAAACGTACAACACTCATTACTAATCCTCCTTGCTAAGTGTATGTCAGAAAGCAGATAAACATTGCGCATCGATCGATCAGAGGGTTTGTATTCCCTAATCTTCATGCTCAAGTCGCTGGTCTTCGCGCGGAAGAATTACTCATTGAATTAAACATTAGGATGCACCGAAACCCAAGAAAACGAGAGTTATGTCGACATGTATCTGCTGCCCTTGATCGCAGATATTGGTTTCGTGTTTGCATGCGAGGGGTAAGTTTAGCTCGCGCGTATAGATTTCATTGTTGAGGGGTAAGTTTTTGATACAATTTTACCCCTCGTATTTTGTTTGTTATGAGGGGTAAGTTTTCTTTGATTTTTTACTCCTCACTCATTTAGAGTGTATAGTCAATTTCGAATACACATATCTGTAATCGTATGTGTGGTTCCTTCCTTATTCCTTTTCCATTATGTCCTTCCTGTACCTTGTATGTGTGTGCTGAACCGACTATACACTTTTGAAAAGCCAGAAAATAGTAGTCCTTTAGCCGTCTACCGTCGTTTCCCCCGTTTCCCCCGTTTCTCCCCGTCCGTCGTTGTCCCCGTCGTCCGTTGGCTGGTTGTCCTTTTCCCCGTTGGTTATCCATAAACCAAGTTGGTTGGTTGGTTGGATTAAAATTTAATCCCCACACACATTGACTTGATATTTAGTTTATTTTCTAAACATGTTTTGTCTCATTTCTATATAAGGTAAATAAACCAGTATTCTCTTTCTTATTATTGGGGTTAGTGTTGGTCTCGTTAAGCCAACTCCAAGAAGTACCACCTAGAAACTTGGTTTTATTGGTTGGTCCTCCAGGGACCGCAAAGTCCGCTTTTTGTCAACAAGTAGCTCTTGATAGCTTAACGGTGGATAAGCCTGTAATCTTTGTCGTAACGGAGTATGGTCCGTCGCAGGCTGAGAATGCCTTGAAAGAGAGGGGATTAGAGAGGATTGAGCCGGGGCTGCTGAACTTCGTCAATGTTTATCATGAAACCGTTGGGCTGCCAGCCCCGGATCGTCCTGACACGCTCAGCGCACACTGTGAGGATCTTTCAAGCATCGGCATCGCGATCTCGAAGCTCCAAGAGAGTATAGAGAGGAAAGGTTTTCTACTCGTCTTCGACTCATTGACCTCTCCGTATCTGTTCTGTGGATCAGAGATTTTGAGGTTTATGAAGATGACTCTCTCGCGGTTCGCGGCTGAGGGAAACGCGGTATTGGCTTCCATAGACGAGGGCTGTGGCAAGGAGGAGGATCTCGTGGCGATGATGAGCCTTGCCAACGGCGTGATAAAGATGGAGACGAGGGATAGCAGACAGCTCCTGAACGTCGTGAAGCACCCAAAGCTGAAGCCGACAAGAATTGAAGCATCCCTAGAACCCGAACCGATAGGCTTGGAAGAGCGTGTCATCAATCCCGATGTGCTGGCACGATTCATTCGGGGAGATAAAGCAGTCATGAGAAGGGAGGTCGGGGACTTCGTGAACTTGTTCTGGCCGAACTTCGCTCACTGGAGCGGGATGCTCTGGGATCCGAAACGGTTCCCAATGATGGTGTACGAGATGAACAAGGAGGACAATCCCGCCATGTTCAAGCTGATGAAGGAGAATGAAGCGGTCAAGCGCGCCGTGATTCCCTGGCACAAGAGCCTCCTCCTCAGATTCATCCCGAAGAGCTTCAGCAAGGTCAAAGACATGAAGAAACTGGCGAAATATACGTCGTTTGGCATCCCGAAACATGAGCGCAGCGGCATCATGGAATACCTCGAAGATGTCTCTAAGACCGACGAACACTATGTCAGAATATACGAATCCTCCGAATGCTGGGGATTCGAAAACGTCGGCGCAACGATGGCTTTCTATCTTCCCCCTTTGATAGCAGGCTTTATAAAGGGATTTGGGAGCTTGCAAGGACTCGAGAGGGACTGGAATTGTGTTGAGACAAAGTGCATCGGGTTAGGGGACCCCTACTGTGAGTTCAAGTTGGTGCCTGGGGAAATCGATGAGTTGAAGGCTTCTTTGGAGAAGGACGTCTCGGTTATCGAAAGGATACACGAACGGTTGATGCACCATCTCATGGAGTTTTTGCTCCATGGAAAGCCGCTTTTGGAGAGGCCTAGGCTGGGAAGCTATGTGAACGTCCATAGGGTCTGTCACGCTATGGTTTTTCCTGCCTTGGCTGGCGAGAGGTATCGAATGGTGTTGGGGATGGGAGGAGCCAGGGCAGGGAAGCTGGTCGGGGAACGTCTGTTGGAAGCTGGGTTAAGTGAGGATGAGGCTGTGAAGCGTGTTCTAAATTTCCTAAACCAATGCAAAGTTGGAAAAGTTTCAGTGGGTGAAGCTATAAGAATAGTGGAGAACTGTGAGGCCGGTCAGATAAAGATATTCACGACGAAGATCAAGGGCCCTTCCTGTTTCTTCACCACAGGCTTCCTGAACGGCTTCTTCTCAGCTGTCAAGAACCAGCACGTCAAAGAAACAAGGTGCATTGTGATGGGTAATCCGTACTGCGAGTGGGAGTTCAGATAGATGGTTGGATAAGAATCGTGTCTCTTATTCCAGATTTTGAGTTAGGCTTATGGAACGCTTGGATTTTTTACCCCTCGTACTAGTAGTGTATAGTCTCGTAGTGTAGTTGGTTGGGGTAAAGTAGTAGTTTTTTTTAATTTGGTTGGTTGGTTGGATTAAAATTTAATTCCTTCCTTCCCAAGTGAGACAAGTTGTTCAGCCTTTAAGGACAAGACCATCTTTGAATGCATTGCCAACATGTTCGCCTACTGTCCAGTATTTCTCGTCTGGCATAGCTAGGATTATTGGATTCATCTTTTTGATGTCAGGTTTACCTTCCGTCAGGTATTTCTCTTCACCGTAAATGTTGGTTATTTCACCGAAAAAGACATAATCTACGGGTAGTTGTTTGTAAACATCAAAGAGTTTACATTCCAAACATAAAGGACAATCTTTTATCATAGGTGCAGTTTTTAGCTCGCCA
>Ga0209636_10001196_pt1 | contig 25965 bp, 20 predicted proteins | sample DeeMarSWOR152_54_FD_187464 | JGI IMG/M metagenome (GOLD analysis project Ga0209636, IMG submission 187464) | Marine sediment microbial communities from White Oak River estuary, North Carolina - WOR-1-52-54 (SPAdes) (version 2) | ecosystem: Environmental > Aquatic > Marine > Intertidal zone >...
ACGCTTAGTTTTTTCAACCAATGAATCGAAACGGATTTTATCAAAAACAGACCGTGAAAAAAGAACTTTACCATTATTAAATAAGGCAGCTGACACAGCCCAAGGACTGCTATCTTGTATTCCTAAAGCCATTAATTCAGCTTGGTTCCAATCAATTTTCCAGAAATCAACTGTATGACCTTGAAACAAAAACTCCCAAGGTAAATTGGACTCTTCCTGATTATCAACAATTGCAAACATATCGAGATCAGAATACTCATCATCAATTGCTTGAGCAGTTGATCCATAAAGAACAATAATGGCTATCTCATTGGGAAAACGTCTTACAGCTTGATCTTTGAGAAATCCTGCTAATTCTAATAATTTCATCTTGCTTTCACGTTTTAATTTCAACTCTATAACAGCTATAATTTTAAAAAAAGTGATTTGTAGTAATGAATACTTTCTTAATTTTGTGAATTAAGATTGAACTTCAGAAGAAAAGACTATTTTTCCTCCAACAATAGTATATTCTATCAGATTATCTTTTATCTGTGATGGGTCTATTTCTAGAGGAGACTTTGACATAATCACAAAATCTGCATATTTTCCTTCTGTTATACTACCCAATTTAGATTCCATGAATAGTGCTTGGGCGTTATTAATTGTATATGCTTGAATTGCCTCAATAATAGAAATTTTTACTTCGGTTGAGGGAAAACTAATTGCCTGTTGTATTCCATATAAGGGAGAAAGGGGCATATTATCCGAACCAAAATAGACTTTCATTCCGTTTTGAAGGATTATGGCAAATCGATTTAATTTCATAAAGCGTTCTTTTCCTAAACGATGTTCATAAAGTTCCCCTGGATATTCCCATTTAAGAAAATTAGGTTGCATAGAGAGAAGAATCCCTAATTTCTTAGCTTTCTGTATCTGATCATCAGTCACCATTTCAGCGTGTTCAATGCGATGTTGACGAAAGGAGGTATTTTTACCAGCTTCTTTAATTCCTTTCTCATAACAATTAAGGAGTTTATCTATAGCTAGATCGCCAATCGCATGAATACATAGTGTATAATCATTTTCCTCGGCAAATACTATTTGGGATATGAGTTCCTCTTCAGCTATAAACTGGTCTCCATTTCCTTCTGCATTTTGATAGGGATAAGACAAGAGCGCCGTATTTGCTCCAAGGGCACCGTCAAAAAACCCCTTAAAACCTGAAAATCGTACTTTAGAGGAACCCCAATTTTGTGAAAGCCCTAATCTCGCAAATTCGTCTAATAACTTGCGAGTTGGATTTAGAAAAATGCGGATCGGTAATTTTCCTACTATGTCAAGATTAAAATATGCTTGCATTATGTTTTTCTGACCCTCAGGTATAATTGTAAGATTATCTACTACAGCAGTTATACCTTTAGAAGCAGCGATAAAAGTAGATTTTTCTATGCTTTCTGGAATAAGATGCTTATAGTACTGTGAAAGATCTAACCAAACATCTTTCAAAACTCCCGTCGGTTTTCCAGAAGAATCTGTTTCAACGCCAGGATGAGATTTAGAAATTGGTAATTTCTCTAAGGCAAGTGAATTCACCACAACCAAATGTCCATCTTCTCTATGTGTATATAAGGGGTTTCGAGGACTAATAGTATCTAATGCTTCTCGTGTTAGAAATTCTTTTCGATCATGCCATTTTGACTCATCCCAATTCGAAGCAAAAACCCATTCTCCTGGTTTTCTTGTTTTTACTTCAGTTTCTAAATTTTTTATCACGTCCTCATAAGTTTTGAAGGGACCAAGATCAATAGAAATAACATGTGCTTCTTTCCATAAGTGTGTGTGAAGGTCAATGAAACCTGGGATGATAACTTCTCCTCTGGCATCCCAAGAAGAAATCGCTTTCTCCAAGATTTGTGATTTAAATTCTCCAACATAAACAAATTTATCGTCCTTAATTGCCAACATTTCAGCTGATTCTTTGTTTGGATCCATTGTGATAATATTAGTATTGTAGATTACCCAATCATAATATATATCAGACATTCGACCTCATTCTCCTTTTTTTAGGCGCTAAGAGTCATATTAAATGTGTTTTTCTTTTGACAAAGCTCAGATAAATGGACCTTGAAAAGACAAACATAGGATAAAAATTCCTGCGTCAGATCTTAATCAAGGGGTGTGTACACACTCATGATAGAACAAGCAATTGATGACCGAATTGTCGAACTTGACATGGGACAAGGTGGGAAAAAGATGGATATCTTATTAAACTTCATTACAGGGCGAATTAAAATCAAGAAGATTCCAAAAGGAGTTGGTGTCGAGTCTTTTGATGATGGTGCAATCATTCCTTTTGATGTGACTTCTACTGACTTAGTTGTTACTACCGATTCTTACACAGTTTCTCCTCTTTTCTTTCGAGGGGGTAATATCGGGACATTAGCCGCAGCAGGCACAATTAATGATTTATTAATGATGGGAGCAAAACCTATCGCTATTACCTTAGCACTAATTATCAAAGAGGGATTCAAGTTTTCTAGCTTGGGAATAATTGTTGATACAATTTCCGAAATTACCTCTCAATATAGCATTGGTATTATTGCAGGTGACACAAAAGTTTTACCTCAAAATATTATGGTAGAAGCGGAAATATTCATTAACACTACAGGGATTGGAGTGATTCCAATAGGAAAACGAATTATGGATAGCTCTGTTCACCCTGGTGACAAAATTATTGTTTCTGGTACTTTAGGAGATCATGGTTTTGCAATGCTAGTAAGTCGGGAAGGGATTGAACTTGAAACCAACCTTAGATCAGATGTGGCACCTTTAAACACAATGATCTTACCTATTCTCGAATATCGTATTCATGCCATGAAAGATCCTACACGAGGAGGATTAACTTCAGTACTAGCAGAATGGGCGGAAAAATCCTCCGTTTCTATTTGGATTGATGAAAGTCAAATACCTATTTCTGAAGAAGTTCGAATAGTGGCAGAAATCTTTGGTATAGATCCATTGAATGTATCCTGTGAAGGAAAAGCCATCATTGCTGTCCATCCTGATGATGCTGAAGTGGTTCTTCAAATATTGAAATCTTCTCCCCTAGGTCAAAATGCTGCAATAATTGGTGAAGCACAAAAAGAAAGAAAAGGCCAAATATTCATGAAAACGACCATTGGTGGACATAGGATTCTTGACAAACCAGTGGGAGAACCCATTCCCCGGGTATGTTGACTAGCTCAAATTATAGGCCAGATGTAGATGTCTTTTCTTTTTCCTCCAGTTTCCAAATCTCTTCCCACATTGCGAGTGTTTCCTTGGCTTCTTCTGGCTCCATTTTTGAAACAGCGTAACCAGTATGAATTAAAATCCAATCCCCCACACTAATCTTTTCAGGCATTAGTGCAATACTTACTTCACGACAGACTCCTTTTCCGAAATCAGCTATAACAAGATTATCGTCAATATATTTCTTGACTTGAGCAGGAATTGCTAAGCACATCTTGAGCTATTACATCCGTTTATTTAATCAGGTGAATGTTCTTCTTTTTATGATTTAAATTTTATTGTTTGATATTTTTATGACAAAATCAAGCTATTCTTGAGGTGAATCAAGAACATTGAGAATTGTAGGGACATCAATTTGTTCAAAATCTATCTTTAATGATCGAAGTAATGCACCGAGTAGAATTCCTGCGTACATTGGCAAATTGAGAAATGTTATCCAATCAATTAACTCCCAGGTTGTAATATCTAAGGATAAATTACTTACTCCTTTGATCACCAACCACAAAAAGCAAGTAATAAAAGTAAATCCTATGCAACATGTTCCTAAGAAGAATGTCAGTTGGGTTAATTCCAGAAGTTTAAGTTCTTCTCCTTCGAACTGGTCAAGTACGAGGTTGATTCGAACAATCGCTTGAATAAAAATGTAGAGAAGAGAAACAATCGCCATTAAGTATACTATAAGCTCTATATTCAGAGTAATGGTTAATAGGTAAATATCTGGTTTAATAGCAACAAGCGAGGCTGATCCAATGGCAGCACCAAAAATAGGTAATAAATATCGTTCGATTTCTCGTGAACGATTGAGAAATGCTGATAAATATGAGTTTCCAACCTCAAGAAAGAGTAACCAAACGACAATATTAGTGATCAGAAAAAATTGGAGCTGAACTGATTGGGGAAGAAGAACAGCTAAAAAAAGAAGAAAAAATATTAATGTGCTACAAAAAAACGTTATCGCAATGTGAAGCATGGTATTTTCTTCTTTTTGTCTATAATTGCTAAAGAATACAACGAAATTAAGAAAAGACAGACTAGCGTTAAGAAACAAGGGTATAGCTAATATAAAGATTTCTACCCAGCCAACCATTAATAATCCTCCTCCGTTTTTTCTTTATCGAGTCCTAACTCATGATATATCCTTGAAGCGTACTCTTTCGCCCATAATTCTGTTCTTTCCTCTAGAACTTTAGCAGCTAAGACACTAACTTTTAAGTTCAGAATTTTAGCATTTTTTTCCAGAATTTCTCTAGTTTTATGATTGATTCGTATGGATAAAACTGTTGTTCGGGGCATATGGAAATCTCTCATTTATGACAAAAGTAAACGTTGTACACGAGGAGTTATCAAGTCATCTATTAAATTTCGGTATGGATTTTACTACTTTAATGACCTTAATAGGAGGCTTCTAACGTATGACGGATCTTATTGTCAATGTAGAATCAGATAACAGTACATTAACGCCTTCCTTTACTAATCGTATTCTGATTTGGATTCTAGCTATCCGAGCACCCTTTTTTACAGCTTCAATCGTTCCCCTTGTTCTTGGAATGGCGATCGCTTGGTATGATACACAAGTATTTGACCTCTTTTTAGGCTTCTTAACCCTTCTTGCAGGGATCGCTATTCACGCTGGAACTAATTTAACAAATGATTATTTCGATCAACCCACAGATGATATAAATCAGAATTTTTCTCCTTTCAATGGGGGATCACGGATGATTCAGAATGAGGTTTTATTACCCCGTCAGATTCTTCTTGCCTCAATTATTTGCTATTTGGTAGGTATTGTGACCGCTGTTTTTATCATCATAAACACTGGAGGAATCTTATTATTATTCTTCCTAGGAACCGCTGTATTATTGGGTTTATTTTATACAGCTCTTCCTTTTCGACTAAGTTATCATGGACTAGGAGAAATTGCTGTTTTTGTTGGTTTTGGACCATTAGGAGTGCTAAGTGCTTATTATATTCAATTAGGGGATATTAACTGGACGCTAACCTTGATAGCTTCTGTTCCAATTGCTTTTTTAATCGCAATGGTTCTTTTCATTAATGAATTTCAGGATATTGAAGCAGATCAGGAATCAGGAAAGAGAACGCTCGCCGTTGTATTGGGAAAGACCTTAGCAGTTAGAATCTACATAATAGGTATGATTCTTGCTTATGTTTTCCTTCTTATAGGAATAATTAGTGCCATTTTCCCTATTTTCCTTTTATTACCTTTTGTTACTATACCATTAGCAGCTAAAGCCATTCTAATAGCAAAAAGAAATTATAAGCTTATAGAAGAGTTACAACCTGCTAATGCTACGACAATCCTTACTCATTTTACTTTCGGTATGATGATGGCTATAGCATTCTTTTTAGCATGAGTAATTCTTTACTCGAATAAATATCGAAGTGTTTTGTGTTCTATATGATCAGGAAACTCAGGAACCTCCCAAGTAAGGATAGTTACCTCATCAGCTCTTTCAATCGTTGCATTTTTAGCTAGACCACTCTGAGCAAAGGATTTCAATAAGTGAATTGCCGCTTGATTACCAATAATTAACTCAGTAACAAAGCGTGTAATACCTCGTTCAACAGCTCGTTTCGTAAGATACTCAAGGAAAAATCTCGCAAGTCCCTTGTTCCGATATTTTTCATGGACAAGCAAAGAAATCTCTGCAGTTTGATTATCATATAAGATGTAAAAATGACCTGTCCCGATTATCTGTTCAGTAGATATTGGGCCTAGAAAAGCAGCTATCCCCATATCACGAGAAAAATCAATATTTGCTTCTTTTTGCGCTTTTTCATGGGGTAAGGCTCTAATTGCGCTAAAATATCTTGAATATCTACTTTGATCGGACAGAGAATAAAAGAATGTTCTCAGTTTGTCTTCATCACTAGTTAAGATTGGTCTGATCCGAACTGTGGGTCCATTTTTTAATGTATAGTATTCTTGACAATCTAATGGGTGTAACATAATCTCTGGTGGATCGTTGTATATTTGATCTTGATAACAATAACCATATTCCTTTGCTTTTTCTAATAAACCTTTTCGGAATTTCGGATGCGCTAGTTCAATCATGGCAAGTACACGTTCTCTAAGAGTAGCACCATGAAGATAAGCAATCCCATATTCACTAACTACATATTCAATATCTGCTCGTGTTATAGCAACACCTGCTCCAGGTGACAAATGTGACACGATTCTAGATTTTTGGCCATCATGTGATGTAGAAGGCAAGGCAATAATTACTTTACCACCTTCGGATCGAAGAGCTCCCCTGTGTAAATCCACAGCTCCCCCAATACCACTATAAAGATAATGTCCCAAGCTATCAGCAGCAACTTGGCCTGTCAAATCGATTTCTAAAGCTGAGTTCATTGTAACCATTTTAGGGTTTTTAGCGATTACATCGGGATCCAAAACATAATCTGAAGAATAGAATTTGAATTTAGGGTTGTTATCAATCGTTTCATACAATCGTTGTGACCCTATGCAAAAAGCTGATATTGTTTCTCCTTTATGCAGAGTTTTCTTTGAATTTGTTACTACCCCAGATTCTATTAATTCTAAAACACTATCAGTAATCATCTCAGAATGGATACCTAGGTTTTCCCGACTTGAAAGGTATTTCAGAACAGCATTTGGCACGCTACCAATGCCAATTTGAAGTGTTGATCCATCCCCTATTAATGTAGCAACATTTCTAGCTACGCGCTCTATTTGGGGAGTGGTTCGAGGTGGAACCCATTCTTGTAATGGCGCACGATTTTCCACCATGAAATCAATCTCGGATGTGTGAATTAGACTGTCACCATGAGTCACAGGCATTTCAGGATTAATCTCTGCTATTACTAAACGAGCATTTTCCACGGCTGATTTAGTCACATCTACACTAATTCCTAGACTCACATACCCCGAATTATTTGGTATAGAAGTTTGAATTAATGCAACATCAACAGGGAGGAGGCGTTTCTCAAATAATTCTGGTATCTTTCTTGAAGATACAGGTGTATAATCAGCTCTTCCTGTTTTTACTGCTTCTCTAATATTAGCAGTAATAAAAAAACTATTGTATCGAAATCGTTTTGTGTACTGTTCTTTGACATATGGAGCTGATCCGAAAGAAATCACATGATAAATTTCATTATCTTCTGTATGGATTTCCATATTAGAAAGATGGAGCAGCAATAATCGGGGTTGAGCACATCCAGTTCCAACGAAGATCCGATCCCCAGGTTTTATATGAGAAAGTGCGAAATCAGGGGAAGTTATTTTCGGTTCATCTGGTTCAATTGGTTGATACAGCTGATACCACCCTTTAGTAAGAGATTGATTGGTTTTTAGTTAAAAAGTATCGCTAATTATTGGGGCAATTGAGACTATTAATTCATTCGTTCTAAATATGAAAGTGAGGAGTTTTAAATTCAACGCTCATAAACGGATATAATTCAATTATTTCATAACTACATCATTTTTAATTTCTCATTCTGAAGTCAGATACTTTTAACAATAGTTAATAGCAAACTCCTTTATTCTGAGCGTTAGAGTTTTTAAGCGAAGTTCAATAACTTTACAAAACCAATGATAAGAATTCTATGACTATTTCCAATGGAAAGAAAGTGATAAAGCATGCTAAAGAGTGTTTTCGATCCAAAATCTATTGAGAGGGATTTAAAAAGTCGGATCAAAGGAGATATTGCCATTGATGATATTGCTCGCAATTTCTATAGCACTGATGCTAGTGTTTACAGAATCGTGCCTTCATGTATCGTTTACCCCAAAGATAAAGAAGATGTAAAAGAGGTAATAAAGTATGCCAGTAGTAAGGGAATTCCTATCCATGCAAGAGGAGCAGGATCTGGATTAACAGGCTCAAGTTTAGGAACTGGAATTGTACTTGCCTTTAGAAGGTATATGAATCAGATCATTGATATAAACGAAAAAGATGACTATACAATCGTCCAGCCAGGAGTAATTTGTGGGAATTTAAATCATGAGCTAGCAAAAATCGGAAAAATAGTTTTTGTTGATAATTCTTCAGAAAATTATGCCTCTATTGGAGGTATGATAGGAACAAATTCATCAGGGGCGCATGCTGTAAAGTACGGATATATGGCTGATTTTGTTGAAGAACTTACAGTTATCTTAAGCAATGGGGAGGAGATCAAAACTCATCCCATTGAGATCGGTTCTAAAGAATATAACAACATTATTTCCGCTGATACACTAGAAGCTAGTCTATACAAATCAGTAGTAGAATTAGTTGATAATCCAGAGGTGCAGAATCTTATTTCAGAGAAATGGCCCAAGGTTAAGATGAATGTTAGTGGCTATAATATAAAAGATATGGTAGCAAATAACATGGTTGACTTATCAAAAGCATTTTTGGGGTCGGAAGCAACATTAGGGATTGTAGTGGAGGCCAAATTAGAATTTATTGACAAACCAAAGAATGTAACCTTAGTAGTTATGGATTTTGATAATCTTGCTAATTCAGGAAGAGCTGTAGACTTAATTGTTAATCAAATAGGCGTAGCTGCTATTGAAGTTCTTGGTAAAAGTGTCATTAATTTCGGAGTTGAAATGAATCCTTCATTAAAGCAGTTTATTCCTGAAGGTGTGGATAATATCCTTTATATTGAGTTTGATGAACAAGACGAAAAGATCCGAGCTGAAAAAGTCGAAAAAACCAGAAAATTGATTATGGACCAAGAAAAACTCGCCACTGATATGAGGTTTTCTGATGATCCTGTTGAACAGGCAAACCTTTGGAAAGTCAGGAAAGATGCTGTACCTTTACTTCAGAAAGTTCGGGAACCTCGTCGAATCATGGCCTTTGTAGAAGATCAAACAGTTCCCCTTGAGTACTTAGGTCATTATATGACGAAATTACGAGAGGAAGTATTTCCAAAACATGGAATACGAGCAGCAATATATGGTCATGCATCTAAAGGACTTGTTCACACACGACCATTTGTTAATACGAAAGACCCAAAGGACTTACAAATTATTAAGGAAGTTGCAGATGAGATCAATTCGTATGTCATCAGTATAGGGGGAGCTGTCTCTGGTGAACACAACGATGGACTAGATCGAGTCAACTATGTCATAGATATGTATGGAGAAGACCTTTACGAAGTCTTTAGGAAATTAAAATCACAATTTGATCCAAATGGAATTCTTAATCCTGGGAAAAAGATTACAAATGAACAAGGTCTCTTGATAAAGAATCTACGATTTGGAGCGGAGTATTCAACTCTAGATATGGAGACTAATTTAGTCTGGGACGATAAATGGGGATTTAAGGATGTTATCGAGTCATGCCACGGTTGCGGAAAGTGTACAGTAGAATTAATTCCCCAAAGAGACTGTCCAATTTATAGGGCTAAAAAGTCAAGTACAGGAGAACTAGCTTCCCCAAGGGCTCGAGCTAACTTATTGCGCGGTATTATCTCAGGACAATTAGATCATAAGGTTTTATACTCAAAAGAAGCTAGACAGGTATTGGAAGACTGTGCAGGTTGTATGATGTGTATTGTCGACTGTCCATCTGGCGTGAATATCCCCAAGGCAATGTTTGATGCAAAAATCATGCATTATAAGAAGTCAAAGTGGCCTTTTATCGGTAGAATTCCGAGAGGGCACTATTTCGCAGGTAATTATGAGCTAGTCGCGAGATTAGGAAGTACTTTCGCACCTCTATCAAATCTAGGACTATGGGGACCAAACAAGTACATGATGCAACTTTTTGGAGGGGTACATCGAAAAGCGAATTTTCCGAAGTTTCATCGTAATACTTTCCAAAAGTGGTTCAAAAAATATCGAAAAACGAATCCTCCTCCAGAGAATCCAACAAAGAAGGTCGCACTTTTCCATGGATGTTTTGCTAATTACACCGAAAACACAGATATTGCCATTGCAGAGGTTCAGGTTCTTGAGAAGAATAATATTGAAGTAGCTGTTCCAGATAAACAATATTGTTGTGGAATTCCACTTTTATCCAATGGTCTCGGTCAAGTTGCGATAAAGAAAGGTGAAAAGAACGCAAAAATCTTTGCGGAGTATGTAAAACAAGGATATGATGTTATAACTCAATGCAGCTCCTGTTTCGCTACTCTAAAGGACGAATTACATGATACACTTGTTGGTAACGATGATTCAAAGTTAGTTAAAGACAATACCTATTTCTTCTCGGATTATATCCTAAAACTTTTAGAAGAGGGCAACTTGGACACTGATTTCAATGGAAAAGCCGATAAAAAACTTCGTTTTGGCTACCATGAACCATGTCATCTTCTTAGTACTGGAAAAAAAGGAATTTCAGTAAATCTACTTAAGAATATAGACACTATAGACCTAGTCCCTCTTAAGACTGAGTGTTGTGGTCAGCTAGGATCTTGGGGTTTTAAATCGAAGAATTATAAATATGGACAGATGATAGCTGAAAGAAGCTTATATCCTGAAGCAAATAGAGATGATATTGATGTTCTAGTTACCGACTGTCCAACGTGTAAGCTCCAACTTCTAAATGTTGATAAGGAGATATATCACCCCACTCAAGTTCTTCGAGACGCTTATGGTTTAGAGAAAGTTTAACTTTTAAATCTAAAAATGCCTATGAATTGAACCCTGTAAATCCATATGGTCTAACGAAATAAGAAGAAAACCCTTAAAGTTGAAATGGGTCTATTTCAGCTTCCATTATTTTATTATTCAAATTTAAGTGATTTCTAATTTTTTGGTACGAGTTCAATATATAAGAAAGTTAAAGCAACAACAACCATGGTTTATTCTGTTTTAGTGAAGGACGATAATTATCCTTGAAAGGCTTTGCAATAAAGAATTTTGATTTATACAGAGTCTATACGAGATAAATTGAAAACATCTACGGATATAATTCAATTATTTCATAACTATTCCAGTCTTAATTGGTAGGTTTAAGCGTTATAGTTTTAAGAGAGTATTAACTATTGTAAAGGTGTGGATAATAACAAATCAGTGATATTTTCATTTAAAAGGAAAGTGAAAGTATGGCTAATATTAAGCTCGAACCAAAAATAATTAAGAATGAACTGGAAGAAAGAATAAAAGGGGAAGTAGCGATTGACGATATAACACGCAACTTCTATAGTACTGATGCTAGTGTTTATAGGATTGTTCCTTCTTGTGTTGTCCGTCCGAAAGATAAAGAAGACGTTAAAGCGGTTATAGAATACGCTCACGACAGATGTATTCCTATCCATCCTAGAGGAGGGGGATCTGGGTTGGGTGGGGCATGTTTAGGTCCAGGAATTGTATTAACTATTAGAGATCATATGAACCAAATTATAGAAATAAATGAAGAAGAATCGTACGCAATTGTTCAAACAGGCGCCATTATGGGAAATTTAAATCACGAACTGGCAAAGATAGGAAAAATTGTGTATATAGATAATTCTTCAGAAAAATATTCTACAATTGGAGGTAATATTGGAACAAATTCCTCAGGATCTCATGCTGTAAAATATGGATACATGGCGGATTTTGTAGAAGAGCTGACCGTGATTCTAAGTAATGGAGAGGAAATAAGAACTCGTCCTATTGAAATTGGTTCGGAAGAATACAAAAAAATCACTGCTGCCGATACATTGGAAGCTAAGCTTTATAAATCGGCAGTAGAAATGGTTAATAATCCAGAGGTACAAAATATCATTTCAAAGAAGTGGCCCAAGGTTAAAATGAATGTTAGTGGTTACAATTTAAAAGATTTAATACAAGGCAATAAGATTGACTTGTCTTATATGTTTTTGGGATCAGAAGGAACATTAGGAGTTGTAATAGAAGCTAAACTTAGATTCATCGACAAACCAATAGATAAAACCCTAATCGTCATGGATTTTGACAATCTTGCTGATTCAGGAAGAGCTGTAGACTTAATTGTCAACAAGATAGGAGCAGCTGCTATTGAAATTCTAGGGAAGAGTGTGATAAAAATTGGAATCGAAATGAATCCTGCATTAAAGAAGTTTATCCCTGAAGGTGTCGATAATATTCTGTATGTAGAGTTTGATGAGCAAGACGAAAAGATTCGGGCAGAGAAAGTTGAAAAAACTAGAAAATTGATTATCGAGCAAGAAAAACTTGCCAAAGACATGAGATATTCTGATAATCCTGCAGAGCAAGCTGAACTATGGTATGCTAGACATAACGCAGTACCACTACTTCAACGAGTTCGGGAACCTCGTCGAATCATGGCCTTTGTAGAAGATCAAACAGTTCCCCTTGAATATCTAGGAAATTATATGGTGCATTTACGAGAGGACGTTTTTCCTAAATATGGAATTAAAGCAGCAATTTATGGTCACGCATCTAAAGGACTCATTCATACACGACCATTCATAAATACAAAAGATCCAAAAGATCTAGAAATTGTAGAAAAAATCGCGGAAGAAGTAAATTCATATGTTATCAAAGTTGGGGGATCAATTTCAGGTGAACATAATGAGGGAATGATGAGAATAAACTTCGTTAAAGAATTGTATGGGGAAGAGCTTTATGAGAACTTTAAACAAATAAAAGCACTATACGATCCTAAGAATATTCTAAATCCTGATAAAAAGCTTACTGATAAAGAACACCGTATAGTGAACAATCTTCGCTTTGGAAGAGAGTATTCAACGATTGATATCGAACAAAATCTTTATTGGGAGCCAGAATGGGGGTGGAAGGATGTCGTTGAACAATGTCATGGATGCGGGAAGTGCACAGTGGATTTATTTCCCCAAAGAGATTGTCCAGTCTACCGTGTGAAAAGAGATGACAGAGGAGAGCTATCCTCACCAAGAGCAAGAGCAAACTTGATGAGAGGTATAATATCAGGACAATTAGATTATAACATCCTTCATTCTAAACAAGCTGGAGAAATAATAGAAGACTGTGCAGGATGCATGATGTGCACAGTTGACTGTCCTTCAGGAGTTAATATTCCCAAAGCTATGTTCGACGTAAAAACGATACATTATAAGAAGTCAAAATGGCCGTTCATTGGAAAAATACCAAGAAGTAATTATTTCACAGGTAATTATGGATTAATAGCAAAATTAGGCAGTGCTTTCTCTCCTTTATCAAATATTGGTTTGTGGGGCCCGAATAAATATTTCATGCAACTTTTTGCTGGAGTTCATCATAAGGCCAATTTCCCAAAGTTTCGTCGTAATACTTTCCAAAAGTGGTTCAAAAATTATCGAAAGACGAATCCTCCTCCAGAGAATCCAACAAGGAAGGTCGCACTTTTCCATGGATGTTTTGCTAATTATACCGAAAACACAGATATTGCCGTTGCAGAGGTTCAGGTTCTTGAGAAAAACAATATTGAGGTTGTAATCCCTAATAAACAAGTTTGTTGTGGCATACCACTCCTTGCGAATGGTCTAGGTCATGTAGCTAGAAAGAATGGAGAGAAAAATACAGAGATTTTCGCAGAATATGTAAAACAAGGATATGATATTGTCACTCAATGCAGTTCTTGCTACGCCACTCTGAAAGATCAACTCTATGAAACTCTTGTTCATAACGATGAAGCAAAGCTAGTAAAAGATAATACATATTTTTTCTCTGAATATATTCTAAAGTTACTAGAGGAAGATAACTTAAATACAGATTTCAATAGAAAAACAATAAAAGACCTTAGTTTTGGATATCATGAACCTTGCCATCTTATAAGCACTGAAAACAAAGGGATTTCAGTCAAACTTTTCAAAAACTTAGAAATTATCGATTTTAAATCGTTGAATACAGAATGTTGTGGTCAAATTGGTTCTTGGGGTTTTAAATCGAAGAACTATAAGTACAGTCAAATGATTGCTGAAAGATCTTTATACCCTGAAGCAAAGAGAGATGATATCGACGTTTTGATTACTGATTGTCCAACATGTAAGCTACAACTTCTAAATGTTGATAAAGAGATTTATCATCCTACTCAAGTTCTTCGTGATGCCTACGGTTTAGAGAAACTCTAATATCCATTTCTAATAATGTTAAAGCGTTGGAAACTTTCCAATTCCAACGTTTTTTTATCTAAAGAATATAAAACTCTGTTTTTCTGAACATCTCTAGTGATTATTTTTCCTTTTATTTCTAAAAACGACCTAAGAAGTATCTATCTGGATCAAAAGATCTCAAAAACTGCAACCAATCCACTGAGGGGGATGTGAACTGCTTTAGAGGCCTTCTTATTTCCAATTCCCAGTTGATTATTTCTCTGATATTATCAATTATTTGAGCTTCGTTTGAAACATCTCCAATATATCCAGTTAATATAAATGTCCCATGGTTAGCCTTCTCAAAAATCCCCTCGGTTGTTACACATATTGAAACATTATTACCTGGGACCGTGATATAAGGTACTTCAATAGGAAACCTTCCAGCTTTAAGAGGAAGGAGCACGATGATTTCATTAGCATTTAATCCCACATCATTGGCACCCCCAGATCCAAATAAAATGAAAGAATCAACCCTAGTAGAATTGATATTACCATATTGATCGATTTGACCGGCACCAAGTACTCCAAGACTCTTTGTTTTTCGTAATAATGGCCCCAAGGATACAATAGAATCAACAATTGCAGTCGAGGTATGAAGATTATTGAATTCAAAGATGTAAGGGCTTGCAGGTTTAGGTTGATATCCATAAAAACCCACTTCTGCAAGAAGATTGATGTCTTGACCAGTCTCATGGAGTGAGTATGCTGCTAGCCATGCTGCAAGATTGGAAGCTCCCTGACCTGCTAGTATCGTCGAATATCCTCTCTCATGAACTTGGTTTTTTATAATCTCAGTTGTTACCCAAATCATATTCTCAACGGGAGTAGCAGGATGACCTGTTTGGATAATGGATTTCTTATCCATGATAACCCATTTCCAGTAAGATTCATCCAAACGTCTACAATTTGCGGTTAAACGCTCTAGGCCTATTTTTTGTAAGTAAGATTCTGAATTTGTGTCAAGAACCCACTCTTTCATCCAAGAAAGCATTTTTTCAGGGTCTTTTGCTGATTCTCTAAAGTTAATCAAATGATCGAGATCTACATCATAACCAGCTCCCCTTGGGCCGTAATGAGATCCAGGATGTGCACCCCATGGTGATTCAGACACAAAGTCTACAATTCCACCGGGCAGTGTGAGACATTGATAGGTATTGGCTAATTCTCTGATGGTGTTAGTAGTTACTATTTTTTCTGTTGTAAGCACAACTTTCTTACTTGCAAAACAACCCCAGAGGTTTTCACTATATGGGGGAAAAATAACAGCGTTTCCCGATTGATCAGCAGCCCAAACATGGAGGAAACTAATATCAGGAACCAGTTCCTTTACAATTGCAACCTCTTGAGTAGAATTAAAAGGATTAGGAATGGTTATGAAAGAATCTTGATTATCAGTTGTCATCGTACTTCCAATGAGAGATGTGGTTGGAATGAATTTTAACCCAAGAGCACCAGCGTATAAACGAAGAGAGAAAACCAATAATGACCACTGTTCAATCTCAAGACCATTATCAACAGCACGTTGAAAGACAGGTGAGATCCCTGGCCTTGGATAAACGTCCCCCACATAGCTTGTTACTAACTTTGATACTAATCCTTCAGCGACAAGCATCTGAATTTGACTAGCTGAACCGAGTGATATTACTTCAAATTGGGAATTATGATCTACAACTTGTCTGATAATTTCCCTGACGGAGGAATAAGGTAATGCACTTATACAAGCGAAATGTAGCTTCATTTGTGTTCTCAAAGTTTCCTTTATAGCACCTGATAGGTTAATACGCTTATCAGAATGAATTTCTTGAATGGTGTTCAGTTTTTTTTCAAGATCACGAGAAAAAAACGCCATATTATCCACCTAATATGATTCTGAATGACTTCGCTCTTTCAGCAAAGTCTTTTTAAGAGGCATTATCTTGATATTTGGCAAAATTAAATAATTGATTTATGATAAAAAAAGTAGATTTGTAGTTGAGTGGTGAATGTTGAAGTATGGAGACGTAATGGATCCAATATTGTTTAGACAGCACATTAAACATAATTATGCTGATCTAGTTTGGAATGCCTACATTCACAAGGAGAAAATCGAAAAAATTCTCAATGGAGAGTATATTGGGTCTTTAAACTCATTAGTCCAGCTTTTCTTGCAGTATGTGATTAAGGAATGGGCTTGTCCAAATTGTTTACAAGTTATTCTTCCATTTATGAAAAATTGTTATCGAGATCTTCCAGAATGTGGAGATATTGTCTACGTTTCATCTTCAGTCTTATTAAGTAACTTCCCTGTATTATCGTGTCCTCATTGTGAAACACAAATTGTGGTAATTGCTACAAGTGATCACAGTGATATTTTTGAATTTCGCTATCAATTTATCAAGGGAGAGATCTTCGATTTGATTGACCAACGAGCGGTAACTGATTCTGAAATAGAAAAACTTGGTTTAACAAAAAAAAATCAAAAATCTCTTGTTAACTACAAGTTAAGAACATTCTGATCTTTCTAAACTCCTGATCCACCTCAGATCTGAGAAAAAAGAGAGGAGGGGGTTCTTAAGATGTAATGAAACCTCTTTCAAACTACAAGTACGTTTTAACTGCTTCAGGAATGTCCCACGGCGTTTCAGTGACTTTACCACCAACTGATTCTAAGGCATCGATTTTTCCTTGAGCTGTCCCAACATTCCCAGAGATTATAGCACCAGCGTGACCCATTCGCTTTCCTTCAGGTGCACTCTTACCTGCAATGTAAGCAACTACGGGTTTACTAACTTTTTGATTTTTAATATATTGGGCAACCTTTTCCTCGTCATCACCACCAATCTCACCAATTAATACAATTACTTTAGTTCCTTGATCTTTTACGTAATAATCAAAAGCTTCTGTTAAAGTTTTTCCTCGAACTGGATCTCCACCAATTCCAATATAAGCAGAAACTCCAACATCGGCATTACCGAGAGCTTTTGTGATCTCATATGACAAGGTGCCGCTTTTTGCTATGACTGCAACATCTCCAAAATGAGCCATGTCTCCTGGCATGATTCCCAATTTGATTTTGTCAGGGATTAGCATTCCCGGAGTATTCGGGCCAATTAAATGTAATTTTTTCGTCTTAGCAGTTTCCACGAGACGAACCATATCAATAACTGGAACACCTTCAGTAATGATACATGTCATATTGACTCCAGCCTCTAAACTTTCCAAAACAGCACCATAAGTGAACCGAGCTGGAACAAAAATAATACTGGTGTCGACTCCATACTCATTGACGGCTTCTTGAACAGTATTGAAAACAGGCACTCCAAGAACTTCTTGGCCACCTTTTTTAGGAGTTACTCCTGCTATGACATTTGTACCGTACTCAAGCATCAATTGGGTATGGAACTTTCCCTGATTACCAGTAATGCCTTGGACAACGACTTTCGAATCCTCAGTAATATACATCTTTCCACCTTCTTAGCCCATAACCTCTTTAAGCTTACCAACCGCATCCATCATATCTTGGTAAGCATCAATACCCGCATTTTTGAGTATCGCAACACCTTCTGCCTCTCGTGTTCCAGTTAATCTTATTACCATAGGAGGAGCATTTGGAAATTCTTTCATTGTCTGTAGTATCGCCTCTGCTACTATATCACACCTAGTAATGCCACCGTAAATATTGATTAAAACAGCTTTTGGGTTCATTGTATAGATAAGTTTGAGTGCTTCATATACCCGTTCCTTACTGGCACCTCCACCAACATCCAAGAAATTCATCCCTGCTAAGCCATGTTGAGCCAAAACGTCAAGTAATGCCATCGTTAACCCTGCTCCATTTGCGAGAATCCCTATTTCACCATCAAGTTCAACAAAAGAAAAACCAACTCTTTGTGCTGTCTTTTCTAATTCGGTAAGTTTTCGTTTTCGCAATTTTACAATAAGTTCCTGACGAAACGCAGCATTATCATCCAAAGTCATCTTTCCATCTACAGCAACCAATCCTGAAGGAGTAAGTACCAAAGGATTGATTTCAACAAGTTGTGCTTCTTTTTCAGTAGTAATACACCAAAGTTTCATGAAGAGATCTATAGCTAAATCAAGATTTTCACCTGAAAAACCTAGTTTTTCAGCCACTCCTTTTGCAGCTATCTCACTCAATCCTTCTGTTAGAGAAATATTCTGTTTGATTATTGCCTCTGGACGAGTGGCAGCTACCTCCTCAATGTCAATACCTCCTTCAGCGCTCGCAATGAGAACGAAACGTCTCCCGGAGGAATCTAGAGCAATAGAGCAGTAATATTCATGTTTTATATCAGCAAGTCCTTCAATAAGGATTGCTTCGACTCCGTATTCTCCAACTTTTCTGCTAAAGAACTCGGTACACATTGAAAGAGCTTCATCTCTTGTTTGAGCTATTTTAATGAGACCTCGCTTCTTTCGACTACCCACTGCAATTTGACTTTTTATTATCGCAGGGAAGTTAAATTGATTTATCTTTTCTTCGATATCTTCCCCTTTTACGATTACAAGACGATCAGCAAGGGGAATGTTATAATCACTGAAAATTTCTTTACTTTCATATTCGAGAAGACGAATTGTATATACCTCCAAGAAGTTACTAAATCAAAAAAAAGGTAGGGAATATTTTGGCATTTATAATGAATTGTTCAGAAAGTAATGCCTAAAAACTCACCTATTTTACCTAAATTTTCTTGAGCTTGCAGTGCTACATTTTTAAAAAGGCTATCACCGTTAGAATCGATACCTACGATTAATGGGCCAAATTTATCTACTTCTAGAACCCAGAGGCATTCTGGAGTCCCAAGATCTAGCCAATGAACCTCTTTAACTCGTTTTATTCCTTTGGCAGCCACTACTGCAGCGCCACCGACAAAAGCAGTATATATTGCCTTGTATTCTTTCATTGCTTTAGCTGTTCTATCACCCATACCACCTTTACCGATAACAACGTTTACATTGAATGTCTTGATAAACTCATCTTCAAAAAGATCCATTCGGGTAGAGGTTGTAGGTCCTGCAGCAACAATTTCCCATTCATCTCCCACTTGTCTAACTACTGGGCCACAATGATAAACAGCGAGCCCCTCAAAGTCAATGGGCATTTTTTCACCTTTCTCTGCAAGATGTAGAGCACGTTCATGAGCTTCGTCCCTAGCAGTGAAAATTGTACCCGAAATGTAGACAACATCGCCTATCTTAACTTTTTGTACATCTTCTTTTGAAATGGGGGTTGTAAAATGAAATTCTGCCATATTCATTCCTCCTTATGTGTTAAGTATTCTACTCGTTTATCTGGATAGATACGGGCTGTTGACCTTCTAGCAGCCCAACACTGATAAGCTACAGCGGCTGGCAGCGAAGCCGGGTGTCGATGAGCATATTCAATCTTTACATCTAACGCTGTAGAGACATCTCCGCCCAATCCCATTGCACCTATACCAGTCATGTTGATTGCCTTCAACAGATCTTCTTCAAGCTTGGCTATTTCAGGATCAGGATGTCTTTCTCCGATTGGTCTCATCACTTGTTTTTTCGCTAATTTGAGCGCGATATCTGCACCACCACCTATACCAACACCAACAACCCCAGGCGGGCAAGGTTGGCCACCAGCGTTTATAATAGTGTCAATAACGAACTTTTTTATCCCTTTAATACCTTGGCCTGGTTTAAGCATTCCCAAAGCACACATATTCTCTGATCCACCACCTTTTGGAAATACTGTAATTTCCAGATAATCGACCCCAGGAATGAAATCGTAATTAATGAATGGAATATAATTTCCTGTATTATCCCCAGAATTTCCGCCCACAATAGGATTGACCGCATTTGGTCTTAAAGGAACTTCCTTGGTTGCTCGAACTGAAGCTTTCCTTAGTGTCTCTTCAATACCTATAACTTTAGGAAAATTCTCACCAATATTGACATAATATATGTGGATCCCAGTATCTTGACACATTGGAGTAGACGTCTCATCTGCTATGGTAAAGTTATCCACAATTGTTTTCAAAGCAGCCTTACTTGTTGGTTTTGTTTCCTGTTCATACATGGTTTTTAAGGCATCGGAAACATCATTAGGTAGCTGAGTTGCAGCAAACTTGTGCAATTTAACAACTATATCTTCAATTATTGTGTTATCAAACGTTTCTGTCATAGTAATCACAATTCTTAAGCTGTACTTATGTGAAAACCTGATAAAACATTTTTTTTTGTCACAATAAAAATTCTATCACTTATAACTTATGAATACAATGTAGCCTTTAGAATTATCTAGTTTTAGCCTGATATAATTAGGAAAAACTCAATAATTCTTATGCAATATTAATTTCTCATTAAATTATTCAAAAAAAGGAGGAAAAAGGAATGATAACGGTATTTTACTACCATTAAAGATAGAATGAAAACTAACGTGCCCAAAATTTGAGCGCCTGTTTTGCTGACTCTCGTTTCAAAGCTTGAATGGCTTCTGTAGGATTAAGCTTTTTGGGACATGCCTCGACACAATTAAATGCTGTATGACAACGGAAGACACCATCCTCAGCTGTCACTCGTTTCACTCTTTCTTTAGTATTTTCATCTCTAGTATCCTTAGTAAAACGGAAGGCCTTTAAAAGTGCTCCAGGCCCCAAATAATTCTTGTCGGTCCATACTGATACGCATGAGCTATGACATGCACCACATAATATGCATTCAGTTGCTTCTTCAATAATTTTAAAATCTTCAGGACTTTGAATGATTTCAGTCTCGGGATCTTTAGAGTGATCCCGTATTAGGAAAGGATCGATAGCAAGAAGTTTCTCATAAAAGGGATCCATGTCAACTACCAAGTCTTTTATCACTGGAAAGAATGGTAATGGTTCCAATTTGATTTCTTTTTTCTCCAGTTCTAAAACTAGGGTTTCACAAGCTAATCGATACTTATTATTGACAAGCATTGCACAGGAGCCGCAAACACCAGCACGACAATTGTACCTCATGGAAACGGAGCCATCATATTTAGCGATGATCTCTTGTACTGCGATTAATACTGTTGTCCCCTTATCACAATCGACTTTAAAGCTATCCCAATATGGTTCGTAATCCACTGTTGGATTGAATCGCTTAATCTTGAAGGTAATTTTCTGAGTTTCTTTTGTGTCACTCATTCATTTCACCTCAATATTTTCGTTCCTTTGGCTCCCATTTTGTAATAACGACATCTAAATAGCTCAATTTTGCCTCTCCGTCTACATAATTAGCCAATGTATGCTTCAAGAAGTTCTCATCATCCCTTCCGAGATGGTCGAGACGCCAATGACATCCTCGACATTCTGTTCGTTTCAAAGCACCCAAACACATCACTTCAGCAACATCAAGCATGCCTTCAATAGCAAGTACCCACTCTAATTCTCTATTATATTGTCTAACTTTAGACTTAAGATAAGCGCCGTTTTTGAAACGTTTTTTAAGTTCCCTGATTTTGTTAAGGGCTTCTGTAAGGGGGCCTTCTTCACGATAGACAAAAACTTTGGTCATCATTGTAGCTCTCATTTCTTCCATAATTGAGAAGGGGTCATCCTTACCTTCATCATTGAACCATTGATCCAATTTAGCTTCCTGCTTTTGTAATTCTAAAAAGAGGATGGTTTTTGCTTCAGATGATGGTGTCACCCCCTTTACAAATTCAGCTGCCTGTGATCCAGCAACTTTTCCCATAACAGCACATTCAAGAAGCGAATTCCCACCTAACCGATTAGCACCATGGACTGAAACACAAGAACATTCACCACAAGCAAAAAAGCCCTCTACCTCTTTACTGGAACAATTTTCATCAACATGTATACCCCCCATCATATAATGAAAACCAGGTTGAACAGGAATAGGATCCTTGATCATATCCTGACCAGTGAATATTAATGCAAGCTCACGTATCTGAGGAAGACGCTCTAGAATTTGTTCCTCTGGCAAATGAGTCAAATCTAGATGGATATACCCGTTTTCTTTCGTACCATATCCTCGTCCTTCGAGAACTTCTTGATAGATTGACCTGGAAACAATATCTCTTGGAGCAAGTTCCATTTTTTCTGGTGCATATTTTTTCATGAAACGTTCACCCTTATTATTTCGTAAGTAACCACCTTCACCTCTCGCTGCTTCGGAAATTAAGACATTATTTCCGTATAGTGTTGTTGGGTGAAATTGAATGAATTCCATGTCCTTGAGAGCAATACCTGCCCAATATGCTATCGCCATACCAAAAGCATTACAGCTCAAGGCATTAGATGTTGCCCCATAAATCTGTCCTGCACCACCAGTGGCGAAAATAACTGCAGCACATTCCCACATCTCAAGATCACCTGTTCTAAAATTATAAACAATAAGTCCTTGAACTTTCTTGTCTTTAACTGCTAATCGGATAACAAGACGATCTTCATAAACAGGGACACCGAGTTTGACAGATCGTTCCCACGCTACGTGTAGTACAGAGTGGCCAGTTCGATCTGCAGCGAAACATGTTCTTGGATAGCCGGCTCCTCCAAACGGTCTCTGTCCAATACTTCCATCCTCAAACCTAGAGAACGGACAACCCCAATGTTCTAGTTCGTAAACTGTTTCTTTAGCCAAACCTATCATTTTAACGACAGCTGGCTGATCAGCTAAATAATCTGAACCTTTAACTGTATCAAAAGCATGCCTCTCAACTGAATCATCCTTTGATTCTGGATTATTGCATAATGGTGCATTAATTCCACCTTGAGCTGCAACAGAGTGGCTTCTTACAGGTTGACATATTGAAATAACGGCCACATCTGCTCCATTCTCTCTAGCGGCTACTGCTGCACGCATCCCTGCAAGTCCTGACCCCACTACGAGTATTGAATGTCTTTGTATCTTCATTTTATCACTCACCTGCTAAAATCACAATTTCTGGAACAATTAGAATGAACACTAAAGCTAAGAACCAAGTGATGATCCCTAAGATGAGTAAAATCCAGAAAATTATTTTTTGACTGCGAATCCCTATTCCCAAGTCAAAAAGGACAACCCGAATGCCATTAAATCCATGATATACAAGAATCGCAATTAAACCTATATCTATCATATATCCGATACTAATAATGTTTTGGATGTTGATAACAATGTTCCCAAATTCTAGGGGAGCAAAGTCGGGGAAAATTGGTGAATTAACCCAGTGGATTAGGCTATTGTAGAATTGGCCAGCATCTAAGCCCCAAATTGAGTCTACAGCTAGTGTAAATATCATTCCGAAATGGAATATTACATAAAAAATTAGAAGAAGACCTGTAATTCGTTGAAGTAACCACGCCCACATTCCAATGCCGCGGGCAAAAGGATTGAACCATTTCAGAAAGTTTGCTGCTTTACTACTCGTGTCTATTTGTGAATCATGTATTTCCTCGTTTTCTGCCATTAAAAATCACCTTATTCCAATACTTGCGACAGTAAGATTCAACCAAAGAGTGTAACTGATAACCAAAAGTCCTATGATTATTAGCAAGAATGCGATAAGTTTTCGAAGTGTCTGATTTGTTGTGAGATCTAATATTACTGTTCGAACTCCATTCAACATGTGAAAGACTAATAGGGTAACCATGCAGAAAGATATTACAAGATACAAAGGTATTCCTAAGTATGTATATTGCATCTTCCATTGAACTGCTTCAAAAGAAGCAACACCAGATGCCCGTATGTCCGCTGGTAGGAGAGCTGTTAGATAATGATTTGCCAGCATGTGAAATAAAATAAAGAAGAATAACAAAAACCCAGAGACCCGCTGGAAAACCCACCATATTGCACTCCTTGCCTGATGTTTGGGCACAAAACGCTTAAGTTTACTTTCAGAAGAAATTTCTATTCCCATATTTTGTTCACATCATGTAACTATATTGCGATAGACTTTCAATTTTTGCGAATATCGAAAGCTAAAGGCTCTGTGGAATATATTGGCTACCAGCTGATAGTATCTTATCTTTTTTTTCATAGGAAAAAAAGAGGCTATTTTTTAAACACAAAGTAAATTTAGTTAACAATTGTGGACTGATTTTATAATTGAATTTTCGATTCAAAGCAATTTTGAGGACACAATCGTTAAAAAATAGTACATGATGATTTAGAAGCAAAAAATGTCTGAAATATTAGTAGGTGAAAAATTAGGGATTACCATTAATCTTCAAGAGAAAATAGATTTAAGATAAAAAATGAGATGTGATTAAGAATCTTATCTCATTATCGATTCTTCACATCAATATAATTCCCAGCATCTGGTAGAACATAAATAAGGGGATCTTGATTCCTTTCTTCTCTGTATTTCTGAATCCATGAACGAAGACTCTCTTGAATCGTACCAGTTCTGGAGACATATTTCATTTGAAAAACATTTTCAATCTCGTCTTTATCCATTTCAGTGATTATATGACAAGTACAGCGCTTTAAAATTCGAAGTAAATCGACTACCTTTTGATTACCAATTTTAAAAGTTTCAATACTGCATTTTGTTTCAATAACATGATTCATTGCTTTATCAAGATCCATACCCTTAATTTCTTGCATCGTGTCATAGTAATTCTGAGACCCATGACCAAAAGGGCAGTGGGCAAGCAGTAAAACATCTCCTCCTTGTTTAACTGCATTCCAACCAGCGTGAAAACCTTTTCCACCTTGGTACAGATTAATACTCAATGCTCCTGTAGATACAATTACTAGATCAGCAGGATCCTCAACTTCAACGATTCGAAGAGGTTTCAACGTTTCTAGAACTAATTCATGTAAAGAGTTGATATCTCCTCCGTTAAGAATAACAATATCATCACCCTCCATAACAGCATCGATACAGAATACAGGAACAAGTTTCTTGGTGGATTTAGCCATCTCAATCATGTCTTGGATGACTGGATTACCAGCTGTATTCCCTAGACGACATTCTGGTTTGAATCCATGAACCTTGTCAAACATTTGTGGATGATTTCTGGCGATGGTTTCTTTACCAGAACATCCAGGGAAGAAGGATTTAACTGTTCCTGCCACTCCAGCGAAATAGTGATATTCGCTATCTGAGACAGCAATAACTAATCCAGATTCCAATACATCAATATCAACTTCAATGGGTGTACCTAATGACGAGGTTCCAAGATTTTTACAATTTTCATCTTGTTTATGAATTATGACATGATCTTTCCATACATTGTAAATTTCCGACCCTAAGATTTTATTTTCAAGTAACTCATTACTTGGAGGACTATGAGATCCACTTGCAACCATAATTCGAATATCATCTTTGTTTACTCCAAAATCAAACAGTTTCTCTAACAGCATGGGAAGTAGAATCTTCGTATGTTTATTTGGCCTCGTGGCATCATCCACAAGAATCATTATTCTTGCCCTTTGTCGGTTTTTCACCATTTCCTCTAATGGTGCTGAATCAACTGGTTTTTTGAGGATTTCATCAAATCGAGCTTGGAGAACGGTGAAAGTTCGTTTTGCCTTCTCGGGCTCCAAAACTCGTACATTCATATCAGCTGGGATAAAATCAGAAATCATTTCATCCCCGTATGTTAACGCAATATCCTTGTAAGACATTATAATCATCCCTACAAAATCCATAAATTTCCTGATTTTATAATAATTTTTCCTCAAATGTTTTACTAGAGGCAAGGAAAAAGAAGTTTCACTAAATATTCC
>Ga0209636_10001197_pt1 | contig 25954 bp, 8 predicted proteins | sample DeeMarSWOR152_54_FD_187464 | JGI IMG/M metagenome (GOLD analysis project Ga0209636, IMG submission 187464) | Marine sediment microbial communities from White Oak River estuary, North Carolina - WOR-1-52-54 (SPAdes) (version 2) | ecosystem: Environmental > Aquatic > Marine > Intertidal zone >...
GATAGATTTTCACCTTAAACAGGCCACGCACAGGCACAGAACGACCATTCAAGAGCTCTTTAATGGTGGATTGATAGCGTTCCACTGCGCCTCGTAAATGATAAAATTTCTTTCGTAATTGGATACCATCCGAACCGATGGCACGTTTACGCCAATTTGAAGGGTTTAATTTACTAAATGATTTGATTTTGGCTCTTTTCGGATTGTAAGCGATTAAAGGTACCAGTCCAAGTCTAATTGCCTTATCATAAGTCTTTTTATCATCATAAGCTGAGTCTGCTATTAATAAGGTAGCTGTACGTAAATCTTGCCTCTTTATCTGGTGAAATAATTCTTGAGCAGTCATTGATTGATGAGTATTGGCAGGAGTGACTTCCACAGCTCTAACCATCTCACTCGTCGTTCCTGCTAAATAAACGACCCAATAACCATGAAATCGTTCTCCATCCGTTTTATATCCATATCCAGCTTCAGGATCACAATTATGCTGATTTCGTGGATTTGACAATATATCAGTAGCATCGACAGCTAGCTCATCGTGATCAAAGATTCCTTCCTTCGTTAACAGCTCATCAAGCTTTCTAATGATTGTTTTTAAACGTTTACCAGTCAATCCTCTGTTAAATCTCGATATAGTGTCATGAGAGGGAGTACTACCTTTACTAAACCCACAGAACTTCCTATACGTTTCATTTTCTTGTAATTTCTGGGCTAGTTTTGTGTTATGAGGGATATTCTCTTTTAACTTTAATAAATATGCCATGAATAAACACTTAGGACTGAATCCTTTTCTTCCTCGTCTTGACTTACGTTTTGGAATCCATTTATCTATTGGCAGCATTGAAACGCAATCTTTAAGTAGTTTTAATGAAACTGTACTGGTGGAGCGAACTGATGCCGTACTAGACACCTTCTTAGTCGTTAGATTGCGAATGCAATCGTAATGTTGGCGCAATCTTTATATTCCTTGAGAATCAAGACTATTTAAGGGTTTTGGTCACGGTTCGCTCCACATTCATCAACTAGTCCAATTTCTCAGCCATGACGACCAAATCATTATTAATTTAACGAGTGATAAGTGCAAACTAATTATATACAAGCGAGTTCGTCAGATCCTCTCCCCTCGAGAGAAATCATTTTGCAATGGCCTAAGGTGTAAGCGAAAAAAGTACGATCATAATCGACAATTATATTTAGAAACTGTTAAGTACAACACTCCTATAAGAAGTGTGAATGCGGAGAAAATAAAATTTTAACATCAAATATTCCCATATATGGGTGAAAAAAAGTGTTTGAGAATAACACTAATACAGGTATGATATTTAATATTGCCATTCTTAGTTTTCTCGATAAACCTGTTGATCATATTATTCAAGCTTTTCTCCAAAAATATCCAGATCAAATTGAAAACCGAGAAACCAGCGTTTCATTGAATATGGCCTCAGTTCTTTATGAAACCGATGAAAGTATCATTAAAATAAATCTGATGCAACCTATAAGTCCATATCTAATTGATAAGCTCGCAAAAACATATTATAACGAAAAAGAAGGAGCCATTATTCTATTTTCGAAAAATAACGAATATTCCTTTAAAGCAGCTAAAACATTTTATAACAAATTAATAATAGAAAATGAGGGATTTCCTATACCTATCGCTTTTGTAGAGTTATTGGAAACAGATGAATCGAGCCAACTATACATCGATGAACCTGAGACTCTAGAAGATAGTCCGTATGTAGCATATTATGGGATTACTGAAAATGCTGATGGATTTGAATCCATTCTTCGATTTATAATTCAAAAGTATAATGCAGCCCTTAAGAGCTCCTAATTACTTCAAAAAAAATTCTCCATTTAACATTAATTATATAGGTTTTATCCAATGCAAGCTCCTTTTCATGTGTTTTAGAATAAACGACTCCTATTTTCTGTAGATACATTAAAAATTGAACATTCATAATGAGAGTAGCAATAAACTAACCTCTAGGAAGATAAGAATTACTCAAAATATGAAATTGTCATTTAAACATTTCAAAGGAAAAAATTGTCCATATAAAGATTAAATAAGCCCTTAAACGAGTAGAATCTATTTCAAAACCATCGTGGCTCCAATTAAAGCAAAATCTTTTGCAATATTTGACACTTCACGACGCAAACCATTAAGATAGACTTCATTACTCCATTGTTTGGGGAAAATCTCCAAGAGGTTGGGTTTGATTCTTCGAACGCCTGGGATATTCTCCTCATATTTGCTATTTGTTGATTCAATTGAGATTTCATTCACAAATATCTCATTATAAAATTCGGAAATGAGAACTCTCATAGGAGCAGGAGAATAGTAAAATTCTTCATAATTTTCCGTTGCTTTCTTTAACATAACCAAAGGTTCCTTGAGTGGAAAAACAAGTTGTGTTAATATTCTACCTCGTTCAAAAGCTCGGCGACTTTGGCCTACATAATCCTCTTGAACTTGCAACGTATTAAAAGAGAATTCTAGGAGATTCTCACCGGCAATCATGAAATCATAGGGAGGAGGAAACACGAATGGTTCTGTACTGAAATGATTATTGAGCCATTTTTCCTCTGGAATGACAAGGCCAGTTAAATACCTCGTGTCTGTAGTAATTGCTTTCTTCCCTACGGAAAATTTAGTCCAATATATCCCTACTCCATAAAGTAGGATATATGAAATATTAAAAAGAAGTAAACGTGAAAAATCTACAGGAATAAAGATGACACTGGATGTTTCAACGGATTCAATGTCTTGATTTTTATAAAGCCATCTCATATCTGTTGGTTTGTCAGGATCAGAAAAGGAAATCCAATCTGAAATTACGATTAAAGATCTTAACATTCCTAAGGGTTTCTGTTTCATTTTAACCCAGCCTTTTATACATCTAGATCAAGATAGTAACTCTGTATTGTATAGATTAGCTTTATCATATATAATTTAATTTTTACAAATTGTGAAAACATATGTATTAAAGATTTTTCCATTGATTACATTGTATAATTAATTATTGTTTGTATCATTCGACAAGCTGAGTACTCAGGAGTAGATGAATAAGATGAGCAATTTTTACATTTATACACTTTTTCAACTTGTGTTTTAATCGATTTTTCTCTTTGAATTGATGAAACTATGTTGTAAAGGATATGGGGATCTTTTTTATCCATTTTAATTAGGAAAGGGGCAATTTCAGAACGTAGGGATCTATGAGTAAAAGCACATTGGATTTTCAAAATAGGTAATTGGTGAATTTTAGAATTATTACGGATTGTCTTTTCAGAAATTTCCGACAGAGGTTTAATTCTCAATAGCAATGATTTTCTATCAGCTGGTTTATACTCAATCTTGTCACGATAATTTTTCCATAGATTGCCTCGAATTATATTGAGAAGTATTGTTTCCGCCTCATCTTCTAGAGTATTTCCCATTGCAATAAAATCAGCTTTGATATCCAAAGCCAAGCTCATCATGCCATGACGGCGTAATACGCCACAAATAGCACACGGTGTAAATCCTAATCCCCGTTTATTTGATTCTTGAACCAAACTAGGTAGAGAGTAATCGAGATAATCGAGAATGAGATTTCTGAATAAAATTTATATCAGGATAATTCTGTTCAAGTTGCTTAATGACCTTTTTTCTAGCCAACTGCACTTCAGGTATCTCTTCTTCAAGGATAATAGCAGCTAACCTAGTTATTCTGAGTTTTTGCTGATATTTATGGAGAACATGAAGCATTGTGGTGCTATCTTTACTCCCTGATAATGCAATAACAATAGGGTGGCCTCGGACACATCTTGGAATCTGGTTTAGAATTCTTTTCTCAAACTTTCGAGAGAAGCAAAAGTATTGAGGGGATTTTAATTTGCCAAGTAAACCACAGCTACACTGATAACTCATCTAAAAAAGGAGGTCAGTTGCCAGTTCTCATCATTTCCCTATTAATAATAACAAGGATCGGTCGGTAAAACCTTCGTCATGCCACTAACAAACTAAATTTTCTACTTATTTAATGATTATCATTAAGACCCATGAGATGTTGCCTCATCGATTTAATGTATTCTTAAACATGAAAAGACCAATACGACATTTTTTGGGACTGTGGTCTCTTTCAAAGAGACTATCTGTACTCCCACTTTGCAGTGAGAAAATTATTTCTATGGAATTTTATGACTAAGTTCTAAGATTTTGGCTTTTTTCTCTAGCCTTCTCGCCTCACTATCATTCCCTAAATCATTCATACATTCAAACCAGATTTGATATATCCTGGGATCTGATGGGCTGATTTGTTGGGCCTTTTTTAAAATTTGAATGGTTTTTTCAGGTTCTCTCTGATCTAAGAACATTAATGCAATTGCTAGTATACTATTTAATTCTAAAGGATTAATGGTAATAACTTTCTCAAACATTTGCTTTGCTTTAATGTAATCCTCCATTTGATTGTAAATAAACCCCAAGGCATGATAAACCTCTGGAGATTGGGGATAATTCTCAATAATAGGGAGAAATATTTTTAAATTATCTTTAAGAAAAAAAGCTGCTTCTTTTCTCACATTTACATTTGGATTAGACAGTAAATCGAGAATCTTCCTTGTAATTGGTGAATATCTCGTATACGATAAGTTAATCCTTGTATCCAATAGCTGCCAAACTTGATTGCGAACAAGTGGATTCTGATCCTCCATTTTGTTAATAATTTGATTGAAAATAGTTTCATACTTCAAGTCTTTAATGTTAATACATGATAATAAAAGAGAAATAGCTTTAGCACGAGTATCATCATATATACTATTGAGAGAGTCTGTGATGACTGATAATATTTTTGGATCCAATTCATTGGTTTTAAGTAAATTATTTTGAATGATATTCCAAGAAATGGTTCGTATTTTAAAGGAATTGTCGTTAATGGAAGTAATTATGGCTTCTTTAATCCTGTTAAATTGTAAAGCTGAAAGATCAACGCGTTTATCGATTTCTAACAATAAACGAATGCGAATTGATTCCTGCTGACGACGCATGAGGTTAACGATTTGTAAAGGTGTACTTAATCCGATATCACTTTTGAAAATTTCCATGAATCCAAATTTATCAATGCCCTGCTTGATTTGATTCAATATTCCCTCTTGAAACTTGATCTTTATTTCATCTAAGTGGGGATGATTGATTTTTTGGATGAAATCAAATTTATTTTCAAGATTTAACCACTTTTCTAATCGTTTATCATCATTGGTACTATCAAAGAGAAACTCCTCTATATTAAACTCTAGAAGGTCTTTCTCTAGGCTTTCAAATAAAGCATCGATTGACTGAGAGGATGTTTGGGAAGAGTCTTTGCTTTTAACTATGGGGTCAGTTAATAGATTAATAATTATTTTTTGGAAATCCATTTCTTCTAGTGTTTTTCCACTATCTTTAATAAGAAAATGTATTAGAAATGGAATGAGCATCTCTTGCACATCCCATTGTCCTTCTTCAATTAATTGGGAGATTATTTGTGGTTCAAGAAAATTAAACAACTTTTGACTCATGAAAACGCTTAAAATTCTCTTTTTTAACTCCCTAGAAATATTCTGTTTAGAAAGTATCTGAATAAATTGATCTCGAAGAAGATCATTGTCATTTATTATATTATAATTCTGATAAGTTTCACAGACAAACACGGCTATTTTAGAATCAAGGTCTTCAAGATTTTCGGAAAGTTGAGAGATATACGCTGAGGTATAAGAAAAAACTTCATTATAATTAGTTACCAATTCCCATGCACTAGAAAGCACATTGGAGTCTTTATCCTCCAAAAGGGATGTGAAACTCATGAGTACAATTTTCTGATTAGGCCTCCAAAATTCAATGTCTTCATGTAAAAATTCACAAGCATCAAATCGCACTTCTGGATTAGGATGACTAAATAATGTGATCAATTCAGAAATAAAGGTCTGATGATGGGTATCTGATAGTTGTGTTTTCTGTAACATCAACCAAGTCTTTTCCCGCACATTACGGTTTCTGTCACTAAGTAATTTAATAAGACAGTTAAAAATAGTTGGAAAATGTTTATCGTAATAAGGATTATTTAAGAAACTGAGAAGGTTCTTTAGGGCCACATCACGAACCAACCATTTTGGATCTTCTAAAAGCCAGACGATTTTCTTAAACATATCCTCCTTCCTCTCCTTAAATGCATTGAATCGTTTAGATATAATATTACAAGCGGTTCTCCTGACTTGTTCATGTAAATCAGTTGTTAGATAGCTGATTTTTATCAGTACGTTGTTGAATTTGACTTTATCTAAATCTAAATTTTGATTTAGTGATGTAGCAGCACTTTCTCTCACCTCCCAATTAGGGTCATCAAGGGCCGCCATTAGACTTTCCAAAATAATTTTATTTCTCTGTTCCTTTAAGGATTGTAGAACTGGTAGTGTTTCACAGATATTCTTTCTCACACGCCATTCTGGATGCCAAAATAGGCCAATAACCTTATCCCAGGTTCTTTGATCGTCTAAAAAACCATGTGTAACCATACTCTTTAGAGCGATTTTCTGAACACGCCAAGATGGATCAGATAACCTACATTCCAAAATTTTCCCGATATTATTTCTATATTGATCAAAATTTAATATTTGATTCAATATTTCACATGTTAATCTACGAACTTCACGATTCTCATCGTTAGATAATATTGAAAAAACATCAATTACTTGTTGAGAAAAAAAATCTGGATTATTCCAGAAAATTATGCAAATAGCTTTCTTCACGTCACTGCCCTGATTAACTACGGTATCCAGAATCCCAGTTAAAACTTCAGGGAATTTTTCACAAAGATCTTTTAAGATAAAAATGAGAAATCCTTGCGCATAACTTGCATTGCTAGTTAAAATTTTTATTAATGTATCAGTCCTAGATTCAATGAAAGGTAATAAAAAAAATAATTTTGTGCAACGAAACCAGAAATCCTGTTTTGTTTCCTTTTGACTAAATACTTCAGTCAGTAATTCAATAAGATCCTCTTTAGACTCTGAAGAATATTCAATGAAGAAGCTCAGAATTTCTTCAGCCTTATTTCGAATATAATGATTTTCATGATTTAATAAATTAAAAACTTTATTTATAATTTCTTTATCTGCTAAAAGAGATTCATTAACGATACAGAAATCAAGCGCTCTTAATTGCTTGTCAAAGGATTCATTTGTCAATCCTGTTAAAATCGTCTCTAATTCCAATATCCTTAATTCCTTTACTTTTGTCGAATATTAAATGAAGAAATTCTTTCTTATTTAAATAAACTAATTTGATTAGATATGGAAATTATTTGATCGTAAATTGTAGATGTTTCTTCTTGAAGCAATTTTTCCGTCTCATTTGAAATTAGGATCAGTGTTGCTAATCCATTTTCTAAAAAATCGGCAAAACATATTTGATCTATAACTTCAGTAGAAAAAAACCTTTTATGGTTTCCTCCATTATTAGTTAAACGTTGAACAGATGATTCAAATAATTTCTTTATTTGGATTGAAGATAATTTGGGTGGATTATCTTTATTTTCATTTACATATAATAAAATACCCTCCTTTGTCATAATCTGGACATGATTGACTATATTGGGAAGACTTTGAATGAATTCATCTGATATTGAGCATAAATCAGCTTCAATGTCCAAGATTTCAGCAAAAATTTTTCCAATGACCATATAAATTGACTCAGAAAATACTGATGTTTTGTGAAACTGTAAATCTTTTGAAATTTCTGAACAAAAGTAACTCGTGATATATTCAAAGACATTATCAATTAATCTTTCAGGGAGAAGATCCATTTTATGGAGAAAAATGTGAACATTTGCCTTCGGACTGAATTGGTCGAGTTTTTCTAATGAGAGTTCTAGATAGTACTTCGCTCGAGAAAGGTCTACTACTTGAAGAGGCTCCAGAACGAAAATAAACACATCAACATCACTAAAAACAAACTCAGAGAGGTCTCCAGTAAAACGATCCAAAAAACGTGTCTGCCCACCTAAATCAAATATATTTAGTTCTGTACCACAAAGAACTTTGATTTTTCTTTGATAATTAATGGTAGCGTCATATTTCCCACCGAGTTGAGGAATTGTACCCTCAATAACACTGCTAATAATGGTAGACTTTCCTGACTCTGCTAAACCTAGAAAAACGATCTTTTTACTTGGGATTTGGTGTTGAGAAGACATTTTGTATAATCATTTTGAATGAGATTAATAACATTAACCAATCTCAAATTATTAGGTGGCTAAAAGAAAAGCTAAATTATAAGACAAAATTCACTTTATTGATCAATAGGAGGTGAAAACTGTCTATTAACTAGTTTTGTAAGATATAATTAAAATTATTAAAAGAAAAAAATAATCAATAATTTTGTAAGTAAAATAATTGAATTTAGGGACAGATTATCTAGAATTCTTCTTAAAATCTTAAGCCTTAGCTATCCCAGCGAATATACGTATATTATTATAACAAGGATTCTGTTTCAATTCATTAAATCCTAATATATTAACTAATATCTGTTTTAAAAACCAGATACTTAATAATGGTGAACGGTTTGGGTAATATTTGGTTGTATTTTTACTTTTTTATAAGCCTATTCCATATTCCTTCAAAGAAATCATTTTTCTTCAGTTTATCTCCTATTTTAAGATCCCTGAGAATTTCGGAGAGGTAATTTATGATGAGTCAGGAAAATCTGAGTTTATTTCTGTTAATAAGCATTTTATCTTTAAATACATTAGTGATGACTTCTTCTTTACAAAAAGAGAATTACTTAGAATCAGATGAAAAAATCCCAGCTTTGTTACGGGGAATTGGCCTCAAAGGACAGAAAAATGAAATTTATCATCAAGTACCTCGACTGCTAAATTCTTCAAAAATTTATTCTCAAATTAACCAATCTTATTCAAATAGAATTCATTTTGCCCAATCACAATATTCTGTACCTGGTTGGGTTGATACAAGGTGGAAATATCGGAAAAATATTTCCATTTTACCCTCTCAAGTTTTTGGTGATTTCATTGATTTTCCTGTGTTGATAGAACTATTCGATGAGGATCTTCGTGATCATGCCCAAGTTACGGGTAATGATATTTTCTTTACTAATGAGCAGGGAGTGAAATTAGATCATGAAATTGAGCTCTATGATAGACAATACTCCTATACACAAGCACACCTCGTAGCCTGGATGAAAACAAATCTAACTGATCTCGAAGGGGCTTATATTTCAATGTATTATGGCAATCCTAGTGCAGGTGTACAGGAAAACCCAACAGGAGTGTGGAATACCAATTATGTAGGTGTTTGGCATCTCTCAGAAGACCCCACAGAGGTGATCCATGATAGTACGTCCAATACTAATGATGGGACATCTCAAGGCTCTATGACTCCTACTGATCAAGTAGAGGGAAAAATTGACGGTAGTATTGATTTTGATGGAGATAACGATTATATTGATTGTGGGAACGATAGCTCACTGGACATCACGGGAGACATCACACTACAATTCTGGGTAAAGGCTGAGAATTATATAAATGACCCTGATCTGCTTACCAAAGGGGATTACACCCAGGCATATTCATCATTTATTTATGATGCTGATGATGACAATAGTGGAGGTGTAATTTATTTTAAGCTTAATAATCATGAATTAATAAGCGTTAATTCTCTTACTATTGGAACCTGGTATTATATAACATGTGCAAGGGAGAGTAATTCAATGAAGATATACATTGATGGAGATGTGGACTCTACTGACACCTATTCAAACCCCATTGAAACCATACCAGATTCATTAACAATTACAAGAAGTCCTGATAATCTTGATGGTATCTTAGATGAAGTGCGTGTATCTTATACAGCTCGTTCAGAGAATTGGATCAAAACAGAGTATGCTAATCAATATAATCCAATTTCATTTTATACCATTACCTCTCAAGAAGAGTCACCAATTTCATATTACTGGCCCTTTCCTACGTTTAAATATAGAACGAACATAAGTATCGACTCAACAAAGGTGTTTGCCGATCTTACCAATTTCACTGTGTTAATTGATCTGAATGATAGTAATCTACACGACCAGGACAAAGTTCAGACAGACGGTGACGATATTATGTTTGCTATTGATTCTATAAAATTAGATCATGATATCGAAACTTTCGATCAAACTGGAAATGGCACTCATGCTCATCTAATTGCATGGGTAAGGGTGCCAAACCTGTCAGGTTCAACTAATACAACAATTTCAATGTACTATGGAAATAACGCTATTAGAAGTCAAGAAAATCCTGAAGGGGTTTGGGACAGTGATTATGGAGCTGTCTGGCATTTAAACGATGATTTTTTAGATTCATCATCTAACAATAATAATGGTACGAATAGTGGTTCGACTAATACAGTAGGAAAAATGGCAAATGCTCAGGATTTCGATGGAGTCGATGATGATATAGATACAGGATCAGGTAGCAGTATGGATAACATTTTCAATAATGGAGGTACTATCAGCGCTTGGATCTATCCAACAGGATGGGGAGAGGGAAATTTTGGGCGAATTATAGATAAGTCAACAGCTACAGACGGTTCTAATGGCTGGGGATTCTGTATAGACAATGATGGCTTTCCTAATCAGCATTTATTATTCTTTAGAGATTTTAGTATATCGCGAGGGTTATGGTATACACCAGATGATTCAATCAGTCTTAATCAATGGCAATATGTGGTCGTATCTTATGATGATACCGACAAACAAAATGATCCATATGTGTTTATCAATGCTTTATCTCAATTATTAGTTGAGGAACCTACACCAGATGGAGATTCAATAGATGATTCAGCCCAATCTGTACATATAGGAAATTTTGCGGGAGATACCACTCGAACATTTGATGGTATCATCGATGAAGTCCGCATTTCTCATGTGATGCGTTCTGCTGATTGGGTTAATACGGAATATTATAATCAATTCGATCCTGCGAATTTTTATTCAATAGGAGAGGAAGAGGAACATTCTAGATGGTGGGCTGATGCCTCTTTCACAAATCGCAGAGACATTGTAATTAAAAGGGAAAAAGTCTCTACTCATTTGACAAATTTTCCAGTTCTTATTGATATAACATCCACAGATTTTAAACAAGGGGAAGTCCAAGCTGATGGTAAAGATATTATGTTTACTGATGATTCTGGATCAATCTTGGACTTTGAAGTTGAATATTTCAGCCAAAATGTTGCGGAAGGGCATTTAATTACTTGGATAAGGCTAAATGTATCGAATAAAGATGACACCATCGTCTCAATGTATTATAGTAATGATCAAATAGTGCAATCACAGGAGACTCCTGCAGAAGTGTGGGATTCTAATTATGTAGGGATTTGGCATCTTCAGGAATCACTTGGGAACGCTCAGGATTCAACATCCTACGGACAGGAGGGGGTAATAAGCGGAGGTGTTACTCAAGGAGCTTCTGGTTTCATCGATGGAGCATATTATTTTGATGGAGTAGATTGCAATGTAAGCATGGGAGACCCTTCTGATGGTCACCTTGATTTCGGGACAGGCAGTTTTACAGTTGAAACTTGGATAAATAGGGATTCAACAATGAGTTCAACCCAGTACGGCGGGATCTTCAAAGGAAATGGTGACGTTAATGATAATGAAGGCTGGTTATTACGATTTAAGGGAAGTGATAGTGTTAGATTTAGTGCGGGAGATGGATTAGCAAGTGTATTTAATATACATCAGTCATCAATCCTTGTAGATGAAACTTGGATGCATTTTGTTGGGGTTCTTGATAGGAGTGCGGGAGAGGCTTATCTCTATAAAGATGGCCAGAAAATTGCAACTGATACTGCAACGAATGGAGATATTGATAGTAATTACTTATTCCGAATAAGCGAGGATTGGGATAACGCTTTTCATTTCAAAGGACTTTTTGATGAAGTTCGTCTTTCTAACATAGCACGTTCTTCTGATTGGATTACTACTGAATATCAAAACCAGTACAATCCAACGAGTTTTTATTCCGTGGGTTCGGAAGTTATCTTTGATACTAAACCACCTATTATCAATGATTTTGGCGTTGATGATCCTGGAACTGGCGCAGGAAAATTCTGGGCTGATGTATCTGACAGTACTAGTGATGTCCAAACAGTAAAAATCACGATTAATGAAACTGAATACTCAATGAGTCAAAATGCCTCTGGGTACTGGATTTATCAGATGGGGGTAGTATGGCAAGGATATTATAAGTTCTGTATCACTAATGCTAGTGATTTCCTCGGTAATTACATTCAAACAAACTCAAGCTTGAAAACCTATACATTCACTTACGATCTGGCAGCTCCTGATGTTTTTAAATGGAAATATACTACTAGTACGAACACTTTTCGAGCCAACGTAAGTGATGGCTGGGGAGAAGTAGATACGGTAATTGTGAACGTCACTGATCATTCAAAAATATTACCAGACCCAGCCACACAAATCATGCACTTCTATCAAGATTTTGGAGGAGCTGGTTTAGGGTACATCAACGATACCCTTATAATGGCTAATGGCGATATTGAATTTAAGATCTTTGTTAATGATACATCTGGTAATAGTTTTCTTTCCTCAGCCCATCCTGGTGTCGTCTGGGTGAACCATGCTCCCATCGCTGAAAATTTGACCCTCAGTCCTTCCCCTTTATATAGTAACGAAACGTTAGTGCTCAAGTATGATTATGATGACGAAGATAATCACGGTGAAAGCGGTACTGAGATCCGTTGGTATAAAAATGGGGTTCTTCAAGCCTCTTTTAATGACAGCACTCAAATCGATGATGCCTATCTCATTCCTGGGGATGACTGGAATGTGACGGTCCGCCCAAAAGATGGCGAAAAGTTTGGGGAAATAAACACCTCATTGACCGTCACTGTACTCAATACTCCTCCAGTAGTTCAAGTTGTTACACTAAATCCTATAACTGCATACACCACGTCTACTCTCAGTATTACCAACACAACCTCTGATCATGAGAATGACGACCTTAGTTATTATATCGAATGGTATTGGAATTCACAACACAATTTCTCATATGATAATCTCCTCACGATTACCCCTGACAAGACAACCAAGGGAGAAAGCTGGCACTGCCGAATTCGGGCCTTTGACGGCACCAGTAATTCCAGTTGGCTTTCCTCTGCTCCCATCATTATCCAGAATACTGTTCCCCAAGCAGTGAACTTGACTATTACCCCTGACCCTGCGTATACTAATGATATTCTCGTCGCCAGCTGGGATATGGCGGATGCGGATGGGGATGCTGAAAATAAAAGTGCTGCCATTATTTACTGGTATAAATATGGTGATTTACAACCCCTTCTGAATAACTGTGTATCGATTAATCCTGGGAACACTAGTAAAGACCATACATGGTTTTTCCGAATCCAGGTCTTTGATGGGACAGATTATTCCGCTCTCCCACCGACTCAATCTGGAACCATCACGATTAGTAATTCTGTACCTATTGCTCAGAATGTTTCAATTATACAACCTGCTCCCCTCACAACAGATGATCTGCAAGCTGACTGGGATTATTTGGACATTGATAATGATAACTATGGTCCGCCACTCATTAAATGGTATACCAACAGTAGTGGGATCTGGCAGCACCAATCTAGTTATGATGATTATGATACTTTACCTGCGAGTGCAACCACCAAGGGTCAATACTGGTGTTTTGGTATTCAAGTGTATGATCAGGATGACTACGCTGCTGAAGTCAACTCGTCTCCTGTGTTAATTCTCAACACGCCACCTGAAATTACTAACCTGGAGTTGACCAGTACTCCGACAACTACCGTTGATCTAGTTGCGACATGGGAATCCAATGATAATGATTCTGATTCGCTGACATTTTATGTTACTTGGTATTTGAACGGCTTACTGAACGCTACTTTGCAAACATCCAGTATGAACTCTACTCTTACTTCGGGCAACACCACTAAAGGTCAAGAATGGTCATTCAATGTTACCGCTTACGACGGTGAGATTAACTCCAGTGAGATCACCCTGGGATATATTGTCAGCATTCAAAACTCCATCCCCACAGTCGCTAACCCGACTTTTAATGAGACTAGCCCTGTGGCAGATGAAAAAGGATTTAATATAACTTATGGCTTTGCAGATGCCGATGGCGACTCAGAGGTCATAACGGGTAAACTAATCGTGTACTGGTACGTGGATTGGGCCTATAATTCAGCTTATAATAACAATACCGAAATTCATGGGGATAACACTACTTCTGGGCAAGTATGGTCTTATATCATCCGAGTATATGATGGCGAAGCCTATAGTGCCAATGTCAGCTCGGCCCAAGGGATGATGATTGGGTCGAGATCGAACGACCCCCCTTATGCAGAAAATCTGACAATCAACCCTTCTACCCCCAAAACCTATCAAAGCTTAACCGCGACCTTTGATTATGCGGATAACGACAGTGATCCACAATATGGATATGAGATTCGCTGGTACATGAATGGCTCACTTCAATCAGATTATAATAATCAATTGACAGTCCCTGCGAGTGCTACCTTGGAGTGTCAACAATGGAACTTTTCGGTAAAAGTGTTCGATGGGATTGCATGGGGGATTTTTTACAATTCTTCGCTTTATACCATTCTCAATAGTCCTCCAGAGGTCGATTACTTAGATTTGACCGCTAATCCGACAACTGTTAGTGATCTAGTCGCTAGCTGGACTTTTAACGATAATGATAGTGATTCTCTGACGTTTAATATCACCTGGTATCTGAATGGCATTTTTAATGGCAGCTGGTCAACCACTAGCTCAAATGCTACCCTCAACGCGGACAACACCACTAAAACTGATCGCTGGTCGTTCACTCTCCAGGCGTTTGACGGAGAGGAGTATTCCAGCATTGTTGCCTTAGGGTATAATGTTACCATTCTCAACACAGCCCCCGTGGTAGGGAACCTAACTATCACGACAAATCCCACCACTAGTGATGATCTCGTTGTTGGTTGGGACTATGATGATTTAGACGACGATCCGCGGGATGATGCCGCTGCATTCATTGTTTGGTATTTGAATGGCGAATCTATAGGCGGATTAACAAATACATCTTCGGTCCTTTCAGGAAATACTACCAAGAACCAGGTCTGGTGGTACACCGTGCGCTGTTATGATGGTCAAGCTTACTCCCTTCCTCAGGAGTCTCCCCATGCCCAAATTCAAAATAGTGCTCCTGTCAATGTGTCCTCTCTTCCCCTTCCCTCGAGTCCAACTGTAGAAACAGGATTGGTCTTGGTGGAGTCCGCTATCTTATCCTCTCTCCTTGATGCGGATGGGGATGATATTCAGTTCATTGATAGTATTCGCTGGTTTAAAGACTCCACTCTTCAATCTGATCTTAACGGATCACTCACTGTACCTGGTAGTCGATTGAAGAAAGGGGAGACATGGTCTTATACTGTTGTTCCTTCGGATAGTTTGGATACTGGGTCTATTTGCACTTCTGGAGATTTATTAATTCTAAATTCTGTTCCCACCATTACTCTTGCTTATTTTGCTGAGTCTGATGTGAAAACAACTCATAATCTAACTGTTAACTATCTCTATGCTGATGCTGATGGTGAAAATGTAAGCGTTTCTGAGATTAGATGGTACCGTTCTACTGATACCTCGGCTCCCTATAATTATTATCTTGTCCCTAGTTATAATGGTAGTTTGATCCTTCCCAATACCGCTACAAACAAAGGTGAACGATGGAAATTCGATATTAAGATTACTGATGGTTACAATGAATCAACAGACTGGATATTATCTGATCCTGTTGAAATTAAGAATAGTAGGCCATGGGTCGATCCCTTTAGTATAAGTATAACAGGGGGAATGAGTACTTCCGACCCGCTCTCTCTTACTTATTCTTGGTACGATGATGATTATCCTTTAGACAATGAAACAGGGACGTTAATTTCTTGGGCGAATAGCGATTTAGAATTAGTACCAAATAACCTTCTCACCTTAAGTTCGACCAACACTAAAGCTGGCCAACGCTGGTGGGTGACGATAACACCAAATGATGGTGAGGAGGGGGGGGTCTCAATTATCAGTTGGTACTATGGCAAACAAATCACTATTGGGAATACTCCTCCCGTTATCACCGAAGCAAACATCCAAGGATTTTTCAATGCAACTACTTGGTATGGGACCTCTTTTGGCACTAATTTTGACCTTGTGATTAATTATACTGTTTCAGATATCGATCAAGACGAAGGAGCTACTGGTTATGGAATTATCCTCGTGGGTGATTATCTTTCTGAGGCTGAATATATCTGGTTTAGAAATCGATCAGGTGCTGTAACACAAGTCTTGGAGCTAAAGGGTGAAACTTCAGTACCCTTTTATAATACCGAAAAAGGTGATGTTTGGTGGGCGCAAATTCGTCCCCGCGATCTGTATGGTGATTATGGTCTTCCTGTCAATTCTACTCAAATTATCATAGGGAACACCGCACCTCAAGTCTTGAATCTACAATGGGACCAGACAGACTATCGAACTGCTGATAATCTTTCATTCAGTTATGATTTCTTTGATTTCGATCCTGATGACACCGAAGTGAATATCACCATTCACTGGTTTCTTAATGGGACATATAGTCCGCTTTATGATAACCAAAGAGTGATTTCTTTTACAGTACTCAAGAAAGGGCAAACATGGAGAGTGGAGTGTATGGTCTATGATGGGGAAGCGTATAGTATCTGGTTTAGCCTCCCGATTATCATAATTAAGAATACTTTACCAGTAGGTAGTTCGGTCCTATTACTACCGTTCTCCCCCACCACTGCTGAACATCTCATGGCGGCTTGGAATTACTCGGATATTGATGGTGACCTCGAACAACAGGCGAGGATCCTCTGGTACCGGAACAGCGTGTTACAACCAGCTTTAAATGACGCTTTAATGGTACATTCGGGAAATACTAGCAAGAGTGAGCTTTGGTATTATACCATTGAAGTGTTTGATGGGGAAAATTATTCCGTTCTCGTCACCTCTCCCGTCATCACGATCATCAACACTGCCCCCACCTTAGAAAACATCTCATTCATCATGATTAATCCTAACACGACCCTTCCCTTAGAGGTTGATTGGACATTTCTGGACATTGATGGTGATACGGAGAGTACCACCGTCATTATTCGCTGGTTTAAGGATGGGGTTAATCAATCCGCATTAGCTGACTCAAGAGTTGTGGCCTCCAGCTTCACTGCCAAAGGAGAGGTGTGGAACTATACTGTTCAAGTCTTTGATGGGCAAGCTTACTCCATTGTGTATAGTTCTATCACAATAACCATTGATAATGCGATCCCCTCTATCGGTGCTTATTCGTATGAATTCAACCAGACCCAAAGCCAGGTGGAGGGGCCAGATGTGCGCAATTCTTTAACCAAGGAGGTATTTTACGTCGTGGGTGAACCGATTAGTATCTCCTATGAGTTTATGGATCCTGATCTGCCGCTTGATTCGGACCAATCAAGAATCTATTGGTATTATTATGACAACCGCACCTCTCGCTGGGTTGAGGAGCTGTTATACCGCCAAAATTTAAGTATTCCCTCATCAGGTGCTTCTCCTGGTGATTGTTGGCGATGTACTATTATTCCCTCAGATGGCCTGGCGAATGGCCCGAATATTACCTTCCCAGTAATAATAATTGAAAGTAACCCCTTAATCCATGACAACAGTCCTACTATTACCGCACTAACTGATATTGAAGGCCATTACAAGTTCTACCTGACAGCTACTGATCTAAATAACATTACCACTGTAGAATATCTGTTTACTGACAGTGCGATTGATACTCAATATGCCCAGCGTAGTAGTACTGACAACGTGTGGTTTTTAGAGTTTCAACTCCCAATAGAGGACTTCCAAAGCTATCTTGGCACCAATCTCACTGGTTCTGTCAAAGTGATAAGTACTGTTGCTTATGACAGCCAGACCTTCAAGATTTATACAATGGTTCCATTCACTTTTGAGGTGAGAGATGAGGCTCCCCCACGAGTTGTGAATCCTCGATGGATGTTCAATGATGACCTTGCACCAACTAACATCACTTTTTATACTGATATTATTGAATATGGTTCAGAAATCACGGATATCACACTTTACTATTATTTCAGACTTTTTGAGGGTACTGAATCCCCTGCTGTTGGTATTGGTGCATCTCTTCTTCAATCTGATACGTCAGAATGGAGAGTAGAGCACATGACTCTTCATAATACCACTGGTGGTATTCCTACTTACTCAATCACAGTGCCTTTTGATCATAATGGCACCGACCGAGAGATTCTCTATAAAATTATTACTACTGATAGTGCAGGGAATAGTGGTATCGCCTATGATATTGAACGTGATGACCCCGACCGTATCGGGGAAACCCGTTTTACTTTCTCCCCTCCAGGGATTGATCCTACATTGGTCTTGGTTATTGTTGGCATCACTGTCTTGGTTGCTATCTTTGGATCAATTGTTTATGTAAGATTTATCCGCAAACCTGAATTGGTTGGTCTTGACAAAGAGTTAGTTCTTAAGAAAATAACTGAAATATCAGAGGTAGAAGTAATGGCCACGCTTGACTCTCACACAATTGGAGTTGTAGTTTCGTTTTTTGACCAACGTCATGGACCTATTCCGATTATTGTGATACCAGAAATTTTGAAAGACAACTTTTCGAAGCTAGTGGATCTCTCTGATCGTTCGTTCAGTGGCACTGGTTTTTGTGATGACTTTAATACTGAAATTCCCTCTAGTTACGATTTTGTGTTGGCGCAAGGTCTTCGTACCAGTGTGATGTCCTTTGGGTTTGCATTGGAACGGCCAACTGCTAGAGGAGGTCAAGAAAATCTTACTTGCAACATTTTAATTCATCAAGAAGTATTCCCATTGGTTGAATCTTTCAAAGAGGAAATCAAAGGGAAAATACACTCAATTCACAAACTCATGAATAAAGAAGACTCAGATAAGAACATAATTCGTAGTAAAATATTTTCGTTGAGGAAATTCGTATCATCAGTCGTAATGTCATATGAGCGAATTTATGGAACAACCGAGTTGATTATAGGAGAAGACTAAGGCTAAAATGCTCATAAAAACGTAAAATTGGTCATCATTTCTTAAATCCATAGATTATTTTTTGGAATAAATAGTGGTTATAATTCACTCATTCATTGATTAAACCCCTATTTCACTTTATCAAAAGAAAACACCAGAATTCTTATTTATAACGAAAAATAAGGAGATTGTGGACAGATTATCTAGAATTCTTCTTAAAATCTCAAGCCTGAGTTATCCCAGCGTATATACGTACATTATTACATAAAGGGTTTTCTATTCAATAAATTCGGATGATTTATCTAGGATCTGTTTTAAAAACAGATTTACGGCAATGGTGAGTGATTTGAGAAAGATAATGGTTAAGCTTACCTCTTTTGCAATCTCTGTTATCTTTACCTCAATATATTCACCTTTAAATTGGTTTTTTTCCCAATTTGAGTTACTTCAGAATTTAGGAGAGACCATTGGTGTTTAGTGATAAGAATTTGAATATAATTCTGCTATTTAGTGTCTTTTTTCTAAATATTCTTGTAATGACTCCCTCTTTGCAGGAGGATTATTTAGAATCGAATGAGTTTTTACCAACTCTACTACGAGAAATTGGGTTTAAAAGCCAGAAAAGAGAAACAAGCCATCAAGTATCACGTTTATTAGGTTCATCTAAGGTTAATCAGTCGTATTCAGATAAAATTCATTTTGCACAATCAGAGTATTTTGTACCAGGTTGGGCAGATACTAGATGGCTATATCGAAAAAATATCACTATTGATTATACCAAAGTAGCCGCAGATTTAACTAATTTCCCTGTATATATTGAATTATATGATTCTGATTTACAACAAGATGCACAGGCTAGTGGGAACGATATCCTGTTTACTAATGCTTCTGGACATTTACTTGATCATGAAATTGAGGTTTATGATCGTGTATATAATTCCTCGCATGCTCATCTAGTTGCTTGGGTTAAAGCAAACCTTTCAAGTACACAAGATACCATCATTTCAATGTATTACGGATATCCAACTGCAATTAACCAAGAAAATCCAGAAGGGGTATGGGATGACAATTATGAATTTGTTCTTCATATGAATCAGGATCCTTCGTCTTCAGATATATTAGATAGTTCGATAAATAACTTTGACTTCGATGTTGAATCTGCTAGTGGTATGACTTCATCTGATCTTGTTTATGGAATTACTGGACATGCTCTTGCATTTGATGGAAACGATGATTTCATTTATCTACCACTATCCGAAGGCTTTACAGGCCCTACTGACAAGATGACCTTTGAATTTTGGATAATGTTTCCAAATGGAGGTCCAGGATTAAAAGATAGTCTAGCAATTCCGGCTACATCAGGTCGAGAGCCACAATTGAATTTTTATAAAGAATTTGAACTTGAAGTGGAGACTTCAACTAATTCTTATATTGATACAGATCAAGATTTTCAAACCTTAGTTGGTACTTGGCAGCATCTAGTAGCTATATGGGATGGTACAGGTGATGGTCTCCATCAAATTTATCTCAATGGTTCATTAGATGTAAATGATCTTGATCCATTAACAGGTACACATGTCTCATGGAATACAATATCAATAGGAACAGAGGATCTCTCTAGTGATGGACCTGGTGGGAATTTTGACGACGAACGTAGTCTTCATGCGACATTAAGTGAATTTCGACTGTCAAGTACGGTAAGATCAGCTAACTGGATTGCTACCGAATTTGAAAATCAAAATAATCCTAATAATTTCTATTCAGTCTATTCAGAAGAGAAGTCTGTTAATTCACCTGGTTGGCATTTTTCAGGATTGCAATATCGTAAGGAGTTAATAATTGACGCAACGAAAGTAAGTGGGAGTAGTTCTTTATTAAACTTTCCAGTCCTTATCGATATATATGATACTGATCTGCATGATACCGATAAAGTTCAAGCTGATGGTGATGATATTCTTTTTTGTGATGCCATGGGAAGAAAATTAGATTATGAATTAGACCTCTTTGATCAAAACTATAATCCAACTCAAGCACATCTTGTAGCTTGGATCAAAATTCCTAATCTTTCTAGTACAACAGACACCCCAATTTTCATGTATTTTGGGAGTTCTGATCTTTCTTCACAAGAAAATCCCACAAGAGTTTGGAAATCAGGTTATGTGGGTATATGGCATCTTAGCGAAACATCTGGGAATGCTATCGATTCAACGTCATATGGAACAGATGGAACAATTAATTCAGGAGCTACACAAGGTGAGGTAGGACAAATTGATGGAGCTTATGATTTTGACGGAATAAATACGGGTGTAACAATTGGAAATCCTTCCGATGGACATCTAGACTTTGGAACTGAAAGTTTTTCTATTAGTTTTTGGATAAACGTTGATCAAAGTACAGGTACATATCAGATTCCTGTTTATAAGGGAGGGACAACAGATTCTAGTGAGGGTTATGAAGTTGAAACAAACACAGATGCTTCAGCTCTCGAATTTGGTATTTCTGATGGCTTAGGAAACAGAGAAAATAGACAAATCCCTATTAGTTTTGATGAATGGATATATTTTACTGGAATTGTCGATAGGACAACAAATAAATTGCATGTGTATAAAAATGGGGTGGAGGTAGGAACAGGGATTGATATTAGTTCAGTTGGGAGTATCGATAACGATTATATAATGTCTTTTTCACAAGGCAGCAATCCTTTTGATGGTATTCTTGATGAAGTCCGTATTTCAACTGGTGTTCTCGCAAGTAATTGGATCAATACCGAGTATAATAATCAATATAACCCTAGTACGTTTTATTCGGTGAATTCTCTTGAAATTCGTGGAAATTGGACGATCCCTTATCTTCGATATAATAAAAATCTGACAATTGACCATTCCATGGTTTCAGGTTCAAGTGATCTGAACAATTTTCCTATACTTCTTGATTTCTATGATTCTGATCTCCGCATAGAAGAAAAAGTACAGACTGATGGGGATGATATCGCTTTTACAGATAGCAATGGAGTCAAACTAGATCATGAAATTGAATCATTTACTCAAGATTTCAATACTACTCATGCTCATTTGCTGGTGTGGGTAAAAATCCCAACACTTTCCTCAACAACCGACACAGCTATTAAGATGTGGTATGGAAACAGTGCTGTAGCATCTTTAGCTAATCCTGGAAGTCTTTGGAATAATTATGGAGGAGTTTGGCATATGAGCGATGATTTAATTGATTCTAGTGGAAATAATAACGATGGAAGTAATTATGAGTCTGATGATGTTTCTGCACAAATCTTAAGAGGGCGAGATTTTGATGGTGTAGACGATTATATAACAGTTGGCTCAGGTAGTAGTATTGATAATATATTTAATGGTGGAGCTACTATATCAGTATGGATCCATCCTGAAGACTGGGGAGGTAGTGATTATGGGCGAGTTTTGGATAAATCATCAAGCACTGCTGGTGCAAATGGTTGGGTTTTATGTGTTGACGGTGAAGCATCTCCTGCAGCAAATCATCATTTATTATTTTACAGAGATTTCAGTGTTAAAAGAGGATTATGGTATTCTCCTGAAGATTCAATAAGTCTCAATCAATGGCAATATGTAACAATCACGTATGATGAGAGTTCTACGGCAAATTGGCCTAATGTTTATATTAATGGCGTATTACAAACTCTTGTTAGAGAAGAAAACCCCTCAGGTGAGGCGAATGATGATGGTGGACAATCCTTATACATTGGTAATTATAAAGATGGTGGACGTACATTTGATGGAGGAATTGATGAAGTTAGAGTAAGCTTTAACTCTCTCTCAACAGAATGGATACAAACAGAGTACAACAATCAACTTAACCCAGAAAATTACATTGCAGTTGGAAATGAAGAAGAAAAAAGACTATGGGCTGATAGCTCATTCCCTTATTCAAAAGACATTGTAATCAATCACACTAACATACCAGAAGATTTGGTAAACTTTCCTACTCTCTTAGATATTACTGATAGTGGACTTAAAAGCGGAATAGTTCAATCTAGTGGTGCAGATATCTTATTTTGCGACCCCTATGGAAAAAAGCTTAATCATGAGATAGAATCTTTTAGTCAAACAAGTACGAATGGTCATTTAATCACATGGGTAAGAATTCCATACCTATATAGCTCTGATTACACTGCAATCACGATGTATTATGGAAATGATGGGTTATCAGCACAACAAAATCCCGAAGGTGTATGGGGTTTCGATTATAAAGGTGTGTGGCATTTAAAAGAAGACCCATCTGGTTCTGTACCTCAATTTATTGATAGTACATCAAATGACAATGATGGTAGTGCTACTTCACTGGCTACAGCACATCAAGTACCAGGTCAAATTGATGGAAGCTTATCTTTTGATGATACAGATCGGAATGTAGATATTCCTGATGACGGCTCCTTAAAACTAAATTCTGATATATATGTTTCTGCGTGGATAAAAACAACAGATACTCAAACTGATGTAGATGTGGTACTTGCTAAATGGACTGAAACACCTTCAGGTCATAATTATTTCTTAGGGAAATTAAATGAGAATACATTCTCCTTCTATGTAGATGAAAATGATCAACATGTAGATATAAGTTTAAGTAAAGTTAATGATGGTACTTGGCATTATGTGGTGGGATTAGCTGATTCTATTACCGATCAATTAAGATTATATGTCGATGGTGCTCTAGAGGGAACAGCAGCTTATGATGGGTCTTGTGTTACAGGTACATCCAAGCTGTATATAGGGCAAAGTCCAGCAGTAATTGATCAAGAATGGAATGGTGGGATAGATGAGTGTAGAGTTTCCAATGTTATTCATTCTGGAAATTGGATTGTCACAGAATATAATAATCAATTTGATCCTATTAATTTTCATATGATAGCACAAGAATTCTCCTTAGACGTTAATCCACCTGTGATTAACGATTTTGATGCAGAAGATTTAGGGACGGGGGTAGGTAAATTTTGGGCTGATGTTACAGATTCTGTTTCAGAAATTGATAGTGTTACAATTAAGATCAATGGAACCGAACATCCAATGAGTTTCAATGGCTCTTATTGGATCTATCAATCTTCGGTCATTTATAATAACAATTATGAATATCAAATATTAAATGCTTCTGATGTGAGAGGAAATTGGATTCCATCGCCCTCTATTACAAAATATATTTCCTTCACTCTTGATAAAGTCTCTCCAGAAGTTATTGATTGGGAATATTATCCTGATATAGGTATTTATGGAACGTTTAAAGCAAATGTATCTGATTCCTGGGGGAATATTGATGTTGTATTAGTTAATGTGACTAAATCAAATGGTATCCCACAAAATGACCTATGGGCAGTAATGCAACAAACCGCTTTAGGTTACATGAATGATACTCTTGTAATGGATTCAGGACCTATTTATTATGTGATTATTGTTAATGATACTGCTGGAAATTTGTATACATCTAGTGAACACCAAGGTTTTGTTCCAGTTGTTAATCATCCCCCTGAAGTAAATGATATTACTTTGTCACGTGATCAATATTCAATTTTAATTCCAATTTACAGTAATTCTTCTCTCTATTTAAATTATACATTTTATGATCAAGATGGGGATAGTGAAGGAGGAACACAAATCCGTTGGTATAAAAATGGAATCCTCCAATCTGCTTACAATGACCAAAAATCCATTCCTGAGTCAGCTTTGAATAAAGGGGATGCATGGAATACTACCGTTAAACCCAAAGATGGCCAAGATTTTGGGATCCTTGTTGCCTCAGAGATAATCTTCATCCAAAATACTCCACCTAAGGTTACTAGTGTTTCAGTCTTACCTCTAAATCCATTAACAACTCAACAGCTTGTTGTTAGTAATACCACATCAGATGCTGATGCTGATATTCTAACATTTGAAATTAAGTGGTATAATCCCACTGAAAACTCCAGTTATGAGGGATTAGTGATTATTCCCTCAGACCAAACGAAGAAAGGTGAAACATGGTGGTGTGAGGTTCGCGCCTGGGATGGTACGAATTATTCCAATTGGATCCAATCAAATAGTGTTACCATTCAAAACAGTGCCCCCTCTGCTTCTAATTTGCAGATCACTCCAAGTGGTGCTCAAACGAGTGATACTCTCACTGCTTCCTATAGTTTTATAGATGCGGATGGGGATCCCCAGAGTGACTCACATGTTCGTTGGTATAAAAATGGGGAATTACAGGGGAGTTTAAACGATTCATTGACTGTAAGCGCAGGTTTAACACATAAAGGAGAAAATTGGTACTTTACTGTCGAACCAAGCGATGGAGTGGCTTATGGAACACTAAAAACCTCTCCTATGTTAAATATTGCGAATACTGTACCCAGTGCGAGTAATCTCGCAATCACTCCTAGTGATGCCAAGACAGCCAATACTCTTACTGGTAATTATGATTATTCTGATGCGGATGGGGATCCACAGAGTGGGACCGAGATCCTCTGGTTTCAAGATGGCGTACTTCAAGGAGCATTAAATGATTCTACAACAGTCAGTTCTAGTTACACTGTAAAGGGTGAGGTGTGGCATTTCAAGGTGCGGCCCTCGGACGGAACTGAATTTGGCACTTGGATAAGTTGTCCTGTGAATATTACTATTCAAAATACCCCTCCCAGTGCAAGTAATCTCGTAATCACTCCTAGTGATGCCAAGACAGCCAATACTCTTACTGGTAATTATGATTATTCTGATGTGGATGGAGATCCACAGAGTGGCTCAAAAATTGTTTGGTATCAAAATGGGGTTCTTATCGAGGCATTAAATGATTCTTCCACGGTGGCTT
>Ga0209636_10001198_pt1 | contig 25951 bp, 21 predicted proteins | sample DeeMarSWOR152_54_FD_187464 | JGI IMG/M metagenome (GOLD analysis project Ga0209636, IMG submission 187464) | Marine sediment microbial communities from White Oak River estuary, North Carolina - WOR-1-52-54 (SPAdes) (version 2) | ecosystem: Environmental > Aquatic > Marine > Intertidal zone >...
TCGAAATTTGCCCGTGTGATCTACTACGATCAGCGCGGCTGCGGACTCTCGGATTATAAACAGGACGAGGGTTATACCGTAGATCAGGCCGCCTATGACCTGGATAAACTCCGTGAGAAACTCGGAATCGATAAGTGGGTGGTCCTAGGACATTCGTACGGCGGATTTCTGGCCCAATATTATACGACCCTATATCCTGAGCATGTCCTGGGACTCGTGATTGTATGCGGCGGCACTGGTCTGCACGACAAGAAATTGCGCGGTTCCAGGCAATGGGATTTCATCTCCAAGGAGGAGAGAGAAACCATGAGGAGCTTCGGAGATGAAATCAGTAAAAGAGCAAAGGAAGAAGACTGGCCTTATGAAAAGATGATAGCGGTTGAGGTCTTCAACAATCATATCAATGGAGACTGGAAGCGGCAGTCCTACTACCGCCCGACCATAAAGGAGTGTGCTCAGACTGCTCTTTATGGCTGGAAACATGATTTCGATAACTATTTTAACAGCCGGATGAGTAGCAGCCAGCGCAAGGTCGATTTAAGGGGAGCTTTTGTGGATTGTCCTATACCAACGTTGATTATGGAATCGATTTGGGATTTGACGTGGGTAGAAGCAAAGCCGGTAATCTTGTACCAGAACCATCCGGAAGCCTCGATGGAGATTTTTTCAAAAAGCGGACATTCCCCTTTCAAAGACGAATCGCCAAGGTTTTTCTCGATACTCAGACAATTTATAACCCATCTACCTTATGCAGACGATGACGAAATTTTCAGGTGGAAACAACATTTGAAAAAATGGAAAACGCAACTCGAGTCTTCTCTTGGATATAACCTTCGCCGACTGGGCTGGGGAAGGAAGTCGAATGAAAAGATCGTTGCGTTTTATTCAAAACAGCAGATGGAAAATCTTAATGAAGGGTGGATTCTTTTCAAACTGGGTCTTGCGTTGTACGACTTGAAAATCTATGAAGAGGCTCTGTTAGCTTTTAGAAAAATAAATGAAGTCGCTGAATCGCAGGATGCGGATGCGTTGATATGGCAGGGTCATATGCTCGATCTGTTGGGCCGCCGCGACGAAGCCATTGCCGTCTATCAACAAGTTGTTGAGATGAACACCAGGGATGCATATACGACAACGACAGTGGATTCCTTCGGATTAAAATATATCCCGAGAGAATATGCGAAGGAAAGGGTGAAAAGCGCTTTTAAGCGGATTGAGAATCTGCGTGAGGATTGATAGATAAAGGAACATTGATCACAAAATTTTCTCTTATTCTAACAGCGCTGATTGTATCTGTGAGTCCTTCCTTTGCTCTTGGTCAATCTCTTTCGTTCGAAGAAACTCTGGAAAAGATGATGGACATCGCAGGCATTAAACCTGGAATGATCATTGGGGAAATTGGCTCAGGAGGAGGTCCTTTTACTTTTCGTATGGCGTAAAGAGTTGGCGAAAAAGGGAAAATCTATGCTAATGACATCGATCAGAAAGCTCTCGATTCCATCGATAATAAAGGGATTCAGAATATTGAAACCGTGCTCTGTGAAGTAGATGATCCAATTTTTCCCGTGAAGAATCTGGATATGGTGATTATGAGATTATCTTTAAAGGGAGGGTACATTGAGGGCAAAAAATAGAGTCTCTTTAATATTTCCTCTCATCATAATAATTGTTTGTGTTGTCTCCTGTGAAAAGCAGAAAACCGGATGGAAAGGATCCATCGAGGAAATTGATGGAATTCCTGTGGTTAATAACCCCAAGGAGCCGCTTTATGGAGAAGATGCTTTTATCCTGGAGGAAGAACTGTCCATCGGAGAAGCGGCAGGGAAAGAAGAATACATGTTTTCTGAAATCGTTGCTCTTGCAGCAGACGCTGAAGAGAGGATCTACGTTCTCGATTATGAAGAATGCAATGTAAAAATCTTTGATGGAAACGGGAGATTCATACAATCTTTCGGAAGGCAAGGCCAGGGGCCAGGAGAGCTATATTAACCCAGAACAGTATCCATCGCCAGCGAAAATGAAATAGCAGTTCAGGATAATCGAGGTATATCCTTTTTCTCAATGGGAGGAGAGTTCCAAAGGAGCCTCTCGACTGCAAAATACCTGTTATCATCATCTCTTTTAGATAATGACGGAAACATCATTGGTGTTGAAATTGTCAGGGATGAAGAGAATCCGAGATACGAACTGAAGAAGTTCGACTCTGATGTGAATTATCTCCATTCTTTTGATTCTTCGCCTCTATCCAACTTTAGACGTGATGGCTTTAATCCCTTTTTCCCGACTTTCAGGTGGACAGTCATAAACGGGGATCAAATTGTCTTCGGCTACATGGGGGAATACGAGCTCAAGGTTTTTGATCCTGAAGGGAATCTGATCCGAAAAATTTCGAAAGAATACACGCCCGTGAAAGTGACTCAAAAGGACGTTGACGAGAGGCTGGAAGGTGAAGAACTGCCCCCTCAAATACTAGAAAAAATGGTTGTACCTGAATACCACTGTCCGATTCAGAGGATAAGTGCCGATGATGAAGGCAGGATTTTTGTAATGACCTATGAAAGGGCTCCGGATGGATCAGGGTATTATTACGACATATTCGATGCTGAAGGCAGGTTCATTGTCAAGGTTCCGTTGAAGAGCCGTCCACTTTTGATGCAAAGAAGAAAGCTCTTTACGGTAGAAGAAGATGAAGAGGGATATCAACATGTAAAGAGATACAGGATTACCTGGAGAATCTAGAATAAACATCGGTTGTGTCCCATTAATCCGACTCTTTTTTAAATTCACCTGGGAGAATACTTATGGATTCGTCAATGTTTTCATCCAGGCAGACGCGGAGAGGCTTTCTGAAAAATACAATTATCGCGGGAACTCTTTCTTATCTTGAATATAACGGTTTATTCACACGACCTAGACTAAAGGAGAGAACACGGAAATCACCAGATATCTTCTACAAGTATAAGACTATGTCCGTAGCTCACCTCAAAGAAATGCAGGAAGATATCGACAGATTAAGGAATAAGGGCAAACTCAGCAGGCATAAGATTTACAGAAGTTACATCGACGAATTGAAGTTCGAGATTCCTGAAAATATCCCCACCGCAAAATCGATCATCATCATCAGCAAATTCACCAGATTAATGTGTGTTAATTTTCACCTGGATGGTAAAAAGCATGAAGTGATGATACCCCCTCAGTATTATTCCGATGGGATATCAAATGAAGATATGACGGAAATTATCCAAAAAGAAATCATCAAAAAGCCGGGGCATAGAGTTGAGAGGACAGACAAGCTTCACTTAAAACTGCTGGCAGTCAGAAGCGGACTCGGCACATACGGCAGGAATAACCTCTGTTTCGTGGATGGAATGGGGAATTTTATCACCCTGGTCGCTTTTTTTACAGATTTTGAGTTTGAGAAGGATCACTGGCACGAGCTCGCTTTGTTGGATGCTTGCAGGAATTGTGTTATTTGCTATGGAATCTGTCCGACAAACTGCATAACAAAAGAGAATTTTGTCATTGATGCCGGGAGATGTATTACGCTGTTTAATGAGATCAAAGGCGAGTTTCCAAGGTGGATTCTTCCAAGCATGCATAATGCGTTAGTGGGTTGCATGAAATGTCAATTGCGTTGTCCGGAAAATGAAAGCATTGCCGGATTATCAGGCAAGCTGGAAGATGTTACAGAGGAGGAGACCCTGAAGATTCTAAGAGGAAAACCTGATGAAGGACTGCTGAATTCTCTGAGTCGAAAACTCCTCAAGTTCGTCCCGGCGAGCTCAAAGGAATATTTTCCGATCTTCACCAGAAATTTACGTGCCTTAATTAGACCAGGACCATCCATAATTAAAAATTCTGACTTTTGAGAATTTTCACACCCGACATCCTGAAAAGCTCTTTGAAATATGGAAAAAGGTAGCCGGCTCTTGTGCACAATTGAGATGAGTAACTTGGCCTTCTACTGAAGCAAAAGACCTCTCTTCACAATGTGTTGATTTAGGTCGCAAAAAATCCCATAAGGAGATTCGAATGAAGATTAAAATTTGCAGCATTCTTCTAATATGTTTTTTCCCCTTTTTATTTTCAATTGTCTTTGGCCAGGAATCCGAAGATCCTCCGGTTGAATTTAAAAAATTATCCGATAGATTATATTTAATCAGCGGAGGATTGGGCGCAAATTCCGGAGCCTTCATCGGAGATAACGGCGTATTAATAATAGAAGGCAAAGCGGATGAGAAATCGGTAGACCAGGTATTGGATGGCCTGAAAAAAATCACAAACAAACCTATCCTTTATCTCGTTAACACTCATTATGACCTTGATCACTGCTGGGGAAACCAGTTTTATCCCGAGTCGGTCATTAAAATAGCCCATGAAAACCTGAGAAAAGATCTCTATCATCCCAAAAGCAGATACAAAGAGCACAGAGACCATCCTCAATTTAAAAAACATCTGCCCTCTGTCACTTTCCGCGATAAAATGGAAATATTATTAGGGACGAAAAAAGTTGAACTCTGGTATTTTGGCAGAGGACATTCTACGGGTGATATCGTTGTCTACTTTCCGGAAGAACAAACGGCATTCATCGGCGACCAGGTTTTCCTGGGAATGACTCCGGGCGTCTATTCGGAAATCGGAGGGGATACTTTCGAACATGTGAAAACCTTGAATAAAATGATGGACACGCTCGATGCGGAACAGTTCATTAGCGGTCACTGCGATTCTATTCTCAGCAGAGCCGATATTTGGACTTACATCGATGGCGTGAGGAAAAAGCAGGAAAAGGTAAGAGAGCTGCTGGACCAGGGGCATTCCCTTGAGGAAGTGAAGAATAAATTTCCGGAAAATGATCGTTATCTTATCGAATCCATGTATTCTGAAATAAAAAGCAAGAGATCAAAGAATTTTTAATGCTGAAGGATATCGTGTTAGATAAATTTAGAAAGATACACACCTGCAATCACGATGCGAGAAAATGCGGAAAATCAGATAGGCCGTTCACAATTAAATAACAGTGGAGGTAAAATGATACGAATTTTTAATGCTTTTCTGTGTTTGATTACCGGTTTCTTCATTGTTTCGTGTGCAGCACAACAAACAGGTGATACTCGCCTGGAAGATATTGCGCGATATAGGACCGGTATGGCCTATGGATTGGAAATAAAAGATGGTTACGCTTATATTACAACCAACAGCGACCTCATCATCATTGATATTGCGAATCCGAAGAGACCTCGAAGGGTGGGAAGACTGAAAATAGGAACACCTTCGTTTGATTTGAAAGTAGTCGACCAAAAAGCTTATCTGGCTGCAACTGATAAAGGATTTGTCATTGTTGATGTTTCAAATCCGGGAAATCCGACGATAATCGGACAATTTCATGATGGTGGAGAGGTGCGCAGAGTTGGGATCATAGACCGATATTGTATAACGTCGGATTTTGAAAACGGTCTGAATATACTGGATATCAGCGATAAATCAAAACCCGTAAAAATAGGGAACCTGAAATACGACCGAATAAGAAATTTTATTGCCACAAATAATCTGGTTTTTCTTGTTGATGTTGGTAAAGGATTGAGAATAGTGGATATTTCAGACAAAACAAATCCTGTGGAAGTGACTTTAGTGGATAAAACAGAAGGAGCCGCATCTGTCGAAATTGACGGGAACCGGTTATTTCTGGGTTTTTTTAATGGTTTGATAAAGATATTTGATATTGCAGACCCGAGATCACCTCATTTATTGACGAAAATTAAATGTCCCGATGAGGTGTTAGGTTTGGTCGCGGCTGATAATTATCTCTTTATTAATTATAAAGGCATACTGATTAAAGATATTTCTGATCTGGACGAGATTGTCGATGTCGGACACTACAATCGTACGAAAGGGGCTCACGGCATCGTTTATCAGGATGGGTATGTATATTATGTAAAAAATGGATTAACGATTTTTAAGATTAATAAATAATAATCTATAATAAAAATTGAAGACAAAGATTTCTTTTATTCCAAACAGGCGTCCTGGACTTTGACATTCAGCCGCTATGAGAAAGGAAAGGTCAATCATGTGCAGTTGTCTCTCATCAGAGAGGCCTCGACGGTCATTAAAAGAAAGATAAAACGCTGTTAAAGGAGAACCCATGAGACGTGATGTGACGCTTCTTTTATTGACGTCTGCACTTTTGATGTTGTTCACCAGCTGTCGAACGCAGGATGATTTTCCTGTTCTAAAGGGTCCCTACCTCGGCCAAAAACTACCAGGCACAAGGCCCGAAATGTTTGCGCCAGATATTATTTCAACGGAAACGCATGCAGAGTACGGCGGACACTTTTCTCCTGATGGCAGGGAATTCTATTTCACGAGATATTCACCCGGGGGCCTGGCTAAATTATGGGCAACTGAAATCAAAGATGCAGTCTGGACAAAACCCCGTGTGCTATCCTTCATGGACGCTTTTCCCGGAGCAGAGTCGTGTATTCATCCTGGTGGGGAAAAATTCTTTTATGTCCATTTCGATTCCGAATCGGAGGGAATTAAACACGATATATACGTGGTTGAGAAAAGCGAAACAGGGTGGGGCGTTCCCCATCCACTCACCAGAACAGAATTGGGAAAGAGGAGGATTTCACCATCCGTAGCGAGTAACGGAAATCTCTATTTCAGCGGTGATTTTGACAGTCCCGGCCAGAAGGATATTTATTGCTCGAGGTTGATCGATGGAGTTTACGCCACTCCTCACAATTTAGGTCCATCGGTCAACTCGGATTATCATGAAGAGCATGTCTATGTATCCCCGGATGAGCGCTGTATACTCTTCGATTCTTACAGACCGGATGTTTACGGCAAATCGGATATCTATTTCAGCTATCGAATGAAAGACGGCACATGGAGTAAAGCACAGAATCTGGGGCCGACCGTTAATTCAGAACATTATGATTGGTATCCTATTGTTACACCCGACGGTAAATGTCTAATTTTTTCGCGTACTCTATCCTCTGGCAAAATAAATCTTTACTGGGTGGATGCAAAGATAATTGAAAATTTGAAGCCTGGGGAATCGAGATATTGAATTCGTCAGCTAAATACACAGTGATGCAGCAGCACCTCCAGCTATGGCACGAGATTGGGAAGGCAAAATTCCTTAAAAGATGATTAAATCGTAGATAATTGACGAAGCCATATTTTCAAAGGCACAGCAAGTAGGAATGGAATAACACAATTAGCAAGAGAGATTAGAATGAAAAAAACTGCAAGCAGCTTTTTAAACATCATTTTATTTCTCCTCCTCATTTCCTTGTTTTTTTGTTTAGATGTGACGCCCATGTTCACATGTGTCGATTCCCCTGAAGGTCAATCTCTTTCGTTCGAAGAAACTCTGGAAAAGATGATGGACATCGCAGGCGTTAAACCTGGAATGATCATTGGGGAAATTGGCTCAGGGGGAGGCTCCTTCACTTTTCGTATGGTGGAAAGAGTTGGCAAAAAAGGGAAAATCTATGCCAATGACATCGATCAAGAAGCACTCGATTCCATCGACGATAAAGGGATTCAGAATATTGAAACCGTGTTAGGAGAAATTAACGACCCGGTTTTTCCCGTAAAGAATTTGGATATGGTGATTATGAGAAGTGTATTCCATGACTTGGAGAATCAGCTGAGCATGTTGGAAAACCTTAAAAAGTATCTTAAGCCTGAAGCGCCATGTGTGATCATTGAACAACTTCCTTTTAACACCCCGTTACGTCGCCCTCTTCATGTGATGACAAAAGATCAGCTTCTTGGGCTTATTGAAAAATCAAGTTTCAAGCTTACACACACTGATTCTTCTTTGCCTGCCCGGTGGTTTGTTTATGTTTTTAAGGTGGATACGAATAAAGAAAAAAATATCTGGACAAACTGGTTAAATGAATTTCGTGCAGAAGTAAGGAAAGTTCAGGAATTTGGAAAAGAGCAAAATGTCTCCTCAGGAAAAAAGCGAATTGCCTGGGAAAGGGTTTTGAATTCCTACAGAGATAACAATCCAGATTCGGAAGATGACGAACGGATAAGAGAATACATAAATAGAAGAATCGATTTGCTGAAGGAGCACGAAAAACAATCAGTGCTAACAAATAAAGATACTCCGGATGCCCTAAAATCAAAGGAAGTCTTCGGTTTTCATCTCAGGTCAGACTACAGATCGATTGATTTGGATGAAATAAGTGAGATCATGCTGAGGCTGGGATTTAAAGGGAGAAGATCGGCGGAATTCGGAGACTTTAAGAATCAATTTGAATCGATGTCGCTTAACGGAGACAATGTTGTTGTAGATCATGCTTCAGGATTGATGTGGCACCGGGCCGGCTCCACGGAAACCCTGGATTATTTCGATGGGCTGGAATGGGTAGATGATTTAAATATACAAAAATACGCTGGATATTCTAACTGGCGGCTTCCTACAGTGGAGGAAGCGGTATCTTTATTTGAGACGAAAAAGATGAACGGTGAGATGCGTATAGATCCATCGTTTTCGAATGTCCAGCTTTTTGTATGGACAGGCGACGCTTATTATCCAGGAAGACTATGGGTTGCCATTTTTAGCAGCTCAAGCCTATGGGAGGAACTTAAGACTAACATAGCTTGGGTCCGTCCGGTCCGATCGTTGAAGCGATAAATAGACTGACTGTATGAGAATGAAAATTGTTTATGAATTAAACTAGAAAGGATCTCCAATGGATAAAAAATTTCAATGTATCATGCTGATTGTTTATTCTTTTCTATCTGGAATGAAATACGTCCAGGCTAAAGATTTTGGAATTATTCAAAATGCCGTTTCCGGTGAAAAAGAGATTATCGAAGAGGCAACTGTTACCAGAGGTTTCGATTTTTCAGCCATGGATAAGATATGGGAAATAATTTCGATTCTTGAACATGATGAGGAGCCGCCGGAAGAAGCCTGGACCGGCCTGATCCGGACGCCGGGTTATGCGGCTCTTGTTCTTCATGAACGTGGTTACGGGCTTAATTTCCTCAGGCAAAATCTCCGTCTTGTCTTCAAGCCTTCCATGGCAGATGAACTCAAGAAGCGTTCAGATAGCCGTGCCGTCCGGCACTTTCTTGAATTCAAGGAGAAAAGAGAGGCGGTTCGAAATTTCCAGGTTCGGATGCGGAATCCTTCAGTGCAGGAAGAAGCCATGGCGCTTCTTAAGTCGTGGTTTCCACAGGGTGTGCTTGATGGCCGTGAACCAGCACCTGCTGCTTTCATTCTGTTTGACAAAGACGCGCGGGGTGGTTACGGGCTTCTTATCTTTGATATACTCTACGCCCTGGAAGAGGGAGAGGAGTTTATTCCTCTGTTTGCCCATGAGGCTTTCCATTACTACAGGGGCAAATCAGCGGCCTATGATGAAGGGGATTTGTTCATAACGCATGAGTATATTCTCATGGCGATTGACATGATTCAGAATGAAGGCATCGCGGATCAGATCGACAAAGTCACCACACTCTTTGAGGGCGGTTCCCGGTGCAATACCGACTATGCCGTCAGATACCGTAAAAATATGGCTGAAACCCCGCGTATTCTCGGCAGGCTGGACGACTGTCTCTGCAGGCTGACAGAAGACAATCCGGATTATGGCAAAATCGGGAGTGAGATGATATCGGCCGTTCCGATGAGCGGTCACCCTACCGGGTATTTTATGACCCGAGCCATTCTGAAGTCATCAGGCAAGGAGGAACTCGTCGGTATGTATAACAATCCTTTTGCATTTTTCTATTTGTACAATATCGCCGCGCTCAGGGATACAAGCCTTGCTCGTTTGAGTAATGGGGCCATACTCGGCCTGCATGAGATGGAAAAAAAGTATATTTCTCAGCCGGAGACAAAGCTCGCGGCCGAAGCGGTGGTTTCTGGTGTTGATCTTTCTGCGGTAGACTGTTTCCGCAGGATCACAGCGATACTCAAGCAGGATAAAGAGCCTGAATCCATGCTGTGGGATATATTTTTCCGGAATCCGGGCTACCGAGCTCTATTCAATCACGAATCTTATTACTCAAGGGAAAAAATCACCGATCTTATCACACTTGTTTTCAAGCCTTCACGGGAAGCCGAGTTCAAAGCTGCACTCAGTGAAGGAGGATCATATATGCTGAATAACTTCATCAGTCACAAGAAGGAGTTGCCCAATGTTTTGCGTGCGGTTGAGAGGTTGAGGGATGGGCGACTCTTCAAAAAAGCGGTGGATCAGGTCAGCACACTGCTCCCTCAGAAATGCAAAGAAGACTTTTTTCCTCCCTCACTGAGTTTTATATATTTTGATGGCGATGTCCGGTATGGATATCCGGTAATGGTTGCTGATCCAATGTGGCTTGTTGAATCCCCTGAATCTTTCTTATACTTTCTTAAAGCGTATCTGATTTATGTGTCAGCAGACAGGGCACGGTCTTTTACTGAAGCTGATCTTACGCAGCGTCAATATGCTTTCATCATTGGTTTGAAAAGAATTCAGCAACTCGGTCTCTGTGATCTGCTTGCCATTGAGGACGGCACGCTGAAAAAAATGGACGTGTATACAAGATATCAATCGGCGCTGCCGGAGTTCCCGCAGCGCATCGGAGATCTGGATGCGGTACTGGCCCGTGCGGAAAATCATCCGCATGCCTGGAAGGAGTTTACCATGGCTGCCAACAAATGTTCCGTACGACCGGGCTATCCCGTGGGATACAGGATGGCCAGTGTTATACTGGACATTTTGGGACGTGACGCACTGGCGGAATCTCTGGGCAATCCTTTCGCGTTTGTCCGGCTATATCAGAAAGCAGCTTTGAAGAAAGGCAATCTTCCGCTTTTCTCGGCAGAATCAATGAATTATATCTCGCTTCTGGAATCAGAATGTTACCGCCAGAATCGGAAGAGCTTAGATTAGCATTCTGCGAGGAGTTGCCCACCTTTCCAGGCAAGAACTTGAGGGATACGATTTTTACCATTCATAGGGAGAAATAATAAACAGGAAGTGACGGCATGATCCTCGACACCAAAAAAATAGCTTTAAGAATCATCCGTTAAAGACGTGATTTCTACCATGCTTAAGAGATTCGCATTGCCGGTTATCCTTGCTGTGGCTATTGCTTTTCCTGTCGTGTATTGGTTAATGCAAAACTGGCCAAAGAATTTTGCTTACCGGATTGAAAATCTGTATGAAGATTGATAAGCAAAAGATTCTTTGCGGGGTTTTGGAGTAGTTTAGAATCAGGCGTCCCTAATCTGGCTTTTTCATCGCGCGAATAGAAGCCGGATGAATGAAAGGAAGGAGTCGTTCCATGAAACCGAAAAAATATAAGAAACAAGAAATTATCCGTGCGTATTTAATCCTGTTGATCCTCATTGTTTTGTCCTGTTGTTCATCTGCCCCGGATGCGGCTTCAATCGAAGTGATCCGCATAAAGGATACTATCCTTAAGCTCTGCGTTGATGATTTCGTCAATCTAGTCGCTTTCATTGGCCCCGAAGGCGTGTTGCTCGTTGACACAGGTTTCGATGAGTCTTCAGAGCAGGTCAAATCAATTCTGAAAGAACATAGCGGAGGCGAAATTAAATACATCATCAACACACACTCAGATTACGACCACATCGCTGGCAATTCTGCCCTGAGGGAAAACGCAATCGTATTGGCTCACACGCACTGCAAATCCCAACTCATGGAATACGCGGATCCTGAATATGACATCCATTTTGACAAGGCCCTATTTCGGGGTGCATATCCCACGGTAACATTCGAAGAACCTGTCACGCTCTACTTCAACGGAGACGAGATTCAAGTCATTCCTCTGACAGGAGGGCACACGGACGAAGACGTTATTGTCTATTTTAAGGACTCGGGTGTAGTCTGTTTGGGAGATATGATTTCGCCAGGAACCTTCCCGGTTGTGAAACTCAACAACGGCGGAAATGCACATGCTTTGGTCGAGAACGTTGAAAGATTGATATCTCTGTTTCCGGAGGATGTGACTTTTATTGTCGGACATGGCGAGAATACGACCGTCAAAGAATTGCGCACCTATCACGATATGCTGCAGAACACAATCGCCATCGTTCAAGCGGCCATGAAAGCGAATATGACTGTCGAGGAGATGAAGCGGAGGAATATTCTTAAGGATTGGTCATCGTTCAACGACCCGGAGTACAAAGAGACAACAGCAGAAACATGGATAGAAACCATATACAGGTCGTCAGAAAGGAGAACGAATGAGATAAGGGACCCGATCTTAAAAGGTCCCTATCTCGGCCAGAAACCGCCGGGCATGATTCCTGAGGTATTCGCTTCAGAGGTTTTCACTGATTTCAAATACACATTCTGTTCTGTCTTCTCTCCAGATGGAAATGAGTATTATTTTGCCGCGTCAAGATCAGAGAACGACAAGGCCGGCATTTACTGGATGCGCCGCAGAAATCAGAAATGGACGAAACCGGAACCTGCTCCGTTTAACAGTCTGGAAATCGATCATGATATGCGATTTTCAGCCGATGCGTCTCAAATATTCTTCCAGTCATGGAGACCCTTGCCCGGCAGCAATACTCCAGACGAGCTCGGATGTCTCTGGTTTTCGGTAAGAAAAAAAACTGGCTGGAGTGAGCCTCAACCTGTAAAATGCGGGGGCAGAATCCTGCGGGCAGGATATCCGGATATAAGCCGTAATGGGACCCTTTATTTCTCCACAAGAGACAAGAATACGAGAAATGTAGATATCCATAGTTCGCGTTTTGTAAACGGTACTTTTGCATCCCCTGAGAATCTCGGCAATTCCATCAACACCGAATACATTGAAGGTGATTTATGCGTATCACCCGATGAGCGATTTATCATTGTTTCCTGTTGGGAGCGGCCGGACAATACGGGTGGTGGAGAAAGTGATCTGTATATCAGTTTTCGCCAAAGCGATGGCAGTTGGACGAAGTTGATAAACATGGGGGAAAACATTAATACCGAATACATTGAAAATTGTCCCACTATCTCTCCGGATGAAAGGTATTTTTTCTTTCAGCGCTTTGACGGTAGAGATAAATCCGAAACATTTTGGGTGGACGCCAAGGTCATCGAAGAGTTGAAACCGGACGAATTGAGGTAAAAGGAAGCCATCATGAAAAATTATATCCTGTTTAGTTTTTTTTCGTCCCCACCTTGTCTCTATCGAGTCAAGAAAAGAATAAGCGATATGCACTAGGCAAGGTCGAATGATGTGAAAATGGTTTGGCAAACAAGACGTAATTGATTTCAGGAGGTCACGATGAAGAGATGTTTGGATCTTCGTCTGGTCGTTGTCGTTGTTTTGATTGCTTTTCCCTCCTTTGCACAAGATTGATATCAATGAAGTAGAAATGCGAAATGGATAAATAAATGGAAGATGTACCAGAATGCAGGACATGATTGGGTAAATGATGAACATGAGCATAATATAAGGCTATTTTGGAATTCAGCCGCTTTCAAAAAGATGAGCCATTAAGAGTTAACACAGTTACTGTTTATCTAATCAGGCAATGTAGGATAGAGGGGATTATTTAAATGAAAAGAACAATATTAGGTTTTTGTTTACTTGTTTTTTTGGTAACAAGTTCATTTTTACAGGAAAAGGATTTCCCAGTACTCAAAGGTCCCTATCTTGGCCAGAAACCACCAGGAATGACACCGGAGATATTTGCACCGGGGATTATATCAAAAGGTTATTTTAAATGTATGGCCTTTTTCACTCCTGATGGCAAAGAGTTTTACTTTATGTTATGGGGAGCCCCACACGGCGTCATACTTTTCAAAAAAGAAGTAAACAATCGATGGATAAAACCTCAAATGGCTTCTTTTTCAGGTAAATACCATGGGAAGTTCACTTTATCTCCAGATGGAAATAAGATTGTTTTTAGTTCAAATAGACCATTAAACGGTAGAGGAGAACCAATAGATTTTCATTATAGTTGGATTGCAGAGCGAACTGATACCGGCTGGAGTGAACCAAAATATCTCGGCCCTTTAATTAATTTAGAAAAACCATATTCTGCATATCCTTCGCTTTCTAAAAATGGTAATTTGTAATTTTTTTCCAATCGTGAAGGGAAAATCTCACATTCAACAATTTAAAAGTAGAGTTTTTAGAGACCATAAAAAGGGGAAGCCATAATATATTTTTCATGGCGTTAGAAATCCCCAAGAAAACGAAGTTATCATGTTTATTTCTGATAAAAATAGGATTAAATAAGTGTTTTTCTAAGGAAGGTGCATAATGTTCAGGAAGAAATCCTACTTTTTATTCATATTGTTTATTTATCTAAGCCTCCTGATTCCTCTATTTTCATCCACCGGCGATGATTCTCGGCAGAACGAACCACGGCTGACGTTTCTGATAGTCGGAGGAACTGACGGTGTGGCCAAACGGTTTGGTGATCTCAATCAATTGCGGGCTCTATTAAATGATGAAAAACGGTCTGCCTGCGAAAAAATCTTCTTGGCTCTCGCGGAGAAGCCTCTTTCCCAGGAGGAAATCGTCAAGTCAGTCGATCTCTCAACGGAAATGGTCAGGGATGTGTTAACCATGCTGGAATCTTTGAATATGATCAGTGAGATTGATGAAAAATGGACGGCAACGCTTCCGGTCATCACTGACCAGGAGATGGCTGTTCTACGAAAGGCTCTTTCTCCGCTAGCAGAGCGGATAGCTGAAACGATATCCGTCTTTGTTCCTCAGATCAATAGAGTTTACGAGGAATACCGTCTGACCACAGATCCTGTATGGGATAGAATGGCACATTTGTTTATCGACAACTTTCTACTGGATGCGTCCTTTTTAAGGAAACTTGATAACGCTGAAAAGGAAAGGGGTATAAATCAACATTATTCCGAAAAACAAAAGATCCTGCCAGCCTTTTTCCTTGAAACTGGCGAGAATTTTACTAATTTTGGGTGCAATTCCTATTCCTTTTCTGAGGAGGGAAACAATAGGAGAATTTTTGTTTTTGTTCTCCACGGCACTTTGTTCGATCGCATCCAGATCCGGGTCAATAAGTATGGCAGAAATCCTGACTTCTCCTCTGCTCTTTTCAAGATCACACCTAAGGCTGAAAGGACGGATCTCACTCTTGCTGAAAAGGAGATCTTAGAAGATCTGGAATGGATTAAAAAAGAAAGGGTTTTGGTTCCGGTTTTAAAAGGAAATATTCGAAAACACCTCACGCCTCTCTTTATGCAGGCGGCCGAGAGCGCAGCTGAGGTTGTGTTCGAAAATTTCAGTGTTATTCTTGAAGCCTATGAAAAATCACCTTACTCCAATTATCTGGACGGCTCAGGCGATTACATCCAGTATGTCTATCACTTTCTGATGTATGCGAGTATAGAGGAGCTGATCGAGAAAGGTTTTTTGCCGACTGTTCCCAAACCTGTGCCGGGATATTTCGGCGCTTTTATTCTTTATTGAGTGACAGACAGAATAGACCAGATTTGCTGAATAGAATGTAAAAATTTGTCATGTTTTCCTCTCTACTGTTCTTAAATGCCAAAGCGGACATAAATGAGATTTATTATTCTCAACAAATTAATGGGAAATTTTCCAAACCGGTAAATTTCGGGATCGCTGTTATATCCAATATGGAGAAGGAGATACTTATGTTGCTCCGGATGGATGCAACCAGATTGTCAGCTCAAGGGGAAGACCTGACAGCATGGGAGGAGGTCTTTACATCAGTTTTAAAAGGAACGCCGGCAGTTGGATAACGGCAAAAAATATGGGAAAATCAATTTATACCAAAATTTACGAATACTGTCCGGTGGTTTCCCCGTATGGTAAATATCTCTTTTTCTCCCGCTTTTCTGAAAATAGTACAGATATTTACTGGGTGGATGCAGATTTCATTAAAGATTTCAAACCTGCAGATTTAAAACGAAAGGAGTTGACATGAAAAAATCGGCTTTCATTTTGGGACTGACGGGATTATGGTTATTATTCAATTCTTCCAAAATCCCCGCACAAAGTAGTCGCGATTTTTTATCAGAACATATGGATTCATTCATCAATGAGTATTTGGATTGGTTCAACATTCCGGGATTATCCATAGCAATCATAAGTGACAATGAGGTCGTTTTTTCCAAAGGTTATGGAGTGAGTAATGTGAATACCGGTGAAAAAGTATCCCCTCTTACACTTTATTCCACGGCTTCAGTTACGAAACTGTTTGTCGGCACGGCAGTCATGCAAATGGCAGAGCAAAACCTGGTTGACTTAGAAGATCCTGTCATAAAATATCTTCCTTACTTTAAACTGAAGGATGAAAGATACAAAAACATCACCATATTACAGATGTTAAGCCATACATCGGGTTTGCCTGATGTCGAGACCGAGGAATTTTACTCCTCATGGAATAATCCGGAATATGATAAAGAAGCTCTTGAAAGGTATGTCCGCAGCATTCATGACAAATCCCTGATAGCCAGTCCTGGAGAATCATATTCATACAGCAACATGGCTTATGATATTCTTGGAGAACTTATAAGCAAGATATCTGAAATGCCCTTTGAACAGTATATTAAGAAACATGTGCTCGATCCTTTGGAAATGAAGAAAAGTACTGTTTTACTTAAAAATGTGGATAAGAACCTTTTAGCTTTGCCACATCTTATGAACAAAAATTTCGAATATAAAGTGAGTGATATGATCCCTTACAGCAGAAGACACCCCGCTTGTGGAACACTCTTTTCGAACGTGATCGAAATGAGCAATTGGGCCATAGCCAACATGAATCGGGGATTGTTCAAAGGAAAAAGGATATTGCAGGATTCCTCTTACGATACGATGTGGCGTCCCGCGGTCCTTGAGGATAACCCTGTTGGTATCAGTTGGCTGATAGAAGATTTTGGCCAAAATAAACTTTTCTCACACGGTGGCGGTGATCCCGGATACCGTACAGAGTTTTATATTATCCCTGAGAAATCCGTTGGTGTTATTGTCATGGCAAATTGCTGGGAGGATCAGATCAATCCTATAGCCGTAAAGGCTCTCAATATCCTGCTTGGAGAATATGAAAAAGACTGGTTTTCTTATTTGCAGGGCCAGATTTGGAAAAGCGTTCGAAACAATAGTGGTGAAACAACTGCTAATTTTTGCCGGGAACTGATCCGAGAGAATGGGAAGGAAGTCTTTCATCCAGCGATACTGAACCAATTAGGCCTACGCCTGGAAAGACTGGACAAAACAAATTATGCATTAATCCTTTATGAATTGAATGTTGAATTGTATCCCAAAATCTTTCAATTATTCAATATACTGGCAAGAACATATCTCAAAGCGGGTAAAGACGATTTGGCGATTGAAGCATACAAGAAATCGCTTGACCTAAAACCAGGGAATCAAGAAGCAGCGGAAATGCTCAAAAAAATCAAAAAGAATAAAAGTAGAACTTCGAGAATATCAAGACAATGAAATAAAAAATGTGAGAAAAGGAGGTAAGATATGAAAAAGTGTTTGTCCGAGATTTCCGTTGTTCTTCTCATTCTTTTCCTGTTTGCCGGAGGTATGGCTGCCGCGGAGGACGCGTCTTCTGACTATGAAGCGGTGAAGAAAAGCATAGAGCAGTCGATAGGCTGGGCCATCGAAAAGGATTTCGAGGCCATGTTCAGCCTGTGGGCCAACAACATGTTTCATTTTTGGCTTTTTTCCGACAGCCTGGTGGTGGGCCTGGATAATTTCAAAAAGTATGCCGAAAGGTGGAAGGATCCCGATTTCCGCGGAACCCGCTTCGAATTCAAGGACTTGCGCATTGTGTTTTCCCGTTCCGGTGATGTGGCCTGGTATTCCTGCTATCTCGATGACTGCGGTTCATACAAGGGCAAGGAGACGTGTTTGAAAGACGTTTTTCAGACCGGTGTTCTGGAGAAAAGGGAAGGCAGGTGGGTTCATGTGCAGATGCATGGATCATATCCGGTCGACAAAATACCCGAAAATTATGTCAAGCACTTTTATTCTGATCTGTTTGAAAAGATAAAAGAGAAATAGCTGACTGTTTCTGATTCCTCGCAACTAATCCTTGATCTCTTATGAATTGAAATAAAGGAAGTTAATCATGAACAGGAAAATTCAATTGTTTTTATATACAAGTTTGATTGTTTTTGCTGGGATTTCATGCGCACATGAACATTTGTCTGATTTCCCGGTTCTTAAAGGTCCCTATCTCGGCCAAAAGCCACCGGGCAGGCAGAGAACTATATTTGCCCCGGGCATTGTATCCACAGGGTACAATGAACACGGCGTTTCCTTTACTCCTGACGGAAAGGAAGTATTTTGGAGGCTGCTGGGAGCTCCCCATGGAATCACCTTGACCATGAGAGAAGAAGAAGGGGGTTGGACACCACCTCAGGTCGCCTTCTTTTCGGGAAAATATGACGGAAAATGCTCCCTGGCGCCGGACGGGAAGACAATACTCATGAGCTGGGGCTCTCCACCATCCGGTGAGGGACCTCCCCTGGATCATTGGACGATATGGATCATTAAACGCACGAATACGGGTTGGGGAAAACCCAGAAATTTACCCCATCTCATAGGGGCATGTCCTACCATGTCAAACAACGGCACAATATATTTTTATGCCAGGGGAGAGAATAACAAAGGAGATATTTACAGATCATTATTTAAAAATGGCAAATATGGCAGAGCCCAAAAAGTTGAGGCCCCAATCAGTACAGAATATTGGGAAAATGATCCTTATATTGCACCTGATGAGAGTTTTCTTGTTTTTCAGTCCACCCGGCCAGGCACTTTAGGAGAAGGAGATCTGTTCGTCAGCTTCCGTTTGAAAGACGGAAGGTGGTCGGAACCCAAAAATCTTGGAGAGGGGATCAACACCGGAGAATCCGGAGAGGGCTGCCCCTGGGTCACTCCGGACGGAAAATACCTGTTTTTCTCCAGCAGTACGCGGACACTACCCAACTATTCCTCTGTCCCCCTCACTCTGGAAAAAAAATTAGAGATCCTCAGCCAACCGGGTCATGGCAGCGAAGATGTCTTCTGGGTGGATGCGAGGATTATCGAAGATTTGAAACCGGAGGAATTGAAGTAAAAGAGGAGGATACTCATGAAATTAAAAGTAAGGTTAGTTGGAATTGTATTTTACATTGTTTTTGTATTGATTAGTTGTGCAAAGCAGGATAATTTTCCGGTTCTCAAAGGCCCCTACCTGGGTCAGAAACCGCCAGGTATGACGCCGGAGATCTTTGCTCCTGGTGTTGTGTCGACAGGATTTGACGAAATGTTCACCTACTTCACTCCTGAAGGAAGAGAATTGTATTTTCAGCTATGGAAAGCTCCTTTTCCGATTATCCTGGTAATGAAGGAAGAAAATGGGCAATGGACAAAACCTGAAGTTGCCCCCTTTTCAGGTCGGTATTTTGCTAAATTCTGTTTATCTCCTGATGGCAATACAATTGTTATGACTTCCAGTGAGCCGCGGTCGGGTCGAGGAGAACCGACAAATGAGTATACGACCAGGATATTAAAGAGAACCAAAAACGGTTGGAGCGATCCGGTATTTATTGAACAAACATTTGGCTCTTTGGCGCCTTCAATTTCATCACAGGGTAATTTATATTTCTTTTTTTCGGTTCAGCCTCCGGCCAAATCAGATATCTACGTATCCAAATATACAAATGGCGCTTATCAGGCGCCTGTCCGACTCAGCGATTCGGTTAATTCGAAATTTTATGAAGTGGATCCATTTGTTGCGCCAGATGAAAGTTATCTAATCTTTTGCAGGGACGGAGATGGATTTGGAGCCACCGATTTGTTTATTAGTTTCCGAAGGGAAGACGGTTCCTGGACAAAGGCTAAGAATATGGGAGAAAAGATCAATTCGGCTGGCATTGACCTGTGTCCCAGTGTATCCCCGGATGGAAAGTATTTATTCTTCTCCAGCAACCGGAATAATCACAAATCTTATTCAGAGATGCCTCTGACGTATGAAAAAAAAATTGAGATCTTGAGCAGTCCAGGTAATGGATCTTCGGATATTTACTGGGTGGATGCCAAAGTTATAGAAGAACTGAAACCTAAAGAATTGGTGCAATGAGGTAAATATGAAAAAAATATTGTAATCGCAAGCTTAATGTTCTTTATATTGTTTTTCTCTGGGAATTTTTCTAAAAAAAGGTTGCTTGAAAGTCCAGAAAGCAATGGCGGAATCTACTGGGTGGATGCAAAGATAATAGATGAATTTAAACCAAAATAAGGAGAGGAAATCTTGAGAAAAATCCATTTTCTTTTATTAATTATTAATTTAATTGTAATTTTTTGTTGCGCAGCCGATTCAAACCAAGGAATTCTCAGTTTGGTCAGCTACTCCAAAAAAGCCGGCGTGGGTTACCGAGTATACGTAGAGGATGGTTATGCCTATATCACAAACAACAAAGGAGTGGTCATCTTTGATGTTCGCCAACCTGAGCGTCCGCGAAAAGTCGGGGAGATTCGTGCAGGTGTAACATTCGGTATATACGTAGACAATGGCCTTGTTTATGCAGCAAGCAGCAGTGGTTTGGTCATCGTTGATGTGAATGATCTTAAAAATCCTGTAAAACTTGGCGAATATATTGGTAAAGAAGAGACTCTATGTATTCACGTTGACGGCAAATATGCCTATATTTCAAGCAACAGAGGATTGGAAATTTTAGATATCAGCGATCCCGGCAAGGTCAGTCCCGTCGCACATTACGGAGACAAATGGGCAGAGGGAGTTACTGTTGTTGAGGGTATTGCCTATTTGGCATGCCATGGTACTGGAATCCAGGTCATTGATGCAACCGATCCTGCTTCGCCGCAGAAGATTACCACGGTCGCAGACACTGAAGGCGCTTGGGATGTTCATGTACACGGTGACTTTCTGTATGCCGGATGTCATGGTAGAGGCATTAAAATTCTGAATATCTCCGACAGGAAATCACCCCGGATCATCGGAAGTTTTCGTGATGATGATCGCGGGGAGGCGCTGGGTGTATGGGGGGACGGTAAGCGTTTGTATGTTGCTGATAATTATAACATCGAAGTACTCGATGTGAGTGATCCGGCCAATCCTCGTGAAGTCGGGGAGTATAAAAAGGTCGTGGGAGCCCATGATATCTTCTTCGACGGGGATTACATCTATGTTGCAGAGGCAAAAAAGGGATTGATTATCTTTGAATTAAAGCAAGACCAGAGGCATTGAGTTGAAATAAAGGAGATCAATATGAAACGTACCATTGTTAATTTCGTGATTATTAGTTTATCCCTATTCAGTATTTATAAAGGTTATATTGCAGCCGATGAATTTCCAGTTTTAAAAGGGCCCTATCTCGGCCAGAAGCCACCGGGAATGACTCCGGAGAAATTCGCCCCGGGGATTGTCACCACCGAAATCGGAGAAACCTGTCCGGCTTTCTCTCCGGACGGGAAGCGCTTTGTATTCATGCGTTACGATGCCCGGGAATGGGATTCCGGGATCAAAAAATATTCCACATTAATGACCGAATTAAAAAACGGCAGATGGACGAAACCGGAACCCTTGCCGCTTAATCTCAACACGAACTATCTGGATTGGGATCATAATTTCGGGTTGGACAGCAAAACTTTTTATTTCACTTCGAAACGTCCTCAGAGCGGTGACGGCCCTCCCGTACCAGGTGATATCTGGATGATTCGATTAACAGACACAGGATGGATAGAACCTCAAAGATTGCCCTTCCCGATTAATACAGAAGAATTCCACGATGCCAATCCATGCTTTGCTAAAAGCGGGACTCTTTATTTCACCAGCCAGAGAGAGGGTGGATATGGAAGATCGGATCTTTATCGATCGGAATTGACTGATGGAGAATATCGGGAGGCGGAAAATCTTGGGCCAGTCATCAATACGGAATTCTCGGAGTTCGATCTCCAGGTTGCACCGGATGAAAGCTATATCGTATTTGTTTCCAATCGGCCGGGTGGACATGAATGTATGGGCTATCGAAACGATTTGTATGTTTCTTTTCGAAAAAAAGACAGTTCCTGGACAAAACCGAAGAATCTTGGCGAAGAAGTAAATACGATTGGCGGAGTTGCTCTCACCCTGACCTCGGATGCCAAATATCTGTTATTTACAGGTCAAGGGAAGGAACCGAACTGTGATATCCACTGGGTAAGTACAAAAATCATCGAAAATTTGAAACCAAAAGAATTGAAGTAGAAGAGAAGGATACTCATGAAATTAAAAGCGGTTTTTTTGGGTATTGGATTCTTAATTGTTTTTATGATCAGCAGTTGTACTCCGCAGGCTAATTTTCCGGTGCTCAAAGGTCCCTACCTCGGTCAGAACCCTCCAGGGAAGACACCGGAGATCTTCGCCCCGGGGATAATTTCCACCCCGGCACATGAATACAGTTTCACAGTTTCGCCGGATGGATCAGAGATGTTTTTCACAAGGCATATCGGTGAATATTCCCATATTTATTATACCAAGATTGAAAACGGCCGCTGGACAGAACCGCGGGTAGCCCCGTTCTCCGGAAAATTTGCTGATTATGACCAGTGTTTTGCTCCTGACGGAAATTCGATATATTTCGTTTCCGACAGACCGCGTCCCGGCACACCCTTTATCGGCGACATATGGTGCACTACAAGAACCGTAAACGGATGGAGCGCTCCTAAAAACATCGGAAGCCCGGTTAACACCGATCAAAACGAGGCCTGTCCGTCAATAACTAAGGACGGGACCTTGTATTTCCATGCAGTGTACCCGGACGGTATCGGGAGCTCTGACATATATGCCTCGAAATATTTAGACGGGACGTTTTCAAAACCTGTGAATCTTGGGAGTGCTGTGAATTCCAAGCATAATGATTCGAATGCTTTTATCGCTCCTGATGAGAGTTATATTATTTTCGGATCGCGCAGACCGGGAGGCTTTGGAAACGGCGACCTGTACATCAGTTTCAGGGATAAATATGGCGAATGGATAGAAGCCATCCATATGGGGGACAGAGTCAATTCCGAACATTTCGAGTACTGTCCCAGTGTGTCTCTTGACGGGAAATTCTTATTTTTCACTCGGAGAGATTCCTCCCGGAACAGAAAAGGAGATATTTACTGGATGGATGCCGGAATTATTGAGGAGCTAAGGTCGGAATTAAATAGAAAAATGAATTCTCCATCACCCTCTGAATACGTAATAAAGACATATGAGTCGGGTTTTGAAAAATACCATAAAAAAATTGGCCTGGAAGTTTCCAAAAATTGGGCCTGGCCTTTTGAAGGTTTTACAGAAATCTATTCAGACCCCAATTTTGATCCTGAAACCGTGCTCTCCTGTTTTAAAGATAATGAAATGGTGGGCTTTGTTTCTCTTAGACTTATGGGGGAAGGGCCCGGTATTCTTATAAACGAAGGGGTGGCTGCCTATTTGGATATCCCAAGAGTTATTTCCGGTTTCGAAGATGCAGCTGATCTGCTTATGAAAAAAATCATTCAAACATTAAAAAACAAAGGCGTGAAACTTATCCGGACAAGAGTTTCTACAATGAGAAAAAACAGTATTGAATTAGCCAAGAGATGGGGGTTCAAGCCTCACGAAGATTACCCTTTAGGTTACAAGATATATTACACCTATGATCTGGATAAGGGGAAATTGGATTATCCGACAAATGACCTTCAGAGTTTTGATCGAGACTACGATTTGGAAGACTGCAGCCTAGGCGTATCTACCTATTTCAGAATGCCCAAAGAAAGAGCGAAAAATTGGATCCTGGGATTTGAGAGCCGGGAGGACTTAATAAGCCATTATGTTATCCGGGAAAACGGTAAACTGGCAGGATACTGTGTTGCTTTATCAAATCCTCATAACGAAGATATCATTGCGACTTATTACATCGAGGCAGCAAATGAAGATTATATGAAGCAGCTCATAGTCCGGACTGTCAACGATTGTATAGAAAGAAATAAGAAGCTCTACCTGATCGATATTATCGGTCATCTGCTAAAGTATGAAAAGCTTGTCAAATCTCTTGGATTCGACAATGCAGCTACCCGGGGCATTTTCGAGCTGAAACTGGACTAGCCAGAAAAGCTTATCAGTATCCATTTTTATTATGACCAAATTAGAAACATCGGGTACTGTCTAAAATATTTTCCCTTTGTCCTCCTCTGTCGTAGGGAGATTTTGCTGGGGTACCTGCGGCTTGACCTTTTAGCCCGGGCTGTGATAATTACAGCCCATAAACTCCAGAAGCAATCTCTATGAAAACATTTCTATTGGAGGCAGTATGAAAAAAATTCTTGTATGTTTCTTTTGTCTCTTTTGCCTCTTGTTCTGGGTCTGCTCGGACTCTGTCCCTGCCCAGAACAAAGCGAAGCCTGATTATTCCCAAGCTTTCCGCCTGATCGACATCTGGCTGGAAGCCCAGCACGACTACGACCACCTGCCCGGTATCTCTGCGGCCATAGTCGAAGACCAGGACGTCATCTGGGCCAAAGGCTACGGGATGGCGGACCTTGAAAAGAAAGTCAGCACAGCTCCCAGTACCATCTACAGCATCTGCTCGATCTCCAAACTGTTCACTGCCGTGGCCATCATGCAGCTTCGTGATGCGGGAAAGCTCCGGCTGGACGACCGAATCAAGGATGTTCTACCCTGGTATAACCTCCAGCAGCAGTGGGAAGACTCAGGCCCCATGACCATAAGATCACTCCTTACCCACTCTTCCGGCCTTCCCCGCGAATCGGATTATCCCTACTGGACCGGGCCCGATTTTCCCTTTCCCACCCAGGAACAGGTCAAAGCCAAGCTGAGCAGCCAGAAAACCCTCTACCCGGCCTCCACTTATTTCCAGTACAGCAATCTCGGGTTGACTCTTCTGGGTGAAGTAGTGGCCCAGGTTTCAGGCGTTCCGTTCGATCAGTACATCCAGGAAAATATACTCAAACCCTTACAGATGGCCGACACACGCACAAAAATGCCCGAATCCCTCTGGAGGGGAAAGCTCTCCACAGGCTACAGCGCTCTCAAGCGAGACGGAACCCGTGACATGCTGAAGCTTTTCCAGGCCAGAGGTATTGCTCCGGCAGCCGGTTTCTCCTCCACTGTCCTCGACCTGGCCCGGTTTGCTTCCTGGCAGTTCCGCCTACTTGAAAAAGGGGGGGAAGAAATCCTCAAGGCCTCTACCCTGCGGGAGATGCACCGCGTCCACTGGGTGGACCCTGACTGGGAGACAACCTGGGGATTGGGCTTTCACGTCTACGAAGTGGATGGAAAAACCATGGTGGGGCACGGTGGATCCTGCCCTGGCTACAGGAGTACTCTGGATATCAATCCCCACAAGAAACAGGCCTTTATTGTCATGATCAACGCTCAGGGAGTCAATCCGGGAAAATATGCGAGAGGGATGAGAGGGATCTTGAAAAAGGCTGAAGGCAAGGAAATAGAGAAAATAGAGAAGGGAGTCGACCTGGGAGACTACGCTGGCTATTACGATGAGCAGCCCTGGTGGGGGGAGTCGGCTGTCATCCCCTGGCAAGGCAAGCTGGCCGTCCTCGGGCTGCCCTCGGATAATCCTGCCCAGGGTCTGACCCTGTTGAAGCACATCAAGGGAGATACTTTTCGCCGGATGAGGAAGGACGAAACGCTGGGCGAGGAGGTGGTGTTCGAAAGAGATGAAACCGGGAAAGTGGTCCGGATGTGGCAGCACAGCAACTACACCACCAAAATAAAATAAAGAGGTTCTCTTCCATTTTGTGTGGGTAATTGAATGACTAAAATACACAGAAATGGCGTCGCTCCCTTCAGATTTTTAACGCCATTCCCTCACCATCCCCCTTGGCGCCTGCGTAACTCCGCACTCAAGCATGTTACTTCCTGCCGGATGTCCATACTCTATAATTTTTTCATCAGATTGATCTCCACGTGCTCAAACATACTCGGCGGCCGATTTCATCGGCTTCCCTC
>Ga0209636_10001200_pt1 | contig 25930 bp, 25 predicted proteins | sample DeeMarSWOR152_54_FD_187464 | JGI IMG/M metagenome (GOLD analysis project Ga0209636, IMG submission 187464) | Marine sediment microbial communities from White Oak River estuary, North Carolina - WOR-1-52-54 (SPAdes) (version 2) | ecosystem: Environmental > Aquatic > Marine > Intertidal zone >...
ATTGTTTTCTTGTTTAAGTTCAGTAAAAACGGTTTGGTCTTCAGCTACTGACCCATATTTTCCTTTAGACAAACGCAAAGAATTTCGAAAGATATTTGCAAATCCATTTGTTAATTTGTAGACTTTGTCATCTACAACTTCATCGATATCTTCATTCCAAAGGGTTAGAGTGATTGCCCCTGTTTCATCTGCAACGGTCATATCGCATACTCGGTGTGTTTCACCAGATCTCTTATTGATTTCGCGTTCTTCTTCTCTCTCTATGACCTTAAAAACAACATTAAGTCGTTTTTCGAGTGGTTTGACATCCCCTATTTTGACGTCATGGGTTTCATAAGATTCATCACTATATGACATTTTTTACACTTCAATTCTATTACGAATAGAACCCTAATCATAACAAAAAAGCAAAATTAACTAACAGTTTCGAGTTTCAAGTCTCTCAAAGAAAGAGAGACATCCAACTGTTCCATTCGTCTTTGTTTTCACTTTTAAAATTCTGATTTAAGCTCTGTTTGACGATTTTCTCTAGTATTTAAAAATCATCTGATAACATTTTCAATAACCTTGTTTTTTTGTGTGAAATAAGATTAAAAGCCTGCGTGTATTTTTTACTATCTATCTGTTTATTCTGCAGCTTTTCTATAGAAAAATGTTAAGTTATATGAATTTAATCTCTAAGGTTGTTGTCTCACCTCTAGAAAATATGATATTAGGTTCATAACAAAATAAATATTCTAAAATTCTAAACTTAGTACTATCCGATTGGTGGCTACAATGCTTCCGAGAGAGCGAATAGAAAATGCTATCTCATTTCATAAAATAGATCGAATACCTAGAGACTTTGGTGGGCCTGTTAGTGGAATCTCAAAAATTGCTTATGAGAAGCTTCTAAATTATTGGAATATACCTATTAATAATATACAAGTTTCTGATATAATCCAACAATTGGCGGTGATTAATGAAACAGTATTGACTAAATTGAAAATTGACACCCGCCACATCGGAATGGATCCCCCTAAGCGAGAGGAGCTCACGAAAAATGGGGAGATTAATTCATTTTACAATATTTATGGGATAAAATATCAATCTATTGGAACTTCAGAGTATAATCCTTTATATTATGAAATGGTCTCCTACCCATTGGCAGAAGCATCCTTGAAAGAGGTTGAAGAATTTAAACTTCCCTCCCCTACTAAAGAATGGTTCATTGGTTGTGAAAAAGCAGCTAAAAAATTCTGGGAGGGAGGATATGCTGTTGTTGCAGATCCCATGTCAGGAGGCATCTTAGAACAGACAATTGGGCTCCGAGGATTTCATACATTTCTTTCTGATTTGTATGGAAATAGAAAAATAATCGAAGTGTTATTAGATCGGAATTTAACAAATCAAATGCAGATATGGGAGAGATGGTTAAGCGAATTGGGAGATTGGGTGACGATTGCTATGTATGGTGATGATTATGGCACTCAAGAACGACTCCTATTACATCCAAATATGTGGCGGGAATTAGTTAAACCTAGGGTTAAAAAATTAATTCAATCAATAAAAAGGAATTTTTCCCACATAAAAATCCAATTACACTCCTGTGGTTCTATTGCAGAGATTATTCCTGATCTGATTGAAATTGGATTTGACATTCTCAATCCTGTCCAACCTGCTAGAGGAATGGATCACATTAATCTAAAACGAAAATATGGATCTGAAATTTGTTTTCATGGTGGATTTGATATTCAGGAAGTGTTACCTAGAGGTTCGCAATTAGAAGTTAAAAATGAAGTCAATAGAGTTCTCAATACGTTAGCTAAAGACAATACTGGGTATATTTTCGCCATGGCTCATAACATACTTGCTGATGTCCCCCCAGAAAATATTATAGCTGCTTACAATGCACTAACTAATTGGAAATCCAAACAGCATGATTTTAAGGACTAAATTCAAATTCAAGTAATAATTCTCCTGTATAATCTTTGGTTGTAAATTGTCATTCTGTTATAAATTTCTTCAATCTTCATATATTATCTGTTTCTCTCCTTTTCACAATAATAAGGTTAATTGTGGTTTATCCTCTTCGAAACATCCAATTTACTTATTAATTCAGAGAGATTTTAATCTTTAAGAGATTTAGAAGTCAGGTGTTTACCGAATCATTTGATGAAAATCTTATTTTTGATTCAAAAGCAGCGAGAAGAAGAACAAAACCAGGAATGAGTAACCCCATACTGACAAAACCATATATAAATTCTAATTCTGGATCAATCAGGAATATTATCAAGGAATGTAATCCAGAGGCCAAAAAAATCAGTGCAAACATAAGAAAAGCAATTTCTTTGCGAGTCATTTCCCTTTGTAGCTCCAAGTATCGTGATTTATTTCATTATTTATTGTCTTGAAATGGATATATATAATCTTATCGTCACACCAATTTCAATACGAAATACAAGAATAGAATGTTTTTCTATTCATCTGATAGAACTCTTGGTGGGTCATCGAACAATTGCTCCCAGCTCTCTATTACTCGTGTTGCTCCATGCTTTATATAATCATCTTTAGAACGGTTTTTTAATCGGTGAATTCCTATTCTATCGGGAATTGAGACCTGTTTATATGCTGGAAAATACCCGGGAAAATCATCAACAACTTTAACAATGGTTGAATGCTTTGTAATTGAAAATAGCAGACGTTTTCGAGCATCAAGCAATAATTTTCCAGAGTCCCAATCTGAGGGATCAAACATGATTAGATCTGTATTCGCCACAGGAAAGCCAAATTCCCTCAATTCATCCGTTGTTTGGCTACGTATTTTTTTCAATCGACCTGTAATGTATATTATTTTGCATACTTCTTTCCATTTCTGAAGTACATCAACAGCAAAAGGGACAGGTTTGTCGTACTTAAGTAATTCAATGCCCATTTCATTTTTACATAAAAGGAGATTGAAAAATTGCTTTCTCAGTTCTTTGAATTTATTTTTTTGAGTCTGTGTCGCATATTTGTAAAAAACTTCTTCTTGAGATAACGTGTGTAGATCCGTATAAGGAATCTCTCGATTTAATATGGACTCCATTATTTGGTGTGTTCTTGGTAGAGTTTCTATTATTGTATCATCAATATCTATTATTACACCTATCAATGTTCCCTAATCTCCATGGAAGAAAGGAAACAGTTATTCAAGAATCTTTCCATATCTAAGCGAAGCTCTTTTCAACATACATTCTATGAAATTAAAATTTGTCTTTTACAAAAATACTATTCGGATTTCAATAAATTAAACATTTATTTATTTTTAAAATAGTCTTTCTTAAACAGGTTAAAGGATTGAGTGTATTTTAATGGTAAATCAAAATGATAGAGGAATTACCACCCTTGGAGGAGGATGTTTTTGGTGTCTAGAAGCGATATTCAGTGATGTTCAAGGAGTAGAAAAAGTTGTATCTGGTTATTCTGGAGGAAAAATAGCTAATCCCACTTATGAAGAGGTTTGTAGTGGAACTACCGGCCATGCTGAAGTAGTTCATGTTACGTTCAATCAGCAACTAATTTCTTTTAGAGAAATCCTAGAAATCTTTTTCACTATTCATGATCCAACTCAATTGAATCGTCAGGGTAATGATATTGGAACTCAATACCGATCAGTGATTTTTTATCACTCTAAGCAGCAAAAGGAGGAAGCAAGAAAATTAATCTATGAATTGGAAGAAGAAGCAATATGGCCTGATCCAATTGTTACAGAAATTACCGCCTTCACGAATTTTTTCCCTGCAGAAGATTATCATCAAGATTATTTCAAAAAGAACCCGAATCAAGCCTATTGTCAGCTTTTAATTCTGCCAAAAATCATAAAATTTCGAGAGAAATATACTAACAAACTTAAGCCTATCTTTTTTTATTCTTAACTTAGGTGAATTTTGTGTCAGAAAATTCTTTTTTTCATCTTAAAGACAAGAAATATATCAGTTTAAAGACCTTTTATAAAAGTGGGAAAGGAGTCGTTACCCCTGTGGAATTTGCAGAGAAAGAGGGCAAATTTTATGTTAGTACACGAAAAAAATCTTGGAAAGTGATGCGAATTCTAGGGAATCCAAATGCAAAAATAGCCCCCTGTACCATCCGTGGAAAAATCCTTGGAAAAGAAATGGATGTGACGGTTAGAATCCTCTCCAACGCCGAAGAAGTGAAAGCTGCTAAGGAAGCTCTTGATGGAAATTTCAATAAGGGATTCAACAAAATTATAAGATTTAGCTTTATTTTTATTAATAAGCTTCAGTTCTGGAAGAAACCAGAAGAAAGGGTTTTCTTGGAGATTTCACCTTGATTATATACGCTGATAATGAAGTTCTCTACATTACCAAATCATCTAAGAATATCCAAAATTTTATCATTCAACCATTCAGTTAAGTTTTTTGCATTTAATAGGTTATGTCAGCCCATTTACAAGATTGTTTAAAAAGACTGAATGTTGAATAAATTAAATTATTTTTAGAAAGAGGCCTAGGAGGTGTTTAAAATGGAAATTTATCTCTTAGATTTGAGGAAAGAAAAATCAATTTATTCTTTATGAATATTAGAATAAAAAGAAGGCAATGTATTTTATGATCTCTTTGATCCATACTGAGATTACATGTAACTCTCTATTCTTCTTCTTATTTCCCGTAATTTTTCAAAATTATACTGAGTAATGTTATGTTTTTGTTTACCGTGTGTTTGAATTTTTGTAAGTATTTCATCCATTGAAGGGGCTATTATATCTCTTCCACACATATTGCAATGGTATATTTTAGCCATTCTTTAATCTCATCTTCTGGAGAAAAATATCTCCAAACTAGTGATTATTAATTTATGTATAAAAACGTTTCTAGCAATGAAATTAATAAAATAATAGACATTCTTTATCATAGAAAGTTTTCATATCTTAAACCAAATTACACGTTAAATTATATATTAAAAAATAAAAACAAGTAAATTTATTATATAAGAATAATTTTTTGTTTAGTAGATGAATTCTCCCATTTAGTTATCTATAGTTGACTTTTCAGAATATTTTCTGTCTTTAGTAGTCATTTTTTGAATTAAATCAGTAAAGAACTGGCTTTCAATACCTAGATCCACTAATTCTTGAAGAAATAATCTATATGTTCGATGATTTGGTTTGAAAAGACCATTTATTCGTTGAAAAAGCTTTTTAGAAGTGTATAAGGAGAAATCAGAGTCAATTAAAGCATTATGTAGGTTTTTAATAGCAAGAGTAATTCCATTAACTAGTTGAACTTGATTAGTTTTTTTCATAATGTGAGTGACTTTTTCATTTCTAAAGATAGCCCATCCTGGATATTTAGGATTCTTAAAAGGAAATTTTTGTCGTTCTGAATCTTCTATATTTGATTTGGATGATTTATAAAAATCTGGTTGAAATAAACCAAAGTCTATTTCCTTTAATGTCTTCTTTTGAGCGTGTGAGACAATCAGATAATTTCCACAATGGCGATCCCATGCCCCACAAACAGTGTCAAAGACCAACATTCTACCAAGATTTTCAGCATCATAAGTAATAAGTTCATCAATGTCCTTTCTTGTAGCTAAACAAAAGTTTGTGCTTGAAGGGGTGAGTGGTTCAATTAAAAGATCTGAATTCTTCGCAAAAGATTGAAAGATAGCGGAGGGATTATTGAAAAGTAATAAAGCGTATTGAGGAACATTTAATCCAATTATCTTCCCAACCTGCAAGATTTGCAGCTCTAGGTTAGGATTATCTAAATATTGTTTCTTTGGCAGAGCTTTGATAAACAATCCCTGATCCTTCAAAGATGAGAATAAAAAATAGGTTGGATGAGCACTATCCTTGTTTTCCCGAAAAAACAACAACCGAGACTTCTTATAGGAAGGAATTAATGAATTGAACTGCTGAAAGAAAAAGATAATTATTTGATAATATTCTAAGGATTTTTGACGCATACTCAGAATTAGATATGAATCAATATATCCATGAAGTAAATTATATTTTTGAAAAATTATTAAATCATGTTTGGAAACATGATTTGTGTTAAGAAACAGCGCAAAAAAGGAAGAATAAGTGCTCCATTGAAGAGCAAATTGTAGATATTCTTTAATTTTCTTCCCTGAAACTTCATTGGAAGCTAAAATTAATTTTTTTATGAAAACTCTTTTATTTCGCAATGGATTATTACATTCTATTTTTATTTTGGAAGAAATTTTACGTGGGATTATAATGGTTTTGGGTTTCATGAAAATGCCCTTGGTTTTAATCTTTGATTGAATAACCTGAGTATTCTTTTCCAACCCTTTTTCCCTCGCTATTTTTTCCATCTGTTTTTTTTCTACAGAACAATCTATAGGGCACAATGGCTTTTGATTCACCCTAAGATCTAATTAAACATTTAGTTTTATTTATTTACTTTAAAACCACTTTTGACTCTGTTCCCTTAAGAATTACAAACTAGATTTTTTTAGATTAGTTCATCTTCTATTCAATGAAGAATTACCTTTTATTCCTATTTTATTTCAGTAGAAATTCTTTTATACTTGAATTATTAAGAGAACAAATGGTTAAGAAGCGTTTTAGAAAGTTAAAGAAAATTGTGAAAGAAATGAATTCTCCAGAGGTTATATAGTACTATATATACTTAGGCCATTGCAAAATGATTTCTGTTGTGGGGAGAGTAATGACCAAATATACACAAATTTCCTTGGTGTTTTATAATTGTTAATTGGATTCTAGTAAGTTTGATGATTGTTACAATGACATGCGATCTACAAATGGGTATGGAGCAAACTGCGACCAAAACCTTTAAATAGTCATGATTCTCAAGGAATTTCAAGATTACGCTAATCTCTTAACAATAGGCGCAATCTAACGACAAATAAGGTGTTTAGTACGGCGTCAGTTCGCTCCACTAGTACAGTTTCGTTAGAACTACTTAAAGATTGTGTTTCTAAACTCCCATTGAGACAATGGCTTCCAAAGAGAAAGTCGAGGCGAGGAAGAGCAGGATATAATTCGGAAAGTCTGTTTCTGGCTTATTTACTCAAGTTAAGGGAAAATATCCCTCACGACACAAAATTGGCTCAAAAATTACGAGAAAATGAAACTTATCGAAGATTTTGTGGATTTAACAAAGGGAAAACTCCCTCTCATGATACTATCTCTCGTTTCAATAACAAATTGACACACAAGAGGTTAAAAACGATTTTTTCTAAGCTAGATCTGCTGTTAACACGCGAAGGAGCTTATGAACACGATGAGCTTGCTATAGATGCCACTGATATCTTGTCAAATTCGCGCAATAAACACAATCCTGATCTTGATGCGAGATATGGGTACAAAACCGATGGTGAACGATTTCATGGATATTGGGTCGTCTATGTGGCAGGTACGACGAGTGAAATGGTGAGAGCTGTGGAAGTCACTCCTGCTGATACTCACCAATCGAAGACAGCTCAGAAACTGTTTAGGCAATTAAAACAACAAGACTTACGTAATGCCACTTTACTCATTGCCGACTCGGCTTATGATGATAAAAAAACATATGATAAAGTCATTAACTTGGAACTCGTTCCTTTGATCAATTATAACCCTAAAAGATCAAAAACCACATCTTTTAATACCCTTAAATCATCTAACTGGCGTAAGCGATCACTTGGTTCTGAAGGAATTCGATTACGTCAGAAATACTTCTATTTACGCTCTGCCGTGGAGCGTTACCAATCCACAATCAAAGAACTCTTAAATGGTCGTAGCATACCTGTTCGTGGTCTATTTAAGGTCAAAAAACACTTATATGGGATAACTATTTTGACCCAACTTTATGGTTTGATTAATTGGTCATTGACTCACAATATTTCTTTGCTACATCAATTGACTCTTGATTTATTCCTCTAACCATTTCAATTCATTTCTTTTTGGACGCTTCACTGTTTTTTCTTTCTTTTCTCACTTTTCCCCCAGATTTAAGGATTATTCACATGGTTTGAGAAAAATTCAAAAGAATTTTGCGATGGGCTATATATACTGACTATACTATCCTGTTATGAGGCTCTTTTCTATTTTGTTTTTATAGGACTTGATTGTTTCAATTCAATAGATAGAACAGGTTGAATACTATAATTGCTATAAAAACCCTGATAATATAGTTAATTTGATTGTAAATCAGTTTCCTCCGTTTCCATAGGTATATTTCGTTTTCATTATCATAATGAATATATAAAGAATGAAAGTTTTGTTTAAACCCAAAGGAGGTTGATTTATGTCAACAAGTGTTGAAGAATCAAAAATATCATTTTCCTATCTCCGCAAATTCAATATGGCAATGGGAATCCTACACTTAGTGCAAGCAATAATCATATTTGGTCTAAGTTTGGTTGTTGATGAAATAAAAAACTTTCAGATCGACATTTATAGATCCTATCTAGGAATCAAAGAATTGACTGGTACGCGCCCAATCCTCGAGCCAATACCTGAAGTATTTTTCACTTTTGAAAACATTGCGGGTATCTTACTAGCAAGTTTTCTTCTGATGTCAGCTATTGCGCATTTACTGATTGCCTTTCCATTATATAACAAATATGTGGCCAATCTGAAGAAAGAAATGAATCCAATACGTTGGTTCGAGTATGCCTTTTCTAGTTCTGTGATGATCATATTCATTGCTTTGGCTTTTGGAATATTAGAGTTTTGGATTCTTGCTCTCATATTCGTACTCAATGGTTTAATGAATATGTTTGGGTTGTTAATGGAGACTTACAACCAATATACAGAAAAAACTAACTGGTCCCCCTATATCTTAGGGTGGATTGCTGGAATAATGCCCTGGATCGTGATCCTTGATACTTTTTTGAGCATTAACACAGTAGGACGAGAAGTCCCTACTTTTGTATACATTGCATTAGTAGTCTATTTCATTTTCTTTAATAGCTTTGCAGTGAATATGTTTCTTCAGTATAAGAAGATTGGGCCTTGGAAAGATTATCTATATGGAGAACGGGGTTATCAATTGCTAAGTCTTTTCGCCAAATCAGCATTAGCTTGGATCGTATTCATGGGATTAATATTTGCTTAATTGGGTCATTTCGATCCTTCCTTTTTTTATTTTTGAGCCCTTTCTTAATGCGGATTATAGACACCATATTTTCTTATATCGCACAAATGCAAACTAAGATCCTAGAGGTCAGTAACTAATTTACCGTCAAGAACCTTTTCCTCTATTTCCTTCCATTCCATTTTATCATAATAGGGAGTTAATTTAGGATTTAAGTCTCCCCGTGGATAAAGTTCTGCATTAACATGGACAATTCGAGAAAGAGTGCTTTCATTAATCGTGTAAGGAGTTAGTAGATTATATAAAAGAGTGCGAGATAATTTCACATAGATACTAATTTATATCTATCAACATTTTTATACAATTTCCAGGCCATACTCAAGCATTATGAATCAATAAATTGATTTGATCGGACAAATACTTATTTATTCTCAAATCGAGATGAAACCCATAATCCTCCTCAAGAACAGAAATATGACTAAATAATATCTATATCCGTTTTAATCACTACCTTTAGACCATTTATTTCATTATATAGAGCATTAATTCCAAGGAATATCCATGAAGAAGCACATTGCCCTTTCTAGATCATATTATCCTGAAAAGTAGCTGCGTTTTTTACAAGTTTCAATCTAATGGTTCAGTTATATAGAACAAAGGTTGTATAAATCATTTGAATTCATGAGATTTCATCATTATTACAGAAAATAATCATCTGGAGAGATCCTTTCATCAAGTATCACTCTTTCTCATAACTAAAGATTAATAAATGGTAGTCTTTTCCATTTAATTGCAGTTTTTAGGAGTTTGAAGTAAATGCCTCGCCCAGTAAAAAGAGTAGACACAGAGTCAAAAGAGAAAGCGACGGAAGATGCCGAAGAAAACAAAGATACGGTTCCAATAGCCAAACATTACTAAATTCTCCTTTAATTTTCCTTTCAGGAATTATTTGAAGGAAGAGGATGTTACCATTGTTTCAGAATCCAGCTGAAACCATTTTCATCCATTTTAATAACAGAATGTTTAATGAAATGATTGAAGATGCTGCTAAGTGGCCTGGAAAAGAAACTGGAGGGATGATGTTTGGGAAAATCAAGCAAAAAGAATCGGGTTTAGAAATAAGGATTGAAAAGACATATATTCCACCTGAAGAAGAATGTATTCGAAATAATGCTTATTTTGAAATAAATCCTGAATATGCAAGATTAATATTAGATAGCGAAAAGTTACTCTATCTAGGGAATTGGCATAAACACCTCGGATACGGTGGTCCAAGTCACGGCGATCATAGGCAAGTAGAGGAGTTTTTTACCATTAATCCTCATAAGAACATTGTTGTATCCGTAATCGTTGATTCTTTCTCTGAGGATGACCATGAATTAATAGTAGAAGTATATCGGAGAAATGAAAACATCAGAGAGGAAGTGGAAAATAGTTTTCAGATCTTTAGAGTCCCTGAAGGGAATCTTTTCTATTTTTCAGACGATAATAATATTTCTGAAGAAGTTAGAATCACTAAAGAACAGATTTCTGTCATTAAGCAGGAATTGGTAAAAGTTTATGACTCAGATTTCACTATTGAGGATGTTCTTCAATTTACAGGTTCCATATCTGACGAATTAATTTTATCTTTTCCTTTTCATTTTAATATGGAACTAGAGGGAAACAGAAAGACATTAGATCTTATAATTCTAATTTCATTTCCCCCGAACTTCCCAGAGGGACAAATTTACATCGATATCTCTTCACAGGACTTATCAAAAAAGTTTACAATCGAAAAACATCCTGCAAATGTCTTATATGAGTATGAACTTATCCAACCATTCCTCCAATTACTCAAGGCTACACTGGAAGAAAAAATCCCTCAATTGATGAAAGAACCTTTGTGGAAAGTTATGTGTGAATTGAAATGAGAAAAATGAAAGTCATCATTTATCCTTCATTTGAAAGTCAATTTAATGAGGTAAAAACTCAAAAAAGAACCTATTTGCTTTATGGGAGGATTTATGACGATTTTACAGTGTGTCACCTTATAGGAATGTCTTTATCAAAGAATACTCATCCAATAGGGCTGTTAACAATTGGAAGTATTCCAACAGAAGAACGAATTATAACAAGAGAAGCTCTTGAATATCCTTATTTTCATATCACTGCAGAAGAGGATTTATCGAACCTAAAAGTCGATATCTATCAGAAAAAAGGTGATAGAGATTCCAACATCGAGGTAGATATTGAGTATGTAGACTTAAATCGATTATTTGTACGAATTGATCAGAAAGAGACTCCATTAAAAGTACTAAACCAAAAAAAGGTCGCTATCATAGGTATGGGATCTGGAGGAGCACTACTAGCATTATATCTAGCAAAATCAGGTGTTAAGAAGTTCATCTTCATCGATGATGACCTTCTAGAAACTCATAATATTATTCGGCACATCTGTGATCTTGCTAATCTTGGACGATTTAAGACAAAAGCAGTAAAAGATTATATTGAAGCGAGAATCCCTAATGTTAAAATTCGGACTGTAGAGCGAAAATTCGAGTTGCAAACAAGAGCTAATTTTGACTTTTTTTTCAGCCTTCTTAATGATGTCGACTTGATTGCTGCTGTCTCTGGAGAACACAATGTGAATTATGCGATTAATGACTTTGTCCATTCTAATCAATTAGCTATACCAATAATTTATGCAGGAACCTTTGATGGAGTTAAGGGGGGATTATTGTTCAAGGTTGATCCTCAGAAAGATGATTATTGTTATCATTGCCTCTATTCCAAACCAAATGATTATGGAAGTATCCAAACAAAAGCAATTCCAACTACAGTTGAACTCGAGCGCAAAATTAGTTACGATCGAACTTTACAAGAACAACTGGCTCAACCTGGATTAGGATTAGATGTAGATAATTTAACTATATTACTTTCAAAATTTTGTCTGGATGTTCTTCTCACGGGAACTGAACATGGTCTTTATCACTTCCCACATAATTTCTATATGTGGTTCAACCGAACGATAATGACTGTGGATAAATCGTCAGTAAAATATGAGGGACTTGAACTTTATTACTATGAAGACTTAGGAAAAGATCAAAACTGTCCATTTCATGGAACCCAAACATTCCACATAAATAACCAAGAGGAGGAAGAAGAATAAGAAGATGTTACTGCGACAAACTATTCCAGAACGAGAAATTGACCCCCTTCGAAAAGTTTTCCCCAACATCAGGAGAAAAGATTTCCGTAAGCTTAAGAATGATAACTATTGCATCCAGATCAGCTTTATTACAACGGGAAAATATGCATGCGGATATTTCGATGTCTTGATTGAATATCCCTATAATTATCCAATCAGTGCTCCAATGGCTTGGGTTCAGAAACCTAAAATTCCCCCACAGACCCCCCATGTGTATCAATGGGATGAAGAAGGGCACGCCCAAATCTGTTATTTACGTCCTAAAAAGGACTGGCATCCTAGTTATACTTCGTTTGAAGCTGCAAAAATGATTGAAACTTGGCTTTCAACATATTGTCGTTGGATTAATACTGGAGATTGGGATTTTCCAGAGGCAGGATTTTGGGATCATTTATTCTAATGGATGGTCTTTATTGAATACTAGAACAGTTGAACAAGAGCTTCATGAATTACAAGGAGTATTTCCCTCTTTAAGTACAAAAGATTTTTATAGGTTAGAAAACGGAAATATTTGTGTCCGTGTTAAATACGTGACAACTGGACCATTTGCATGTGGAACGTTTCATGTATTGATTGAATTTCCCCATAATTATCCAACCGCTCCACCTCATGCATGGATTACTCAACCAAAAATAAAAACAAGGACTCACCATGTTTATAGGAGAGATGAATATGGCCATACAGAAATTTGTTACCTTCGACCCCAAAAAGACTGGCATTTTTCATATACTGCGTATGACGCTGCCATTATGATTCAAACATGGATCTGGGCGTATTGTCGTTGGCGAAAAACGGGTTCCTGGGACTGGAGAGAAGCCTGAATTTTAGAAAAGGATTACAAATCTTGATAATAGTAGTTTAATTAAACCATGGAATAATTCAAGATGAGAGTATTTACAGAAGTTATTAGTTTTTTTTATCCTGTGAACTCAAACCTACATACATCAATATCTAAGAAATGCTGATACAAAAAAAGCAGTCAAATGGCTATGAATCCTAAATATGCTTCTAAACCTATTGTAAGTAGGTAAATATTATACAAATGACAGCTATTTAGTTTTTGGTCTAAATTTAACTATTAGGATTAGATTAATAATACACAGGAGTACTTCAAACCCTATTATTGTCGATTTGGAAGAAAAGTCTCCATTCATTGTAATTCTAAATTCATGTTCTCCCTTTTCTAATTCCTCATCTAGATTTAAATTATAAACCTGATTATAATCCCCTAGAATATAGAGATAGATGTTTCTGGATTTAAGATCAAAAATATTAGAATATACAGTACCAAGATAATCCGATGTCTCAGGACAATGAACAGATTCCAAGATATCGCGCATATGGTCAATAGTTAAGTCATCATTTGACAAATAGATGTTTAGAAGTGTTTGTACAGTCGAATAGCGGGTACAGGGATAAGAGGTGTCGGGATCGCTGAGGTTATAGCCTGCAAGATTGAAATTAGTTGAAATTAAATAAGTAGATACTTTACGGGTAAAAGAGAGCCATCCGTTGTATCCTGGACCAATTACGACCGCATCACCCGTTGCATCAGCCCAGTGAACCTGATTTCCCCAATATCCACCCATATTATGGTTGTAATGCCACTGAATTACCTCCTTTACTGACACACATTCACTTAAAATCGCTCCCCAATCTCTTATTCCACTTCTTATTGGACCAGGATTATTTGAATCTATATATCCAAGTGGAATACCATTCGCATCGAAACATAAACCTTGAGCGTTTATTCCGCCTATAGCGAGGTTATCTACGTCATCTCCACCAGGTAGGTTGTCATAGAAGCCAAAATATGCACAACCATAAGTTCGGTTATCTGATGCGGGTACAAACCATACTCGCGTATTTTTTCTTGATCCACCTTCATCTTCATTATTTCCAAAGAAAACAGAACCATTATATTCCACTGTAAAGACACTACAACTCGAAATAGGAAAATTAGAGCTATTCTTACCTGAAACTTTATGTTTTTCAACTAATGTGTGGTTCTCAAGCTGTATTCCGTTTCCCTGGTCAGGAATAAACAATAAATTCATCAATATAAGAGAAAGACCCAAATAGACCATGAATTTCATCATTATTCCTCTTCCAGGTGTGAAAATTTTCGAAATTAAAAAGTATTATGAATAATGCAATGTTTATTCATAGTAATAATCTTGTTTATTCTCTATCCTTGTTTGCTATCACCGCTAGAGTACTCTTTACTAATCCTTTAACAGAATGGAGAAAGAAGTTTGTACATTAATGAATTTCACATTCAGAAATAATAATTACTACCAGATATTTTTACAGTGTAGATTAAAAATGTACCATCATCCATTATATCAAACTCTCTAGGGAACTATCCTCGAGGGAACGAGGATAGCTAATATCTAAATAGTTATTTTGAACATTTCATACCTTATTTTCAATTATATCCAGAATGAAAGCATATTGAAGTGCTATTTCTTTTAAATACTCATATCGGCCCGATTTTCCCGCATGGCCTGAGCCCATGTCAGTTTTTAACAACAAGCGATTCTTATCTGTTTTTAATGCTCTTAATTTTGCAGTCCACTTCGCTGGTTCCCAATATTGGACACGAGGATCATTCAATCCGGCAGTAATGAGGATGTGGGGATAATCTTTTTTCTCCACATTATCATATGGAGAATATTCTTTCATATAATCATAGTACTCTTTTTGTTCAGGATTCCCCCATTCTTCATATTCCATTACTGTTAAAGGAATAGTAGGATCAAGCATAGTATTAATGACATCAACAAAGGGAACTCTGGTAACCATCACATTGAATAGTTCAGGTCGCATGTTTACTACTGCTCCCATGAGTAAACCACCAGCACTTCCTCCTGTGATTGTCAATTTCTCTTTTGATGTGTATCCTTGGGAAATTAAATGTTCTGCACACACTATGAAATCAGTAAAAGTATTCTTCTTTTTCAAGAATTTTCCATCATCATACCATTTTCTTCCCATTTCCCCTCCTCCACGAATGTGTGCAATTGCATAAATCATTCCTCGATCTATTAAACTTAATCGTGTCGAAACAAATTCTGGATCGTTACTCACCCCATAAGCACCATAACCACTTAAGAGGAGAAAATTATTCCCATCTCGTACGATTCCTTTTTTATGAACTAGGGAAATATAAATCGTACTACCATCTGAAGTAGTTGCAGCTATTCGATCAGCAATGTAATTATCCTTATCAAAGTCTCCTAGAATTTCTTCTTGTTTAATTAAGGTTAACTCCCAAGAATCCATATTATAATCATATGCGGAATTTGGAGTGATTAATGATGTGTATAATAACCGCATAATGTTCGTGTCATATTCTGGGTGAACTAGCGATGTTGAATTATCCAAAGGAAAGGGGTAAGAGGGCTGTACAGTGTAACTTGGTTCAGGAAAAGTAATATAATGGTCTTTACCATTTGATTGGTTTATAATGTGTACTTTGAGAAGTCCATCTTCTCGTTCATATAGGATTAGATGATTTATATAGACGTCAATATCAGTCAACATAACTGATTTCCGATGAGGAATAACTTCTTCCCAGTTTTCCTTAGATAAGTTTTCTGTTGATGTGATCATAAGTTTAAAATTCTTTGCATTGTTCGCATTCGTACGAATGTAGAATTTTCCATTCCAATGTACTGGATAATATTCTAATTCATGTTCACGAGGATGAATGATTTGAAAAATCTGATTAGGATGATCAATCATAAGATAATGGATTTCAGAAGTCAGCATGCTAATTAAACTAAGAAAAATGTACTTAGCATCATGTGATTTGTGGAGTTTTAAGTAGAATTTTTCATCTTTTTCATGGTAAATTAACTCGTCTGTTGATGGATTAGTTCCAATTACATGTCTATATACTTTATCTGGTTGTTTAATGTCACTTAATGTAGTATATAAGAAAATTTTATCATTAATCCATTCAAATGAATAATATGTGTTTTTAATGATATCCGGTAAGAGTTCACCTGTGTTCAAATCTTTAAGATATATTGTATATTGTTCAGAACCAGAAGTATCAATCGAATAGGCTAAAAGGTGATGATCTGGACTGATTTTAAAGATCCCTAGTTTAAAATAATCAAATCCTTCTGCAAGTTTATTTCCGTCTAACAATAGCTCTTCTTTCCCCTCTGGGGACTTTCTTTTTCTATGATATGTCCGATACTGTTTGTCTTTGATAGTGCGACTATAATAAATATAATCACCTGATCTTTCAGGAGCAGATGTATCATCTTCTTTTATACGACCTTTCATTTCAGAATATAGGACTTCCTGGAATTTTTCTGTATTTTTCATCATTGCTTTTGTATATTCATTTTCTGCTTCTAGATATGAGATTACCTCTGGATCTTTCCTTGTATCGTCTCTTAACCATGAATAATTATCAACGAGTTCTTCACCATGAACTGTAAATTTTCGTGGTTTAATAACTGCAATTGGTGGTTTATCTCCAGTCATAATTTTAGCCCTCTTCTAATATCGATGGTTTAACGTAAGAAATGTAAATACCTTTTTTCTCTATAGTTTTGTTTACAGAAACAGGCTATGATGAGAGATGAAGAGACTATCACTACCTATCATACCAAAGAGGCAAAGTTTCAGTTCTTTAATAATTTGAGGAAGCCCAGAGAGAAAAGAAATAGGTATTACTGTTTCTTTAGATGATTCACGACTTGTAAAAAATAAGTGTTACTATCCAAGTATTATCACTGCGACCACAGCTGCTGCTGTAGCCGCTAATGCAGCAATACAGGTTTTAGAAGAGGATTTCTTTTCACTAGAGAAAGAACTACTTCGATTTCCCAATTTAGCTAATTTTACACCACAAGCTACACAAAAAATAGCATCTACTTCATTATGAAAGCCACAATCTTCACAATAAACCATTTTGATTTATTCTCACCTGATAATTAATCTTCAAGAGGAATCAATTAGACTATTTCTATTAAAAGTTAGTTTTGCGGCAATTAATTATGATGCTAATGGTCTAAGGATAGGAGAGAAAAGAAAAAATCCTATTAAAATACTCAAAAACTCGTTTTTCAACTAGTTCATCTTTTATTAGGCAGAAGATTGCCACAAAAAGAAAAGTTAAATAATCAATTCATTGAGGGAAGAAAAGAATCCCCTCCAATTAGGAGATGAATAAACACATATTCTTCTTCTTGGTGCAAATAATGGCAAAATGTAAAATTACAGTCTTGAAAAAAACCTTTTATGAAGAATTGGCTAATGAATACTGTCAAAAGAAGACAGGATTGTGCGAGGCATTCGAAGAAGGGCAAGAATTCATAACAGAGCATGCAATAAAACAACCTGAGGATTTTCCTTGTGGCTGGGCTTGGTCCGATATCCAAAAGTGTGTCTTAACCATGATGCAAGGGGGCAACTTTGGTTCAACTTGGCAATGGATGAAAGATGATGATACAATGATTGCCTGTTGTACTGATGGGATACGACCGGTTATCTTTAAAATAGAAATAATAGAAAGATGAAATAGGAAAATAAGAAGTAGATTCCATGACATCAACTCTTGCTTCCCCAAACTAACTAGATAAACAAGGGATTAGAGGTCATTAATCGTTACCAGCAGGGTTTTAAGGTTAGAGCTTGCCTTTTTCTTCCCAGTTTTTGTTACAAAATATTTCGAGAAGAAATCGATATAATTAGCAATAAATAAACAAATAATTCCAAAAACCATTAGGAAAAAGAGGATTAAATTGACTGTTGGCTTTATACAAATAAAACGATATTCAGGAGGCATAGAATATTCACCAAATGAAGAACAATTAAAATCAATTATGAAAAGTAAAAATAAAATCCATTCAATAATCACCAAGAATATTGAGAAAGCAGAAAGTAAATGACTTGTTGGGAGGATTTTTAATTTTTTATTATGAAAAATCTGGTAAAACATAAGAATATTTAGAATGAATGCACAACAACCAGAGAAAATCATTGTCCAGCCAAAATAGAACAATAAATCAAACAAGAGAATGTTAATTGATGTTACTATCTCTTCCATTGACCAATGTCTTGACCTGGTTGCTTCTAAATATGAAATAAATTCACCTGTATTAATCTCTATTCCATCAATATAGCAATCATAAATCCAAAAACTGGACCCCGAACCCTTGATACCGATTTTCCAAGTAGTAAATGGAATAATTTTTAGAAATGGGAGAAGAATACAACTTATAAAATAAACACAAGTTAAAATTAATCTTATTATTGCTACTTTTTGATGTTGCTCTAATTGCTAATTGCTCATCTTTGCTCATCGATCCATCTTGATTTCTTGGTTAGAATTAGCCTCTATATCTTAAATAATTTTAGATATCTGAAAAAAATCAAATCATCTTGTCATTAACTTTTCTTAGAGCAGCAATTACCCCTGATACTGATATTGAACTGGTTCATGGATAATATAGACTGTGTACGCTTTTTGAGTCAACTATTTTGTAAAAATATACTGGCTATTGAATTTTCCAAGGAGGAGAACCAATTCACATGGAATCTTTTCTCAACTTTTTCTTCACAAGAATAACCACTATTACAAGATATATAACCGAGGTTACCATACTTAAACCTGGACTAGAACGACTTGTTAAATCTACATCATATCTATGAACAGCTCTTTGGAGTAGTTGGGTGATTGAAAAACAAGCATCCCTAGCATCATCCATGCCTTGATTCACCAATGTTATCACACCATAAGGCACAGATGTATTATGATCATAAATTCCATACGCTTTGGTATGAAATCCGTAAATATCACCTTCAGTACCTCCCCACCCATTCCAAAATTCAATATCTTTAAGCCAAGAAGCTTGCATCTGATGCATTGTTTGAATTGTATGCGCTTGTAAAATGCGTGTCCCATTCGACACTCCTGCATGTAAATGTACTAATAGGAATCTTGCTAAATCGTAAATATTTGATCTAATTGCTCCAGAGGAATATCCCAAATAATTATAATGGGGATAAGCTTTATTCCCGTTAGATTCTGGATCAATTTCAAACTTGTATATATAGGGTATTGCCAATTGAGAAATATCGAACTTTGAGAGATTAAATCCAGTATGATGCATTTCCAAGGGAGTTAAAATGTTCTCTTGAACGTACTCCCAGATTGGTTTGCCTGTTATTAATTCTAAGATATATCCTAAAATATTGTACCCTATATTTGAATAATGTCGTGTTAATCCTGGATAGTAAGGAGTCCAAGCTCCTGGATCATAAAGAGAGCCATTAGGAGTGAGATATTCCTTGATCCACTCTGGGTAAGGTAACCATGCATAAGGATTTTCCCATCCCATTCTTGAGAGGCCATCTTCTGCCATCCCTGCAATATATGTATCTGTGTCCTTACTTATTCCAGAGGTGTGAGTAAGTAACATTCTGATAGTAATTGAATCGCTCTGATAAATGGGATGTCTCAAAGAAAATGGTAAATATTCGTTCACATCATCATCCAATTGTATAAGTCCTTGTTCATAAAGTTGGAAAATTGCTGTTGCCGTAAAAGTTTTGGTAACGGATCCAGTCATGTAAATTTTATCAAGCTCTGGCTGCTCTCCATATCCTCTTGCCCAAATAATTGAATTATTTCTTATTACAGTAGTAGCAACTGATGGAATATATGTTTGATTCATTATCTCTTGAACTTGATCATCTATCTGAGGATTAAATGGAGGTAGATTCAATGTATCATTTGAACCACTTGCTAAAAAAAATGGAAGGATTATAAAACTAAAATAGAGAGCTAAAACAAGAACCTTATTCATGACATTACTTTGTATTTTAGAATTTTTCATATTAAGCTCCTCTATACTAAATCATTATCCTACTACCCTTTTTGCTCCAGGAATTCGTCGAAAGACGAAATGACTTAAACCAAAACATAAAATAAGAGTTATACATAAAACACCAATGAATTTGATGAATGGGTGTGGCGAGATACTAGATAGGGAAATTGAAGTCACAACTAGAACTGGAGCATGGATAATATAGACTGTATACGCATTTTGAGATAATATTCGTGTAAGTGTGCTTTGGGTATTGAGTTTTCCCCGAAAGATCAGAATTAAGCTGATACAAATACCAAAACACATGATTGATCCCCAGATAGAACCAAGAAGAGACTCCCAGTGAAATCCCCCCTGATAGACCGAAAGGTCACCTTCAAAAGCTCCGGTAAGAGAAATAAATACAAGTAAAAAGATAATAGATCCTATTACAACTTTCATCCAGTTTTTTCCATGTACTTCAGAAATTTTACTAAACCAATCTTGACGATACGCAATAATCCCTAATATAAACATACTGATATATGAGACAAAGTCACCAAGGGGCAAAGAAAAAATAATTGGTGAAATTAAAACTATCGATTTATCTGAGGGAATAAAAATGCGAACTAGAAAAGTTACCAGCCCTACTAAAGCTATTACAACAAAGATTTGTAGAGGACATGGAAATTCACTTTGATGATTTTCCTGACTAAATATTGTCTCAAATCTTCGGGGCAATATATTATTACTTACCATTCTCCAGATCGTATAACAAATAGCAAGAATCAGTAACCCTTGGACAAACCATAATGGTCCTACACCAAGGATGGTACCTGTCTTTAAAAGATGTGAATAAAATACCCAGAAGGAATATTCTGCATCAAATAGAGTAACATTTATATAATAAGCTAAGAATGGCCCAATAATAATTGCGTAGCATAATAAGGGAATTCCAAGGCGAATGAATCGATCTTTCAAATATACCAAAGATGTTTTTCGGTCGTAACTACCTGGGGTAAAATAACCGCTCAATAGAAAAAAAGCCGCCATAAAAAACGAGGAATTTATAGCCGTAACCACTGTTAATAAAATAGAGGTAAGAGGATCATTCAATCCTTCGTAATAGCTGGCCTTGTAGCACCATGAACCACTAGCACCATAAGTTATAGCAGTATGATGTAGAACGACGAGAACCGTAAGAAATACTTTCAAATTATCAAGATAACGTACTCGTGTTGAATGTGTTTGAACTGATTGCTTATATAAATCGGATGTTTTCTCAGTAGACCACTGCTCTTCTTGTTTTTGAATTAAGATATTTTTCATTATATCACCCAAAAAGGCCTTTACTTCCTTACAGGGAGTTTTCTTGGATTTAAATTTAAACTACTTTTTGATAAGTGCAAAAAATGTAAGTAATTTCACTTTCTATCTCTTTAATTCCTTATCTGGGCTAAAAGATTATCGAAAGACAATCTTTCAGCGATATGATATGATTCTGATTAACTCGTCTTTAGATATTTGAAATTGACAAATTTCATTGTTATGAAGCATTGTTAGATTTCTTTTTAGATGCTTGGTACTCTCCAAAGAGCGCTTTGACCTCTAAAAGATAATTAGAGTATATCTGTTGGTCATCAGGGTTACTAAAGGAAGATTGGTCATTTAGATTATGTCCACAAGTGGAACAAAAGAAGGACTGTGCCTTATTTGAAAATCCGCATACTTTACAGTATATTTTTTTCATATGATTTCACTCAAACTGTATGATACCTTTATATTATATAATTCAGACAAATTTATTCAATTTCATTATTCCGAAGCATTATTTGATTTTAAATTGATAATCGTATATTCGTTTATAAACTATTCGATATACGAATATATTATTTCTAAAAAACCCACGAAAAAGCAAAAAGGGGTGTCCAACGCGTTATTGAAAGCTATTAAGAAATCTAATCTAATTTTTTGGATTTTGAATACTTGATGATTCTTGATTTCGTCCCAATTTCTGAATAAGATACCCCAAGAACAGTCCAAGTACAACAGCAGGTGGTAATAATAGTGCTCCCGCCTCTAAAAAAGTCCTTACTAACCAAAGAGGGTTATATGATGGATTTGAAATAAATATAATGAAATCCAAAATAATACTAATTATAAGAATGAGTAAATAAGAAAAAATGACTGAAAATATACTTGGATGGTTAATGACCTTTTGAGGAAGCCCAACAAATTCTAGCTCCTTATCCAGTGTTTCTATTAGAAATCCAAAAATTAATCCATAAATTATTGCAGGAGCAATCAAAAGCACGAACAGAGAGAGAAATAATTCTATGATATTATAGATTTCCCACTCTGGGCTTATGGCAATAGCAACTATTCCGATAAAAAGACCATAAATAAAAAATATTAAATAAGTAAAGACGATTGACGTTACATTAGGAAAACGGAACATAACTTGAGGAAGATAGACACCCTTTTTCTCTTCGCCAAATACAATAAGTTTTTTGCCACAACTGTCACAGAATCTCGAATCAGGCTCATTTGGCCAGCTGCAAGCTTTACAGATGATTTTATCAGATTCTTGTGGATCTTTCATACTGTTACGTTTCATCATTTGCTCGATAGTGAGATCCATCGACTGTATAATTTCAGAGGGAGAACCAATTTCTCTAATTAAACTCAAAGCTTCATTAAAGGTAATTTTTGCCCTGTCTTTGTATTCTTCGACAAATTCTTGGATAAATTCTTCTATTCCATTAAAAATTGATTCTTTCTCTTCATCCTCAATATCAAATTGGTCCAATCTTTTCTTAAGATTCTTAACGAAAGAAATAATCATTCGCCATCCATCGGAAGTGAAATAATTAGATAAATCCTGAAATTGAGGTGTTAGATAAACGCTAGTCAAATTTTATTCCTCACTTTCTAACAATTGGTTGATGATGGATTGAAGATCTTTCCAGTCTCTCTTTTTATTGTTTAGAACCTCTAAACCTTTTTGAGTTAACGAGTAAACGGATTTTTGGCGAGTAACACCCTGAGAACGTGAAGGAGTATCTTCTATACTTTTCTGTAATACCCCTAGCGATTCTAGCTTTACCATATGAGGATAAATAGTGCCTGCTCGGAAGGAAATTTTATTTTTAGTCTTTATTTTAATGTCCTTAATCAGTTCATAAGTACTTGAGCTTTTCTTAGAATTTAATATAGATAAAATCAGTAATGTTGACAATTCCTTACCTAAATACGGGTTGTATTCCCGAGGGGATTCACTCTGAACCATTCAAACCGCTTGACTAATTTATCTACAAGTTTATAAAGTGTTCGAATTCCGAATATTCGATGATTTATTTTTGCAATTGAACTTTTTGTAAAAAACCTTCATTTTTCCTATTACTATTGCCTACTCGTCAAAATAAGCAAATTACTTCGATCTCGAACTCATAATGATCACACTATAAAAGGATGGTCTGAAGACATTTTGAGGTTTCATGACCCTTTCAAAGGAAAAAGGATTGAATATGCTCTCTCATGATTGTCTTCCAAAAAAGCTATAATTGACTGTTTAAATCGTTCCAATAATAATTGCCCTAATAAATAATATGTCACATCATTCAATAAGTCATAGTCCTGTTTTGCAATCCTTAGAGAAAGTTCTTGAGAATTATAATTAATGGTGACTGTTGTTAATCCATCTTTTTTTATTATTTTATAAAAAAGAACCCAGAGGTATTTAATGCCTAAACCAAGGTCAGGATTTCCCATTAACATCCTAGGGTAGAGGGTTACCGAGTTTTCTCTGATTTCCCAACAGATTAGTTCACTTCTTTCAGTTAAAAAATGAATGTATTCCTGAATCTGTGATTTGAATTTCGTCAAAGAAGAGCAGTATTGAGTGATTTCTGGAAAATTTGTAAAAAAGGGTCGTTGGGAATAACCATTTTGAACTTCATGGATAAGTAACGCTTGTTGAGACACAATGGTTGAACTATAAGCTTCAAAGGAATCTTGAAAGAAATTCCATAGAAAAAGTGGCTTTTTATTCTCCCTTGCACCCTTAATAACTAATCGTAGAAAGACACATTCTAAGACAACAATTGTTAGTAAAGCTCCAATAAAAAGGAATGTAAGGAGGTCTTCTTTGAATTCAATGAAATTACTCAATGCAGCTATCGTTATGATTACTAAAAGACCGAGATTTGGGAAGAGTTGAAAAAAGAAATTACGACTTCTCGTTCTAATAGTTACAATAAGAAGAATACCCAAAAAAGGAATAAAATAAATCCAGTTTACGATGACTACCCCACACAGGAAGGAAAGGATGAGATTTCGTATTGGGGCCTCATGAAGTTGGATAAAAGAAGAAATCACTATCGTAAATCCAGCTACTAGTAAAAACCAAAATACAGTAACAACATATGCTTGTCTTCTTTGCTTTTTCTTGAATTGTTCCAATCGATTAACGATTAATTCTTTTCTATTACTATCTATATGTGTTTCATTCATTCTATTATCCCCTTTATTTCTCTAACTCAATTATTTGGTACTTTTCTAGCTTCTGAAGGAAATTATACAATTCTTTTAGAGTAAAGAAATCATTAACGCCAGCCTGAGCGCAAACTTCGGTAAATTGCTTTGTTTCCATCTTTGGATGTGGAATGTACTTCATAAAATTACTTTCATTTTTAGAAAGAGTGAATTTACGCTTTATAATTCGTCTAGCTTTTGTCTTTTTCTTGACAACAATTCTTGTGATAAGACCTTCTTTATCAAGATAATAATCAACCCTAGGATTAGCTTTCTCTCGAAGAAGTGGATTAGGCAATGACGTAATATCAGAGATTTTTTGTAATGTTTGATTCATAAAACGCAAATCTAAATTGATTGAGATATTTAAACTCCTTAATTTATAGTAAGTTGGTTTTCCGGGTCTATCAATGAATTGTTCTTTATCTATGAACTCGTGATTGCATAAGAGGTCTAGGTATTTCGTCGCGGTGCTAATGTGAATACCTAAAATCTTAGCTATATTATTGGCACATGGAAACTCTTTTAATTGGCTTTTTTGAGTTATTAAGGTTAATATTTTCAGACAATAGTCATTTGCGAACAATTCTTGGAATTGCTGATAATCTGGTTTCCATATTCGCAAGATAAGCACCAAGTAATATTTGTCTATTTCAAATAGATAAATATTAATTACTCTTAAAAAACATTCCTATTGAGGAAAAATCCTCACTTTTTCGACAACTATCCTCTATTCATCAAAATAAGCCCTAAGATCACCCTCCCAAACACGAAACGCTTCAGGTATGCGTGAAACATGTCCAGAATCTATATTTGGTGATAAAGAGTGCTTGTTAAACCATTTAATATCCCCTGATTCATGTTTATGAGAGGGAACGAGTGATTCTTCATCTACGCATGGATTACATAAAAACATAATATGATACAAATGAAGGGGAAAGGCAGTACCACACAATCTAGAATCAAAGATTCCAATCAAAGCAACAACCTCACTTCTCACCCCTGTTTCTTCAAGAACCTCTCTTAATACTCCTTCAGCTGGAGTCTCTCCTACTTCAAATAACCCACCAGGCATTGCCCACATTTTATTATCTGATCTTTGAATTAACAGAATTCTGCCCTCATTGTCAATAACAGCTCCATCACCCCTACTAAAGGAGTAGGTCGCGATAAATAGGGAGCTTTAATTTGTTCTAACTCTGAATCCAACGCGTTCAAGGAAAATGCAAGCATTTCTGTTACAATTTCTTGGATCTTTCGATATCGTTCTTGATCATAAAAATCGCTTGAAAATTCCTGACCCAAAGCACAGATATCCCGTA